>Ga0316198_10000507_pt1 | contig 20560 bp, 20 predicted proteins | sample OudBieAanoxic_MG_FD_204935 | JGI IMG/M metagenome (GOLD analysis project Ga0316198, IMG submission 204935) | Coastal sediment microbial communities from Oude Bieten Haven, Netherlands - site A anoxic | ecosystem: Environmental > Aquatic > Marine > Coastal > Sediment | place: Netherlands...
TCGAGATCCTCCACGCCTACTACAGCCCGAAGCTGACCAAGGTCTGGGCGCCCGGCACCGAACCAGACGCCGACGTCGAGGAGCAACCCGACGGGCTAGACGATGACGCCGGGCCGACGTCCACGGAAGAACCGGAGACCGAGCCGACGAGCGACGCCGATCCGACTGGTCCGCTGAGCTCGTTGGTGGATCGATTCCGAGGGTTGCTCGGGCGAGACGAGGAGGGGTAGCCCCGCCGCAGCTGCCGGACGCTACTTCGGCTCGAGCCTGCCGACCCACTCCCAGCTGCGCTCGAACCAGGGCCGGAGCTCGTCCTCGCGCTCCAGCAGCTCGTCGGGCACGACCACGAACTCGGGCATGTTCCTGCCGTGCTGCTGCGAGATGCGCGAGTCGTACTGCCTGATGAACGCCTCGCGATCGGACTTGTCGAGCCGGATCGAGACCTCGCCATCGCGGTCGATGAAGCTGGTCATGTAGCCGTTGCGCGAGGTGTAGGGGTTGCCGGCGCCCTTGCGCTCCACGCCTTCGACCGAGGCCACGAGCGCCTCGTACAGGGCGAGCCGTTCAGGGGGTCCTCGATACCTGGATTTGGCCATGGCTCGACCGTACAGCAGCGATGCGCGATGATGCACGCGGGAGGTCCAGATGGATGCCAGGCTCATCTCGTTCGGACTGATCGAGGTCGACGGCCAGCGCTACGATCACGACGTCGTCATCGAGCAGGGGACGATCCGGAAGCGCAGGAAGGGCCCGTCGAAGCGCTATCGCGACGAGTTCGGTCACACGCCGCTGTCGGCGGACGAGGCCATCCCGTGGTCGGCGCCAACGCTCATCGTGGGAACCGGCGTCTCGGGCCGGCTGCCGATCACCAACGAGCTCTCCAAGGAGGCGAAGCGCCGCGGGGTCATCATCATCGCCGAACCCACGACCGAGGCTTGCGAGCGACTGGCGTCGGTGGACCTGGCCGAGGTCTCGGTCATCCTGCACGTCACCTGCTGACCGCAGTGGCGGGGCAGCTGCGCTGGCCTCGCGGGTCCCGGCCGCCCGGCGCCTTCTTCGCAACCATCGCCGGTCAGCGGCCGTGGCACCCTGCGAGCGCGTCGCGGCTCGGACGCCGCCACCCCGTCACCGACGAGGACCTCGCCTGGCTCGGTCCCCCGGGGAACCCGCCGCTCGACAGGTTCCGGACCTGGGGTATCTAGCCGTGGTCTTCGAAGGCCTCGGCCAGGATCGCTCCCCAGAGCATGGCCTCGTCGGCGATGAAGACCGACAGCCGGCCGTGGTAGGGCACCAGCCGGGGGCGTCGACCGTCGTAGACCTCGCGCACGGTGCCGTCGCGCTCGACCAGGCGACGGTAGTCGGCCACGGCTGGCCGTGCCGCGGCGGGGTCCGCGCGCTGGAGCAGCCGCAGGTACATGGCCCCCAGCGAGGTCCACATGGCGGTGCCCTGGTAGTCGGGCACGAACAGGCGCGTCATCGAGTCCTCCGCGGCACGGTCGCGGCGCTGCACGTAGCGCAGGGGGAGGGGCGTCGCCAGGCCGGCTTCTTCGGCGGCGGCGAGGGCGTCTCGCAGGCCCAGCTCGTCGGGCACCACCCCGAAGAAGAACGGGGCCACCGTGCCATCGCCGGTCACCTCCTCTCCGTCGGGGCGATCGACGAAGTGGTCGCCGCGCCAGAAGACGTCGATGAAGCGGTCGGTGAGGTCCTCCCGGAAGGGCGAGCCGAACCAGCCGCTCTCGCGCAGATGGTGGTCGAGCAGCAGCACCATCGAGTTGGCGTAGCTGTTGGAGCGGCAGCGCACGGTGTCGCGGTGGGTCGAGAAGGAGCGATCGTCCCGCACCAGCCCGCTGTAGGGGTCGATGACCGTGGCCGCGTAGCGCTCGATGTCGGCCGCCAGCCAGCTCGCGTGGCGCTCGACGAGGTCGTCGGCCTCCGCCGCGCGCAGCGAGTGCAGCAGCAGCGGCAGCGAATCGACCCCCAGGGTCCACACGTCTCGCGCGGCCCGGCGACCCATGATGGTGGTGGTCACGTGCCCGCTTGACTGCCACACGTCGAGCATCCAGGCCAGGCTGGCGTGAAGGCGCTCGCGCTGGCCGAGGCGCACGAGCGAGGGCGCGGCGAAGCCCAGGTCGCGCGTCCAGGCCTGGCGGAAGTGGCCGGCCGAGGCGCAGTAGTGCTGACCGTCCCAGCAGGCGTCGACGACCTCCCGGCAGATCCGCGCCGCATCGCCCTCGAAGCGTCGGGGACCGCGCAGCCGACGACGCAGCACGCGCGCGGCAGAGGCCGCGTACGTCGGCCAGATGGCCGGATCCAGCTGGGTCGTGAGCCACATCGTGGGCTCATCATCCCCGAGGTCGGCGGCGCTGTCACCGCCACGACCGTCGGGTGTTGCCGCAGATGGCCGGCAGGGGCGCCTCAGTCGGTCGCCGGTCCGCTCGGTTCGAAGAGGTAGTGCGAGACGCCGTACTGCTGCCCGCCGTCGTAGCCGAAGGCCTCGGCGCAGACCATGAAGAAGAGGCGCCAGTTGACCCACCAGCGTCGTGCGTCGGCATCGCCGTAGGTCTGGACCAGCACCGGCCACACCGAGTCACGCACGTCGTCGAGCCGCTCCAGCCAGGTCTCGAGCGTACGGGCGTAGTGGGTGCCGTCGAGGTGCCAGTCCTCCACGATGCGCAGATCGGCGTCGAACTCCCCGAAGAGGTCGTGAGCCGGCATCGTGCCGCCGGTGAAGAAGTAGCGGCCCATCCAGTCGTCGCCGTCGAAGGTGTAGGCGAAGCGACGGTGGCTGAAGACGTGCACGAAGCAGCGGCCGCCCGGCGCGAGCCAGCGGCGGATGTTGCGGAAGGCGAGCTCGTAGTTGCGCACGTGCTCGAGCATCTCGATGGAGACGACCCGGTCGAAGCGGCGGTCGGTGTCGAATTCCGCCACGTCGCCGACCACGTGCTCCACGTTGGTCATGCCTCGGCGAGCGGCCTCCTCGCGGATGTGCTCGCCCTGTGAGCCGGAGTTGGACACCGCCAGTACCCGTGTCCCGGGATAGCGTTCGGCCACGTAGAGCGAGAGCGAACCCCAGCCACAGCCGAGATCCAGTATCTCCATCCCTTCCGTGATGCCGGCCCGTTCGCAGCTGAGCGCGAGCATCGCGTCCTCGGCCGCCGCGAGGTCGTCGACGCCGGGTGGCCAGTAGCACGACGAGTACTTCATCCGCGGGCCCAGGAACCGGCTGAAGAAGCCGGCCGGAACCTCGTAGTGCTGCTCGTTGGCGGCATCGGTGTGGACGGCGATCGGTTGCTGCCGCAGCTCGTCGGCGAAGCGCCGCAGGGCCGCCTGCGGGTCGCTGCCGAAGTCCCGTTCGAGGCTGGCATGGTGCCGACCGAGTCTCGCCCGGATCGCTCGGCGCAAGAGTCCGTCGGGCACGAGGTCAAGGGACAGGATGGGTTCGTACCACATGCCCTGGAGTGTGCCAAACCTGCGCCGGCCGCGGCAGGCCCGTTCCAGCCCGGGCAGCGTATGCTCGACTCGGGACGCGAGGTGGCGTCGAGCGCGAGCACGAAGGAGCGACGGATGAGCCAGCAGGGCGGCATGGGTCGAGCGGAGTGGCTGTCGGTCTTCGCCGTGGTGGCCGCCATCAGCGTGGGGCTCGTGACCGTTTTCGTGGGCAGCCAGAACGGCCAGCTCATCGGCAGCATCCCGGTCTTCGCGCTGTGCGTCGCGCTTGCCTTCATCATCCAGTGGGTCGTCTTCGTACCCTCGTTCCGGCGTCAGACCGAGCGCTACTTCGACCTCACCGGCAGCCTCACCTACATCAGCGTCACCATCGCCGCGGTCGTCCTCTCGCCCGTGCGCGACGAGCGCTCGTTGCTCCTGCTCGTGCTGGTCCTGATCTGGGCCGTGCGCCTGGGGACGTTCCTCTTCCGCCGCATCCAGCAGGCCGGCAAGGACGACCGCTTCGATGCGCTCAAGCCGTCGCCGCTGCGCTTCCTGGCCGTGTGGACCGTGCAGGGTCTGTGGGTCAGCCTGACGCTGGCTGCCGCGTTGGCCGCCATCACGGCCGATACCCGCGAGCCGATCGGCGCGTTCGCGGTGCTGGGGCTGGTCATCTGGATCATCGGCTTCGGCATCGAGGCCGTGGCCGACTGGCAGAAGAGCCGCTTCCGCGCCGACCCGGCCAACCGTGGCCGCTACATCGACAGCGGCCTGTGGGCCTGGTCGCGCCATCCCAACTACTTCGGTGAGATCGTGCTGTGGGTGGGCGCGGCGATCATCGCGGTCCCGGTGCTGTCCGGGCTGCAGTGGCTGACCCTCATCTCGCCCGTCTTCGTGGCTCTGCTGCTGACGCGGATCAGTGGCGTCCCGATGCTGGAGCGCAAGTCCGACGAGCGCTGGGGCGGACAGCCGGACTACGAGGCCTACAAGGCGCGGACGCCGGTGCTGCTGCCGCGGCCGCCGCGCGCCGACTGAGCATCGGCGAAGCGGTCGCATACCGACGATCCGTGCTGCGCGACTTCATCGACTGGTACTTCACCGACCGGCGCACGGGCCGGTTCCTTGTCATGCACTTCCCCAACGTGCCCATCCTGCTGTGGATGGGCACGGTCGTCGCGCGCCAGCTCGTGGAGAGCGGCTCCGACGCGCACGTCCTCCTCGAGTGGGCCGGCTCCATCACGCTGGGCTGGTGGGCCGTCGACGAGCTCGTCCGGGGCGTCAACCCGTGGCGTCGAACGATGGGCATCGGCGGCTGCATCGTGGTCGTCATGGGCGTCGTCGAGCGCATCTCCTGAGCGGCCGCGCCTGGGGAGACTCGCGACTGCAGCCTGTGTCGCGTTCTACTCGCCAGCCTCCGGAGGCTCGGCCAGGTGCGGATCGACCTGGTTGCGGATGGCCTCGATCTCGTCGACGACGAACCCGAGCTCCCGGCCGATCTCGTACAGCTCAGCCTCCTCGCCGCTGCTGAGCACGCCATCGGCTGCGCCGACCGCCACGCAGGCACGCAGGAGCCGTTGTCGCTCCTGGGGCGTGGAGATGCGGGCGAACTCGCGGGTGACGGTGTAGTCCTCGGTGGCCCCGAACTGGGAGTTCATGCGCCCTGCCAGCGCGACCAGCAGTGCGCCCTGCGCCTCCGGCAGCTCGCCGACGGCGATGACGGCCTGCTCCATGCGCTCGGTCTCCGCGTCGTTGATGCCGGCATCGGCGCGGGCCACCCGGACCAGCACGTAGGCGAAGCCGGCGAGGAAGCGCCGGCGCTCGATGGAGAGGGACCCGAGCTCGGAGATGGCCTGTCGGATGCTGGCGAGGTCCTGTTCGGGATCGGGCGCGCCTTCCGCGGTCGGCTCGGGCGGCAGCGAGGGTGGTTCGTCCCCTTCCTCGTCCTCGCCGAACAGTCGATTGAGCACGCGATCCGCTCCTTTGTCATGAAGGCCGCTCGGCCAGCGTCGGCCGCGTACTACGATACGGCACACGGTGACCATCAGCGCCCAAGTCCCGGCCTCGTCGGGTGTCTCCGCGGATGACCGGGGTCATGCCGCCGAGCCGCGCGTTCGGCGCTTCGGGCTGCGCCCGGCCAGCGACCGCGAGTGATCCAGGGCATGGAAAGCGTCATCGTCTGGATCGGCGTCCTGTTCTGCCTGTCGCAGTCGGCCATGTTCTCCGGGCTCAATCTGGCCTTCTTCAGTCTCGACCGACTGCAGCTGGAGATCCTGGCCGCTGATGGGGACAGCCGGGCAGCTCGCGTGCTGGCCATGCGCCGGGACGCCAGCTGGCTGCTGACGACCATCCTGTGGGGCAACGTCGCCATCAACGTGCTGCTCACGCTGCTCGTGGGCTCGGTCCTGCTCGGAGCGCTTGCCTTCGTCTTCTCGACCGTGGTCATCACCTTCGGCGGCGAGATCCTGCCGCAGGCCTACTTCTCTCGCCATGCTCTGCGCATGGCCTCACTGCTGGCTCCGGTCCTGCGCCTGTACCAACTGCTCCTGCTGCCGGTGGCGCTGCCATCGGCGCGGATGCTCGATGCTCTTCTAGGCCGCGAGGAGGTCATCTTCTTCCGCGAAGCCGAGCTGGGACGGCTGATCCGTCACCACATGCGGGAGCCGGGCGCGGAGGAGGTCGACTGGGTCGAGGGCATGGGAGCGCTCAACTTCCTGGCACTCGACGATGTCACGGTAGGTGAGGAGGGCGAGCCGCTCGATGCTCTCAGCGTCGTCGCGCTGCCGCTCAAGGCTCCCCCGCAGTCGAAGCTCGAGCTCCCGGACCTCGCGCAGGGCATCGACGACCCCTTCGTGGCGCGCGTCAACCGCTCCGATCACAAGTGGGTCATCCTCACCGATCCTGGGGGCGAGCCGCGGCTGGCCCTCGACGTGGATGGCTTCGTACGGGACGTGCTCGTGCGGGGACCCGACGCCGTGATGGCAAGCCACTGCCATCGCCCCATCATCGTGCTCGACCCGACCATGCCGCTGGGCCACATCATCGGCCGCCTGCAGGCCGTCGGACAGCGCAGCGAGGACGATGTCATCGACAACGACGTCGTGCTGCTGTGGGGTGACGAGCCGCGCATCATCACGGGCGCCGACATCCTGGGCCGTCTGCTTCGCGGCATCTCCAGCGGAGCGCGCAGGCAAGGCGACGAGCCCGCTGGCCGCGACCCGCAGGCGGGCGGTTCGGCGAGCCCGCAGGGCTAGAACTTGCCACTGTTGGCCCACTCGTCCTCGGGCGGGACCGGCTCCACGTTGTCCCAGTGCTCGACGACGAGCCCGTCCTCCAGCCGGAAGAGATCGACCTGCGCCTGCTGGGCGCCACCCGAGCGGGCTCGGCAGAGCGTGGCTACGAAGTTGCCCTGTCCCACGAGGAGCACGATCTCGTCGTACACCAGGGGGCGGTCCGGAGCGAGGACGAGCGACTTGAACGCGGCGAGTCCGTCCTCGACCTCGGGGTTGTGCTGGACGTACGTGTCCGCGGAGATGTAGCGGTCGCTGGCGCGCTGGTCGCCGCCCTCCATGAGCACGTCGTTGACAAGGCCGCGGACGACCGCCTTGCTGGCCTCGGTGCGGTCGAGGTCCACGACCTCGGTCGGCCCGTCGATCGAAGTGTGTCCCGATGGGGTGCGGGCGGCGTAGGGGGCGATGACGTCCCAGTGCTCGACGATGCGATCGTCCGCATCGGTGTCGAAGAAGTCGGTCGTGACCCACTCCGACTCGCCGCCGTTCAGCGACTGGTAGACGTGGAGGAAGACGTGGGGGCCGTCCTCGATGGCGCGGACGACCCGGATGTCGCGCACCGGGTTGCGCTCGATGAACGGCTCGAAGAACTCGATGAAGCCCTCCTGCCCGTCGCGCACGCCGGTGCTGTGCTGCGTGTAGCGATCGCCGGTATACCTGGCCACGGCCTCTCGTGGTCGGCCGTCACGGATGCCCTCCATGTAGAGGCCCGTGGCGTTGGCGATCTTGCGGCTCATACAGCGGCTCCTTCGGTCTGCAGGGCCTCGATGGCGCGGCAAACGCTAGCGGTCGCCTCGGGCACGGCCACCTCATGCTCGAAGCGGAGGGGTGTCCCGAAGCGGACCACGACCTGCTTCCGCAGTCGATGGGTCGGGAACGATGAGCCCTTGGGCAGGATCTCGTGCGTACCCTCGATGCCCACCGGCACGATGGGCACGCGCAGCTGCGTGGCCAGCAGGCCGATGCCCTGGCGCAGCGGCTGCAGATGCCCGTCCGCGGAGCGTGTGCCCTCGGGGAAGACGATGACGGTGTGGCCACGGTTGACCAACTCGGCCACGTGCTCGAGCGAGGCGCGCACGTCGGAGGTGCGGCCGAAGGGGATAGCGCCGAGCGCGAGCCCGACGGCCGAGCCCACGACACGCCCGCCGAACCAGTAGTCGGCGGCGGCGGCGATGGCGCTGTGGTCCCGCATCGTGGCCGGCAGGGCGGCCCGCACCACGGGTGCGTCCAGATGGCTGCTGTGGTTGGGACAGATCAGCGCTGGCCCGGCCAGTCCCGCGAGGTGCTCGCGACCCTCGACCCGCAGGCCGGCCACGATGTCGATGGCCCAGCCCGTGAACGTCGCGTCGAGCGCGCGGCGCACCGCGCGCGCCGGCGGGGAGAAGGCCCAGTCCGACGGTGGCGGCTCAGGCTCCTGCCCCTGTCGTTGCAGCACCATCGCGTGCAGCGCCGCGATGTCGGCCGCGCGCACCACGTCGTCGTCGGAGAGGGGCGCGTCGAAGTCGGCCTCCAGGCGCAGCGCCAGAGACACGATCGTCAGCGAGTCGAGCCCCAGCGACTCCAGTGTGGTCGCGCCGCTGAGTGCCGCCGGGGCCTCGCCGCGCGCTTCGGCCAGGACGCTCGCGACCACAGCCGCGACGGCCTCCGCGGTGACGGCGGAGCCGGTCGCCGGGCGTGGCGCGGCATCGGCAGGCGGCTCCTGCTCGCCCGGAGGCTGGGCGAACCAGGCCTGCACCGGCGCACGGCGGATCTTCTGCGTGTGCGTGCGCGGCAGGTCGTCGTCCGGCCAGCGCCGCCACGAGCCGACGCGCTGGTGCGCCGCGAGCGTGCTGTTCGCCGCCTTCACCGCAGACGCGAGGTCGTCGTCGGTCGCGGATCTGTCCACCGGGACCAGCGCCGCCGCCAGCCTGCCGGGTGCCGGCTCGATCACGACCGCGCCGCGCACGACCCCGGTCGAGACGAGCGCCGCCTCCACGTCCTCGGGGTACACGTTGAGGCCGCTGGGCAGCGCGATACGGTCGCGCGTGCGGCCCAGGATGATCAGCTCGCCATGCTCATCGATGTGGGCGGCGTCACCGGTGTGGAACCAGCCGTCCGCGTCGAGCACCTCGGCGGTCGCGTCGGGCGCCTCCCAGTAGCCGAGCATGACGTTGGGGCCGCGCGCGACCAGCTCGCCGTCATCGGCGATGCGCACTTCCATTCCCGCCAGCGGCGGGCCGACGGTGCCGGCACGCTGCTTCGTGCGCTTGTGGCCGGTGACCCCCGCCACCTCGGTCGTGCCGTAGCCCTGGACGATGCTGAAGCCGAAGTCCTCGAAGGCCTGCTGCAGCGTCACGGGCAGCAGGGCGCCACCGATGCTGATGACCTCGAGCGCCCCGCCGAGCGGAGCGTGGATCGAGCGGAAGACGATCCGGCGCAGGGGCCGTGGCAGCCAGCGCGCGATGGCGTGCCCACGCGCCAGCGTCTCCTCGCGACCCTGGCGACGCGCCTCGGCCTCGAAGCCTCGGAGCAGGTTGGCCAGAGGGTGCGGCGTGAGGGTGATGGCCGTCACGCGCTCGCGTTGCATCGTGGCGGTCATGGCCTTGGGCGAGAGTGCGTGCAGGAACACCAGCATCGAGTTGCCCATGAAGCCCATCAGCAGCGGCAGGGTCTGCCCGTACATGTGCGAGAGTGGGATCGCGGCCAGGACCCGGTCGGGCCGCTTGCCCATGCCGGTCTGGCCGAATGCGCGAGCGGTGTGGATGATCTGGCCGTGCGTGAGCATCACGCCCTTGGGATCGGATGTGGTGCCGCTGGTGAAGATGACCTCCGCCAGGTCGTCGGGTGTCACCGTGGGGAAGGCCGGGATCGGTCCGTCGCGTTCGGCCAGCGGGTCCAGGCTCGACTCGTCGACACCCAGGATGTCCACGCCGAGCTCGGCAGCCACCTCGCGGTCCACGTCGGGCCCGGCCAGCAGCAACGAGGCGCGCGCCCGACGGCCGATGCGGATGGCCACGTCGGTCTGCATGCGCAGGTCGAGCGGCACGATGACCGCACCCAGGCGCCAGACGGCGAAGTAGGCCGCCACCAGCCAGGGGTCGTTCTGCGACCACGTCAGCACGCGGTCACCGGGCCCCACACCGGCCGCTCGCAGCCTGGCCGCGACCCGTGCCACGACCGCGGCCAGGTGCCGGTAGGTCCAGCGTTCGTCGCGCAGGTCGCGGCGGATGACCAGCGCGGTGCTGTCGGGCGTGCGCGCCACCGCCCGGTCGAGCAGCTCGTTGAGGGTCTCGCCGCTAAGCTCCGTGATCCGCGGTTCGAGCGGTGGTCCGCTGACGCTCGTGGGACCTGTCATGGCTCTGCCTCCGGTGTGGTTCATGGGTTGGTGGCAACGAGGCCGGCCACCACGGCGGTGTAGTAGACGAGCGGCACGGCCAGGACGAACGAATCGATGCGGTCGAGCAGGCCGCCGAAGCCCGGCAGCCAGGAACCGGCGTCCTTGACCCCAGCCTCCCGCTTGAGCGCCGAGCTGAAGAGGTCGCCCCACGCCGCGCCGAAGCTGATGACGAGCGTGAGCAGCACTACGCCGGCGGCACCGAGCTCGGGCAGCGTGGGCAGGAGCAGGACGATCGCGATGAGGGCGCCGAGCGCGTTGCCCAGCAGCCCGCCCACGGTCTTGTTGGGGCTGAGGACCGGTGCCAGCGGCCGCCGCCCGATCGACTTGCCCGCGATGTAGGCGCCGATGTCGGACGCGCTCGCCGCGGCGCCAGTCAAGAAGAGCAACGCCGCGCCCGACTCGAGGTCGCGCACCATGAGCACGCCGAAGCTGAGCAGCAGCGGCAGGTAGGCGAAGCCCAGCGCGCCGAAGGCGAGGTCGCGCATGCCCCGCTCGACGTCGGCCCGCAGGACCGGCTGGAGCATGGCCAGCAAGAGCAGCAGCGGGATCGTTGCCAGCAGCGCCGTGGCCCCGAAGAGCGCCAGGCCGACCGCCAGCACGGAGTAGACCGCCAGCACCACGCGATGCCGCGGCGGCAGCTCCACCAGCACGCCCCACTCGCGCGTGCCCTCGAGGGCGAACACGCCCATCAGGATGGCCACCGGCAGGAGCCCGGAGAAGACTGCGACCGAGAACAGCGGGGCCAGCACGAGCCAGGTCAGCCAACGCGACCACAGCGTGCGCGGCGCGGCCCCACCGCGGCCCCGGGCCGTGATCACGGCCAGGCCCACAGCGGTCAGCACCAGCAGGATGGCGATGAGCGCGATGACGTAGCCGAAGGCCGGGTCGGACCAGGGCACGTGCAGCAGATCCTCGCGCGTCAGGCCGGGCAAGGTCATGGCCCGCCACCGTGGTCGTCAGCTGCTGGCGGCTCGTCGCGCAACGCGCTTGCGTGCCAGCGCCGGATCGAGCGGAGGCGCTGCCCGAGCGTGACCAGCGAGCCGATGAGGATGAGCCAGGCGGCCACCACGAGCGGCCAATCCAGGCCGACGATGAAGGCCAGCGGCGCCGCCACGGCCAGCACGATCATGCGACCGGGCTTGGACATCACGCCGCCGTAGCCACGTGGGGCCCCGGTCGCCCGCGCGACCAGGCCCGCGTAGCTCGCCAGCAGCGCGGCGATCACGGCGCAGAGCGCGAGGAGCGGACCGACCGCGGCCACGAAGGCCAGGCCGCCGATGAAGAGGACGTCGGCGACGCGGTCGCCCAGCTCGTTGAGCACCTCGCCCCAGGGATGCTCCGTGCCGGTGCGGCGGGCGACCTGCCCGTCGATGAGGTTGAGCACGAGCCGCGCAGCCGCCAGCAGCGGGACCGCCAGCAGCGCGATCGGCAGTGCCTCCGACAGCGCCAGGCACAGCCCGCCCAGCGCGGCCACGGGCACCGCCGCGAGCGTCAGCGCGTCAGCCGAGATCCCGCGCGCGACGCACCCGTCCACGATTGGGTCGACCAGTCGCTGGGCCGCGGGTTTGATGCGGTAGAGCCCCTCGTACATGGCGCTCACGCGCTCCGAGGCGGAGATGCCGCGCGGGCGATGAACAGCCGCTTCGTCACTTGTGCCTGCGGCGAGCGCCAGTAGAGTCGAGGCGGATGGCGCTCACGCCGCGTGACGGGGAGCGCCACCGGATCAGGGGACCGGAGCATGACCGCAGCCACTCGACGATCGGCCGGGGAGGGCCGGTGAGCAGCTCGCCGACAGCCCCCGTCGCGCCCGCGCCCGCGCCCGCCCACGCCACCATCGTGGCGCGTGTCAGCTCGCGCGGAGCCCTGTGGGTGGGCGCGGCCTGGGGCTTCGCTGAGGGCTCGTTCTTCTTCATCGTGCCCGACGTCTGGCTCGGCTTCGTGGCCCTCTTCGCCCCGCGGCGCATGCTGATCACCCTTGCCGCCATCGTCGCCGGTGCGGTCGCGGGCGCCACCTTCCTCTACTTCGCCACCATCGTCCGGCCCGACGAGCTCACGAGCCTCATCCTGGCCCTGCCCGCCATCGCTCCCGCCGACCTCGAGCAGGCCCGGGCGCAGATGCAGGACGACGGCGCCGGCGCGATCCTCCCGGCGCTGGTGGAGGGACGGCCGGTCAAGCTCTATGTCCACGGCGCCGCTCTCGACGGCGTCGGGCTGGTCGAGGTCGTGGCCTACACCGTGCTCAACCGGCTGGCACGGCTGCTCCTTTTCGGCAGCGTCGTGGCGCTGCTCGGCTGGGCCGGGCGCTCGATCGTGGCCCACTGGCCGCGGGCTGTCGCCGCGCTGTACGCCGTAGCCTGGGTCGCCTTCTATGCCGCCTACCTGCTGACCCACCAGGCCTGAGCCGCGTAGGCGCGCACCAACGCCGATCTCGCCTTCGAGCGAACCTCCGATGCGCATGCTCGTCCCCTACGTGCAGCGTCCGGCACGGTGCCGTTCGGGGCCATCGTGTTTGGCCCTCACGAGCGCGGCAAGTGCCATCGGACCCGCCGCGCGCGAGCACGGATCCGCAGGCCGAAACGCACTTGAACCAGGTCGTCGCGACGCCCACGATGAGCGTGCCGGTCGAAGGTCAGTACATCGGGGGCAGCGACGGTCATGAACGGCGAACACACCACCGTCGCCGCGGTCGTCGGCATCGACGGCAGCGGCAAGTCGTCGGCGTTCCGCGGCGCCCTGGAGCTCCTGGCCCAGCGTGTGGACGTGGTGGCCATCGGGGACGAGTACCTCGCCGGTGCACCCGGGACGCCGATCCACGCTCGGACCGACCTGCCCTGGCAGCGGGCGACCGGAGCCATCGCGCGCCAGGCCAAGCGCACGCAGCAGGCCTGGGCCTACCGTCAGCTCAAGACCCTCGACCTCATCGCCCGCTCGCGGATGCGCGAGCACGTCGTGCGCGACGATCAGCCTGACGTGGTCCTCACCGACGGCGATCCGATGGTCAACACCATGGCCTGGTCGGTGGGACGGCTCTACCGCGACCAGCTCCTCGAGGACGACCAGCTGGTCCTCGCTGCCGTGCGCTACCTCTCTGGGCAGGCGCGCATCCCCCGACACGAGCTGCGCTACTACCTGCGGCATTCGCCACAGCTGGCGGTGGTCAACCGCCTGCAGATGGCCCGCTTCCGCATGCCGGACGTGGTGGTCCTGCTCCGACTCGATGGCGCCGCAGCCATGGAGCGGATCCGTCGCCGGGGCCGGGCGCTGCAGACCCACGAGACCGCCGAGGCGCTCGACGCGCTCGCCGCCGGGTACGAACGGATCTGCTCGCTCATCGAGGCCCACGAGGGGGTGCGCATCGAGCGCATCGCCGCCACGCAGACCGGCCAGCGAGAGACTGCGCGCCTGGTCGCCGAGGCCGCGCTAGAACGGGTCGCCGCCCGGCCCGACCGCAGGGTCGGCGATGCCCACGCACCGCCTATCGAGGTCGTGGCCACGACCATCTCCGGGTCGCTCCAGGACCAGCGCAAGATCGGCCGCATCGTGCCGCAGTTCGGGGCCTGGACCCGCCGGCCGGTCCACCTCCACTCGGTCGACAGCCACGCCGAGGCCGAGTCCGCCACGCGAGCGGTCGTGGCTGGCGGTGGACGCGTCATCGTCTCGGCCGGGGGAGGGGGCACCTTCAACGCCGTGCTCGAGGGCTGCCATGCCGACGGGAGCATCCCCGAGGACGTGCGCCTGGCCTTCCTGCGCAAGGGTTCGGCCGACCTCATCGGCAAGATGCTGCGCATCCCCGACGAGCTGTCGGACGCCGCCGCCGCCATCGTCGACGGTATCGAGCAGGACCGCCGCCTGCGCGCCGACGTCGTCGCTGTCGAGACGCAGGCCCCAACGGGTGAGCCGCAGACGCGGCACATGGTCGGTTTCGGCGGCCTGGGCATCTTCGGCGCGGTGCCGCGCTTCACCGAGGCGCGCTGGATCAAGTACTACAAGGGCATCATCGGCTCGATCGCGGGCGACTACGGGCCCTTCTACACGGGGCTCGCCCTGGCCACCACGTGGTGGTACTGGCTGCGCTTCCGGGGCCGGATCGCGCCGCTCATCCTCGAGCTCGACGGTCAGCCCATCGCGCCCGACCGCTGGACCGCCATCATCGTCGTCGGCGGCGACCTGGGTCCGGACTTCCCCATCGGCCGTGGCGCGCCCTTCTCGAGCGGCAGCCTCCGGATCGTGGGTCTGCGCGACCGTGGTCTGCGCACCGCGCTACGCCAGCTGGACGCGGCCCGCAGCGGCGCCATCTTCGGCGATCCCGAACGCTATGACTGCCTCGTTCGTGACGTTCGCGACCTGCGCGCCCGCCCGGCGGCTCCGGTGCGCGGGAGCGGGCCGGACTTCCTGGTCAACGTCGACGGGCTGGCCCGGCAGAGCTACGGCCCGGTACGCTTCAGCGTCTCAGGCCACGTGGAGCTCATCGTCGGGCCCTGACCACACCCGGTTCCGTGGCCGCCGGTCGCAGCACGAGGAGGAGACATGCGCACGGTGTGGGTGTTCGGCGACCAGCTCAACCGGCGCATCGGGGCGCTGGCCGACGCCGATCCCGACGACACGCGCGTGCTGCTGGTCGAGAGCGAGGCGCTCCTGCGTACCGGCAAGCACGTCCAGCGGCTCCATCTCGTGCTCGCGGCCATGCGTCGTTTCGGAGCCGAGCTGGTCGCGGAAGGCTTCATCGTCGACCTGCGACGGGCCGCCACGCTCGGTGCCGGACTGCGCGAGCATGTCGCGGAGCACGAGCCTGAGGAAGTGGTCGCGACCGAGCCGAATGCCCGCCGTGCGCGCGCCCTCTGTGAGCGCCTCGGCGTGGTGCAGGTGCGCTCCGACCAGTTCCTCTGCCACTCCGACGATTTCGCAGACTGGGCCGACGGTCGCAAGACACTGCGGCTGGAGGACTTCTACCGCTGGCAGCGTCGGCGCCTGGGCTACCTCATGGACGGTGAAGAGCCGGCTGAGGGACGCTGGAACTTCGACCAGGACAACCGCGAGCCGCCGCCCGACGACCCTTCGATCTTCAGCCAGCCACCCAGTTCGACGCTCGACGCGCTCGACGAGGAGGTCTTGGCCTCACTGCCGGACGCACCCGGCCAGCCCCCGATCGGCCTGTGGGCGACCACACGTCGGGAGGCGCTGGGCCGCCTCGACCACTTCCTCGATCATGAGCTGCCACGGTTCGGGCGGTACGAGGACGCCATGACCCGGGGCTCGTGGAGCCTGGCTCACTCCATGCTCAGTCCGTACCTCAACCTCGGCCTGCTGCTGCCGGGCGAGGTCTGCGACGCGGTCGAGGCGCGCTACCGGGCGGGGGAGGTGCCCATCAACTCCGCCGAGGGCTTCATCCGCCAGGTCATCGGCTGGCGCGAGTACGTGTGGGGCCTCTACTGGCACTGGCCGGAGCTGGCCGAGGCCAACGAGCTGGGCAATGATCGTCCACTGCCGCCGGCCTTCAGGGGCGAGGCCCAGACGCACATGCGTTGCCTGGCCGACGTACTCGAGGGGCTCGACCGGCGCGCCTGGGTCCACCACATCCCGCGATTGATGGTCCTCTCGAGCATGGCCAACCTCTACGGCATCGAGCCGCGCGCGGTCATGGACTGGATGCTGCAGCGCTACGTGGACGGGGCCGAGTGGGTGATGGTGCCCAACGTCATGGGCATGGGCCTGTGGGCGGACGGCGGGCGCATGGCCAGCAAGCCCTACGTCTCCGGCGGGGCCTATATCGACCGCATGAGCGACTACTGCGGCGACTGCCGCTACGACCCCCGCCGGCGGACCGGCGGCGAGGCCTGTCCCTTCACCACCCTCTATTGGGACTTCCTCGCCCGCCACGAGGAGCGCCTGGCCGGCAACCACCGGCTCTTCCGCCCGCTCGCGAACATGCGCCGTCTCAAGGACCTGCCGGCGGTGCGGGAGAAGGCCCGGGAGGTCCGCAAGGGTCTCGCGGAGGGGCGGGTCTGATCGGCTAGTCGGCCACGATGATGGGCACGCCGATACGTTCCAGCGTGTCGAGGTTCATGCCCCGGATGCGCTCCGCGACCGAGGGCCGTCGCACCGACTCGGGCAGGACGATGAGGCCGCCGGAGAAGCGCTCGACCGCCTCGGCCAGGCCGTCCGAACCAGATCGTGTGGGAAACCACGCGCCCGCTTCGACGCCAAGCGCGGATGCCGCGTTCAGCGCTCGTGCTGTCGAGCCGCGACCCTCCCGCCGCGCGATGGCAGCACCGAAGAGCCGATCCGGCCGAGGTCGATAGTCGTCATCGCCACGCAGGTCGTTGTAGGGCGTGCCGAAGATGCTCTCCGAGCTACGGTCAACGATGACGAGGGATCGGCTTTCGTCACGAGCGATGGCGGTCGCGACACGGAAGGCACGGTCGCTCTGGTCACGGCCCATGGCGACCACCACCGCGCCGGGCCCGGCCCCGGAGGGATCGCTGCTGGTCTGGCTGACCGCGTCCATGAGAGCCTGGTCGCGCGGGTCCGGCCGGTCGGTGCCGGCCCTGGAGCCAGGCCCGCCCGGCGCCGGCCTCGGCTTCGGCCGCGCTTGGACTGCCAGCACGCTCGCAAGCTCGGCCACGACCAGAGGGTCATCGGTGATGAAGCCGACGAACTGCTTGCCGGGTGTGGCTGCCCCACCTACGCCGAACGTGGCGGGATCGCCGATCTCCCAGCTGACGAAGCCGACCCGCTCCGGGTCGTCGGTGACGAGGAACCAGTTGTTGGGCAGCCGGTTCGTGTCGGGGCTCAGCTCGCGGTACTCGAGGCCCGGGATGGCCTCGCTCAGGCTGCCCGAACCGAAGGCCACGATGTCCGTCCCGGCTGCCACCAAGCGCTCGTATCGAGGGCGCTCGAGCTCCAGCTTGCCGGCGTTCTGGAAGCCGACCAGGAGACGGCCGCCTTCCGCCACGGCCTCCACGCGGCGGGTGATGCGCAGCATCTCTCGCGCATCGTTGGTGAACGTCGTGGCGTCCGGCATGCGGCCGATGTGCCGGGCAAGGCGCCGGCCGATCTCATAGATGCCTTCAGGCCCGGCGCCCGGGGGATAGGTCCAGTCCATGTCTCATCTCCTGTCGGTCGGCGTCACGCCGTTGGGTGGGGGAGGCGCCGGCGGGCCGGGCCCGCCGGCGCTGGTAGCTGAGGAGAAGGAAACGCCGCTGTCGGACGATGCTCCTCCTGCTATGTCGATACTTCAGCTGGTCGCGGCCTTCGCCTCCAGCTCCGACTTGCGGACGGCGATGAAGTAGATCAGCACGCCGAAGGCAGCCTTCGCAAGGATGTCCGCGACGGTGTAGCCGATCTGTACCGCTGCCACCGCCGTACCACCGGTGAGGCCGATGATGGGCAGCAGGAAGACGACAGGATAGAAGGCCCAGGTCAGGACCGTGAGCCAGCGAGCGCCATTGACGAGCCCGCGCACTTCAGCCGGCTGACGAGCCAGCGATTCGCGAAGGCCGACGAACAGCTCGTAAACGATGTAGATGAAGGGGATCATACCGAGCGCCCAGAAGACGAGGCGGACCGCGTTGTCGTCCGCGACCTCGCCCGGGTAGCCGAGCACGACCATGATCGCCGCGGCGATACCGAGCCGCAGGCCCTTGCTGATGGTCTCGCTGCGCGCCAGCTTCATGACCAGGAGGAGCTCGACGAGCAGCAGCGGGACGGTGAGCAGCCAGTCGACGTAGCGGTAGGCGTCGTTGAAGGCCTTGCCCGTCGTCTGGATCTCGCCGTTGAGTACGACGAAGGCCTGATCCCAGCTGTCTGCGATACGGAAGTAGTGGTACAGCGCGATGGCGGTCACGATGCCGCTGATCGTCAGCGCTGTCTTGTACGAAGGGGCGACCTGGGACCGCTGGATCCAGAAGAAGGCGGTCGCCGCGCCCATCACCGCGATGGTGAATGAGAAGGCGTTGAAGACCAGATCGAACTGGCCCATGGTGATGTCGGCAAGATTCATCGAGTACCTCGTTGCTCAGCGGTGTCCGCGATGGGCGACCGCCTCCAGGGGAACGCATCGGTGCTGGCCAGCAGCTGACCGGCGTGATGTGTTCCCGCATAGTAGCAAATTCTGTCAAGTGTTTGTATAACCCTACCCAGTTGTCTCACGGGTACCGGGTTAGAGAGACAGCGCCTGTACGGCAGCAAACCTTGTACAAGAGCGGTACACTGTCGGCACTCCGCTCGTGGCCGGTGTCGAGCGTTCCGACTCTCTCATGCCCCTGGAAAGGTGACCGCCATGGCTTCCTCGACCCGCCCCGTGGCGACGCCACGATGGTTCCGATCCGACCGTCTCGACCGGCTCGATCGACGAATCACCACCTGGCTCGCTTCTTCCTCGATCACGCTGCTGCGCATCGCCAGCGGCCTCGTCTTCCTCTGGTTCGGCGCAATCAAGTTCATCGCCGGCGCGAGCCCGGCGGAGGACCTCGCGACACGCACGATCGACACGCTCACGTTCGGCCTGGTCGGGCCATCCTTGTCGCTGCCGCTGCTCGCTGGATGGGAGGTGCTCATCGGCATCGGACTGGTGACCGGCTGGTTCCTGCGCGCAACCCTGGCCCTGCTGGCACTCCAGATGATCGGCGCGCTCTCGCCCCTCTTGCTGTTCCCCGGCGAGACCTTCGCCGCCGGCATCCTGACGCCGACGCTCGAGGGTCAGTACATCATCAAGAACGTGGTCATCATCGCGGCGGCCATGGTCATCGGCGCCACCGTGCGCGGCGGTCGACTGGAGGCCGAGCCTTCGCTCGACACAGGCGGTCGCGACCCCTCCACCTGAAGGGCCTCAGGCGGCGGCGACCACCTCGATGTCGTCGGCGAGTGGGAGCCGCTCCCGGGAGCCCGGCTGGACTCTGCCGGCAGCGGGAGCCTCACCGCGCGGACACTCGACTTCCACGGACGCGGCCAAAGCGCTCAGGTAGCGGGAGGCGCTGGAAGCCGACTGGACCCTGGCGAGATCGTTGGACTCGAGCCCCGCGAGTGCCTGGTCGAAGAGCACGTAGCTCGAGCGCACGTAGCTCCACCAGACCTGGAAGCAGGCGTGGACCTCGAGTCGGTCGATGTCTCGCACCGCCGTTGCAACGAGGATGCGCAGCTCTCGCACCTCGCGCTCGGAGCCGCCGTCGGCCAAGTCTCGCGTCGCCTCGCCGATCGTGCTCGAGTGCGTACGGTGGACCATCTGCGCCGACAACCAGGCGTCCGCACTGGACGATCCGGCCACCGGCCACGGGACGAGGGCGACGCCAGCCAGCACCAAGATGACTGGAAGCAGGCGACTGCACGGTCGCCGCCGGCCACCGACCGGAACATGCCCCCCGGTCGTGGTGCGGGCCATGGCCGGGATTCAAGCGGCGTGGCCGTGGCGCTGCCATGACGCGTTCGTACGCGACGTGACCCGACTGAAGTCCAGCACACTGGAGTGCACTCGGGCCCCAGCCCGGCACTCAGAGGTCGCAGCCACCGCCCGGCACAGGCACGACTTGCGGCCTCCCCGCGGCGTCCGTGACGATGCCGTGCCAGTCGTCCGTGCCGTAGTAGGCGATGGGGAGGTCCATCTCCATCTGGTGGCGCGGCGGGCGACCGTAGTCGGCCTCGAACTGGGCCACGCCCTCCTCGAACCGCTGGGCCATCGACGCGCAGTGGTCGGCGACCTCTGAGTCGGACATGTCCGCCCAGCCGGACGGACGATCGGACTGTCGCGGGAATCCGATGACCATCGGCAGATCCGGACAGGTGGCGATGGCCACGTCGTTCAGGACCTCTGCCGCCGCAACCGTTTCGGCATCCCAGACCGGCCGTTCGCCTTCCCCGGTCAGGCTCCAGCGCAAACGGCGCTCCGTGAACCCGACGAGGTGCTCTACGGACGGGCGCGCCGGGTCGGGTACATCGGTGAGCGCCCCGTACGTGTCGACCACCACCTGCATCGGCACGATCGCATCGGCCGTCCAGCGCAGCGGCACGGACCCGACGGCCTCGCAGAACGACGCCGCTTGTGGCAGCTCGACGCCCATCGACTCGACGTCGAAGCCGGTGACCTCCTCGGGGTCGTATGCGCCGGTCCACAGCTCGGCCATGGTGACCCGGGTGGGGTCGGCGTCGAGCAGCGCACACCCGCTGGTCACCAGGCCGAGCGCGAGTCCGAGCGGCAGCAGGCGCGATAGGAGGGGGACCATGGGCGCGATGATACGGCCGGCTGGGCGCTCGCCGCGAGTCGCGGCGGCTAGGCGCGACGGAGGATCAGACCCTCCCCGGGAGCGAGCGCCAGGCGCTCATCGGCAGCGACCGCGCTGCGCACGGCTCTTGCCGTCGAGAGCGCCGCGGTTCCCGCGAACGGACTCGTGACCGTTCGCTGCCCGGGACCGAAGTTCAGCAGGACGGCGAAGGCGGCGCCATCGTGTGCCCGGGTGTAGCCGAACACGCCACCAGGCAG
>Ga0316198_10000508_pt1 | contig 20550 bp, 17 predicted proteins | sample OudBieAanoxic_MG_FD_204935 | JGI IMG/M metagenome (GOLD analysis project Ga0316198, IMG submission 204935) | Coastal sediment microbial communities from Oude Bieten Haven, Netherlands - site A anoxic | ecosystem: Environmental > Aquatic > Marine > Coastal > Sediment | place: Netherlands...
CATCATCGCCCGTGAGACCGTCCGCCAGATGCGCAAGAACGTCCTGGCCAAGTGCTACGGTGGAGATGTGACACGCAAGCGCAAACTGCTCGAGAAGCAGAAGGAAGGCAAGGCGCGCATGAAGAAGGTGGGCAGCGTCGAGATACCGCAGGAGGCCTTCCTGGCGGTGCTCGGCGGCCAGGAGAGCGAGTAGGTGCTGCCCGAGGTCGTCCAGTACTTCCTGTTCATCGGCATGGCCGCGCTGATGTTCATCCTGCGTCTCGATGCCAAGCGCTTCAGCGCCGCCGAGTGGGACACGCAGGATGGCGACTGGCGCGTGTGGCTGATGCGCCTCTCGTGGTACGGCGCTGGCCTGGCGCTGGCCCTGCTCATCTTCGCGCTGCACCCCTCGCCGGTGTCGGAGCTCAACCTGGTGCTCGCCCCGGACCGCGCGGAGGCCATGGTCTACGGCCTGCTCTTCGGCGGTGCCGGCATCGTGGCCGCCTTCATCCTGGCCATCCTGCGCAACGGCCGTATCAGCCTGCCCCGGCCGGGTCGCTACCCGGGCGGCGTGCTCACCGCCGTGGGCACCGCCTTCGTCGACGAGTGGCTCTTCCGCGGCGTGTTCCTGGGCCTGTTGCTGACGCTCAACCTGCCCGACTGGCTGGCAGTCGTGAGCGCAGCCTTCATCTACGCCTTCACCGTCCGTGCGGGCACGGGCAGCCGGGGCATCCTCACCCTCGCCATGTGGCTCGGCATCGGCCTCGTGGCGGGTGCGCTCGTGCTGACCACGCTGGGCATCGCGGCCGGCTTCGTCGGCCACGCCATCACCCGCTTCGCCCTCTTCGTGGTCATGGGTCGAGCGGAGCGCGCGGCCGTGGAGCAGGTGCACCAGCCGACCGGCGGCACCGGTGACGGCGGAGCCTACGTCATCCGGCCACAGCAGCCGCGACGCGGCTAGCCGGGAGCTCGACGCCATCGAGCTGACCCGGCCACGCCCGCCCGAAGGGCTCTACGTCCACTTCCCCTTCTGTGTCTCGCTTTGCCCCTACTGCGATTTCGTGGTGCTGGCAGGTCCCGCGGCGCGAGGTCCACGCAACCACGTGGCCCCGCTGCACGCCGCGCTGCTGGCAGAGCTGGACCTGCGCTCGGATGGCGTAGCGGCTCGCTTCGGCGAGCGGCGCCAGCCCCTGGGCAGCGTCTACCTCGGCGGCGGCACGCCATCGCTCATGACGGCGTCGCAGGTGGCGGCGATACTGGAGGCGATCGACCGTCGGCTGGGCATCGCCGGCCATGCCGAGGTCACGCTGGAGGCGAACCCCGGGCCCGACGACATCGGTGATCTCGAGGGGTTCCGAGCCGCGGGTGTCAACCGCCTCTCGGTCGGCGTCCAGTCGCTGCAGGCGACCGAGCTGCGGCGACTGGGCCGGCGTCACCGCCCGGCCGACGTGGTCGACGCCGTCCGTGCCGCTCGGGACGCCGGCCTCGACTCGATCAGCCTCGATCTGCTCACCGACGTGCCGGGGCAGACCGTGGAGTCGTGGCGCGCGACCCTCGAGTCGGCCCTGGCCTTGGGACCCGACCACCTCTCGGTCTACACGCTCACGCTCGACGACCCCGATCGCGAGGGGCTCACCGGACCGGACGGCGATCACCTGCCGCTGACGAGGGGTGCCCGGGCCTGGCGGGAACGCGCGCTGCCAGAGCAGTCCGATGAGCGCGCGGCGGAGATGGAGCTGCTGACTGACGAGCTGGCCGAGGCCGCAGGCCTGCGCCGCTACGAGGTCGCGAACCTGGCCCGGCCAGGTTCCGAGAGCCGGCACAACCTGCTCTACTGGCGCCGCCGCCCCTACCTCGCCCTGGGCCCGGGCGCGCATGCTTCCGATGGCGCGCTGCGACGCACCTGGAACGCCGCTCGACTCGACCGCTACGTGGCGGCGCTCGAGCATGGCCGGCTGCCGCCGGGCGGTGCCGAGAACGTGGACGAGGCCATCGCGCGGGCCGAGGCGGCCATCCTTGGTCTGCGCCTGCGAGAGGGCATCGAAGCCGAACTGGCGGCGTGGCCCGCTTTCGAGGCGGCCCTCTCCTGGGCCCACGAGAACGGCCTGACCGAGACGGTCGAGGGGCGTGTGCGGCTGACCCGGCGGGGTCGCCTGCTGGCCAACGAGCTCTTCGCCCGGCTGCTCCCCGATGACGCTGATGCAGGTGGCAGGGGAGCGGCGTAGGATGCGCCCATGCCAGCCGTGACCCTGCGTCGTGCCCTCGCGACGCTGCTTTCGACCGTCATGCTCGCCGGCCTCGCCGCAGCCCCGGTCGTGGCCCAGGACGAGGAGCCCGCACCGATCGCTCCGCCCAGCCTCGAGCTGGCCCTGGCCAGCCTCGTCTCGATCGACCCGGCCAGCGGCGCTGTACCGGCCGCCGTCGCCGACGTGTATCAGCCCGCGGGCGTGGTTCTGCCGCGCTGCACGGTGGGGGACAAGCTGACCCGCTTTCACAAGGTCAAGCACTGGCGCAAGACGCTGCTCGATACCAGGCTGCGGCTCAAGCGCGACTATCGGCCGTGGGACCTCGTCTCGGTCCGGCGTGCCGACATCGCGGGTAGCGGCAAGGTGCGCAAGCTCATGATCAATGACCTCAAGGCCCTGGCCAAGGCGGCGCGCCAGGCGGGCAAGCCGCTGGCGGTGCGCTCGGCCTTCCGCTCGTACGACTATCAGAAGGCTCTCTTCGAGTCGTACGTGCGCGCGTACGGGCGCAAGCAGGCGCTCAAATTCTCGGCTCGGCCGGGCCACTCCGAGCACCAGTTGGGCACGACCGTGGACTTCTCCGTGGGTCCGGGCGTGCCCCTCTCGACGAAGTTCGGTGACTCGCCCTCGGGCAAGTGGCTGGCTCGCAACGGCTGGAAGTACGGCTTCATCATGTCCTACCCCAAGGGCAAGAAGTACGGCTCGTGCTACGGCTACGAGCCCTGGCACTGGCGCTACTTCGGCCGCGAGCTGGCGCGCAAGATCCACCAGAGCAGTCAGGTCCCGCGGCGCTATCTCTACGTCAACTTCGAGACCGCACCCTAGCCACCGAGCGCAAGGGTCTCCCGCGACCGATGAGCTCGGCCTCATCGCGCCCTCAGATCGTCTCGGCGCCGGTGGGGCGTCCGCTGCTCGGCGCCGGTGGGGCCGGCTGCTACCTCGGAACCCGCGGGGCGTCCGCTTGGGGCGAACGATCTCGGCGTGAACGTCCCCGCTGCCGCTCGTTCGGGCCTCCATCCGCCGCTCGCGTACGCCCGCGGTGGACGGTCGGACGGCTACGGGTCGCAAACGACCGCCAACTGCTCGTCTCATTCGCTCCAAGTGGACGCCGGACGCAGCCACGACCGGCCGTTGTGGTCGGCTGCCTGCCCGCTCGGGGCGGGCACGCGTCGAGCCACGACCGCATCGGGCTCCTTCTGCGTGCCATCCTGGGGTCGCCATCGAACAGCAAGACGTCGGACTGGATGTGCAATCGATTGCGCCCCGGCCTACGATGACGCCAGCCGCGGACCGTCGGTCGGTCACGCCTTGACGAGGAGATACCGGATGAGTGCCAAGATCGATCCGAGCGCCAGCTCGGTCCAGGAGAAGCTGCTGTGGGCGGTCGACGAGCTCGCCATCGAGATCCCTTCCTGGGGCTTCCTCAATACCGGCACGCGGTTCAAGGTCTGGCAGCAGCCGGGCACGCCCCGCACGGTGGAAGAGAAGATCGACGACTGCGGCACCGTTCATCGCTACACCGGCATCGCCCGCACGATCTCGCTGCACATCCCGTGGGACAGGACCGACGACTACACCGGTCTGCTCGAGTACATCAACGCGAAGGACATGGGCGTCGGCGGCATCAACCTCAACACCTTCCAGGACCCCGACTACATGCTCGGTTCGATGTGCCATCCCGACCCGGACGTGCGGGACAAGGCGCTTGCGGCCCTGAAGGAGTGCTGCGCCATCGCCGACGAGATGGGCGCGCCGGCGGTCAAGGTCTGGCTCGGCGACGGCACCAACTACCCCGGCCAGGACGACCTGCGCTGGCGCCGCAACCGCCTCATCGAGGGCCTCCAGACGGCGTACGCCTGGCTGCCACCCGAGGCGCGGATGTTCCTCGAGTACAAGATCTTCGAGCCCGCGCTCTACTCCACCGACGTGCAGGACTGGGGTCAGTCGATGGCCGTGTGCAACCGCGTCGGCGAGCGAGCAGTCGTCTGCGTCGACACCGGCCACCACAGCCTGGGCGTGAACATCGAGCAGATCGTGGCCCTGCTGCTGGCAGAGGGCAAGCTGGGCGCCTTCGACCTCAACGACAAGAAGTACGGCGACGACGACCTCATGGTCGGCTCGATCGACCCCTACCAGATGTTCCGCATCACCCATGAGCTCATCAACGCCATGCGCGACGACGACGACCCGGTGGCGCAGAAGACCGCCGAGGACACGGTCTACATGCTCGACCAGTGCCACAACATCGAGCCCAAGGTGCCGGCCATCATCCGCTCGGTGCAGACGCTGCAGGAGCTCTTCGCCAAGGCCCTGCTGGTCGATCGCGAGGCACTCGTCGCGGCACAGCGCAGGGGTGACGTGCTAAAGGCCAACAACGTGCTGTGGGACGCCTTCTTCACCGACGTGCGCGGTCCGCTGGCCGAGCTGCGCCAGACGCGCGGCCTCCCGGGAGATCCCTTCAAGGCCTACCTCGACTCGGGCGAGAACGAGCAGCGCGCGGCCGACCGCGTGGGTGGCGAAGCCCAGAGCTGGTAGCCCTCCCGGGGGCCGCCAGGTATCGGCCGCGGGAGCGCTCATCCGCCGCACGGTTGACCGGGCGGGACCGCCGCCCTCGTTCCGCAGGTCGACAGCCGCTGTCCCGGCCGCTCGCGTGCTGTCCCGGCCCGATCGACGCGTTGACACTCGGGGCAGGGGACTGATAGGATATCGACCGTTGGGTTAGCACTCGGCACAGTAGAGTGCTAACTCGTTCGAGTAGATAGCACCGAGATCACGAGGATCGATGGCCAGGCGGAAGAAGCGCCCAGGGCCGCTGGAGGACCGTTCAGCGGCTATCCTGCAGGCGATCATCGAGGAATACGTGGCCACCGCGCAGCCGGTGGGTAGCGTGGCGCTGGTTGAGAAGTATGCCCTCTCTATCAGCCCTGCCACCGTGCGCAACATCATGGCCGAGCTTGAGACTGCAGAGCTCCTGGGCCACCCGCATACCAGCGCGGGGCGTGTGCCCACGGACCGCGGCTACCGCTTGTACGTGGAGTCGATCTCAGACCAGGTCAGCCTGGCGCCGGTGGAGCAGCTGATGATCCGGCACCAGTTCGGGCAGGTGGAGTTCGCCAACGAGCAGTGGTTCCGGCTGGCGGCATCGACGCTCGCCAGCGCCACCGGCTCGGCCGCCATCGCCACGCCCATCAAGCCCCAGTCCTGCCGCGTCCGCCGCATCGACATCGTGCCCACCGCCGAGCACTCCGCCACGCTTCTCCTGGTCATGGCCGTAGGTCCGGTCAAGCAGGTGCTGCTCACGCTGGACCACGAGTACCGCGCCTCGGAGCTGGACGAGATCGCCCGCGGGGTCGATCGCGTGCTCAAGGCCAAGACGACGCCAGAAGTGGACGCCGTGCTGGACACCCTGCGCGAGCGGCCAGGCTCGGTCGATCCGCTCTTCGCCCAGGCGGTGGAACGGGTCTCGAGAGTGATGCACGAGTTCGATGCCAGCGCCATCGAGGAGGTCTTCAGCGAGGGCCTGCTCAACGTCATGGATGAACCCGAGTTCGAGCGCTCCGAGCGCCTGCGGCGCGTCTTCAACGTACTGCAGGACCGCGTCTATCTCGGCGAGCTGGCCAAGCGGCTCGGCGATAGCGAAGATGTCGCGGTCTTCATCGGCAGCGAGAACCAGCACGAGGAGATGGCCGACGTCTCCCTCGTCGTCGCTCCCTACGGCCGGACCGACCGCGCCATCGGCGTGGTCGGCGTCATCGGCCCCACGCGCATGGCCTACCCCCATGCCATCTCCACGGTGCGCTACGTGCGCGGCCTCATGAACGAATTGGTGGACCACCTGTACGCATGAACGACGAGACGAACGAGACCAAGAGCGAGAAGACCAACGGCAATCCCGAGCAGGCGGAGCAGGCGGAGCAGGCGGAGCAGGCCCAGGCCAGGCAAGCCAAGTCCGGTGCCAAGAAGCTCGGCGGCACCCGCGCCGAGGAACGCATCGCCGCGCTCGACACCGAGGGCGCCTCGGTCAGCGCCCTGGTCGAGGAGTTGACGGCCAAGCTGGAAGCGGCCGAGCAGCGAGCCGAGGACGCCGAGGCCGGCTGGCAGCGCGCCCGAGCCGACTACCAGAATCTCAAGCGACGCAGCGAGGAGCAGCGGGCCGAGTCGGCCAGCATCGCCGGCGACCGCCTGCTCATCCGCGTGCTCGACCTGGCCGATGACTTCGACCTCGCCGTGGAGCACGTGCCCGAGGAAGACCAGGACAGCCCGTGGGTCGAAGGCATCACCGCCATCGACCGCAAGCTGCGTGCCCTGCTCGAAGCCGAAGGCATCGAGGCCATGGAAGGCGAAGGCGAGCCCTTCGACCCCCAGACCCAGCAGGCCATCAGCTACGAGGAGACCGACGACGTACCCGATGGCACCGTGGTCAAGGTCCTCCAGCGCGGTTTCACTATCAACGGACGCGTGCTGCGACCGGCCCTCGTGGCCGTCGCCCGCAACGACGACTGACGCCCAAAGCGAACACCCACTCATCCGACCACCAACACCTAAGAAGGAGCACTCGATTGGGACGCATCATCGGCATCGACCTCGGTACCACCAACTCGGCCATCGCCGTCATGGAGGGCGGCGAGCCAACCGTCATCCCCTCGGCGGAGGGCGGCCGCACGGTCCCGAGCGTGGTCGCCTTCAGCAAGCAGGGCGAGCGGCTCGTGGGCCAGATCGCCAAGCGCCAGGCCATCACCAACCCGGCCAACACCGTCTACTCCATCAAGCGCTTCATCGGCCGCCGCTGGGACGACCCTGAGGTCCAGCGCTCCATCGATCTGGTGCCCTACAAGGTCGAGAAGGACCCCAACAGCGACGGCATCGTGGTCACGCTCGCGGACGGCAAGTCCTACAGCCCGCCCGAGATCAGCGCCATGACCCTGCAGAAGCTCAAGGCCGACGCGGAGGCCTACCTGGGCGAGTCCGTGACCGAGGCCGTCCTCACCGTGCCGGCCTATTTCGACGACACCCAGCGTCAGGCCACCAAGGATGCCGGCCGCATCGCTGGGCTCGACGTCAAGCGCATCATCAACGAGCCCACCGCCTCCTCGCTGGCCTACGGCCTGGACAAGAAGACTGACGAGCTCATCGCCGTCTACGACCTCGGCGGCGGCACCTTCGACATCTCCATCCTCGAGCTCGGCGACGGCGTCTTCGAGGTCAAGGCCACCAACGGCGACACGCACCTCGGCGGCGACGACTTCGATCAGAAGGTCATCGACTGGCTGCTGGAGGAGTTCAAGAAGGACCAGGGCATCGACCTGTCCAAGGACCAGCAGGCCCTGCAGCGCCTCAAGGAAGCCGGCGAGCGCGCCAAGATCGAGCTCTCCACCACGACGACGACCGAGATCAACCTGCCCTATATCACCGTCGACGCCGACCGCAACCCCAAGCACCTCGTGACCACCCTCACACGGGCCAAGCTGGAGGAGCTGGTGGCCGACCTCGTCGACGCCACCAAGAAGCCGGTCGAGGCGGCGCTCAAGGACGCCGGCCTCACCGCCGCCAACATCGACGAGGTCATCCTCGTCGGCGGCCAGACGCGCATGCCGGCCGTGGTCGAGGCCGTCAAGGGCATGTTCAACGGCAAGGAGCCCAGCAAGGGCGTCAACCCCGACGAGGTCGTGGCGGTAGGCGCCGCCATCCAGGCCGGCGTGCTGGCGGGCGACGTCAAGGACGTGCTCCTGCTCGACGTGACCCCGCTCTCGCTGGGCATCGAGACGCTGGGCGGCGTGATGACCCGGCTCATCGATCGCAACACCACCATCCCCACCTCCAAGAGTCAGGTCTTCTCGACCGCCAGCGACAATCAGCCGCAGGTGGAGATCCACGTGCTCCAGGGTGAGCGCGAGATGGCCAGCGGCAACAAGACGCTCGGCACCTTCATCCTCGACGGCATCCCACCGGCCCCGCGGGGCGTGCCACAGATCGAGGTCACCTTCGACATCGACGCCAACGGCATCCTCGACGTGAGGGCCGTGGACAAGGCCACCAGCCGCGAGCAGTCGGTGCGCATCACCGCCAGCTCGATGCTCTCCAACGAGGACGTCGACCGCATGGTCAAGGAGGCCCAGGAGCACGCGGCCGAGGACAAGGCCAAGCGCGAGTCAGTCGAGACCCGCAACCAGGCCGACGCCCTCGCCTTCCAGGCCGAGCGCACGGTCAAGGAGCTGGGCGACAAGGTCAGCGCCGAGGAGAAGGCCAACGTCGAGTCCAAGATCGAGGCCGTGCGCACCGCTCTCAAGGGCGACGACGACGCGGCCGTCACGACCGCCACCGGTGAGCTGACCACGGTCCTGCAGGAGGTCGCGACCAAGGCCTATCAGGCTGGTGGCCCCGAGGCTCCGCCCGAGGGTGGTCCCACCGGCGATGCAGGCGCCGACGCGGGAGGCGATACTGCCGAAGGCGACGACGAGGCCGTCGAAGGCGAGTACAAGGAGGTCTAGACCGGTCGGGGTGGCGAACCCCGGTCCGCCACATTCATGCTGGAACGCTCACGTGACGCGATGAAGCGCCTCCGAGGAGACTCGGGGGCGCCTTCGCCGTCAGCGCGCAAGCGTCAGCGCGCCACGCCACCGAACGTGGTGGGCAAGGGACCACTGCTCTCGTCGCCGGGCCTGGCGCTCGGCGTGGTAGTCATCATCCGGGACGAGGCGCCCTACCTGCCCGAGTGGCTGGCCTACCACCACGCGTTGGGGGTCCAGCACTTCTTCATCTACGACAACGGCAGCACCGACGAGCTGCACGCGGTCATCGAGCCGTGGGTCAACCACGGCCTGGTCACGCTCGTGCACTGGCCGCTCCCCGGCGGCCAGATCGATGCCTACTCGCACGCCCTGCGTTTCTACGGCCCGTCGCTCGAGTGGCTGGCCTTCTTCGACGTCGACGAGTTCGTGGTCCCGCTCGTCGATGACGACATCCCGTCGTTGCTGGCGCGCTTCCCTGATGCCGCCGACGTGCGTATCCCGCGCGTGGACTTCGGCTTCTCCGGACATCGTGAGCCGCCGGACCAGCTGACCATCGAGGCCTACACCGAGGTGGCCGACGTGTTCGGGCGCGATCCGTCCAAGCCGCCGCGGGTCAAGTCGGTGGTCCGGCCGCGCTCCATCTCCGCGGTCGGCATCCACACCGCCACCGTGGCCGACGACCCGCGTGGTCCCGACGGCAAGGCCGTGCCCAGCCGCACCGTGGGCAAGCCGTGCTGGGAGTACGTCCAGCTCAACCACTACTACACGCGCTCCTTCGCGGAGTTCGAGGCCAAGCGCTTCCGCGGCTCGGCCACCGGGCGCATCGCTCGGCCGGCCATCCCCTTCGACCTGCCGGCTCTCGGGGTCAACGAGGCGGCCGTTCGGTTCGCCGACCGCACGCGGGCCATGATCGCGCGCATGGGCAGCCTCGCGCCCAGCCCCTACCGCTACGGCAGCGAGCTGGAGCTGGCGCAGTTCCCGCGCTTCAACGACCTGGGCCTGTTCTCCGAGTTCGCGGTGGCCAACACGGTCATGGAGGAGCCCACGCCGCGTCGCGAACCGGCCCTGCGAATCGCCAACCTGTACCAGGACGGCGTCGGTTTCGTGGGGGTCATCAGCGGCTACGAGCACGAGGTCGGCGAGGGCGAGCTCTCCGGCTCGCTGCACCTGCAGCCGCTGCTCGAGCGGTCCCGCGGCCGGCTGGTGGCCACGCTGGCCCAGGCCATGGTCGAGGACGGCGTGGCACGCTTCGCCATCGACGCCGCCGGCGAGCGACGGGTGTACGCGGCCGGCTTCGTGGTCACGGCCTCGGCCTCTTCGCGCGTCGTCGCGACCCTCGAGCTGGAGGACGGCGCAGCCGCCGAGCCGGTCGAACTCACGCTGGCGGAAGGCAGCACGTACGCTGGCCTCGTGGAGCTCGACGACAACCCCCACCTCGTGTCCGCCGTCACCATCGCGCTCTCATCGGGTACCGGCGACATCGACGTGCACGACCTCTTCCTCATCTCGTATGGCTGAGTCGTCGCGCAGCGCCAGGCTGCGACGCCGCCTCGGCCGCCTCGTGGCGGGCAGCTCCACGACCGCCCGGCCGGCCGGCGACGAGCGCAAGGACAAGACGCCGGGCAGGATGCTGCGGGCCAAGCCGCCCAACGTGCGCGGCAAGGGGCCCTTGCTCGATGGCCGCAGCCTGGAGCTGGCCGTGGTGGCCATCGTCAAGAACGAGGCCGAGTACCTCGAGGAGTGGCTGGCCTTCCACCTCGCGCTCGGGGTCCAGCACTTCTTCATCTACGACAACGGCAGCACCGACGGCAGCGCGGAGCTCCTCGAGCGCTACATCAACCACGGCCTCGTCACCCGCATCGACTGGCCCATCGGCGGCGGCCAGCTCTCCGCCTACAACCACGCCCTGCGCATGTTCGGCGCCACGACCGAGTGGCTGGGTTACTTCGACCCCGACGAGTTCCTCGTGCCCCTCCTCGACGACGACATCCCCACGTTCCTGGGGCGTTTCGACGACGCGGCTGACGTACGCGTGCCGCGCGTCGAGTTCGGCTACAGCGGGCATCGGACGAGACCGGAGGGGCTGGCCATCGACAACTACACGCAGGTGGCCAACGTGCTCCAGCTCGACCCCAAGCTGCCGCCGCGCGTGAAGTCGATCGTGCGCCCGCGAGCGGTCTCCGCGGTCGACATCCACCTCGCCTTCCCCGCGGACGTGCCTGCGCCGGGCCAGCCCACCCGCACCTATGAGGTCGAAGTGCGGGGCGCGGCCCAGCTGAGCCACTACTACACGCGTTCGCTGGAGGAGTTCGAGGCCAAGCGCTTCCGCGGCTCGGCCACCGGACGCATCGCCCGCCCGTCGGTGGGCTTCGACGTCCCGACCATCGAGACCAACGACGCCGCCTCGCGCTATTCGGAGCGGACCAAGGCCATGCTCGAGCGGCTGGGGCAGCTCGACCCCAAGCCCTACACGTACGGCAGCCAGATCGGGTTCGACTACTTCCCCCGACCCAACGACCTGTTCCGTTTCAGCGAGTTCGCCGTGGCCAATTACGCGGCCGGCCTCATCGAGCCTCGCCGCTTCGCCACCATCCGCCTCAGGAACCTCTACCGGGGCATGGGCCTGGTAGCCGACATCTCCGACAAGCAGGCGGTGCCGGCGCGCGACGCGCTCTCGACGTCACACCATGTGGCGGCGCTGGTGGAGCACATGCGCGGCCACATCGTCACGGGCCTGAGCGTGGCGCCCGAGCTGCCCGTGGCCGCCGAACAGGGCACGCTGACCGTTCCCGACGAGGGGCCCGCGGCACTGCTCCCGAGTGCCGGCAGCGCCGAGCTGGTGCTGCCCCTGCCGGCCGAGCCGACGCTGCGCTGCTACACGCTCGGCTTGCTGCTCGGCTCGAACGAGCAGGTGCAGCTCGAGGCCCGGCTCGAGCGCTCCGACGGCAGCGTCGGCGAGGCGGTCACGGCACGAGTGCCCGCCGGCAGCAGCGTGGCCGGGGTCATCGAGGTCGAGCCTGAGCCGGTCCACGGCCGGCAGCTGCGCGTGCGCCTCGACTCGGCCGCACAGCAGCTCGAGGTCTTCGACATCTTCGTCATCGCGACCGGCTAGGCTTCGGTCATGTCGCTGAGCAGGCGGGTCGGGCGGGCCCTGGGGCGTGGTCGGGCGGCGGGGAGCGAGGTGCGGCCGGCGCTCATCGAGCGCGGCCGCTTCGACGTCTCGGTCATGGCCATCCTCAAGGACGAAGCGCCCAACATGGAGGAGTGGCTGTGCCACCACATGGCCATCGGCGTGGACCACTTCTTCCTCTACGACAACGGCAGCACCGACGAGCTGCACGAGGTGCTCAAGCCCTACGCGGACCACGGCGTGGTGACCACCGTCTACTTCCCCATGCGGGGCCTCCAGCGTGACGCCAACAACCACGTCGTGCGCTTCTTCGGCGACACCAGCGAGTGGATCGCCTACGTCGACATCGACGAGTTCCTGGTACCCGAGCGCGATGAATCGATGGCTGACGTCATGGCTCGCTACCCCGACGCCGAGCAGGTGCTTGTCTCACGCAAGGAGTTCTGCTACTCGGGTCATCGCACGCCGGTCGAGGGGTTGGTCACCGAGGCCTACCGCGAGTACAGCCAGCAGGTGCCGCGCATGGGCACGCGCGAGATCCTGGCCAAGCCCATCATCCGGCCCCGGGGCGTGGCGCGCGTGGGTATCCACAACGCCTTCACGATGCACGGGCGCACGGTCAACACGGCCGGGGAGCCGACCAGCGAGCAGGCCACGGTCATCGAGGACCCGAGCTACGCCAACCTCCAGATGAACCACTACTTCACCAAGTCGCGGCAGGAGTTCCAGGCCAAGCGCACGCGCGCCACCACCTCTACGCACGCCTTCCAGCTGCCGGACGTGCCCTTCGACATCCCGGGGCAGGTGGACCATGTCATCGACCGCTGGCAGCCGCGCACGCGCGCGTTGATGGAGGAGATGCGGACACTCGCGCGCAGCCCTGCCCGTTACGGCAGCAAGCTGCGCCTTTCCGGCTTTCCGGTCAACGACATGTTCGGCCAGGAGGCCACGGCTATCACCTCCAACGAAGCGGCCGGCCTGACCGAGGCGCGCAAGAAGCGCTCCTTCCGGGGGCTGCCCATGCCGGGCGTACGCGGCGCCCACGTGCGGGCCGAGGATCACGGCTACGAGCCGGCCGCCGGCCGCTTCCTCGCCTCGCCGCACATCGCCCAGGAGCTGGCCTGGCTGGAGGCCGAGGTCACCTGGAGCGTGCACCGTGGCCGGCCGCCGTTGAGGGTCGAAGGCGGCGCCATGGAAGACGGCGAGATCCCGCAGGCGCGCTTCGAGGGCACCGGCGGCACCCTCGTCCTCCCGGCCGTCGGTCCCGCCTTGCGCTGTCACGCGCTGGCCTACGTGCTCCGCCTCGACGAAGGTCGGGGCGGGCCCATCGAGATAGAGCTGGCAGCGCGCGAAGGAGGGGAGTGGCGGGTGGCGGCGAGCTACCAGGCGCCCGGTCCGGGCACCTACCTCGGCCTCGTGGCCCTGGAAAAGAAGCCGCGCACCATCGAGGCGGTGCGGTTGGCGCTGGAGGGTGCCACCCGGGTGGGGATCTACGACCTCGCGCTGTTGACCTTCGGCTGAGCCTTGCGGCCGCCGCTGGGCGCCGCGCCCCGGATGCGCCCGAGCGAGACCCAGGCCTCCGGATCGTCGGTCAGCTCGGCCACCTGCGCTGGCAGCTCGCGGTCGCGCAGGTGGGCCAGCGTGGTCGTCTCGAGGATATCGCGCAGGGCGGCGCGGACGGCGATCCAGACGTCGGTCAGCGGCTCGGCGGCCCCGGTGTACTGGATGTTCTCCGGCCGGTCGCCGCGCACGTTGGCCAGCGGCCCGTCCACTGCGCGGATGACGTCGGCCACGCTGATGTCCTCCGCCGGTCGAGCGAGGGTGTAGCCGCCGTCGGGCCCTCGCTGGCTGCGCACGATACCGGCGTGCTTGAGCTCGAGCAGGATGGTCTCGAGGAACTTGGCCGGGATGTCCTGGGCCTCCGCGATGCGATCGGCCTTGATGGGCTTGTCGGTGGCGGTGGACAGCTCGGCGGCCGCGCGGGCGGCGTAGTCGGCCTTGGCGGAGACTCTCATGCTGGCGCTATTTTCCCATATCTCGATGGGAATTGTGGGACGGCGTCAACGGAGCGTCACGGGTGGAGTGCTAGGCTGCCGACAGAGAAACCGACTGACGCGTCGGTAACCATCAACGGAGGCCCTCACGATGCAGCAGGAACGCAGCGCCAAGCGACGCGAACGCATCCTCGACGCGGCCTTCTCCGTGTTCAGCCAGCGCGGCTATCGCGGGGCCGGGGTTGACGAGGTCGGGCGCCAGGCGGAGACGAGCAAGGGCGGCGTCTACTTCCACTTCCCGACCAAGGAGAAGCTGTTCCTCGAGCTGTTGCGCACCACGGCCGATCGCCTGGTGGGCAAGGTGGAGCGCACCATCGAGCCCTACGACGACCCTATCGAGCGGGCCGACGTGGCCCTGCGCACGGTGCTCGGGGTGTTCGCCGGCCACCGCACCATGGCCCGCCTCTTCCTCATCGACGCCGTCGGCGCCGGCTCCGAGTTCCAGGCCGAGCTGCATCGGCTGCACCAGCGCTTCGCGGGCATCATCTCGGCGCAGCTCGACTCGGCCGTCGAGGCGGGCGCCATCGCGCCCATCGACACCGAGGTCGCAGGCATGGCCTGGTTCGGAGCGCTCAACGAGGTCGTCATGCGCTGGCTCATGGCCGACGATCCCGCCCGCCTCGAGGACACCTACCCCACACTCCGCGTGATCCTGCTACGCAGCGTGGGCGTCGACGAGGCCCGCCTGGCCGCCCTTGAGGACGACGGGGCATGACCCTCGCCGAGCGCACCACGGCGCCCGACCTGCAGGCCGCCTTCGCCCCGCTCCTGGCACGGCTGGGCACGCGTGACGAGCCGACGCTGGTCTCGCTGTCCCTGCCCGTCGAGGGCGTGGACGCGGTCGCGCTGCACGGCCTGGCGCGGCCGCTCGGGGCCTCGCTGTGGATGCAGCCGGACACCGGGGTCTCGCTCGTGGGCGTGGGCGAGGCGTGGGCCGCGCGTCAGAGTCACGAGGCCCGCTTCGGCATCGTCTCGGTGGCCTGGCGCATGCTGCTCGAGGGCGCCATCATCGACGCGCCGGGCGTGCCCCGCGGCGCCGGCCCGCTCCTGCTGGGCGGCTTCGGCTTCGACGACGAGCCGGCCCGGTCGGACGTGTGGGCCGGCTTCGAGGCGGGCTGCCTGACACTGCCGGCACTGCTGCTCACGACCACGCCGGAGGGTGCCTTCCTGACGGCCTCGATGGTGGTCCAGCCGGGTGACGTTCCAGCGGGCACGATGGCCCTGTCGCTGAGCGAGACGTGGGCCTACCTCTCGGCCGCCGGCGTGCGTCCCTCGGGCCCGTCACGCCAGCGCCTCAAGGTCATCGCCCACCAGCCCGACGCGAAGGCATGGCGAGGCTCGGTGGCGCGCCTGGCCGGCGCGGTCGGACGAGGCCGCCTGGACAAGGCCGTGCTGTCGCGCCAGGTCTCACTGCGCGCGGCCTCGGAGATCGACGTCACCGCCGTGCTGCGCCGCCTCGAGGTCTCGGCACCCGAGTCCACGATCTTCGCCTTCAGCCGCGGCCCGCGCACGTTCCTGGGCGCCACGCCCGAGCGGCTGGTGGATCTGCACGGGCGCGAGTTCCGGACCGTGGCCATGGCCGGCTCCACGCCCCGCGGTCGCGACGAGGCGCACGATGATGAGCTGGCGGCAGCCCTGCTGGCCAGCGACAAGGAGCGCGAGGAGCACACCGTGGTGGTGGACATGCTGCGCGGCGCGCTGCAGCCGGTGGCGGCGGACCTGCGCATCCCGCGCGCGCCCGAGGTGGTGCCCTTCCGCCATGTGCAGCACCTCGTCACGCCCGTCAGTGGGCGGCTGCGCGACGATGCCGACGTCCTCTCGCTGGTGGAACGCCTGCACCCCACGCCGGCCGTCGGCGGCACGCCGCGCGAGTTGGCCCTCGAGCTCATCGCCGAGGAGGAGCCGCACGATCGCGGCTGGTACGCCGGGCTCCTGGGCTGGGTCGATCGCGCCGGCGACGGCGAATTCGTGGTCGGCCTGCGCTCGGGCGTGGTCAAGGGCGACGAGGTCACGCTCTTCGCCGGCTGCGGCATCGTGGCCGACTCCGACCCGGAGCGAGAGTGGGACGAGTCTTCGACCAAGCTGCTGGCCCTGGGCTCGGCGCTGGGCAGGATCGACTCGTGAGCAGCGGTGTGACGCCGGCTGCACCGCTGCGAGCGGTGGTCGAGGAGCTCGTTCGCGGCGGCGTGCAGGACGTGGTCATCTGCCCCGGCTCGCGCTCGACGCCGATGGCGCTGGCCCTGCAGGCCGCGGCCACGCTGCGCACGTGGGTCCACCTCGATGAGCGCTCGGGCGCCTTCTTCGCCCTCGGGGCCGCGCGAGCTACGCGGCGTCCCGCGGCCGTGCTGGCCACCTCGGGCACAGCCGTGGTGGGATTCGCGCCGGCCGTGGTCGAGGCCCGCTACGGGCGCGTCCCGCTCATCGCCTTGACGGCCGACCGGCCGCCGGAGCTGAAGGGCGTCGGCGCGCCCCAGACCATCGACCAGGTCGAGCTCTACGGCCGCCACGCCAAGTGGTACGCGGAGCTGCCCCTGCCCGACGAGGCGCCCGAGGCCGAGGCCGAGGCGCGCACGATCGTGGCTCGTGCCCTGGAAGTCGCGACGGCGGCTCCGAGCGGTCCCGTGCAGCTGAACCTGCCCTATCGCGAGCCCCTGTTGCCCGACGGTCCGCTGGCCACCGCAGAGACGACCACGCCGCCGGACGAGCGGCTGGTCGGCCCGGTGCCTTCGGACGAGGTCGTGGAATCGGTGGTGCGTGCGGCCCGGGCGGCGGCGCGGCCACTCATCGTGTGCGGACCTCTCGACGCTCCCGGTTTCGCTCCGGCCGCAGCCGGCCTCGCGGCCGCCCTGGGCGCGCCGCTGGTGGCCGACGTGCTGGCCAACCTGCGCACGGGCCCGCACGAGCGCAGTCACGTCGTCGGTCATCACGACGCCATCCTGCGCCTCGACGCGTTCCGCGAGTCCCACGCACCCGACCTCGTCATCCGCTTCGGGGCTCCGCCGACCTCGAAGCTGCTCGCGCGCTGGCTGGAGGAGTCGGCGTCGCCACAGCTGCTGGTCGACGACGGCGGTGGCTGGAACCGGCCCAGCGGCCCCGCCATCACGCGCCTCGACGCCGACCCGGTGGCCTTTGCCAGGGCGGCCGCTGATGCCGTGACGGGGGAGAGTTCCGCGGACCCGGCCTGGCTCGACGCATGGCAGGCGGCTGACGCACGGGCCGGCGACGCGCTGGCGCGGTGGTCGAGCCGTCTCGACGAGCCTTTCGAAGGTGGCGTGGCGCGGGCCCTGGCGGCGCTCGAAGAGGAAGCCATCGTGGTGGCCGGCAACAGCATGCCCATCCGCGACCTCGACGCCTTCGTGCCGCTGTCGCCGAGCCGCCTCCGCTTCGTGGGCAATCGCGGTGCCAACGGTATCGACGGTCTGCTCTCGACGGTGCTCGGTGCGGCCGCGGCGCAGCCACGACCGGTGATCGGAGTCGTCGGCGACCTCTCCTACCTGCACGACCTGACGGCTATCGCGGCCGGAGCGCGCCTGGGGCTCGACGCCACCATCGTGCTCGTGGACAACGACGGCGGCGGCATCTTCTCGTTCCTGCCGCAGGCATCGGCCGACCGACCGGAGCTGGGCCTGCCCGCAGGGTACGAAGCCCTCTTCGGCACGCCCCACGGGCTCGACTTCGGTCCGCTCACCCTGGCCCTGGGAGCACGGCACGTGACCGTGGACCAGGCCACGCTTGCGACCGAGCTGCGCGCCGCGGTCCAGAGGCCGGGGCTGGACGTGCTCCACCTGCGCACGGCGCGCGCCCGCAACGTCGAACTGCATCGGGCGGCACAGGCCGCGGTCGCTCGCGCGCTCGAGGACGAGGCGTGAGGCTCAACGTGCTGACCGCCGGCGATGGCCGGCCCCTGTTGCTGCTCCACGGGTTCACCGGCACGGCGCGCACGTGGTCCGCCTGCGTCGACGCCTGGGCCGGCAGCCACCGGGTCATCGCCCCGGACCTCCTGGGGCACGGCGGATCCGACGCGCCCGCCGAGGCGGCCGCCTACGCGCTGGAGCGCCAGGCCGAGGGGCTGCGTGACCTGCTGTTGCTGCTCGACGCCGTGCCGGCCGCCGTCCTGGCCTACTCCATGGGTGCCCGTCTGGCACTGGTGCTGGCGCTCCGCTACCCGGAGCTGGTCGAGCGGCTCGTGCTCGAGAGCCCCTCGGCAGGCATCGCCGATGCGGCCGAGCGAGCCGCCAGGCGAGCCGCCGACGATGGCCTCGCCGACGACATCGAGCGAGACGGGGTGGCCGCCTTCATCGATCGCTGGGAAGCCCTGCCCTTGTTCGCCAGCCAGTCGCAGCTGAGCGCCGCTGCCCGTCGTGCCCAGCGCCAGGAACGCCTGCGTCACAGCGCCAGCGGCCTGGCCGGCTCGCTCCGTGGGGGCGGTCAGGGTGCCATGGCCCCACTGCACGATCGGCTCGGCCAGGTCTCGATACCCACCTTCGTGGTCGCCGGCGCCCTCGACAGCGTCGCGCTCGAGCGAGCCGGTGCGGTGGCCGGGGCCATTCCCGGCGCCCGCCTGGAGGTCGTCGAAGGCGCCGGGCACACGCCCCACCTGGAGCGGCCGGACGAGTTCATTCGCCTCGCTAACGAAGCACTCGAGACCACCCGCACCGCAGCCTGAGGAGATCCATGCCCATCGACTGGACCAGTGCCCACGAGTACGAGGACATCCGCTACGAGCACTCGGGGACCGGCATCGCCAAGATCACCATCGACCGCCAGCACGTGCGCAACGCGTTCCGGCCCAAGACCGTGAACGAGCTTATCGACGCCTTCCGGCGCGTGCGCGACGACAGCTCCATCGGCGTCGTGCTCCTGACCGGAGCCGGCGGCATGGCCTTCTGCTCGGGCGGCGATATGAACGTCAAGACCGAGGGCGGCTACCAGGATGACGACGGCATCGCGCGGCTGAACGTGTTGGACCTGCAGCGGCTCATCCGCTCGCTGCCCATCGTGGTCATCGCCCTGGTCAACGGCTACGCCATCGGCGGCGGCCACGTGCTGCACGTCGTGTGCGACCTCTCCATCGCCTCGGAGAACGCCATCTTCGGCCAGACCGGGCCCAAGGTCGGCAGCTTCGACGGGGGCTACGGCGCGACCATGCTGGCGCGTATCGTGGGCCACAAGAAGGCACGCGAGATCTGGTACCTGTGCCGCCAGTACTCGGCCCGGGAAGCGCTCGACATGGGCCTCGTCAACACGGTCGTGCCGCTCGAGCGCCTCGAGCACGAGGGCGTGCAGTGGGCCAACGAGATCCTGGAGAAGAGCCCCACCGCCATCCGCATGCTCAAGCGCTCCTTCAACGCCGACGTCGACGGACTGGCCGGCATCCAGGAGCTGGCCGGTGACGCGACCATGCTGTTCTACCTGACCGAGGAGGCGCACGAGGGCAGCAAGGCCTTCCTCGAGAAGCGCAAGCCAGACTTCACCAAGTATCCGCGCCGTCCCTAGTGCCGGAACGACCCACGCCCATGACTCCGACCACCACCGCCGCGAGCACGAGCCCGTCGCGCGTTCAGGCGTGGCTGCTGGCCGTCCGCCCGGCGACGCTGCCGGCGGCCGTCGGTCCGGTGCTGGTGGGCCTGGGCGTGGCCATCAGCCTGGGCACGTTCGAGCTGCTGCCGGCGCTGGCCTGCCTGGCCGTGGCGCTGCTGCTGCAGATCGCCTCGAACGTGGGCAACGACCTCTCCGACTTCCGCTCCGGCGTCGATACCGAGGCCCGGCTGGGTCCGCCGCGCGTGGCGGCGCTGGGCTACCTCAGTGAGCGCGAGATGGTCGGCGGACTGGGCCTCATCGTGGCCCTTGCCGGCCTGGTCGGGCTCTACCTCGTCTGGCTCGGCGGGCCGGTCATCCTGGTGCTGGGCGTCGCCGCGGTCATCAGCGCCTTCGCCTACAGTGGTGGGCCCTGGCCCTACGGCTACCACGGCCTGGGCGAGGTCTTCGTCTTCGTCTTCTTCGGCCTGGTAGCGGTGGCCGGCACGACCTACCTGCAGACGCTCACGTGGGAGCCGCTGGCCTTCGCGGCCGCCGTCCCGGTGGGCTCGCTGATCACGGCCATCCTGGTGGTCAACAACCTGCGTGACATCGATACCGACCGGGTGGCCGGCAAACGCACGCTGGCGGTCATGTCCGGCGAGCGCGGGGCCAGAACCGAGTACGACCTCCTGCTGGCCGTGGCCTACGCCGTGCCGGTGGCCCTCGTCATCGCCGGCCACGCCTCACTGGCCGCGCTGCTGCCGCTGGCCAGCGCACCCATGGCCCTGGCCCTCTACCGCGTGGTCCACGCCGGGGGTGACCCCCGCCGGCTGAACCCGGTGCTCAAGCAGACGGCCCGCCTCTCGTTCGTCTTCTCCCTCCTGCTGGCCATCGGCCTGGCCGTGGCGGGCCTCGCCTGATGCGCCTCGAGCGGGTCCGCGTGGAGACGCTGGACGTGCCCTTCCGTGAGCCCGTCATCGGCGGCGCCCGGCGCTGGGAGCACCATCGAGCGGGCATCATCGTGCTCGAGACCAACGACGGCCGCCGCGCCCTCGGCGAGTTCCCCGCGCCACGACCGAACGACCTCGGCGAGGATGTGTCGCCGCGGCTGCAGA
>Ga0316198_10000509_pt1 | contig 20549 bp, 11 predicted proteins | sample OudBieAanoxic_MG_FD_204935 | JGI IMG/M metagenome (GOLD analysis project Ga0316198, IMG submission 204935) | Coastal sediment microbial communities from Oude Bieten Haven, Netherlands - site A anoxic | ecosystem: Environmental > Aquatic > Marine > Coastal > Sediment | place: Netherlands...
ATGGAGCGAAGGTCGCCTCGAACGGGTAGCTCACGGTCGCGCCACCGGGGCTCGCCGGCGGATCCCACAGCGCGTCGAGGCCGTTTGCATAGTCGACATAGGCGTCAAGGCCGGCCTCCAGGGTGACCGCACTCGCGACACCCGGGATCGTGATGTTCCTGTCCGTGCAGTTGTCGACCCCGTCGATGTCGAAGGTGAGAGCTTCATCCAGCGTAGCTCCATCGCCGGGGGTCGCACCGTCGGTCTCGGTGTAGGCGTTCACATAGATCATCACCGGGGCCGGGTCGGGCGTGCCCGTGTAGGTGACGGCGATACATCCCGTGGCGAATTCGCCGGGTACCATCGCCGGGACCGTGAACATGGCTGCGTCGCCGTCATCGTCGGTGAGAGAGATACTCGCGGCGCTGAAAGCGTTGTTGGGGTTCGACGTCGATCCGGTGAACACTGCGCGCGACTGGTTGATGATCAGGACACTCACCAGCGCAACGCCGACGACAACAGCCCCAATTCGAGCAAGGGTGGCCTTGCGGCTGGGTCGCTGAGCGGCGACCGGTTCTGTAGTCACGTCACGCCTCCTTGGCAAAACTGGACTTCTCCCTAAATCATCCGGTCGTCTGGCCCCACCTTGAGGCGATTTGCCGACAGTGCGCGCACTCGCCTCGACCACTGCGAAGGGGGCTGGCCTGCCGACCTCACCTCGCGGCCTCGGCCTGCCAAATCCCCTCCGCATCCAGGCATTCGCCCGGCCGCTCCTCCCCACAACGCGGTGGAGCCGAAGAATCAACCGGGGAAGTTCCGTGCGAAGAATCTCCTCGCGGACCGAGATCGTTCGTGGGTAGGGTGAGTGTGCGGAGAATCTGCCCCAGAACGAGGAGCAACCATGAGCCAGTACTTATTGTCGACCTATGCCGTGGAGGGTGAAGTACCCGGAAGCCCGGGCACACCCGAAGACATGCAGGCATTCATGCAGCGGGTTATTGCCCTTGAATCCGAGATGGACGAGAGCGGCACGTTCGTGTTCGGTGGCGCACTCCAAGGCTCCGATGAGGCAACCGTGGTCCGCATAGAAGATGCGGAGGTTCAAACGAATCATGGCCCGTTCGCTGTGTCGAACGCGCATATCGCCGGGTTCTACATCATCAACGCCGACGACCTCGACGCCGCCCTGGCGTGGGCCGGCAAAGTCGCGGAGGCAACCAACCATCCGATCGAGGTCCGCCCATTCTTCGCTACCGGTCGGGTGGCCGACCAGATGCACAACATGCCCGGTACCTGATCACGTCCTCTGTGCTGCCGCCGATCGTCGGTGGACGAGCCACAGGTTTCATCACGTCTCTCGGGTTGCCACCGAGACGACTCTTCCATCCTTGATGTCGATGGTGACATCAACCTCGGCAAGGACCTCTGTGCGGTGGCTGACGAGCAGCACCGCCGGACGATGATCCATACCCCGAATGTTGTTGACGACAGCACTGACCGTCCACCGGTCGAGATGGTTCGTTGGCTCATCGAGTATGAGCAGCGGGGGCCGATGAACGAGGGCCCTCGCGATGGCCACCCGCTGACGCTGTCCGCCCGAAAGGAAGATGCCGTCGTCACCGATTGCCGTGTCGACTCCGTCTGGCAGATCCTCGATAAACGCTTCCGCTTCGGCCAGCCGCAACGCCGTTTCAACCTCCGAAAGGGAGATGTCGTCACGGCCATACAGGATGTTCTCCAGGATCGTGCCCGAGCGAAGGAGCGGTTGCTGTGGGACGACCCCCATCTGCCTGCGGAGTACGGTGAGATCGAGATCGTCGTAGGGGACTCCTTCCGCTGACAGAGCACCCTCATCGGGTCGGTAGAACCCCACGATGAGGTTGACGATCGTGCTCTTGCCGGACCCGTTCGGACCAACGAGTCCAACCACACGCCCGGGCGCAAGCTCGAGACTCACATCCTCCAGAACCGGGTTGCGGTCATAGGCAAAAGACACTCCGGCGAGAGCCACATTTCCCGTCAGGGCAACCGGCTCCACACCGGTGTAGGGGCGTTCGTCGACCCCGCTGATCAACCAGTACAAACGGTCGAGGGACCGAACGCCTTCGATCACGAACGGCGTACGGTCGGCGAGGATGCTCAGCGGTCCACGCAAGAGGGCAAACGCCGCATAGAAGGCGATGAGGTCGCCGAGGGTCATCGATCCCTGGATCGTGAGAACCCCGCCGACAATCAGGACGGCGCTACCGGCGACGGCGACAAGGCTCTGCTGGATTGTGATCCACATGGTGATGCCCACGGATCGATCGACACTCGTATCCCGCAGCCGATCGATGGCCTCGTCCTGCCGCTCGACCTCCACCTCCTCGGCCGCCTGAATCCGAATGAGGTCCATTGACCGGAGCATCGCGATGATGCTGTGGCTGAACCGCTCGAAGCTTCGGTTGTCGCGTTCGATGCGAGCATCAACGTGCTTTCCCAGCCATCGGGTGGCGAAGTAGATGATGGGGACGAACATCAGGGTGACGGCTGTGAGGATGATGTTCATCCGGATGAGGATGAACGTGATCCCGATGATGAGCACCGTTCCCGGTAGGAAGTGGTCGAAGATCGCCGACGTGCCCTGCTCGACGCGCTTCGTCTCTTGGAGGACATGGTCGTGGAGCACACCGTCATCCGCCTTGCTGTACGTGCGACGTGACATCCGCAGCAGTGCCGCAACCGCAGTTTCCCGAAGCCGGGCTTGGGCCTGCATCGTGACTCGGGCCAGCACACGACGTGAGGCAATTCCGATCACGGCACTCAGCACGGTCAATCCGAGGATGACGAAGCCGATCAGAACGAGCTGGGAGATGTTCGATTGCGCGATTGAATCATCGATGGCGACAGCTACGAGCAGGGGGATCGGCAACAGGGCGAGGGCACGCACGAACGAAAGCCCGGCGCCCAGGACGAGCCGGGCGCGAGATCCTTGGTAGAAGGCCGCATAGAAGCGGAACGTCTCGCGGTTCATCCGGCATCCTCCCCGACCCATGTTCCCTGGTACGCGAAGGACCGTCCTGCGGGAAGGGCAACGGCAGCAACAAGACTTGCGTCGATATGCAGGTCCACGATATCGAATCCCGTGTCGTCTACGTCCGGACCTGAGCCCGTGAGGGTCAAGGCGGTGAGGTATCGGTCCATGCCCATGCCGCCGACCTTGGCATACGCCTCCTTGCGAACCCAACACCGAAGGAAGGCCAGGTCGGGTTCAGCGCTGGTTTCGATCCATCGCAGCTCATCCGGTGACAAGATCAGGCATGCCGATGTAGGTTCGTAGGCGCCGGTCACGGCTCGCTCCACATCAACACCCAGCCCACCAGGGGGCCCGATGGCCAGGAGCGCCCGCTCTCCGGAGTGGGCGAGGCTGAAGTCGAGCACGCCCGGCGCGTGGTCCGGGACCGGCTTGCCAAACTCGAGATAGCGGAAGCGCAGATCGACGGCAGGTACGCCCAGCTCCAGGCCGATGACAGACCTCACCCATGCCCGTCCTGCGATGTATCGGTTTCGCAGTTGCGGACTGCCGAAGCGCTGCGCTCGCTCTCTCTCGTCCGAACTCAACAGGTCGCGCCGACAGGGCAGCTGGTCCAGATCAGCAGACCAGAGAACGGTCGCCACGCGCTCGGAGCTCTCACTTCGGTCTGCGATGCGTACACGGCCGGTCACGATGTGTCTCCGATCCCGTCCAGAGTTCCGAGCCGCCTGTTGAGCTCTGCACACAGGTGGGTGAGGTGTGGTTCATCGAGCATGGACCCCTCCCCCCAGTGTGTCCCGGCACTGTCGACGACGTCGAGGTCCTCGATGAGGGCCCGCCAAGGTTCGTCACGTCCCTCCGGCAGCGGCAGGTCCTCCCCCGTCGCACGGAAATACAGAACTCGGACACCGTAACGCCCAGGTTCGAACCCGCGCTCAGCTTCGAGCGACACGTGCGTGAGGCGCTTCCCGGCAAGTTCAGCCGAAAGCGGTCGATTGGTGATCTCACGGACGTACCAACGGGGTGTATGCCGGATCCTGCCGAGCCTGACCCGGGTCCGCCTCCAGAGATCTTGCGCGACATATGAGAAACCGGCCCGGCCCTTCTTTCGAATGATCCGTTTCCGCCACAATTGGCGGTCCAACCACGAGCCCCGCCGCGGCATCACCGTGTCGAGCATCACAGCTAGATCAACACTCCCCCCGCGTTGGACGATCTTCTCTGCTGTCTCCACCGCAAGCAACCCAGCGTACGAGGCGCCCAGCAACCGGTGGGGTCCCGGACCGCTCGCAATGATGATGTCTGCGTACTCGTCGCACATATCGCTGATGGTCCTGTGGGGCTGGGACAGTCCGTCGGACCCGCGCGCCTCGAGGCCGTAGACGGGAATGTCCGGAGAAAGGTGCCGAGTCAGTCGTTGATAGGCCAAGACACTCCCATCCGTCACCGGAAGACAGAAGAGCGGCTGCCGATCGCCTCCCGACCTGATCGGGACAAGACCGTTCGCCTTCGGTTGGGTTCTGCTCGATGCAACGCGACGCGTGAACTCCTCGAGGGTTGGGTCCGAGAAGATCGTTGTGAGCGGAACGGCGGTCCGGAATTCGCGTTCGACGCGGGTGATCATCTCCACTGCAAGCAACGAGTGCCCACCGATATCGAAGAACCGATCCTCGGCACCAATGCGATCAGTCCCGAGAATCTCGGCCCAGATCGTCGCCATCCGGATCATCGCATCTCCACGCGGGGGCACGTGATCCCTCTTCCGATGGATCGACGGCTCAGGGAGTCGCTCCACGTCCACCTTGTCGTTCTGGTTTCTCGGGAGCTCTGCGACTATCTCGATGGTCGGAACCATGTAGTCCGGCAGTCGGTTCCTGAGATAGTCTGCGATCTCCTCCCGGTCCGGATTCCGCCCCGCGTCGGGGACCACGTAGGCCACAAGAACTGAGTCACCCTCACCTTCCCACAAGCGCACGAATGCCACCGCTACGTCGCGGTGCTGCACGAGGTGCGACTCGATCTCACCTGGTTCGATCCGGTACCCGCGTACCTTGACTTGCCGATCGAGGCGACCCAGGAACTCCAGATTGCCGTCCGGCCTCCATCTGACCAGATCCCCCGTCCGGTAGATTCGGTCCGGCCGGCCGAACGGTGCGGGCAGGAACCGCAATTCGGTCAGTTCCGGGTCGTTGTAGTAGCCCTGGGCGATCCGGGCACCACCGATCCATAGTTCCCCTCGCACGCCGAGCGGAACCGCCCTCCCCCGGGGATCGACAACGAATGCGGTCGTCGCGGCCAGCGGTTGCCCGATCGTGACGGCACTGGCACCCGGATCTTCGATCTCACTAAGACAGGCGGCTGTGGCTGTGACCGTCGTCTCGGTCGGGCCGTAGGTGTTGAAGAAGCGGACGGAGCCGTCGAACCGTCGTTTCCAGCGTGCGACAAGCTCCGGATCAGCAGCCTCACCCCCGATGATCACCGTGTGCACCGCTGGCGGAAGCGCCTTCCCAGAGTGGAGACACTCCGCCGCCAGGACGTTCCAGAAGGCAGTCGGCAGATCCAGAACGGTCACACCAAGACCTCGAGCATTATCCAGGAAGCGGTCGATCGACCAGAGCATCTCGTCGGTGCGGAGGACAAGTTGGCCCCCGGTCGCCAGGGTGCAGAAGATCTCCTCGACCGAGCTGTCGAAGGCGAGCGAGTGGAACTGAAGAAGGCGATCGCTCCTTCTCAGGCCGTAGGTCTCGTTCGCTGCCGCCACGAATGCAGCAAGAGAGCGGTGCTCAACGACAACACCCTTGGGTCGGCCGGTGGTGCCCGACGTGTAGATGATGTACGCAGGGTCATCGAGTCCGGGCGGCGGCACGGGCAGTTCGACATCCCCAACTTCGACCCCCGACGGGCGGATCGCTGGAACTTCCGTTGACGGTGGTGGTGCAACGGTGTAATCCGTCACGAAGGCCGCTGGTTGAGCATCCTCGACGATCCACGCACTTCTCTCGTCTGGGGCAGCCGGATCGAGAGGAACGTAGGCGGCACCTGCAAGAAGCACCCCGAGCACGGCTGCGATCATCTCCGGAGATCGCTGCATCGAGATCACGACCCTGTCCGTGGCAGCGACGCCGGCTTCGGCCAGCTGAGCAGCCACGGACCGAGCCATCCGGTCCAGCTCTGCGTACGACACGGATCGATCTCCCTGGGATACGGCGATGCCGGATGGTGTCTCGGTAACCCAGCGCTCAATCGTTTCGACCACGGTCACTCCGTCGGGTTCCAGGATCCCCTGGCCGCTGAACTCGGCGATGAGCTCCTCCGTTTCCCCGGTATCCATCAGACACAAATCCTCAATGGATTGATCGGGGTTGTTCACGGCATCGCCGGCCAGCCGGGCGAAGTGGCGCATCATGCGATGCACAGTGCTCTCGTCGTACAAATCGGCGTTGAACGTAAGCCTGCCGCGGACATCACCGTCACCGGCGGCCAGCTCGAGTTCGAGGTCGAACTTGCTTGCGACATGCCCCACTTGGACCGGCTCGGCGAGAATGCCATCGAGTTCGAGGTCCCGGTCGAAGAAGTCGCGGTATTGGAGCATCACCTGAAAGATCGGAGTTCGGCTCGGGTCCCGCTCAGCGTCAACTTCCATGACGACCTGCTCGAACGGGGTCTCCCGGTACTGGTAAGCATCAAGCGCCGTCCGTCGGACCACACCAACCAGTCCCCGGAAGGTCGATGACGGATCGACAATGGTTCGATACCCAAGGGTGTTGACGAAGAACCCGACCAGCGGTTCGGTGTCGATCTCGTCGCGATCAGCACTCGGGCCACCGACGATGATGTCGGTGGCACCCGTGTACCGGTATAGGAACGCGTTGAATAGCGCCAGCCAGACGATCGAGGGGGTCGCACCCTCTCGAGCACAGAGAGCGTCCAGCGCCGCGGTGTCCACACCGTCGAGTTCGAAGTCAATCCGGCCACCCCTCGAAGTCTGCAGCGCCGGCCGGGGCCGATCGGTCGGGAGATCGAACGGTGTCAGCGGCCCGGCGAGTTGCTCGACCCAATACGCAAGACCCTCGTCGAACACACCTCCGGAGAATCGCTCGCGCTGCCGCCTGGCATAGTCCGCATACTGAATCGATAGCTTCGAAAGGTTGGGCTTGCAGTCTGAGACCAGCGAGGCGTAGAGCTCTTCGAGTTCCCTCAGGAGAACCGTGACCGACCATCCGTCTGCGGCGATGTGGTGAAACACGATGATCAGCAGGTGAACATCAGCGCCGAGGCGTATCGCGCGGGTTCGCCAGACCGGTCCCTCCACGAGATCGAACGGTTCGGCAGCCGTTTCATTCAACAGTTGAGAAGCGTCGATCCCGGGATCACCTGAGGCGTCGACAAGCGCAAATGAAGTGCGACCGGCTGGTTCAACCACCTGATGTGGCTTGCCGTCGCGATCGGGGTATCGCGTTCGCAACACTTCGTGTCTGGCTTCGATCGCGCGGATCGCCGCCTCGAGCGCACCCACGTCCAGCGGTCCCGACAGGCGAGCTGCGAACTTCATGTTGTATGTGGCGCTATTGGGATCGAGACGGTCGAGGAACCAGAGTCGCTCCTGCGAGAAGGAGAGGGGAATCGCCTCCTCAATTCCGTTGGTTCCGTCAGAGTGCTCAACGAAAACACCGCTGGTGTTCTCACCGGTTGGGGCGGATCCTGCGGAGGCCTTCTCACGCAGTGCCGCAATCAGCGTTGCCCGCTCCGCACCCGTGAGGCTCTTTAAGCGTTCTGCGAGCCGATCCGACGCCGGTTTCGGTGTCCCCGCCACCTCGGGCGGAATCACCGCCTGGAGGGCTCGGGTGTCGACCTTGCCGTTCGCTGTCAACGGCAGCGCATCCGTGAATATGAACCGACTCGGAATCATGGGCCTCGGCAGCCGCTCCGATAGATAGCGGCGCAGTGCGGTGGCGTCCAGACTCTCCTCGCCGCCGACAACGTGCGCCGTGAGCCTCGTTGATGTCCCCTTCGCCAGATCCGGGACCACTGCGACCGCGTCGACACCCGGGTGTTCCCGGATGTGGGCGGCCACCTCACCGAGTTCGATACGCACACCCAGGACCTTCACCTGATCGTCGATCCGGCCCGTGACGACGAGGGTTCCGTCCTCGCTGAGATGCCCGCGGTCACCGGTGCGGTAGACGATGTCGCTGGTGTCGTCGGTGAAGGGATTCGGCACGAACGCCTCAGCCTGTGCGGCTGCGTTGTTGATGTATCCCGCCGTTCCGGCTCTCGTACGCAGCAGGACCTCGCCCGGCTCGCCAGGCCCGCAGAGGCGTCCATCCGACACAACGAACGCTTGCGAATTGGGGAGCGGCCGGCCGACCGGAATGATGGCAAGGGCGTCTTCTTCAGCCGGGACCACGTGGTAAGTCTTGATCATCGTTGTCTCAGTCGGTCCGTACAGGTTCACGATCTCGCACAAGGGGTCGACAATCGCTCGCCAAGATCCCACCAGGGAGCCCATGAGGAGTTCGCCCGCGAACATCAGAAGCCTCACCGAGGGGAGACGTTCCCCGTCGGCCATCTCCGCGAGCCAGATCTCAGCGAGAGCCGGCGTGGCTTGAAGCACGGTGATGCCCTCCGAGTGGATCCACGGGACAACCTCGGAGGTTTCGAGCGTGGACGGCGGAACACAGATGGTCGCTCCGGCGATGAGCGGCGTGAACACATCGCGAAGCACCGGATCGAAAGAGATCGTTTTGAGGAGAGCTACTCGGTCCCTGGGGCGGACGTGGAATCGGTCTCGTTGCCACGTGACGAAATGGGAAAGGCCGCGGTGGGTTCCGAGGATGCCTTTGGGTACGCCGGTGGATCCCGAGGTGAAGTAGACGTAGGCATGATCGAGGTCACCGAGCGGCAGCGACACCGGCGCGTGTGTTTCGCTTCCGCGATCTCGAATATCGATCACGGTCCTTCCTGCGCCGTCATGGAGATCCCCTGCGCCGTTGGCAGCACCTTCGGCAACGAGTACTGCGGTGGCCCCGGCCTCAGAAGCCATGAGGAGGCGACGTTTCGGGGGTAGGTCGGCCGAGAGCGGCACTGCGACGGCACCCGACCGCAGTACGGCAAGCAGGGCGACCACAAATCCAACCGTCCGGTCACCGCAGATCGCCACGCGTTCGCCCACGGAAACCCCCGCAGCAGCAATCCTCCCGGCCACGCTGCCTGATTCCGCCCATAGCTCCTCATAGGTGAGAGTTCGGTCTGGAGACTCCACCGCGACGCCGCCCGGCATCTCGGCAACACGGTCCGCAATCTGGGCCATGACCGACCGAGACGTGGGATCCCCGAGGTCGATCGTCGGATCCACGGGCTCGGCGCCGCGCAGGTTCCCCGTGTTGAAGGCAGACACGTCAGCTGTCTCCGTCGGGATCGATCACGACGAGAAGCGCCGCGGCCTCCTCCGGGTTGAGGTCTGCGAGCCCGGCGAGCAGCGCATCCACTTCGTTCTGCTGCCAGTTTGGTGAAGCATCCCTCGCGATGACCGCCGAAAAGGCCTCAATCGTGGGGTAGTCGAACAGCGTTGAGAGGGGCACCTCAACCTCGAAGATCCGTCTGACCCTTCCGATGACGCGCATCGCGACAAGCGAGTGGCCGCCTAGATCGAAGAAGTCGCCGCCGGCAGGGACATCCTGAAGACCCAGGCTTTCGCTCCAGATGCCGGCGACTGCTTCGGTGACGGGGTCCCACTGCGTGCTCGGCGCATCTGTCGAGGTCGGCTCCGGCAGTCGGGACCGATCGATCTTGCGGGATATGGTCAGGGGAATCGCATCGAGGACGGTGTAGGACGATGGAACCATGAACTCCGGCAGAGATGCTCGGCACCACGACCGCAGGTCGGCCTCCGCCGGCTCCGGGCCGCTTGGCACAACGTATGCGCGGAGAGTCGTCGAGCCGTCGGGGATCGGCGCGTCGACAACCACTGCGTCTGCTATCCGGGGGTGTTCCCGAAGGGTCATCTCGATCGCCTCGGGCTCCACTCGGAACCCCCTGATGCTGACCTGCCGGTCCATGCGCCCGAGGAACTCCACATCTCCGTTGGGTAGCCAACGGGCGAGGTCGCCCGTTCGGTAAACACGCGCGTGCGCCACCTCGGAGAAAGGGTCGGCAACAAAGCGCTCGGCTGTGAGATCGGGATCACCGAAGTAGCCGGCGCCAACCTGCGGCCCGCCAATCACGAGTTCCCCAGCGACGCCAATCGGCGCCGGTTGCCCACGGTTGTCGAGCACGTAGGCCCACACATTCGGCGGGGGAGACCCGATGGGGACGTGTTCGAGCGCGACCTCGCTCTGAACCGATAAGTCCTTGGTCAGCACCCACACCGTGGTCTCCGTAGGGCCGTAGTCGTTGTGAAGACTCAGATCCGGATGACGGACCGAGTAGAAGGCCTCAACGGCGTCCGCACGCACCTGCTCTCCCGCAATCGCGATGTGCCTCAGCGTCGATGGAAATGTGAGTCCGGCCCGCGCCATCTCGTCGACGACGGTGTGGAACACGCTCGTCGGAATGTCCAGGTGGGAGATCTCCGCGGCATCACACCACGCAATGAAGCGCTCGGCAGTGCCAAAGGCCTCGCGCTCGTAGAGCACTGCCGTGGCCCCGCTCACGAGAGGTGCGAGGAGGCTGGTGACGTATAGGTCAAACGCGATCGAGTGGATCTGAAGAACACGGCTGCCCGGACCGAAGTGAAAGAGTCCCTGATTCTCGAGAACGGAAGCGACATTGGCCTGAGTGATCATGACCCCCTTCGGTGCTCCGGTCGAGCCGGAGGTGTAGCACACGTAGGCGAGGTCGTTCGGCTGAATGGAGATCGTTGCTCCCTCCGTTGCGGGACCCGCGAGGTCCTCGAACGCAACGGTCAACACGCCACTATCCGGTACTTCGGAAAGGAGCCGACGATGTGTGATCACGGCAACAGGTTCTGTGTCGCGAACGATGCCGGCGAGCCACGATGCGGACACAGCGGGATCTACCGGCACATATGCGGCGCCCAAACCCAGGACGGCAAGTACGGCAACCGCTGCGTCAAGGCTGTTCTCCATGAAGAGCACGACGCGACTCCCCGGGCCGGCACCGAAATCGCGCACTCGTCGTGTGAAGCCGTTCACGTCCCGTAGGAGTTCCCGGTACGTGACCGCCCTCTCACCTTCTTCGAAGGCCACGAGGTCGGGAGTCGCAGTGGCTTGAGCGGCAAACTGGTCCGAGACGAGAACCGGACTGCTGAGATGCGTTGGCTCATTGAACTTCCTGATGACCTGCCTGCGTTCGTCCTCCGTGAGCAACTCGAGATCCCACACCGAGGTATCAGGTGCTTCGATGGCGGACGCAATGAGAGCGCGGAGATGACCCGACCAACGCACGATCGTGTCGGGGCTGAATACCTTTGGGTTGTAGCTCATGAACACTCGGAGGCCTGATTCCAGATCGTGTCCCTCAATCGTCAGCGCAACGCCGGTCGGCATCTCGAGGTTGAACGGCGCCCAGGACACTTCAGCAGATGGAACGGAAGGGAGAGATGGGAAGCTCCGCATCTGCACCAAGAGGTTGAACGGCGCCTGGTTGTAGGACCGGCCGTGTTCCGAAACGACCCTCGAGAAGGGTGCCTGCTGATTGGCCAGTCCGCCTACAACCTCCCTACGGGCGGCGGTCACCGCTTCAGCGAACGTCATGTCATCAGACAGCTGCGCTCGCACAAGCATCATGTTGATGAAGCACCCAATGTGCCGATCGAACGCCGAATTCGTCCTTCCGGCGGTGGCCACGCCAACAACGAAGTCGTGCTGACGCGACAGGCGCGCCGCAAGTATCTGCGATGTCGCCAACAGCATCATGAATGGCGTTGCATCCAGGGACCGTGACACATCCATGAACCGGCCCATCAGACCGGGTTCGAGGTCAAACACGACTGGGACGGGTGCATCACCGGTCGGGGCAGGGCTTTCTCTCGGAAGCTCGAGTTCGCCCTCGATCCCCTCGAGACGACCACGCCAGTACTGGAGCTGATCCTCGATCGTGTCTCGCTCCTCTCGGGAGCGTTCCCACGTCGCATAGTCGGCGACGTCGAACTCGAGCGGCGGCACCTGTTCGCATGGAATTCCGACTGACGCGGCGTAGGCGTATTCGAGCTCCCACCGCAGGATCTCGGCAGACCAGCCGTCGAAGACAAGATGATGCATAGCCAGGAGAAGGAGGTGATCTTCGTCGTCGAGCCGGATGATGTGAGGTCGGAACGGGGGTTCATGTTCAAGGTCGAATGGAGTCAGGGCAAGCGATCGGGCAAACCTTCTCGCTTGGTCGACCCTTTCTTCCATAGGGACGGACGTGAGGTCGTGGAACTCAATCTCAGCCCGGTCCTTGGTCACAACCTGCACGGGCACGTCGTCTCGAGCCGGGAACACCGTTCGGAGAACAGCGTGGCGCTCCTGGACTCTCCCGATGACCGCGGTGATCGCGTCGAGATCGAGGGAACCCAGTAGCCGAAATGCAGCGGGACGGGGTTCTGACGGGAGCCCGGATTCGCCGGCAAGCATGGCGTTGTACCACAAACCCTCCTGGAATCGTGTCTGGGGTGCCGGGTCACCCGGATTCGGCCGCCGTCGAACAGGCTCTATCCGGCTCCGGCTCCGCTCGAGGGCCCGCCGAATCCGATCCTCACGGGTCGCTGAATCGTCACTCACCAGCTGCGTCGCCTCCCAGCAGCAACACCTCGATCAGGTCTGCCTGTTCGGCGATCGTGGCGCGATCCGACAGATCGAGCATCGTCAACTCGATGCCTGTCTCTTCCCGAATCAATCCCATCAGGCGGGTCGCAAGCAGCGAATCACCGCCGACATCCAAGAACCGATCATGGACCGACGTCTCATCCAGACCAAGAACCCGCTTCCACAGATCAGCGAGCAGAATCTCAATTGTGGACGTGGGCGGCGTGAACAGTTGCTGGGTATCGGTCCCTTCGAGTTCCGAGATCCCGAGCTGTTCCGCAAGGCCGATACGTTGCAGTTTCCCGGTTGGTCCTTTGGGAATCTCGTCGAGGAAGACGATTCGGCGAGGCACCTTCGCATCCGACAGTCTGAGCTGTGCGAATCTCCGTATGTCGTGTTCGGAGACTTCGCCCGCAGCGGGGTCGACCACAACCGCGGCCGCCACTTGCTCTCCAAGCCGACGATCCGGCACCGCGAAAGCCAACACTTGCATCACGGACGGATGATCGAGCAGCGCTTCGTCGATCTCTCTCGGGGAGATGGTTTCTCCGCCCCGGTTGATGATCTCCTTCTTGCGGCCCGAGATGGAGACGTACCCATCGTCGTCGACCCACCCAAGGTCTCCCGTCCTGAACCACCCGTCCTCGAACGCCTCCGCGTTCGCGGCTGGATTCGCGGCGTATCCGTCCATCACGTTGGGTCCGGATATGACGATCTCACCCTCCTTGCCGGATGGCAGGATCTCCCCGGACTCGCTCATGATCGCCACCTGCGGCCCAGCAGCGGGCCCAACCGACCCGGGCTTGCGGACGCCCGGCGGCAACGGATTCGAGGCCATTTGGTGGGCCGCCTCCGTCATTCCGTAGGCCTCGATCACCGGGACGCCGAGCGCACCCTCCAGATCCTGCATGAGCTGGGGAGCAAGTGACGACGACGAAGACCGAGCGAATCGAAGACTCGCAGGGGCAACAGCACCCTCTCGAGATGCCCTCTCCACGACCGCATGGTGGATCGTCGGTACGGCGGTGTACCAGGTGGGCCGGCACACGTCGAGCCAACCGAAGAACTCCGGTGCGAGGAAACCGGGAGTGCAGACGACACTTGCGCCGGCGTGCAGCGAAGCCAGCACCGCGGCGACAAGCCCGTGGATATGGAACAGGGGCATCACGTTGAGACAACGGTCGTCAGGTGTGAGACGCAGCGTGTCGGCGATGTGCGTCGCAGATGCAGCCAGGTTCCGGTGGGTGAGCGGGACCATCTTCGGGCGCGAAGTTGTACCCGACGTGTGGAGGATCAGCGCTACGTCGTCCACACCGGCTTGCTCGCCGAGAGATCCCTGGGAGTCAATCTCGAACGCACCGGCACCCTGCTCCGGTGTCGGCTTGGGCCGGATGATCGTGATGTCGCGCGCCATCGCGACCTTCTCCGCGGCTCCAGAACCCCCCTCAGGAACGACGATGGCCTTCATCTCGAGGTCATCCATGTAGAACTCAAACTCGGCTTCACGATAGGTGGGGTTCAAGGGCGCAGCCGTTGCGGCATTCGACACGCTCAGGAACAGGGTGGCCGCCATCGGACCGTTCGGTGCGACGATGCCGACCACGTCATTTCGACCGATCCCGGCACTCCGCAACCCACCACCAACGGAATCCACAGCCCCGGCGAGCCCCTCGTACGTCAGCGTGCCGCCATCCAGAGATGCAATCGCCACCGATTGAGGCTGTGTGGACGCCAAACGTCCAAGCCGCTCCATTCCAACCTCATGTCCCACGGAAGCCCTCCGTCGTGCACTGTCGAACAACTATATCGTCCACCGACAACCACAACCAGTAGTTTCTTGCCCACTATTTGTGGTTGGGGATCCCAGATCTTGTGTTACCGTGGCAGCGGGCTTGGGAGCAAACAAGGGGGCTTTCTCGTGGCCGAGACTACTCACCGTCGTGTGCTTGCCGAGGAACTTCAGTCGCGCACGATCATTCCATTCGCCGGTATCTACGATGTGTTCTCGGCGGGTATCGCCGCTCGACACTACGACGCGCTGTTCGTCAGCGGCTTCGGGTTCGCAGCGAGCTACTACGGACTTCCCGACATCGGTTTCAATACCTGGACCGACGTGACATCGTTTGTCCAGAGACTCAGGAATATCCTCCCTGATCACTTCTTGCTTGTCGACATCGATGACGGCTTCTGTGATATCGAAGTGGCTGCGCACACCGTTCGCGTGCTCGAGACCGTGGGCGCGTCTGCTGTGGTGTTGGAGGACCAACGAAGGCCCAGGAAGTGTGGGCACTTCGAAGGCAAGCAGATCCTCGACCTCGATGGCTACCTCGAGAAGCTCGACCAGGTTCTCGCCGCCCGTCGCGACCTGCTCGTCGTCGCAAGGACGGATTCGAGCGATCGCGACGACATCCTGCGACGAGCGAAGGCGTTCTCGGATGCAGGAGCCGACGCCGTGCTCGTTGACGGCATCAAGGACCTCTCGTTGCTCAACGAACTCAGCGCACTCGTGGACGTGCCGCTTGGGTTCAACCAGATTGCCGGCGGGAAGTCGCCGGCTGTCACGCTCACCGAACTCGCTGATCGAGGAGTCTCAATCGCGATCTACTCAACACCTGCCTTGTTCGCTGCGCAGTCCGCTATCGAAGCTGCGATGGTGGATCTCGAGGCGGCAGACGGGCGGCTGGTGCAGCCGAACGAAGGGGGGATCGGCGTAGCCGGCTGCAACGCGCTCCTCACCGAAAACCTCGAAAGGGCGAGTAGCGTCCGCTAGACCGGGAACAACAGCGACGACCACTTCCTCCTCATCGCGATCTTCGTGGTCACCACGCACGGGCGGCAGCCATGGAACCCGGCGACCGACACCACGGTGACATAGCAGACACCCGGTCGAAAGAACGAGACGGAGTGCAACGTCCCGGCTTCGACGAGCAGCCGGTCACTCCCTGCTCGAATCGGACCGTGGCGAGTCCCCCCGGCCGTTGCTAGAGGATCTGGCTGAGGAAGAGCTTGGTGCGGTCCTCGGTCGGGTTCTCGAAGAAGTGCTCGGGTGTGCCGACTTCGACGATCTCTCCATCGGCCATGAACACAACCCGGTCCGCGACCTCCCGGGCGAAACCCATCTCGTGCGTCACCACGATCATCGTCATCCCGGACTCGGCCAGCTCCTTCATCGTGTCCAGCACTTCCTTGATCATCTCCGGATCCAGCGCCGACGTCGGCTCGTCGAAGAGCATCGCCTTCGGATTCATAGCCAACGACCGGGCGATCGCTACCCGCTGTTGCTGTCCGCCTGAGAGCTGGCCCGGGTATTTGTAGGCCTGCTCGGGAATCTGGACCTTCTCGAGGAGATCCAAACCCAGCTGTTCCGCCTCCGCCTTGGGAAGGTTGCGAACCTGCCTCGGGCCGAGCGTGATGTTGTCGAGCACAGTGAGATGCGGGAAGAGGTTGAACTGCTGGAACACCATCCCGGTCTCCTTGCGGACCTCCTGGATGTTCTTGATGTCATCGGAGAGCACGATGCCGTCGACCGTGATCGTGCCGGCATCATGCACTTCGAGGCGGTTGATGCAGCGGATCATGGTCGACTTGCCGGACCCAGACGGGCCGATCACCACCACAACCTCTTGCTTGCCGATCGTGATGTTGATGTCCTTCAACGCTTGGAAGTCCCCGAAGAACTTGTCAACATGGACAAGCCTGATCATGGGTTCGCCGGTGCCCGCCATCTGTGTCGCATCGGCGAAAACACTCTGATCCGTCATCGCACACCTACCCCCAGCTTCTTTTCAAGCCGTCGACTTTCACGTGACATGACATATGAACCAACCCAGAAGTACAACGCCGCGAACGGCAGCACCACGGCCTCGAGACCCTGAGCGACGAACTCGGGCTGCGCCGTGGAGACCTGAACGGCACGGAGCAGGTCGAGGAGGCCGACGATGAACACGAGCGTCGTGTCCTTGAACAGGCTGATGAACTGACCGACCATTGCCGGAATCACGTTCCGCAGCGCCTGCGGCAGGACGACCAACCGCATCGTCTTCCACGGGCTGAGCCCAACGGACTGGGCCGCCTCGATTTGACCCTTCGGTACCGACTGCAGCCCGCCACGAACCACCTCTGCGATGTAGGCCGACTGGAACAGCGTGATGGCGATCAGCAACCTGAGAAAGAGGCTGAACTGGAAATCGCCGGGAATCAGGAATCCCAAAGCGAATGCGCCCATCAGCAGCAGAGTGATCATCGGCACGCCGCGGAGGAATTCGATGTAAGTGACCGAGAGGACCCGCACCGCGGGCAGCGTAGAACGCCGCCCGAGCGCCAACATGAGGCCAAGCGGGAATGCCAGGCTGATGCCGGCGACGGTGATGACAATGTTGACGAAGAAGCCCTGCCACAGGTCCCATCCAACCCCGCCGAGCGCGACCAACACGGCATAGAAGCCGACAAGGCCCGCCACCAGGATGATCCACGAACGGTGGATGAGCCATGTGGGCATCGTGCCGCCGAGCCAATAGGCGGCGAGGCCAATGGCCGCCGCCACGAGGGTGAGCAGCGTCGGAGTGATCGTCTCCGTGAAGCTCAGCGTGAATATCACCAGAGCACCGAGCGGCCAGAAACGCCGGACGACGTCGATCCAATTCGATCGCTCGAAGTCGAGACCCGCCTCGGTCGCCTTCATTTGTGCGTTCCGTACGGTCGCTCTGGCGAAGAACGCCACCGTGGCGGTCGCGACGTAGATGGCTCCCCAGAGTCGCCCGAGTTGCTCGGACGGGAACCGGCCCGCCATGTAGAGCTTCAGGTTCACGCGGATGATCTCGGTGTCGACGCCGATCAAATACCTAATCAACGTGTAGAGGGCCCACGCGAAGAACACACCGAACACGATCGTCAACAAGCTGTTGTACCAGTTGGAGAAGAGGTTCTTCTTCATCCACACGCTTGGTGAGGTGCGACGATGAACCGGTGGTGCCGAAACCCTCTCTGCGGGAGATGTGGTGGTGGAGTCCATCAGTTGCCCACCAACTGAAGCCGACGGTTGAGGATGTTGACCAAGAGCGAGATGGTCAGCGAGAAGAGCAGGTAGGCACCCATCAGGAGCAGGATCAGCTGCGGTGCCGGGTATCCGTTCCCGATCGCCTGGAATGTTACGAGCGTGATCTCGGCGAAACCGATGGCGATCGCGAGAGAAGTGTTCTTGGCGAAGTTGAGGTACTGGTTGATGATCGGCGGAAGAGCGATGCGGAATGCCTGTGGAAGAATCACATATCGGAGCCGTTGAAATCCGGTGAGAGCGATGGCGTTCGCGGCTTCAGTCTGACCCTTCGCAACAGCGGTAATCGACCCTCGCACAATCTCGGCAACATGGCTCGCCGTGTACATGACCAACGCGATGAGCACAGCGAAATAGGCGCCGAGTCCGCCAAACCCGCCGGTGATGATTCGGCCATCAAGCACAGGGATTGAGATGGACACGGGCTGGCCCGTCACGAAGTACCCGATGAGAACAACAACGGCGAAGGTGCCGATGCCCCACAGGGCCCGGTGGGAATGCGCTCCCGTCTGCTCGGAGTAGCGAGTTCTCCATACGCCGACGACGACCGCAGCGACCAGTGCGATCACGACGACGATCAGGAACGCCCCTAGACCCGTAGACGTCGCAAACCAAGGGCCGACGATCTTCAGATTGCTGATCACGAACCAGTCGAGAGGTGTCGCTGGGTCGCGGGGCGGTGGGAGTTGGAGGATCACCGCGTTGAATACGAACAGGATGATCAACAGCGGCGGGATGTTCCGGAGGGTCTCCACGTACACCATCGCCGCTTTCGATACGAGCCAGTTGGTGGAGAGGCGGGCGACGCCGATCAGCGTTCCCAGGATCGTCAGGAACGGGATTCCCACGATGACCAGGAGGAACGTGTTCTTGATACCGGCCAGAAGTGCCCTCCAAACCGGTGAGCCCGGATCGAAGTCGCTGTCGGCAATAGTCACGCCGGTAGGTTGGGACAGGAAGCTGAAGTCGGTCGGCAGGTTCTTCGCGATGAGCTCGTTGCGCAAGTTGTTGCCGAGATAGAGGAAAGCGCCGACCACAACAACCACCGCCAAGATCTGCAACGCGACGCGTATGACGCGAACGTTGCGCCAGAAAGGCGGTCGCTCCACCTTTGAGGTGTCGGTCGCGGTCACGGGCCTCCCTTTGTTGAGGAGAGAGGGGGCCGGGCCGTCAAGCCCGACCCCCTATTCATCCAGTTGGTTTACCGGTAGGGCGGGGCGTAGAGCAGACCACCGTCGGTCCACAGCGCGTTGACGCCGCGAGACAGGCCGAGCGCCGTGTCCGGCCCGACGTTTCGGTCGAAGATCTCACCGTAGTTGCCGACCTGGCTGATCACCTGGGTCGCGAAGTCCGTGGGCAGTCCAAGCCCGGGATCGAACGTGGTTGTGCCGTCGTCGGTCTCGATCTCGAGTCCAAGGAATCGGCGGATTGCCGCGTCGTCTCCGTCGTAGCTCGCCACATCTGCGGAAGTGAGACCCCACTCCTCTCCCTGGATCGTGGCCAACACAACCCAATTGACAGCCTGCGCCCACTGCGTGTCGCCATCGACGACCACCGGGCCGAGCGGCTCTTTCGAGAAGGTCTCATCGAGGATCACGAGTGCCTCGGGTCCACCTTCGCTTTCCGGGAAGTTCGAACGCACACCGGCAAGCTGCGACTTGTCGGACGTCCAACCATCACACTGCCCTGCCACGAACGCGGCCTGGAGCTGATCGTTGGCATCGAACGTGAGAGGTGTATAGGGCGTGCTGCCGAAACGGGCTGCCAAGTTCAGTTCGGTCGTCGTGCCGGAGAGCACACACACCGACAGGTTCGCCATGTCGTCGATGCTGGTGATGCCGGTGTCGGCGTAGACCATCATGCCCTGGCCATCGTAGAACGTAGTCGTCACGAAGGTGGCACCTTCACGACCGTCACGGCTGGACGTGAACGTCGTATTGCGGATCAGCACGTCGATCTCGCCTGACTGGAGCGCAGTGAAGCGCTGCTGCGCCGTCAACGGCCGATACGTGACCGCCTCGGCATCGCCGAGCACCGCCGCGGCAACCGCACGGCAGTAGTCGACATCGAAGCCGGAGAAGTTGCCGTCGGCGTCGGTGAACCCGAACCCGGGAACCACATCGTTGACACCACAATTGAGCGTTCCCCGATCCTTCACCGTCTGCAGCAGCGCGCCGCTCGCTGCAGCAGCAGCCGCCGTGGTCGTCGTTTCTTCGGAGCCGCCGCTGTCGGCCGCCGCCGTCGTCGTCGTGTCATCACTGCTGCTATCGCATGCTGCGAGCACAAGCCCGAGAGCGAGCAACAGGATCGCTAGACGTTTCACAAGTTGTTTCCTCCTACGTACTGACGGTCGGAAATGGACACTCCTCACAGGTACTTCGCGTGAGAAACACCGACCATTCTCCTGCCACGGTAGACAATGGCGCACGGCGCGATCAACTGAAAACGCGATGACGGGCCTTTTGGCCTCTTGAAGAGGTGCCCAGATGTGGCAGCGAAAAGGCGATTTCAGTCGGCAATCAACGTTCGGACGTCAATGCCGAGGCCGGAGATATGGGGGTTGCCCCAGTCGATCACCGTCAGCCCCCCTTCCATGCACCGAGCCCCGGATCACCCCGGGGCTCGGTCGCAGTGGAGGCCGGGAGGGATCACACCCCCACAAGCACCCTCTCTTCCGGTTCGTCGAGCACGTCCGCTGGACTCGCCGCCACCGGCGAATCATCCACCCGCCGAGGTGTGGCCATCACGAGCATGCTGG
>Ga0316198_10000510_pt1 | contig 20527 bp, 15 predicted proteins | sample OudBieAanoxic_MG_FD_204935 | JGI IMG/M metagenome (GOLD analysis project Ga0316198, IMG submission 204935) | Coastal sediment microbial communities from Oude Bieten Haven, Netherlands - site A anoxic | ecosystem: Environmental > Aquatic > Marine > Coastal > Sediment | place: Netherlands...
ACTAATAAGTGGCTTAAGGATCAAGGTCTGCTGTCTGTCAAAGAACTGTGCGTAAACATTCACTACCCGGCTACGGCCCGGTAATTAAGTGAAACGCGCAGTGCGGACCCGCATGCTGCGTGTTGTGTGGACTGGGGGAGAAAGACCCCCGGCTAACCGATTAGAACCGCTTTATGTACAACACGTTATCCATGTTCCTCGTCAGCCAAGAGCTCTCCATGAAACATGATCCGTCTGACGTGCATGCCACTCGGTGGACATTCTCCCCCGTGAAAAAACTGCAGCATTCATTTACCGCACAATAAAACGGTTGATTTTTCTCTTGATCTCCTCTTCATGATGCAAAATCAGGTGTCCGCCCGTTTCATACGCAACGAGTTCACACTGTGTTATTTTTTTTGAAATCATGCGCGCTCCCTCAATGGGCGGAGCAGGATCATCGATGGCATGGATGATCAGCGTTGGTGATGTGAGATGTTCGTACGGGATGGCTTCATCGATTGAAGGATTCGAAATATACATATCAAACAGGACACCCCTGGTCCGGTGCGAGATCGGTAACCCAGATAAAAAGACCGTTTCCATCACCTTTTTTTTTTCTGGTGGTGAGAGTGTCTTCACAATGGATTCAGGAACAAACATGCTCATCATGCGTGTCCCGAATAATTTGACGGTACACCAATACAGGAAATCAGATCCAAACACTGCCTTCATGAACGCTTTCGGTGGCAACGCGTTGGTATTCCCGGGAACCGTTGAAGATACAAGGATTAACCCGTGGCATTTCTCCGGATAGTCGATGGCAAAATGAATCGCTGATGGGCCGCCGGCTGAATTGCCCATGATGAATGCCTGATCAATATGAAGAAATCCCAACAGGTCGTTATACACTTCAGCTTGCCGCTTTGCCGATGGTTCGTCTGGCATAGAGGATTGTAAATATCCAAACCTCGAGATGTACAGAAATCGATACCCTTTCCCCAAATACATGTCTGAAAGCCCGATGCCCTGATCGATACCCCCAGCGATGCCATGCGAAATCAAGACCGTTGGACCAGTCCCTTCCAACACGTATTCCACATCGCCATATTTGGATGTGTACAGTTGCGATTGAAGATCATGGAGTCGTGTGTACCCGGCGGCAAGATCGTTCCTGAATGGGATATAACTCGCTGTAAAACCCCATATGAGAATGATCGCAACGACGATCACGATAATGACGTTTCTTTTTGTTTTCATATCACACCACTTTTAATAACCAGCATATCGGATTATTTATTCAAGGTTCTAACATTGATATTCAATAGATGTCTCGTTTTTGTCCCATATGGGAATGTTAAATAGACGTCCTGTTAATACCCCTATTTGGGACAAAAAATAGCCAAATACAGTCAATTATTGAATTTAATGACACTCTCTGAGATCAGAATCCAAACGATTACAGATTGAGAATACCATTACATTTTGAATTGATAGATTTTTGCAGATATTCTGAAGCAACCTGAAAATATTATATTTGTCGCTTCTTTCACAGGCATAGCCGTAATCTATACTCGCGCTGTTTTTTGGGTTTCATATACCCAACACATAGTTTCGAAAAAATAATCGATGGAGGGAATTTCAAACATTGGGGTTGCAGAGACTAAACGCATATCAAAGCTTTTTGAGTGCTGCCTACTGTTTGAATATATTGGAAAAATACCCTTTGATAACGGTAAGTTCACTGGCGAACTTCAGCAAGTCCGTCTTGAACGTTTTGTTAACGGTTTCCAACAACGATTGTTTCGCCTACCCTGATATTTCTATATTTTTTGCCAAAGGCTTTGCGGAATTCCTCGATACTTGCATTGCAAGAATCATGAGGTGAAAGAGCCACAATGCCTGGGTTTTTCTTTTTCAATAAATTGATGTCGTTTCGGACATCCTCTATAGTCAGCGGTGCCCAGGGCGGCCCACCGGTTCCAAAAAATTTTTGAAATTTCACTCCCCGAATGGTCAGTCTTGAATCGGTGACCGGATAATGAAATCCACCGACCAGTCCGTAGATAGGCTGATCAAACAAACCCTCCACCCGTTCCAACAATTTGGGTAAGGTCTGATGTCCGCATCCAACGATGAGCACGATCCCTTTACCTTCCACATTTATGGCAACCGCCTGCTCGGCAATTAAACCACCGAAAAATAATTGGTTGGTGATGACACCAGTGGTTGCCACTCCTGATGATATTATTGTTGGATTTTCTGCGGTTATGGGAGAAAGCCCGGGGTAGCTCATCGGAATGGGTGTCAGTGTTTTCTTGCCGCTTAGAGAAATCTGGCTGTTACCCAAAGAAAAAGTTTTCTGCCCACTCCACTTTCGCCCCCCAACATGATCTCTATGATTATGGGAAATAACGATGGTGTCGAAACTATTAATATCAAGCCCTAAAAGTTTCATATTGTGCAACAGTGGAGACGGATCGATCTGTTTGCCGTTTAGCCCAACGTCAAAAAGAATTTCTGATTTATCGGTTTTGATCAAATAAGAGACGCCAGGTTCTCCCATTAGTTTCTCATCGGCCGTAAACCAGTCGATTAAAGTAATAATCTCCAATGTTTGTGTTGTACCCAAGTCATTTATCTTCCGGATTTCAGCTTGATGTTTTCTCCATACAGCGTCAACCTTACTCTTTTCGGCATTATACCTTTTTACCAAATGTTCAGGAGATCCGAACCAACTTGTGATTTTCGCAAGATCCGGATCTTGCTGAATCGCTTTTTCAAAAAGCTTGATTTGTTCATTAATCTTGTCAGACGATGTTCCTATAGCCGGTAGATTTGAGACAAACAATGAGAGGATAAAGACTACAACCATTACAATAGTTTTCTTTAGCATCTGTTTTCTATCCCTATTAGTGTTTTATCAAATACATAATTTATTGAGAAAACGATAGTGAATACATGAATGGGATTACAGAGGGCCTAAAACCAAATACCATCCAAGCCAAATTCGCATATCTGCATGCGTTTTTCAATTTCCTTCGGTTCAACATCAATGAAGATTTCAGTAACCGATGTGATACCAAAATGTTGCGAAATTTATTTCGGCCCAGAAAGATCCGCCGGTGGGACATCCTTGAAAAAGAGATGGTTGATAAGATTATATCCCGGACAACAAACACCCGAAATAGGTTGATGCTGTAATTGATGGCCAGGGGCGAATTGCGAATAGGCGAGGTGCTCAAGCCCTGGACCGATTGACACAATAATATCAGAAACTATACTAAAACTATCCAAATCAAACCCCGTCGCCATATTTTGTAGTTTGATTTTTCGCCGAGACGGTAGGACCTGCTGAGCCCTTTACCACAGGTGGAAGGTCTAGTTCGCAACTATATTTGGTAAACAACAATGTCCTCACTCCGACCCTTTATCTGGGTAGGAGCAAGCGGGATCAGATCATATTTTTGCGTCAGCAGCTGAATGGTCTGTTGGCTAATCAATATGTCATTTTTATATACTTTGCATAAATCGGAAACCCGGGAAGCAACATTTACGGTATCACCAACCATGGTGTAGGTCTGACGTTCCGTTGACCCGACCACACCGGCTAAGACAGGACCGGAGTGTATACCCATCCCATGGTGAAATGTGTGTTGTCCAAGGCTCCGAAATCCGGCGTTCAGTTCGCTTAGTGCCTGACGCATTTCCAGGGCAGCCTGAACAGCCTTGTCCGAGTGATGGTCATCTGAAAAAGGCGCACCGAATACAGCATCGATTTCGTCGCCCACATATAGAAGAACCACTCCGCCGAATCGATGAATAATCTCGGTCATGGCCGAATAGTATTCATTGATACGGGCGAAAACCACTTGTGGGTGGTTTTGTTCGGCAAAACTTGTGAAATTGCGTAAATCAGAGAATAATAAGGTCACTGTTTTCATTTCGCCGTCCGTTTTAAGCCGGCCGCTTAAGATCAGTTCGGCCACTGAGGGGTGAACATGTCGTCCGAAAGCGTCCTCCACCCTCTGTCGCATCAATTTGAGAGTTAAATGGGTTTTGACCCGGGCCTGAACAATCGGGGGGCTGAAGGGCTTGGTGATGTAGTCCACAGCCCCCATATCCAATCCTTTGGTTTCGTCAGATTCCTCTGATTTCGCAGTAACGAAAATAATCGGAATATCCCGAGTTAGGGGATCCATTTTGAGACGATTGCAGACCTCATATCCATCCATATCGGGCATCATAATATCCAGCAAAATCAAATCGGGACGGTTTAACTGTATAATTTCCAAGGCCGATTCGCCATCCAGGGCGACACTGACCTTATAATGGTTGGCAAGTGTTTCGAACAAAATATCGATATTGGCCTCTGTATCATCGACCACCAATACTCGCATGTTGGATAGCTCTGACATATTCCGTGTTCCTACTCTTCCAATTGTGTTATGATTTTGGACGCCAATGGCTGGGCTTTCTTGAACTGATATTTCAAAATGTGCCGGTTCAATTTGAGCAGCATCTGAGTATACTTATCCGGCCAGGTATACTCTAGAATATTATTCATAATTTCCTTGCAAGGTTTGGCTTCTCCCTTAAAAAGATAGGGTTTTAGTTTCAACAGCAACTTCAACAGAACCTCCGTATCGGTCTCGGGAGCTGCGACCGGTTCCGTTTCTATTCTGGAATCAGCTTTAATGATGCTGCTTATGGAATTTAAAAGGATGGTCAGGGAATAGTCGAAATTATTGATCAATTTTTCAATCATGTGTGTCTCTTGACCAATCATGGCATCTTCTAATTCAGAAGTTGCACGGGCCAGATCATGTGCTCCAATGCTGCCGGAAACGCCTTTTACGGTATGAACCAAGCGACGGATTTTTTCAGTCTCACCGTTTTTCATGGAATTCCTAATCTGTGTCGTCGCATTTGAATAATCCTGCCGAAACTTTGACAAAAGCTTAACGTAGAGGGTTTTGTTGCCGAGCGAATTGGATAAACCGGTTTTTACATTAATACCGGGTAGTTGCCCGATCATCCCGACATTCTTAGTCTCAATGTCAAGAGTTGCTTCAGCTGGTTTTTTATCCGAAATGACCCGATGACCGGGCTTAATCCAAACTAGCAGTGCAGAAAATAGTTCGTGTGGGCTAATCGGTTTGGTTATATGCTGATTCATTCCAGCTTCAATGCTCTTTTCATTATCGCCTGTCATGGCATGAGCTGTCATGGCAATAATCGGAAGAGACTTGAATCGTGCTTCTTTTCTAATTTCCCTGGTTGCTTGGTGACCGTCCATTACCGGCATCTGAACATCCATGAACACGGCGTCAAATGGTTTTTCGTGAACTAATTTCACGGCTTCATCACCATCGTTGGCGATCGTCACGACGAAACCAGCTTCTTCTAGAATTTCCTTGGCCAACAGTTGGTTGATCTCGTTGTCTTCTACCAATAGGATTTCCGCACCTCTGATCCATTTCAACTTTTTAATCATTTTATCTTCGGGCAGCGGCGGTTTAACCATTTCGAGTGTGTCACGAGTCAATGTCTGAATAATCGTATCGAAAAGGGTTGACGGGTTGAAGGGTTTGATCAGATAGCCTTCAAGACCGACCTGATCGGCATACCGGGCAATTTCCTCCCTGGCATAGGAGGTCCCCATGATGATGGTGGGAATGTTGGCGTAATCTGAATGATGTTTGATCCGTTTGTAAACCTCCAAACCGTTCATACCGGGCATCCTCCAGTCCAAGAGAACCATAAAGTACGATTGCAGCCCGGAGAATTCATCCAATTCTTGCAAACATTTCTCCCCACTATCCACCAGAGCAACCTTGAAACCAAAGGATTCAAGCATAACCCTCAGGGCGTCGCGTGAGGCGGCGCTGTCATCCACGACCAGAATTCTCGATCCTTTTAGACCTGACGGCGACTCCAGAGGTTTTTCAACATGCTTTTTGCTTCGTCCAAAATTGGCGGTGAAACAAAAGCAACTTCCTCGACCGACCTCGCTTTCCACCAGGATTTTTCCACCCATCAACTCGACCAGCCTTCGACAGATAACCAATCCCAGGCCTGTTCCGCCATATTCGCGTGTTGTGGATGTATCTGCTTGGGAAAAAGGCTTAAAAAGCTGCTCGACCTGTTTTTCAGTCATTCCAATTCCTGTATCTTCAACGGTGAACTTCACAGTTAACAACGTATCTGAATGTTCCAACAACTTTGTGGAAATTATGATTTCACCTTGTTTTGTGAACTTAATTGCATTGTCGCAAAGGTTGATCAGCACCTGTCCCAACCGGAGAGCGTCACCGACCAGAAAAGAGGGTATTCTGGGGTCGAAATCAAAGATCACCTCCACGTCCTCTTTATCCTGTGTTTTGACGACGATTATATTGGCCACGTTATCGAGGGTGTCTGCCAGGCTGAAGTCAACATGTTCTATATCCAGTTTCCCAGACTCTATTTTTGAGAAATCTAGGATATCGTTAAGGACCCCCAGAAGGTGTTTGGCGGAAGTCTCTATTCGTTTCAGATACTCGTACTGTTTCGGGTTCAAATCTGTTTTAAGGGCCAGATACGTGATCCCGATAACCGCGTTCATGGGAGTTCGTATCTCGTGGCTCATGTTGGCCAGGAATTCGCTTTTTGCCTGGGTCGCCGCCTCGGCGGCTTCTTTCTCGATCCGGAGCTTACTCGCCTGCTTTTTTTCGGTGATGTCCTCCAATATACCTTCGTAGTGAAGTATGCTGCCGTTTTCGTCACGAATGACGTTCATGTTGACGGATACATCAATGGCAGTTCCGTCTTTTCGATGCAGCTTTGTTTCGAAGTCCCTGACGGATTCCTCTTTTTCCAATACCCGCAAAAGCTTCATTCTGTCATCAGGATTGACATAGAGCTCTGATCTGATATTGATCACATTCTCCATGACTTCTTGCGGCGTATCATAACCCATTATGTGAGCAAAGGCGGGATTGACAGTCAAAAACCGTCCATCCTCATCCGCTGTGCTCTGGTAGATTCCCGCTGTGGCATTTTCAAAAATGCTACGATATTTTTTTTCCGCGGCTTTTATCTCCCTCTGGCTTTCCGAGAGCTCTATTGACATCTCATTGAATGCGATACCCATCGTTCCGATTTCGTCTCTGGAGTGAAAGGATACGGTTTCTCCCAGTTGACCCCTTTGGATTTTGTTTATGGCTTTATGAAGCAGGGAGACAGGATGGATAACTAACCTGGATAGCATAAGATTAAGCAAGGCAGACATTAGAATCAGAGTCGTTAACAGCAGTGTCGAAAAAATGATAACGGACAGACGGGTTTCTTTAATCAATTCCTGGAAATCGTAGTAAATCTTAATGGTGCCGATTATTTGGCCTATAACTTCTATTTCCCGAGAATAGACACCCAGCGATTTTCCCTTATACGAGGTCTTTACGTGTGATCCGAGGCTAATGTCGACATCTCGACTTTGGTTCTTGAAGTATTTAAAAAGCGACGCGTCTGTGGATAACAGCAGAGTGCCGTCGGGCTTGGAAATGCTTATTGCAGAGACACCTTCCACTTTCAAGATGTCTTTTAAGGTTAGTTCCAGAGCCCTTTTTTGTTCTGCAAATATTTCGTTGGCAAGATCCTCATATTTTGACTGAAAAATCGTATCTAGCAACAATTCGATTCTTTTCACATGGGAGTAATTTCGACGGATTTCAAAAGGGTAGAGAATGGCCCCAAAAATAATCGCAATAACGAGACAGGTTATAAAGATTGCAATATTGATTTTTAATTGCAGGCTTTTGTATTTTGTTTTCTCCATTTTTTGAAATAGCTAAGGTTTCAAGGTTTTAAGATAGTATGGCTTACCGTCTCTGATTTCCATGATAACGGCGCTCTTTATGGGATCTCCGTATTCGTTAAAGTTTATGACTCCAGTCACCCCCTCAAAAGAACGAGTGCTTGCGATAGTATCCTTAATTTTATTTCTATCAACAGATCCAGAACGTGCAATTGCATCTGCCATAAGCATCATAGCATCATATCCTAAGGCAATATTTTCAGCAGAAATTAAAGAATGGACATATTGATCTACGAATGATTTGGATTTAGCTGTATCGAGGTGGACTGACCAATGGGCGCTATAATAGCCATTCTTCAATTCGGATCCGCCTTTTTTATAGAAAGCAGGAGTAGCCCATCCGTCCCCTCCGAGCAAAATTGAGGTTATCCCTGCATTCTGGGCCTTTTTAGCAATCAAACCACTCTCGTCGTGACCTGGAATAAAAATCAGGTCAACATTGGCTTTCATGGCTTTATTAACTTTTTCGTCGAAGAGTCGTTCCTTTATTTTATATTCCAGCTCAAGAACAACCCTTCCCCCCAATTTTTGAAACTCATCTGTAAAAATCTCTGATAACTTGAGGCTGTAATCACTAGTTACGTCAACAAAGATAACAGCTGTTTCTGTATTTAATTCCTGCCGTGCAAACTTCGCGATTACCTTGCCCTGAAAATCGTCGGTGAAACAGATCCTAAAAATATAATTCCCGATTTTAGTAACTTTAGGATTGGTGGACAAACTTGAGATCATGGGAATCCCCATGGCCTGGGCCACACTGGCGACAGCAATCGAATGAGAACTCCAATCCGGTCCAACGATAGCGACAACATTGGCTGCAACCGCCTGTTTTGCTGCTACCGTAGAACCGATGGGCGTGCTTTGATTATCGAACACCGAGAGGTTTATTTTTCTCCCTGAAACTCCGCCTTCCTTGTTGATCTCATCAACCGCGTAACTTACTCCCTGAAGTGCCAATGCATTGGCTTCAGCTGCCGGGCCCGTCAGCGCATATATGGCTGCAATATCAATAGTTTCTTCTCCACGGACCGGCGTCACAAAAAAAAATATAAATATAAAAAAGAGAATGAATCTGTTTGTTTTCATACCTCTACCTAACTGTATTTGCGAGTTGGAGATTTAAGGTTTTATGGTTTTTTGCGAACCTTGTTACTCCATTCTCGAATTTGGTATTGCTTGCTTCATTGTCAGTAGAATAACCATTTTCATAAAGGTTATGGTTTCTCTACCAAAGAAATAGTGAATATCATTAGCGTGCAACATCCATAATATGACTTTCTCTCACATCTACCATAACCTGTAGCTACGGTTGAATGCTTTTAAAATACATTGGAGCGTCCTTCCCTAATTTCATAATTACCACTGGTTTGTTCAACGGATCACCATGTTCGTCGAATGTGATGGTTCCCGTAGCCCCCTGAAACCCCTTTGTTTCAGCCAGAGCATCGCGTATTTTCTTAGCGTCGAGGGAGTTGGCTCGACGAATAGCGTCAGCCAAAAGCATGACCGCATCATATGATAATGGCGCGTTTATATGGGGTATCTCGTTCTTATATTTCTGGTAGTAGATTTTCTTCATGTGAATACTTTGCGGAAAACTGACATCGTGATGCCAATGCGCAGAATAATAATTCCCCTCTAACGCATTACCCGCAATATCATAAATTGATGGACTAGCCCAACCATCAGCGCCGAGGAAGGTCGTTTGTATTTCCATAGAAGCAGCTTGTTTCATTAATAGTCCACAGTCTCTTGCATAACCCGGAACATAAACAACATCGGGGTGTAATGTTTTAACTTTCTTTAAAAGATTAGCAAAATCTACAGCATCGTTCGTGTAACTTCCTTTCAGGACCACCTTCCCACCGTATTGTTGATAGGATTTACTAAAGAGTTCCGCCAGAGTAAGACTATATTCCTCATTAATAATTTCCAAAACAATTGCTGTTCTTGCTCCAAGTTCAGTATAAGCAAATTGAGCCATAGCCTGTGCCGGGAAAGAATCAATAAAACATGTCCGGAAAATATAATTTCCAATACGCGTAACTTTCGGATTGGTTGAGGGACCGGTGATCATTGGAATCTTGGCTTGTTGAAGTATAGGAGCTATTTGTAGAGAATGAGAACTCCAGGCTGCTCCAATTACTGCCGGGACACCAAGTTGAACCGCTTTTCTTGCAGCCATACTCGATCCGATAGGGGAACTCTTATTGTCCAGAATAATTAATTTTATAGGTCGTCCCAGCAAACCACCTTGATTGTTGATTTCCTCAACAGAGAATTTAACCATCTGAACATGAGTGGCGTTTGGTTTAACAGCAATTCCGGTTTTGGCGAATATGGCAGCGATATGTATTGGCTCGGCTGCAATGGCAGGAAGTGAGAACATTCCTAATAATCCCAATATAATAATAGCAAATATTTCTCTCATAATAATTACCTCCTGCTTGGTTAGTTATTATAAGTTTCTGACATAGATTATACTATTCTCAGTAAATTATCCTTCTGTTCTATTTGAATCTGGCTGTTGTAAGGTAATTAACTTTTCGGAATCAGTTGGAAGTCGGAATCTGCTCCCACATGAGAGGAATGAATTGAAATAGATAGAATTGGGAGATTAGGTTCTGCTTCCGTTTGCGTTTTGTAGGCTGAAAATAATCCCTTTTTGGCACCTTTCCCCTAACCACGCTCTATAATTTCAACAAGTTACAAAATTTGGGCCCATTTTTAGCTCGAAACCTGTAGGCACACGAAAAAACTTTCTCGCACTCAATATCATATTGATTATTAAATATAAATGTTGTAGACAATTACCGAATACGTAGTAAGCGTTATTGTATTGATCTATTTTGAAGATTTAAGGTGAAACACGTTTTTTTATTAAACTGCCCAAAAATGGACCTGAAATTCTCATTTATTATAGATATCCTTCCGTAATTACAGTGGTTTGATCCCGTAGGACACGTAGACACACGCTGAATATCGTTCAGAGACGTAAAGCCGTGTGCTGTCAGCGTTTGCGCAAATTAGTGTTTTTACAAAAATAAAACGCAAGTTCTGGATAACATATCTGTATTGAAAATGATTTAAATTGTCAAGATTAAATCAAAAAACACTATATTGTAGTATTTTGGAGGGCAACTATGCAGTTGTGTTTTCTTGCCAGTATCTGGAAACTAATCCATTAAAGCGATGCATATTGTGGTCGGTCCGAAACTGAAATTTCTGTAATGAAAATAGCTGTTGTATCATGCTTACTGGTACGTTTCCGAGTGACAGATGTTGGGGAGGCGAGCGAGCCCGAAGGGTGTTGCATGATCGAAAGTGTTTTCGGCCCGATCCATTTTTGCCAATATTTTTGGTATCTTTAACAGTGGTCCCTGATGCAATTACCGATCATTCACTATGGGTGTACAGACACCGAATACGACATACGCCACGCCATCGCCTGATGCGGAAAGAACAGCCTCCCCGTCCTTTTTAGATATTGCATGACTCCAGGCCAAACCATCTTCGACCCCCTCAATCCCCTTACCCATAGCATCAAAAACCGAGGTGCCAATGACAGACGGAAAGATCGATTTGTTTTTACCGCAGAGGCAAAAAGGAGGAATGGAGCAGCTCAAGCATAGAACCGGTTAAACAGGATAAACTAGTGAGGAATCGTCAGAGGTTCTGATACCCTGCAGATAATGATATATTGAAATAATCGTGCCCCAACGACATTAAAATTTTTACCCGAAATTCGATTTTCCAGCAAGACTAAAATGTGGTGATACTATTAAATTTTGGATTTCGCGGCACCTGGTGACATTGATACCCTAATCTGGGTTTTTGTCGTTTGTTTGATTAAATTATCACCAGTCTGTCAAAATTACAGATACTTGCATTAGGGTTGAATTTTCTTGAACTAAAAAATAGTGTCACTATTGTGAACCACAAGATATGGGTATTTTTAGAGTGTTAAGCAGGTTGTGATATGCTCCAAAATCCCATCTGAAAACCAAATATCAGCTTGGTGGTGATGAATTGAGACAATACAAGTTATCAAATTCATTAGCATTATTGCCGATACGCTTTGGACATCCCAACGATATCATGGAAGCAGCCATTATTGATGGCCGTTAATCACCTAAAGAAACAATCAAAAACACAGCGGGTGCAATTCTGCCATCCCTACATCCAGGACACTTGCCTGGTTTCTTGAATGTCTTCCGGTTTTCAAATTGAAATCCACAATTCATGCAATAATAGGGCTTCACATGTATTCTTTTTTTCTGATGCCTGACACTTTTTTCTATGAAGGCCAGATGGTGGTAAACATCTTTTTCTAAAATACCAACTGACTGAGATATTTCCCTTACCGTCATGGGGGCATTTTCGAGATGATTACTGATTTCCTGTCTAATGGTTTGTTTTCTTTCATCAATCATAGCGAATGATTATTCTTTACATATTTTTAATGAAATATAGAAGCTGAATGTGATTATTTTCACACATCGTTAGTTTTTAAGTCCCCTGATATCTAATGGATTGTTGGAGATATGAAATGATGTAACGACGCAAATCACCGGATATAGAAAGTAAATCGTAGCGACGCTTTTTGTCATCCTGTCAATTACAAGCTTCCAGGTTTATCATAGGAAATGTGACTGCTCGCCCATCGCAATGCCCGTCGCTAAAGCGTAAACCCACTATAACAGTTCTTTTTCATTCAGAAAGAAGTAATAAATTTATGTAGCTAATATCAGGTCTTGGCCGCACAGGTCCAGCATCGAGTTCAGGACGTATTAATAATAATGCCTTTGCAGCCCCCAAAACAGTGTTTTCCGCATCCTCAGGGACATAAGTTAGTTTGCTTGTGCCAAAAGTATAATTGGCGGGTGAAAATATGAATTTGTCGCTTTTCATCCAGCCCCGCGGAAGACGATCGACGTTTTCCTCATAAATGATTCGCGCAAATTGGGTTGCATAGTAAGCAAACCGGTCTTCATCCGGCAACGGCCACATGAGAAACATGAGAATTTTATCATTGTTATATGCCCACTCGGCAAATGGGGCCACGTGTGTGGCAATATTGAACCGCTCGACGTGGGGAGCATATTCGATACACACGCCGTCGAGAATGTCCTGAACGGATTCCACGTGGACATGGTTGTTGGCCCATGAATAGGTGTTCATGATGATCTTCTTGTCCGGGAATCGCGCCTTGGCCCGCAACAACTCCGCTCGGGTCATCATCGAATCACCGGCCGAGCCGCTGGGTATAAACACATAGGGCACGGAGAAGCCGAAGTTTTCAACCCAGGTTATATGGGGTTGGGCGCTGTCCCACCGTATAGAACGGTAGGGTATTTCGGCAATGGCACGACGCTGCTTGAAATTATCAAAGATGGCTTTTTGCTGACTTTTAGCCAGTGTGGCTATAGGAGATGCGTTTGCCAAAGGCCCCCAGCTAAGATCCGCCACAACAGGCCATTGACTGCGATCTCCCATGGCTATGGAGGCGCTTGGATCAGCTGTGGAGCCAAGTCCGACGACAACCTCATATGTGTAAGCGCATTGTACATAGGAAAGGATCAGGCCCATGACAATGGCTTGAGCGAATATTTTTCGACAATGATTAGTCATGTTTCGAATTATCTATCCAAAATTTTTATGCGGCTTTCCCGCCCCATTTTTCCGGTTTGCAATGCCGCGTTTAAAGGCCTATACACGCAATGCAGATTTATTGAGATAAAACCAGTTATCAAACTCAATGAAATTATTGCCGATACGCTTTGGGCATCACCACGATATCATAAAAACGGTTATTCCTGCAAGATTTGGTACGTTGGGATCTTTTTCGTAAATCGGTGGTTTTTGAGGAGCTTGATATCTGCAGGATTGCCCGAGATATCCACGGTTTCGAATCAAATTCCTTCACCCTAATATATTGTATGGGCTGCAAATAAAAAAGCACGATCTTTTAACATCAATCCATGCTTTCTGATTCATGAATCTGGCTAAACAATTTAGCGCGATGGTAAAATTTGTCCTCTCACCTGGAAGTTTGTGAACGTGTGTTACAGTTTCAAGGTAATCCGATCGAATGATGATATCATCATGTTTTCCTAAATCGCTAATCTCACTGATGTGTATGTTTGCGAAGGTACAGGGCAATTGACCCCAAAAGTTTGGACAGCGAAGACTTTAAGTTAAGTTCTAAGACAGCAGCCTTGACCTAGGGCTTAAAATTTCAACTTTTGGCTCGAAAGAGACTGTATCGATATACCAGCTGCTAATAACCGAGGCATCCTGATCTGCTCTGAATTCTAAGGTAACGGATTGATTCTTATAACCAGATAGATCAACAACATCTTTCACCCAACCACCAGTACTGCTTGTGGTACATAAATTATACTGCCTCACAGTTGTTCCATTAATTTTCACATAACCAAAGTCGTAAATGCACGGATATTCTGCTGAAGCAATTCTAAGGGCAAAAACAAGAACGGGACATGAAGAAGGAACCCTGACATTTTTACTGATTGAAGCGTTTTGGTTTCTACTCCCAGGTAGCCAGGCGTACCACGTGCCCGTATGGTCCGATCGCCAGTTCATTTGCCTGCCTCCTTTATTGAATAAACGCTCATGGTTGTATCAATGCGGTCCGATTTAGGGAGTAAAAGATGTAGGTTTGATCTTTTTTTTAATATAATGGGTTTAGGTATTACACATTATAATCAGAAGGAAACTCAGACCATGGCCCAATTTAACACAATTTTTCAGTCAACACTACGGTGTCCTAAAACAGAACTTGAGTTGACATCTTGCCAGTACCCCCCGTTCTGGCATCAACTTAATTTATTGAGATCGTCGTGCCATAATTATCCTAAAATCTTACCCGGTATCTAATATTCCAGCAAGGCTAAAAAACTGATATTTTTCCCGATTTTTATTCAATCTGGAATCATGGCCTTGTGGAAATAAGTTGGATTCAGTGCGCCACGAAGTTGTACAGGAGATGAGGATAGGTCCCTCGGAGTCGGCTTGCAGGCGCAGGCTTCGAAACACCTCAAGCTGCTGTGGCCAAAAGCCTTGGTATTGGTCGTTGAGGAAAAGGTTCCACCAGACGGGATCAGTTGTGGATCAGAGAGATTGAATCGTAGAATAATCTTAGTATACCGAAAAACCAGGCCCTATGGGGAATCGTATCAGAACCGGTAGGTCACCGCTATGGATCCAAAGCGTTGGGCCCTATCCTGCTCCTTAAATTCCTTGGAACGGAACGTGTGGATATAACCGAATACCATGCGGCGGTATCGGATACCGAAGCCGACATACAGTTCACCTACAAAAGGTTCGCCAGTCACCCCGGTACTGTGGTCCCGAAATACCGGACCGTCCAGGGTTATGTTGTGGGCCACTGCGGCGCCGAGTACGCCGGCAAGACCGTAGAGTGACCACGAGCGTTGTTGTCGTCGTCGGGTTTTGAACGGCTGAAGAGTGTATGCGGTAGCCGATAAGCGGGGATCGGAAAAATCCACGGGCAGATTCCACCCGAAGCGGAAAAGAGCGCCCATCTGAGCGGAAACAAGGAAGTTGCCCAGGGCCACCTGCCACTCCCCGAATCCGTCCACGGCGAAATTGCCGAGCCCTGTTTCAAGAAAGGTCAGCCTCCGCTTCTGTTTGTAATACAGATTGACCGTGAGTTCATTGGGAATCTGGCTGTCCCATCCCTGAAATTTGTCGATTCCGCGAATATCGTGCACAAGGTCTTGGGTCTGTTTTGCAAGGGCGTTGGGTCCCGTGGTCCCTACGGCAAACACCACCGAGTTGATGGCATGGGCATCTTTGGTGTGAAGGGAAAAGTCGATTCCCAGCCAGCCCGCATAGGGCCGCTGCCCCGGCGGCGCCACTGGGGCGTGCGTGTCTTCTGGGGTGAACATGAGCTGAGTTAAGGAAAAACCGTAATTGTATTCGACCTCTCTGGGATCTTCAAAGCCCGAAAGGCGTTGGAAAATGACGCGACTATCGGCGTCACCGCTGAGTTTTCGCAACTGGTGCTGCACCGCACCGAAGGCCTCCGGATCACGTGCTCCAGAGACCCAGGACAATCGTACACCGTTGGTATAGTTGTTGTCCGTTCCGGCAAAAAGGTCGTTGTCCAGATAAAAGGTCAGATATGCTTCGTCACGGTCGGGCAGAAAAGAAAGGCCCCCGGCCGCCGCCGGCTGGATGGTGATAAGTAGTCCTGTCATCAACCAAACAAGGTTTTTTACAGCGGTAAGATGCATCGGCCTCTCTTCAATCTCCCGGGTCTCCCGTTGCCAGCGTATTTTTAGTCGTCGGCAAGCGTAATTTGGATAATTCGATCTGCTGAATGCGAATTGAGGAGGTTTGTGCTGGTTGAAGGATTAAAAGGGAGCCACACCAGCCTGCCGACAGATCGATAACATGCATGCAATTGTATGTCTTCAATGTATGTCTTCAAAAGGTTTTGGACAAATCAAGCCTAAAAATAAGAAAGGGTTTCAGGTTCCCATCACCTTCTTCCAAAAGTTTAAGCAACGTTTAAAAAGCAGTTATACCATCTGCGCCGAACCATTGTGTTTTTCTTGATTCTTTCACGCTTTGTCAGGATTTCACGTCCCCTACCGTAATATACATCAGCCGACGTCAAGTTCTTCAGCACTTCATGATAACGATGATTGTTGTAATATCCTGATGATAGCTTCTGGCATAGGAAGCTTATCCCTCTCTATTAAAGCTCTCCCCAGCCGCTCATCTCGATCAGAGGAAACCATAAACATACCAGTTTTTTGTCAACGTATACAATGAGGTCGTCCCCCTGTGGTCCTGAATATCGTTAACCCAGGTGACGGCCAAACGCATCCGCCATCCGGATAGCCTCTATGATCCCTTCGGGTGTCAAATCGAATCTAACGTTGTGCAAATAGCTTTGTTTGTTATCAAACACCGGATGAATCGCTGCATCCAATCCCCTGTCTGTAACGCCCTTCAGACCGACCTGCGCCAATGTGGTCGGCAGTCCGACAGATCTGCAGAATGCGTACACTTCGTCTATCAACGGCTGTGGCCTGGCTTCTAAGAATAACCCGGCCAGGGTACCGAATGCGACCTTTTCGCCGTGATAATAAGCGTGCGTGCCTTCCAGATTGAAGAGACAGTCATGAATGCCATGTGCGGTTGAGAGGCCACCTGATTCGAAACCAAGGCCGCTGAGAAGGGTATTGGCTTCTACAATGCACTCAAGCGCTGGACTTGCCACATTGTTTTCACAAGCAATCTTCGCTGTACTGCCGTATGTTAAAAGGGTCTTGTAGCACTCATCGGCAAGGGACATGATGGCCCTGAGATTGAACCCGCCGCATATGTTTCGAAAATTGGATCGATCACAGGTCTCCGCTTCAAACCATGTTGAAAGAGCATCGCCCATTCCGGAAACAAGAAACCTTGCCGGTGCTTCAGCAATGATCCTCGTATCCACCAGGACATAATCGGGATTGCTTGTGATGAAATAGTCGACGACCGAGCCTTCGTTACTGTAGACGACACAAGAACTTGCGGTGGGTGCGTCTGTAGCGGCGATGGTAGGCGCTGCGATATATTTGATACCCAATTGCTTGGCAACCACCCTGGCTGTGTCAATAGTCTTCCCACCCCCCATGCCGATGATGAAATCATAGCCACCAACTCTTGCTATCTCGAGCACCCTGTTGATCTCATCCCAGGTGCACGCACCACTGAATTTCTCATATTTGATTTCGCAAATACTGTTCCAGGTTGAAAGGTTTTCCGGAATAATTCTTTTAACGGCCTGGTTCGTAGCGAGAATAAAAACTCTTTTATTTTTAAGTTCTTCAATTTCCCCGAGATTTCGGAGAATACCCTTCCCCTGTATATAACACCCTGGGAAAAAGGCCTTTCGTATCATGGTAAAACCTCCCTTCTCAGTATGTTGTGGTCAGACGGGATTCTACGCCGATACCGGTGCCATAACAGAAATCCAAATATCACTGGACTTGCGATCTATCGAGATAATTACCAGTTTGACCCAACTACAGAAATCACTAATATCACAACCTTCTCGACCGAACAAATTTTACCGATGTGTTGGAGTGATTCGTCTTTAAAATTTTTCCAGATTATATCGACTAAAAGTGATCTAATAATTGTTGATGAAAAACGTTACTCAAAACTATTAGCTGCACCTGGTTATGAAGCTGTAAAAGGTACCAGCACCGAAAAAACAGCCTTCCTCCGAATCGCGTATCAGCGACGCGACCATTTCTTCAGCCTCCGTATGCTTCATGCTTCGCCCAGCGGGTATCCGTTTTTTGCATAGCAAGAGAGTGGGGAGCCAGAAATCGGCTGAACCGATATCAGCGACGGTGTATGGGTGCGCGCTCACCAACTTCAGGCCTACCTGATGGATCAATCGTGGCATCTGGCGCACCACTCGTGGGTTGGTGACCACGGCATCAATGATGGCTCTATCGTAAACGTGACTTTTTGAATGACGCTCATGGCCGAATGCCAATGATGCGAAATCCCCTTCAAAAATACCGACCCAACCTCCAGGTCGAACAACCCGGCAGGACTCCATCAAAACGCTTCGAGGATGATCGACATGGCTCAAGAGTGTATGAACGACGACGGCGTCTATTTCTTTTTCAGAAATGCCCAGTCGGTAGCTATCTCCTACACAGAAAAAGGCTTTTTCATCGGCGTTCTCTTTTTTGCCAAGGCGCCTGGCGACCTCTACCAGGTATGGACTGATATCTACCCCCATGACCGTTCCGGAAAAGGCGGCCCGTTTTGCGATCGCCCGCGTGACCACGCCGGTACCGCAGCCCATATCTAGAACAGTTCGGGCCGAATCGATATCCATCCGCTCCAGGAAATCGTTAAGCATTTTGCTAAAAACCGGATTTTTGCCTCTTGTCTCGAGCCGGTCAGCGATTGTTTCCAGAAGGTCTGTGGATAGCTGATGGGTCATTCGATAGGGATCGGCGGAATGTTTCATCGGGTTCCTTTCGTTGTATCGGCGGTTCAACCCAACGGGCTTCATTTAAAAGCCAGCAGCAGGGTTGTTCCATGAACACAGGAAGAACCCTTGTCCTTCCGGTTGGGAAACCACGGGCAGGATGATACGACTGAAATTAAAGAATATGCTAGGGACTTATTATATCTCGCACTGTCCGAAAATCTACACAATGCTTATGGTATTACTCACTTTTTCTCATTAGAAGGTCTCAATCTCCTCCACAGCCACTTTTACAACATTTTTCACCTTCATATTTTTCTCAGCATACTCAGCGGCTAATTGATCGAAGAGTTCACCTGAATTGAGGATACTGCCTTTCCCCCAAATGCGGCAGCCTTTTCGCGCTGTAGCATCTAAGCAGATGATGGCCACCTGGGGATTTTCCCTGATGTTGGCAACAGTCCTGGGAGAGGCTATGTCCGCAAATACAACATGTTCATCATCCAAAATGCGCATCGATCCCTTGGCAGAGACATTTGGCTTTCCGGTCCTGCTTGCAGTAGCCGCCAACGCTGGATGTATTTCTCCAATTGCTTTTTTGGCTTCATCTGTAAGTTTAATCATAGTAACCTCCTTAAATGTCAGTAGTTACAAGGTTTCAGCCGTATAAAGATTGATGGAGCAATTCGGTCATATCAACAATGCGGGGACCGAAGCGGCAGGTCAATTCACAAGGAAAGCGATGAATCCTGCCTGCTTCGACCGCCCGCATCGAGCACCAGGTAGGATTCTCCATCATTTTTCCCAAGTACTCAAGGTTGTAGCCGCAGTAAAAAATATAATTAGGATCAAGCTCGTCAAGCTGTTCCAAGGATACACGCGGGTAGGCCTCTGATAGGTCTGAGGTTACGTTGATTCCGCCAGCCCGGGTAATTATGTCGTATTGGAAAGACAAAGGACCGGCCACGTATACCTCTCCGGCATCGAATTCAAGAATCCGACAAGCCGTCATTCTGTTGCGTTGGCATATTTTGGCGACCGATGCGTCCAGCGCTTTAAGCCTGGAGTTTAATTCGTCCACAATAATCTCGGCACCGGTGGCTCCCAGTAATCTCCCAAGCTCGGTGATAGTTCCGATGGCTTGGTCCACGGTTGTTGGGTTGATCAGCTTTAATCCGACGCCGATTTCGTTCAGCGGTGCTTCTAAATCGCGATGGGCGGTCTCCAAACCTATAACAAGGTCTGGCTTTAAGTTGCTCAACGTTTCCATATTCGGTTCGTACCAACAACCGATGTTAGGTAGATCCAGGACTACGGAGGGATGATCGCAGGTATCCGTCACTCCAACCACTCTATCTCCCAGTCCCAAGGTGAAAAGGCTCTCAGTTATGGATGCGGCCAAGGAAATCAGGCGGCGTGAACTTTTGTTTTTATTCTGGTTATTCATGTCCGATAAGGATACTAAACCTGAGCTATTTTAGGCTTGGTCTGAGCAAGGAATATTGCCGATACGCTTTGGGCATCACCACGATATCATAAAAACGGTTATTCCTGCAAGATTTGGTACTTTGTGATAATTAATAAGTGTTTTATCGATCGTCCCGCAGAGGGATAATGGTGGATATAGATATTTCTGTTTGGCCGTGAGATGAAATTAAGATGAAGTTTTACGGGGCGGGATGATTGATAAAACAAAA
>Ga0316198_10000511_pt1 | contig 20517 bp, 20 predicted proteins | sample OudBieAanoxic_MG_FD_204935 | JGI IMG/M metagenome (GOLD analysis project Ga0316198, IMG submission 204935) | Coastal sediment microbial communities from Oude Bieten Haven, Netherlands - site A anoxic | ecosystem: Environmental > Aquatic > Marine > Coastal > Sediment | place: Netherlands...
CCACCCGTTCCCATTCCGAACACGGAAGTTAAGCCCGCCTGCGCCGATGGTACTTGGACCGAAGGGTCCCGGGAGAGTAGGTCGCCGCCGACGTTTTGAGAGAAGGGCCGTCCCATTGTGGGGCGGCCCTTCTTGTGTTCTGTGGAGGTGCCGTCCGCCCGAGGCCGCCGAAACGCTTCAGCCGCCGGCCAACGTACTCCTGTTGGCCCGCCACCATCGATTGATGTGCTTGTACGCCGAGCGGTAGTTGCCTCCGGTCGCCGACGTGAAGTGTGCGGCGAGATCGGTGGTGCCGGTGAATGAGTAGAAGCGCTTCTCGAAGAGCTCATCCTCGGAGCATCCGTTGATCAACGCAAAAAGCTCGTCGTTCGTCCGAGTGAAGCGCGACTCGGCCTCATCGAGGCGAGTGCCGGCAAACCGTGTATGGATTTCGGCGTTCAGCTCGTTGAGCTGTCCCCAGGTGTATCCCTCAGCTGGAACAGCGGGCGTGCCGCCTGCTGCGGCTTCGTTGTACCGGTTGATCATCATCCGTCCCCACTCGGTGCGGTGGGTGATGAAGTCCTTCACCGACATTCCGTCGACGATCGGCTCGAGTTTCGCCGTGTCTGGGATCTCATCGAGTAGGCCCTCCAGCTTCACTCGAGCTGCGGCCGCGTCGGCGAGGAGATCCTCCTTGGTTGAGAAACGTGACACGTGTTGATGATCGCATACCTCTGGGCGAGAGTCGGTGTGTTTCCGAGCCGGTAGGCTTGGCCGGCGACGTGGAGGTCCCCGAAATGGCAAACGACAACAGACGAAATGCAGGCAAGGGATCCTCCGGGAAGTACCGGAGTTCAAAGCCGAGCTCCCGAGCGCAGAGGGGCACGGGGCGGGGAAAGCCGTATCCGCCAAAGAAGGCTCGGTCCGATGCAGCCGACCGGTCGGAACCCGCGAAGCGCCGCCGCGATCTCAAGGGTGCAGCGGTGGACCTGCCGAATTGGGTCGTCGAGGCGCTCACGCGTGTTACGCCGAAGGACCGCGTTGCGCCGGCTCTGGAGGAACTGGGCGAAGCATCTGCCGCAATGTCGGACGGTCGATATCACGCCGCGGTGAAACATGCGAAAACGGCAAAGAATCTCGCCCCCCAAGACGCGACCGTACGAGAGACGCTGGGCCTGTCTGCCTACCGGATCGGCGATTGGGACACGGCCCTGTCCGAGCTGCGCGCGTATCGTCGGATGGCGGGTGATGCCATGCACCTCCCGATCGAGATGGATGTGCTGCGAGCGCTTGAGCGCGACCGCGACGTCGAGAAGGCCTGGGAGACGCTCCAGAAGGCCGACGTGTCTCCCGCAGTTTGGAAAGAGGGCAAGGTCGTGTACGCCACCTTCCTGCTCGAGCAGGGCGATGCAGAGGCTGCGTGGGACCTTACCGGGCCCGACCGTGTGGGACCCAACGCCAACGATGCCGATCTTCGCGTTTGGTACGTCGCCGCGCGAGCCGCTGCTTCCAGCGGCGACACAACTACCGCTCGACGGATTGCCGACGCCATCGTCCTCAACGATCCCTCATTCGCCGGACTCGATGCTCTCGATCAGGAGATTGCCAAGCGCTCCTGACCCGAATCTGTCACGGGCGCGTCGTACCGTGAATGAACCGCACCTCCTCGAATCGAGAGGAGTAATCATGGACCTCAACATCGTTGTGATGGGGGGACGACTCGCCGCAGCACCCGAAATACGGATCCTTGACGGCGGCGGCACGCTGGTGCGGTATCTCGTCACCATCCGCTCGGAGACACCCCGACGGCGGATCGACGTCGTCCCGGTGGTGTTATGGGATGCGGATGAGAAGGCGGCCGCACTTGAACGCGGCGACGGGGTCTGGGTGGCGGGATCGGTCCAGCGCCGATTCTGGAGCGACGACCAGAACCGTCGCAGCCGCATCGAAGTGGTCGCCCACCACGTCCAGAAGCGTGAGGCCGACGATGCTCGGTCAGAACCGCTCGCGATGGTGGAGCAAACGATGCAGGTCTAGCCTGCTCGCTCATGCGCAGAGTCCAGATCGCCTCAGCAACCGGCCTAGCAGCAAAAGCCGGCGCCGCCGTCGCCGACGCGGGGGGTAACGCCATCGACGCGGCGATTGGAGCATCGATCGCTTCGATGTGTACGGAGATCGGAATCATCGCTCCCGCAGGAAGTGGATTCGTCACCGTGTGGCCCCGAGACGGGGATCCGATCGTGATCGATGGTTATGCCGAGATGCCCGGGAGGGGGCTCCCGCCGGACCGATTCGGGGGCGGGGACCGAAGGGTCGAGATGAGCTACGGGGGTCACACTGAGACCATTGTCGGCTGGGGCTCCGTAGCGACACCGGGGGCATTCGCTGCTTTTGCAGAGGCCCACAGGCGGTACGGCTCGATCGAGTGGAGTGCGATTCTCGAACCCACGATTCGAATTGTCGCGACAGGGTTTCCCGTCACGCGGGCATCAACCGAATACCTCGACCACTCACACCGTTTGATATTCGGATGGGACGAAACGAGCCGCTCTATCACCCATCACCCCGACGGTTCGCCGGTTGCCGAAGGTGATGCGATCCACATTCCGCACCTGGCGGACACGCTCCGGCAGGTCTCCGAAGAAGGTGCGGCCGCCCTCTACGACGGTGAGATCGGGCGGAGGACGGCCGACGCAGTGCTCGCCGGCGGGGGAATCCTGACGCACGAGGACCTCGCCGCCTACGTCGTCGAGATTCGGGAACCCATCCGTTTCGAACTCGACGACTGGGAGATTGCGACGAACCCCCTCCCAGCAGTGGGCGGCAGCGTCGCGAGCGCGATTCTCCTCCTCGCATCCACACCACCGTTTGAGGGTTGGATTCCGCGCGAGGTGGACCGGATGGCCCGGATCCAACGCGCGGTCTTGCGATACCGCGGAGACCAGCTCGACGACTACGCAACTCGAACGGAGGCGGCCGAGGACCTGCTGAAGTACGCCCATGCAGGAGACCTGACCGCCGTAGAGCGCTCGCCGAGCACCGTCCATACCTCTGTGACCGATACCGACGGAAACGCGTGTGCGATCACGGTATCGGCGGGGTATGGCGCAGGTGCTCTGGTTCCGGGTGCCGGGTGGTACCTGAACAACTCGCTCGGAGAAGTCGAGCTCACCGCCGAGGGTTTCCATTCGCTCGAACCGGGGACCAGGCTCGTCTCGAATATGGCGCCCACCGTCGCACGGCGAGACGACGGGTCGATGCTTGCGATTGGGAGTCCCGGCGCATCCCGGATTACCACTGCAATTGCCCAGGTGCTTCTCAACTTCCTCCATCTCGGTATGTCGCTTCGCGAAGCGGTTGCCCACCCTCGACTCCACGTTGAGGTCTTCGGTGGTGCACCGACGATCGCTCACGAACCCGGGCTCGATGTCCGCTCGATCGACGGGATGACGGCACGCCGGTTCCCAGATCTGGCGATGTACTTCGGCGGCGTACAGGCGGCCGTCTTCGATCCGATCGCCGGCCTCTACGGTGCAGCGGACCAGCGGAGGAGCGGCGATACCGCACGAGGCGGATTCGACTGAGGTGAACTACGAAGACTTCGCCCGGCTGTGTCTCGACCCAGTACGCCTGGCCGCTCTTGGCCGCTCCGCCGAGGGGCGGTTGACCGCCGAGGAGCTCGTAGCGGCGATGGACGTCTCTCGGAGAACCGCCCTCGAGACGATCGCCGCTCTCCGACTGGCGGGGATCACCGACGAAGACGGTCACCTGCTGATCGATGCGCTGCGCGAGGTCGCCGGCACCTTGCCGAAACCGGAGGATGCCTCCCCGACCATCACCGAAGGAGCGTGGACGGGCAGCGAGACCAAGGTACTCAAGGCGTACTTCTCAGGCGAACGTCTCGTCGAGATCCCCACACAACGGCGCAAGCGACTGGTGATACTGGAGCGACTCGCCCAGGACTTCGATCCCGGAGTTCGCTACGACGAGACCGAGGTGAGTCGACGGCTCCAGCACTACCACCCCGATTACGCAGCTCTGCGTCGCTACCTCGTCGAGGAGAGCCTCATGACGCGCGCGGAAGGTGTCTACTGGCGGACGGGTGGGCGGTTCGTAGACGACGAGGCAGCCGAATTGCAGACATCCGAGGCGGCACCGCTTCGCGGCCCGACGCTCGAAACGGAGGACACCGCCGTCACCTTGGTTCCGTACGGCGGCGCCCTGCGGGCCGGGGTGCTCGCTGCTGCAAATGACGAGCGCATAACACGGTTCATGACGGACCAGTTCCCCTATCCGTATACGGAAGGGGACGCCGACGCCTGGATTGCGAAGTGTGAAGCCCAGGATCCGCCCCGGAGTTTCGCCATCCTGCTCGATGGTGAAGTGGCAGGTGGTGTCGGCTGTGAGCCGATGGGGGACATCCGCACCGGCACGGGCGAAGTCGGCTGGTGGCTAGCTCCGCGGTGGTGGGGCAGAGGCATCACCACCGTTGCGGTCAGGCGTCTTCTCGACTACTGCTTCGACGACCTCGGCCTGCATCGCGTCGAAGCCGGAGTGTTCCTCTCGAATACCGCTTCGGCACGCGTTGCCGAGAAGGCCGGCCTCGTGCTGGAAGGAATCGGTCGGGACGCCTATCTGAAGAGCGGTGAGCTGATCGACAGGCTGTCCTACGGCCTCGCTCGTTCGCAGCGGGATCAACCCGGCGATTCGTCGTGAGCGGGCGCTACTCGTTTCTGAAGTCCCCCGTCTGGATTCTCGGCATCGTGATCGTGGCGATGACCGTCGTTACGTTCGTCAATCTCGGGATGTGGCAGCTTCGGCGGCTCGACGAGCGGCGGGCGCTCAACGCAACCGTCGAGTCGCGGATCGCGGAGGATCCCGTCGATCTGGAGCTGCTCCTGGCAACCGTCGGAACCGATCCCGAGGCCCTCGAATACCGCAGAGTCACAACGAGCGGCACATACAACGTCGAGACGGAAATCCTCCTCCAGGCTCGCACGCTCAACGGTGTTTCGGGGCACAACGTCGTGACGCCGCTTGCAGTGCAGGGCAGGAACATCGCGGTCAATCGCGGCTGGGTTCCGATCGACAGCGAGGGCCCACCCGTCCCGGACGCGCTCCCTCCGGCCGGCATCGTCACCGTCGCAGGGATCCTGCGAGTCTCCGAAACGCGGGGTCCGACGGGCGTCATCGAAGACGACGGATCGTATCGGAAGATCGGGAGGCTCGACCTGGAGCTGCTGGCGTCGCAGTGGGAACCAGCGCTCATCCCGGTGTACCTCCAGCTCGAGAACCAGGATCCGCCGCAGAGTGGTTTCCCGTCTCCGCTACCGCCGCCGGAGATCGGGGAGGGGGCGCATCTGAGCTACGCAATCCAGTGGTTCGTCTTCGCTGCGGTGGCTGCCATAGGATTCCCGCTCCTGGTCATCAGCACGGCACGGCGCAGGACCGCTACGCCTTCTGGGCGGCCTTCCACGCCTTCTTCCTCTCTCTGAGATCGCTGCGATCCTCCGGCGACTCGATCTCGGAGATGTTCGGCCAATCGGGCAGGTGTTGTTCCCAGCCATGAGGCTTCACGTCGAATCTCTGAGCCAGAACAGCGAGGTAGATCCGCGCCTTGTAGTCGCCGAATCCTGGCATGGACGTGAGACGACGAATGAGTTCGTCAGCGTTGTCAACGTCGGCCCAGATCGCGGACGTATCCCCGTCGTATTCCGAAGCGACAAACGCTGCGACGGCCTGGACCCGCTTGGCCATGTTTCCGGGAAACCGATGAACGGCGGGTTTCTCCTTGAACGCCGCCTCGAGGGATTCCGGGTCCATCTCGGCGATGGCCTTGGGGTCCAGGTCACCGAGCCGGTCGTTGATGCGGGATGGACCGGCAAACGCCGTCTCGATCGGCACCTGCTGGTAGAGCACGATGCCGACGAGGAGAGCAAACGGGTCGTCGGCAAGGAAGGCGTTGATCGACGGATCGTCGGTGTAGGGGAGCGTGTCGCTCATCGTGTCCTCCAAGTCGGTTGGCGGCACCGTAGCCTTGAACGTGGTCGAAGGTAGGGTGCCTGGCGAGGAGGCTCCATGACCGAACGTATCTACTCGACTCGGGCGTACGAACGAGCGATGAAGGCCAAGATCGTCGAATTGAATCGCGACGACGGTCGTGTACTCCTCGACCGAACGGTTTTCTACCCCGGTGGTGGCGGTCAGCCGCACGACACCGGCTCTCTGGTCATTGGCGACGACCGGATCGAGGTGAGTAGGGTCACCCAGGACTCCCGAGGTGTATGGCACTGGGTCGACGCCCTACCACCTCTTGGCTCGGAGGTGGTGGGGGAGATCGATTGGGAACGGCGGTACACGCTCATGCGGACCCACACCGCGATGCATGCCATGTGCGGAGTCGTCTGGGAGCGGTTCCAGAGTCCCGTGACCGGCGGGAACATGACGCCGGGTGAGGGCCGGCTCGACTTCGAGATCCCACAGTGGGATCCGGAAGACCGAGAGCCCATCGAATCCGAACTGAATCGGCAGCTTGGACTCGCGCGTCGCGTCGAGGTCTCGTTCCTCGACCGCGTGGAAGCGAACCAGGATCCCAGTCTGATCCGTACCAAAGTCAGCCTCCTGCCCCGTTCACTCACCGAAGTGCGGGTGATCGACATCGTCGGTCTCGACCGGCAGGCCGACGGAGGGACTCACGTCGACTCAACCGGAGAGGTCGGCGCCATTCGCATCACGAAGACCGAGTCGAAGGGTAAGGGCTTCCGGAGGATCCGATTCGCGCTCGACGGGTAGCCGCGCTCCTGCCTAGGTGGAGGTGGCCCGAGCGCTGACCTTGAGTTCGACGAGGAGGCCCTCGAAGAAGCGGGCGAGGGCGGCTTCGGCGATACGATGCATCGCCACACGGTCCACAACGGCTCCAATCCTGCCGAGCGGGGGTTCATACGAAGCCAGGAGCGAAATCATCGTGCGTTTCTCGTCGATCGGCTCGATCTCGAGGTCCGCGCTGATCGCTGGGTAGGCGTCACCGTGGTCAATTGGCTCCCAACTGAGCTGGATCCTCCCCATCGGGAGTGGTCCGGGGACATCGGCGTAGTCAGCGACCCGGAAACAGACGTCCTTCACGAAGTGAACCCCGGCCACGTCCATGTCGAGATGGGTCTCACCCTCGCGGAGCCAGTCGACGCCGATGCGCCGAGGAGCGTCCAGGGCGGGAAGCGCGCGATCGATCAAGAGCGCTCGCACCGTGGGGTACGGAACGCCGACCGCGTTGTAGAGCTGGACGTACTGTTCGTGCATCACCATCATCGAACCACCCAGAGCGCATCGTCCGTAGGGGCTTGGGACCCTTCGATGTCGGGACCTTGGTCCCCGAATCGTTGCCCATTTCGGCGGGGAAACCCCGCTGAACGCAGCAAACGACGTCCTTGCGGCTGCGAATCCGGGTGATTACGGGCCGTGGTGCGTCCTTCCGACAGTGTCGTACAGTGGACAGTTTCGTGCGATCGAAGGCTCTCGCTGTGTTCCTTCAAGTATGAGATTCCGTTCCATCGTCGTGTTCGCCTTCGCCCTCTCGCTCTTCGCCGCAGCGTGTTCTGCCGGCGACGGCCACAACGAATCCCAGGGAGCAAACGTGGCATCACACGACGATACGGTGGTATTGGAGACCGCACTCGTAGGGTTCGACGGCTCTGCGACAATGCTGTCCGACTACGCCGGCTCTCCCGTCGTCGTGAACTTCTGGGCCTCTTGGTGTCCATCGTGTGTTGCCGAGCTGGGAGCGGCTCTCCAGCCCGCCTATGAGGCAGTCGGTGGCGAGGTCGCATTCGTCGGTGTGAACATTCAGGACGAGCGCGAGGCCGCGCTCGTAATGGTGGAAGAGACCGGTGTGCTGTTCGATCTCGCCGTAGATTCGGACGGCGAGCTCTATCTGGCCTTCGGAGCGATCGGCATGCCCTTCACTGCGCTCATCGACGCCGACGGCCGCGTCGTGGCCCGCCACAACGGACCTCTCACCGAGACACAACTGCTCGACCTGATCGAGGAGGTGTTCCCAGCATGATCGACGCTCCGCTCACGCTCGCGTTTGCCGCCGGACTCGTGGCCACCGTCAACCCGTGTGGCTTCGCCATGCTCCCCGCCTACCTCTCGTACTTCATGGGGCTCGAGGAGGACCAGACGAGTCGGAGCCGTGCCATGCGATCTGCCCTGGCCGTTGGGGCCGTGGTATCGACTGGGTTCTTGGTTGTTTTCGGACTCGCCGGGTTGCTGATCACCGCCGGCTTCCGTTTCGTGATTGGTGCGATCCCCTGGTTCGCTGTTGTTGTCGGGGTCGGGATCGTTGCCCTGGGGATTGCGTTGCTCTTCGGACGCGAGATGACCGTCGGGCTGCCGAGGGCACGCCGGGCGGCTTCTGGGCGTGGTTACCGATCGGTGTTCCTGTTCGGTGTGTCGTATGCCGTTGCCTCACTCTCGTGCACACTGCCCGTATTCCTCACCGTGGTCGCAACACAAGTCACGCGGGGTTCGTTCGTATCGGGGGCTGCGACCTTCCTTGCATACGCGTCGGGCATGGCGCTCGTGTTGATGGCAATCATGGTCGCGCTGGCGGTTGGGAAACGGTCGCTTGTCGCCAAACTCAGACGAGCAGGACGCTCGGTCGGCAGGGTGTCCGGGGCAATCCTGGTGGCGACCGGGTCCTACATCGTCTGGTTCTGGAGCGTGAACATCCGCTCAGGGGCACAAGCCCTTGCGGACGCCGGACCGTTCCGGTTTGTTGAGGGACTGTCGCAAACCGTTCAGAACGCTGTCGCTCGGGCGCCGGTCCTGTGGGGCCTGGGGCTGGCCGGTGTTGTCGGCGTTGCCGTCGTGGCCGCGTTGTTCGCCTCGCGCAGTGAGGCAGCGCCCTCTCACATGGCCGATTCGCGCGATGCCTGAACGCGTTTCGCTGATGGAGTCTCGACCGGCGGGCCAGCGTCGAGCATTGATCGGCATTGCGATGTTACAGCTCTGGTTCTCACGCTCTGGTTCTCACGCTCTGGTTCTCACGCTCTGGTTCTCCGCCGCGGCTGTCGCGCCGCAGCTTTGCCTCGCGTGGGATCTGTCGATTGTCGCCACAACCTCCCTGACGCTGGCCGTCCAGGTTGGGTTTGTGGTCGGTGCGTTCACGATCGCAGCCAGCGGAATCGCAGAGCGTATGGCGGCATCCGAGCAGCGAAAGGGGGACTGCGTTGACCCTGCAGACGGGGCTGGTTTCTTGCCCACCATCGTCACGATCCGAGGAGTTCCGATGGTTGCTGAAGCATTCGGCTGGCAGTGGGCATTTCCGTGGCTGGCCATCGGACCGGCCCTAGGGATCGTGGCGATGACGAAGTTGCGGTCGAGCAAGAATGTCCAACTGGCGACATAGTGGAACGAATCAATCGGTGACCGTGTTGAACGTAGCAACGACCGAGGAGCGCGAATGAATTGGTACGGCCTTGCGACAGTGTTCGCGGCGGTCGCCCTCGTGGCCACGGCATGCGCGGCATCCCCGGACGACGAGGGGGGCAGCGACGCGGTTTCGCCTTCCACGACATCAGCGTCCTCGTCATCAACGGTGGCGCCTCAGGCGGCTGCTGTTCCCACAGGGCCGTCTGCGCTCACCGACCCACGATCCGGCGAGTTTCCCCCGCCACTCGTGCCGATTGACGAAATCATCTCCGGAGGCCCACCGCCCGATGGAATACCGCCGCTCGATGCGCCGGTGTTCGTCGATGCTGGAAGTGTTGGGGACGAGCTCGAGGCAGCCGAAGCAGTCGTCGTGTTGGAGATCAACGGCGACGCTCGGGCCTATCCGGTGCGTGTCATGATCTGGCACGAGATCGTCAACGACACCGTCGGGGACGTTCCGGTCTCGGTCACCTACTGCCCGCTGTGCAACTCAGCCGTGTCCTACCGTCGAGAGGTCAACGGAGTGGAGACCACGTTCGGTACCTCCGGCAGCTTGTACGCGTCGGCACTCGTTATGTACGACCGCTTGACGGAATCCTTGTGGACCCATTTCGACGGACGCGCTGTGGTCGGCGTGCTGGCGGGAACACAGCTCGAAGCGGTGGCATCGCCGTTGATGGCGTGGGAGGATTTCGTTGCCACGTATCCGGAAGGCCAGGTGCTCGACTGGACGCAGACGGGTCACTCGCGTGACTACGGCAGGAATCCATACGTCGGATACGACGATGCCGAGACCGAACCGTTCCTCTTTCGGGGTGTCGTGGACGATCGTGAGCGCGCGAAGCAACGTGTCGTCGGTATCACGGTCGACGAAGCATCAGTGGCGTATTCGATGGCGCTCCTGGCAGAAGGCGGCGGGACGGCAACCGCGATCGACGTCGGGGGCCGGGACCTCGTGATTCTGTGGAAGCCGGGGCAGGCATCAGCCCTGGACGCATCAACCGTCGAAGGAGGAGGGGATGTCGGATCGGTCGGCGTCTTCGTCCCCGAAGTTGATCGGAGCGCGGTGACACTCGTGGCGCAGAGCGGCCAGTTCGTGGACGAAGAAACCGGCAGCACGTGGACGATCGCCGGCGTCGCCGTCGATGGACCCCTCGAAGGATCCCGCCTCGAAAGGGTCGAACACCTCGATACCTTCTGGTTCGCGTGGTCAACATACCGTCCAGGGACACTCCTGATCGACGAATGACCACGCCCCGCATTCAGAGGTTTACAGATAGTGGTGCAGCCGGTAGAATGAAGTGTGCGTACAGGGGAATGTGCGCATAGGCTAGGGCCGTGGAAGGCACTGGGGGCTGAAATGGGGAATGAGCGCGGAATCGCGGTCATTGGGAGCGGATACGTCGGAACGGTCATGGCGGCATGTCTCGCCGACCTCGGACACGACGTTGTAGGCGTCGAGATCGACCCGGAGAAACTCACGTCGCTCAACACCGGCGTCGTTCCCTTCTTTGAAACCGGCCTCACGGAGCGTCTCGTCTCCGGCATTGAGTCTGGGCGCCTCGTGTTCACCGACGACTACCAGATGGCGATGGACCGATCCGAGATCGTCTTCTTGTGCGTGGACACACCGCCGGGAACCAACGGCCACCCGAACATGAGTTCCGTTGCCGCCGCGGCACGATCAATCGGCGCCGCGCTGCACGAGCCGCACATCATCGTGACGAAGAGCACCGTTCCTGTCGGCAGCGGCAACTGGCTCGAGGCCACGATCGAAGCAGAGCTGCCGATCGGGGTGGACCCCGACGTTCTGTGTGTCGTGAGCAACCCCGAATTCCTCCGGGAGGGTGCTGCCGTCGAAGACTTCCTCCATCCTGAACGCGTAGTTGTCGGAGGGGACTGCGAGAGCTCGGTGGACAAGGTCGCTCACGTGTATGACCGCATCTTGGCCCAGGATTTCGAGGGCGGAGATCCGGCCTCGTTGCCGGTCCTGGTGAAGACCGGGCGGGCGACGGCCGAGACGATCAAGTATGCCGCCAACGCGTTCCTCGCCACCAAGATCAGTTTCATCAACGAGATCGCGAACATCTGTGAGTGGATCGATGCTGATGTTGCCGAGGTAGCCCGAGCGGTGGGCCTCGACTCGCGTATCGGTCCCAAGTTCCTCAATGCCGGCGTCGGCTGGGGCGGGTCGTGTTTCGGGAAGGACACAGCGGCTCTTGCGTCGATGGCTCGAGAGCAGGGGATCGAACCGCTCATTCTCGACGCCGTCAGGCGCGTGAACACCAATCAGCGCCATGTTGTCGTCCGCAAGTTGCAGGATCACCTTCGGCCGCTGCGGGGTCAGCGGATTGGCCTCCTCGGACTTGCCTTCAAGCCCGGCACCGACGACACGCGGGACACGCCGGCGATCACGATCGCACGGTCCCTCGAAGAGAAGGGGGCGATTCTGAGGGCGAGCGACCCACTGGTCAATTCGCTCCCCGAAGTCCCCGACCTCCGCGTCTTCGCCGATCCCTACGATGCGGTCTGTGACGCCGACGCCATCGTGCTCCTCACAGAATGGCCGGAATTCCTGGAACTGGATTTCGAGAAGGTGGCCGACTGCATGCGCGGCAAGGTCGTCATCGACGCCCGGAACGCGTTAGATCCGGACGCGATTATCGGCGTCGGCCTCACCTACGAGGGCATCGGTCGCTACGCGAAGCACTAGAGGCGAAGCGAACGGTTGAGCAGGATCCCGAAGTGGGTCGCTCGGCTCTGTGCAGTATCCGGCGGCGATACTAGATTTGGATCTATAGCCGGAACTTACGCGCAGGGAGTTCGCATGACGGGTCACGGAACACAGCCAGATCATCGCGTCGGAGCGTACGTACGAGTCGCCATCGTGACGGTGATGGTCGCGGCATTGTTCGCAATTGCGCCGCCAGCGATGGCGGCGCCACCTCACGTGGGGTTCGTCCTTGCCTCCGACACCGTTGTGGAAGCTGACGGCGTGGTTGATGTCCTGATTGAGCTAACCACTGATGGTCCGGCACTGGCGGCGCCAATCGTATTCGATGTGGTCGACGCCGGGTCCGGGACGGCGAACGGTACCGCTCCCTATGCCGACTACAGCTTCACGTCCCCGGTCCCGCCCCTGCAGTTCGACATTGGCGACAACACCGGAGCACAGCGCACCGCTCAGATCACGGTGAGCCAAGATGTGCTCAACGAGGGGTCCGAGACGGTCGATCTGGAGCTACAGGCGATCACCGCCGACGGGATCGACCTCGCGGCCAGCAGCTACACGCTGACGATCACGGACGACGGAGATCCGCTGCCGTTGGTGTCGATTGCCGATGCCGCGGCGGTGGCCGAGGGCGGGACGGCTTCGTTCGATGTGACGTTGGACGTCTCCTACGACAAGACCGTGACGGTGCAGTATGCGACAGCGGACGGATCGGCGCTGGAACCGGGTGACTACGACGCGAAGTCTGGGACGGTGACGTTTGTGGCGGGCGACACCTCCGAGTCGGTGACCGTTGACACCAATACGGACGGACTCGTTGAGAGCGACGAGGGGTTCTCCGTCGTGTTGTCGGTGCCGACGAATGCGACGATCGATGACGCTACGGGTCTCGCGACGATCCAGGACGCGACGGCGCTGCCGTCAGTCTCGATAGCGAATGCCGGGTCGGTTGGCGAGGGCGGGACGGCTTCGTTCGTGGTGACGCTTTCTGCGTCCTTGGGTAGCACAGCGACGGTGCAGTATGCGACGGCGGATGGCTCGGCGGAGGCACCGGGCGACTACACCGCCAAGTCCGGGTTGGTGACTTTTGTGCCGGGCGACACGTCTGAGACGGTGACCGTTAACACCGTCAACGACACGATCGACGAACCGGCGGAGAGCTTCAACGTGGTGCTCTCATCACCGTCGAATGCAACGATCGGCGACGGATCCGCGACGGCAAGCATCACCGACAACGACAACCCGCCATCGGTGTCGATCGCCAACGGGAGCGCCGTTGAGGGCAACGGGACGATGACGTTCAACGTAACGCTCTCGGGGCCATCCGGCTTCACGACAGCAGTGAACTACGCAACAACCCCCGGGACCGCCTTGACACCGGCTGACTTTGGGACGACCTCGGGCACGGTTACGTTCACGCCTGGCGACACGGCTGAGTCCTTCACGGTCCCCATTGTCAACGATTCGCTCGACGAGCCGGACGAGGTGTTCAGCGTGAACCTGTCGAGCCCTTCACTCCTGGCGATCGGAGACGGTGCAGCTACCGGAACGATCAACGATGACGATCCGACGCCAACCCTTTCGGTCAACTCGGTACAAGAGCAAGAGGGGCTGCCGGTCGCCTTCACGGTCACACTTTCAGCAGCTTCCGGCAGGACGGTAACGGTCAATCGTGCGACAGCGAACGGTACCGCCACGTTTCCTGGTGACTACACGCCGTTGCCGTCGGCGGTGTTGACCTTCACTCCCGGCCAGACGGTCAAGACAGTCAGCGTGACGACGATTGAAGACGCGATGAACGAGGCCAACGAGACGTTCACGCTGGTCCTATCGGGTGCCACGTTTGCCACGATCTCCACGGGTGCCGGAACCGGAACAATCCTGAACGATGACGGCCCTCCCGGGCTCTCCGCACTCGACGCAACGCCGGCCGCTGAGGGAAGCGCCGGTTTGGTGTTCAACGTCTCTCTCCTCCCCGCATCGGGGCAGACCGTGAGGGTCAACTACGCAACGGCCGACGGTACGGCCAAGGCGGCCTCCGACTACACGGCAAGGGCCGGCTTCGTGGAATTTGCGCCGGGGGAAACGATCAAGCCCGTGACTGTTCCAATCACCAACGACACCGCCGACGAGATCACTGAGGCGCTCGTTCTGAACCTGTCGGCTCCCGTGAACGCGGCCATAGCAGATGCTCAGGCAATCGGATCGATCCTCGACAACGACAACGCCGATCCGGCGATCACGCTGTTCCAGACGACTGACCAGGCGAACAACCCGATGTTCCAATTCGGCACCGGTGACACCGTCAAGATCCGAGTCAACTTCACCGACCCGGGTATAGCGGACGCCCACAGCGTCACCGTGAACTGGGGAGACGGCAGTGCTCCTCTCGCGTTCCCGCTCGCCCCGGTTGGCGCCCGGTCGTTCGAACGAACGCACACGTTCGCGTCAGAAGGGTTCTACCAAATCTCTGCGTCGATCGCCGACGGCGACGGGGGCAGCGGAGCCGAGGATCGGTTCGTCACGATCTCGGGGCCGAGCGTCGGCGATGGTGACGATACGGTCGGCTTGGTGGATCCGACTCGGGGCATCTGGCGCCTCTACAACGACATGGGCGTGGCGGTGACCGAGTTCTACTACGGGAATCCGGGCGACTATCCGTTCTTGGGTGACTGGGATGGCGACGGAATCTCGACTCCTGGCCTCTACCGGCAGTCTGACGGCTACGTCTACCTCCGGAACTCGAATACTCAAGGCATCGCCGATATCAAGTTCTTCTTCGGGAACCCCGGTGATGTGCCGATTGCGGGCGACTTCAACGGAGACGGGTTCGACACGGTCAGCATCTACCGGCCGTCGAATCAGACGTTCTACATCATCAACAAGCTGGGTTCGGGCGATCAGGGTCTCGGTGCGGCTGAGTTCTCGTACGTGTTTGGCAACCCCGGCGACAAGCCGTTCGTCGGCGACTTCGATGGTGATGGGATCGAGACCGCCGGGTTGCATCGCGAGTCGACGGGGTTGGTGTACTTCCGCAACTCCCACACCCAAGGGAACGCGGACAACCAATTCATCTATGGCGACCCGAACGATCAATTGGTCGCAGGTGACTGGACTGTTGACGGCATTGATAGCCCGGCGATCTACCGCTCGTCAGACCAGACGTTCTACTTCCGATTCACCAACACGCAAGGCAACGCCAACGCCACGTTCGACACCGGCGTGTCCGGGTGGATTCCCGTTGCCGGCGTTACCGGGGCGACCGGATAGCGGCGAGCACCAGCTCACCGCCGTGTGCCGCGCGCAGTGTTGCGCGAGGACTGGGGACGGTCAGCTGGTCTCCTCGTACGCTGAGATGATCAGATCCGAGATTTGGTCGATATCGGCGATTTCGAGGAGGGCGTGGAGCGGAACCGTCACCTCGCGCGATGCGACGTCCTCGGTCTTCGGAAGGACGGTGTGGGGCTGAGTGCGCTCGTAGTGCGTGAACAGGTGCGACGGGGGATAGTGGACGGACGTCTGGACCCCCCTGAGCTCCAGTGCCGATCGAAACGGTCCGCGCATCTCCCGGTTCGGGAGCACGAGCGGGAGGATGTGGTACGCCGAACCTGCCGTATGTTCGGCGAATGGGATCACAACATCGGGCAACACCGACAGGCGCCTTCGGTAGTGCTCGGTGAGGGCCCGCCTACGGTCCTGAGCCGCGGGTAGCTTCCGAAGCTGAATCCGGCCCAACGCGGACGTGAGCTCGGTTGGCCGGTAGTTGTACCCGATCTCATCGATGTCGTAGTCGGTGGCGCGCCCCGTCGCCTTGTCCCAGCTCGTCTTCGTCATTCCATGAGACCGGCCGAGGCGCACGGCACGAGCCAGCGTCTCGCTGTCTGACGTGGTCATGCCGCCTTCCCCGGTGACGAGGTTCTTGTTCGCGAAGAAGCTGAAACACCCGAGCGTTCCGATCGTGCCTGCAGAGCGGCCCTGATACCCGCCGGGCGTCTGATATCGAGCACCAACGGCGTGCGCCGCGTCCTCCACTACGGCGAACTCGTGGCGGCTCGCGAGATCCATGATGCCGTTCATATCTGCCAGATAGCCCGCCAGGTGCACCACGATCACAGCTCGTGTTCGGGGGCTCACCTTTGCGGCAAGCTCGGCGAGATCGAGATTCAGATCGGACGGTCCGCCGATATCGACGAATACAGGGGTTGCGCCCACATAGGCGATTGCATTGACGGACGCGACGAACGTATAGCTCGGGACGAGGACTTCGTCTCCAGGGCCGATGCCAAGTGCCAGCATGGCGAGATGGAGTGAAGCCGTCGCGCTCGACGTCGCGATCGCGTGGTCGCACTCGACGAAGTCGGCGAACTCCGACTCGAAATCCGCAGTCTGCTGCCCCACGGACAACCACTTGCTTCGAACGACGTTGGCCACGGCAAGCGCCTCTTCCTCACCGAGGTCGGCGTCTGAGAGAAGGTACCGCGGAGGTCGAGGGATGGCGGAGCCGAGCCTGTCGTTGCTCACGACTTGGACTGCTCCCCGTCCTCGGTCGGCAGGAACTCGGAACGAAGCGCCTCAAACGTCTCGATGGCGAGGGCATAGTCGTCGTGGCGTCCGATATCGAGCCAGCGGCAATCTGCAAGATGTGCCTTCACATCGCGACCTTGAGCGACGAGGCTCATGACGAGGGTTGGGAAGTCCATGTACTGGCTCGGCGGGACGATGTCGAGGGCAGACTTCGAAAAGGCGTAGACGCCCATCGAGGCGTCATAGCCCATGGTGGGCTTCTCTCGATAGCCGGTTACCCGGTGTTGGCCATCGAATTCGATGACGCCCAGGTCCACGTTGACGTTCATCCGATGACACGCCACGCTCAGCTCTGCCCCGGAATTCACATGCGAGTCGAACAAGTCGCGGTAGGAGAGCGTCGTGAGCAGGTCTCCGTTCATGACGAGGAAGTGGTCGGGGAGGTCGTCGATCAGGGTGAGCGGCCCAACTGTGCCGAGAGGGTCGTGTTCAAACGAGTAGTCGATCTGAACACCCCACCGGCTTCCATCTTCGAAGTACGCCTGCAGCAGATTGGCGAGATGTCCCACCGCGAGCGTGAGCCGTTCGAAGCCGGAGGCTGCGAGCTGCCGAACAACGATCTCGAGAACCGGGAGATCACCAATCGGGACGAGAGGCTTCGGGAACGTGACCGTATAGGGGGCCAGCCGCGTTCCCTTGCCCCCGGCCAGAATGACCGCTCTCATTCATCACCCTCCCTGGTTGCGCGACGTCTCGCCCGGGCAGATCGGTAAATCTCCATCATGATGGCATAGTTGCGATCGGGGGTGTAGCGGTCAAGGTAGACCGACCGAGCCGGGCCCCGCATCGCCGAGGTGGCATCGGGATTGCCCTGCATCTCGCGAACAACGGCGGCGAGGTCCGCGGCGTTGCCTGCAGCGAAATGCCTCCCGGTGACGCCATCATTGATCGCTTCGATCATCGCTCCAAGTCGGGATGCAATGACCGGTGTCCCGCGTGCGAATGCCTCGACGATTGTCTTGGGGAAGCCTTCGTAGTTGACCGAGGGCAACACGAGGTAGGTGGCGCCCTTCATCGTTCGGTCAACTTCCTCTTCGCTCGCAAAGCCCAGATACTCGATACGGGGTGATCGGTCTGCTGCCCGCCGAACGTCATCGTCGAGTGGTCCGGTTCCAGCGATTTTGAGCGGCGGAGGATCTTCGAGTTCTTCCCATGCCGCGAGGAGGGTCGCCACCCCCTTCTCCGGTGAGAGCCTGCCGAGGTACATTGCGAACCCGCCCCTTCCCTGGCCCTCGCCGGGATCTGTTGCGAGGAAGTTCGGTTTCACGTGGATGCGATCCTGTGGCAACAACGCTTCGCCGAGTCGGAACGCTGTGAAGCGTGAGGCGGCGATGTACGCGTCAATCGTGTTGGCAACGGTGCCACGTGCGCGGTGTGTGACCAGAGCCGCGCTGACAACCGCGCTGGCCGTTCGGCTCTCCCGGTAGCAGCCGTGCTGGACCGCAGGCCACAGCGTTCTGGTGCTGAGACAGTCTTCGCACACGCGTCCGTCGCGAAAGAACGTTCCTTTTGGGCAGACGAACCGGTAGTTCTGCAGACTCTGAACGACAGCGGCGCCGGCAGCGCGGGCTGCGACGGGCGCAGCGAGCGAGATGAGAGGGAGCCAGTTGTGGAAGTGCACGATATCGGCATCCTCACGCTCTACGAGAGCGGCCAGCTCCCTCGCCACGGGTCGATTCCACACCGCCCCCGCTGCGGTGGAGATTGACGTGAGAGCGGAAATGTCCCCGCTTCGCCTGGTGAACGGAACAACTCGATGCCCACGGGATCGCAGCAGGTCCACCTCGTCCTCGAAGACTTGGTCCTCGCCACCTCGCTGCTGGTAGTAGTTGTGGCACACCACGATGCGAAGTGGCCGGTGATCGCCGGCCTCAGCCGGAGCGGTTGTGGAACCGTCGTGTCCGCTACTCATCGGGTGCGGGTGGGTGGTTCGCACCGACGTTGGCGTCGATGGCCGTTCGACGCCGCTTCGACCTCAGGATCTGGAGCGTGGCCATGGCCGCGAACGCCGGGTTGTTCCAGACGTAGCGGCGCCAGAGACGTCGTGGCTCCTGGCTCAGTCGGAAGAGCCACTCGAGGCCCGCGCGCTGCATCCACGGCGGCGCCTGCTTGGTGACGCCGGCCAGAAAATCAAATGCGGCGCCGACGCCGAGGACAACAGTGCCGGGCAGTTGGGGCGCAACCCGGTGCATCCAGAGTTCCTGCTTTGGCATTCCGAGCCCAACCCAGACGATGTTCGCCCCGGTCGAGAGGATGCGGGCGGCGTCCGCCGCGTCCTCCTCGGGCGTCGGCGGACGAAAGGGAGGGGAGTAGCTGCCGACGATGTCCGCGTTCGGAGCAACGGTCGCTATCCGCTCTTCGAGCATGGCCAAGGTCTCGGGCGTGCTGCCGTAGAGGTAGTGGCGCCAGTCTCGGCCGCCGGACTCAGCGAAAGCCCTCTCCATGAGATCCGGTCCGTACACTCGTTGTTGACCCGGGTTTGCGGTGCGGCGCAACGTCCAGACGATCGGCACGCCGTCGGGCGTGGCGACGTGAGCCGAGTTGAGTGCCCGAGCCAGGTCCGGGTTGCCACGCGCCGACATCACGGAATGCACGTTGCAGACCGCAACCACAATTGCGCCGTCACCCGATCGTTGATCGAGCAGGTCCAGCATCTCGTCGTACGACGTGAGCGAGATCGGAGTTCCGACGACCGGTGCCTTCCCTGGGAGGTTCATGAGGAGCCTGGCTCGCCGACGGCATCCCACCAATCGATCGTGCGACGCAGACCGTCCTCGAGGCCAACCTCGGCCTCGAAACCGAACCGTTCTCGCGCTCGCCGCGTGTCCAGCATTCGGCGCGGCTGACCGTCTGGCTTCGTGGTGTCCCATCGAATCTCCCCAGCGAAGCCGGTGAGTCCACCGATCATCTCGACGAGCTCTCGAATGGTCACTTCCCGGCCCGCCCCGACGTTGACCGGATCGGGGTCGTCGTATCGCTCGGTCGCAAGGACGATGGCCGTGGCGGCGTCTTCGACATAGAGGAACTCACGGCTGGCGGAACCCGTGCCCCAGACTTCGACGTACTCCGAGCCGCTCTCCCGGGCCGCGACGAACTTGCGGATGAGCGCGGGGATGACGTGACTCGATTGGAGATCGAAGTTGTCGCGCGGGCCGTACAGATTGACGGGAAGCAGGTAGATGCCGTTGAGTCCATACTGGTCGCGATAACTCTGCAGCATGACGAGGAGCGCCTTCTTCGCGACGCCATACGGTGCATTGGTCTCTTCTGGGTATCCGTCCCAAAGGTGGTCCTCTTCGAAGGGAACCGGCGTGAACTTGGGGTACGCGCACACCGTCCCGACCTGGACGAACTTCGCTACACCCGACCGTCGACTCTCCTCGACAAGGTTGATTCCCATTGATGCGTTCGCATAGAAGAAGCGACCGGGGTTCTCGCGATTGGCGCCGATGCCCCCGACCTCGGCCGCGAGGTGAATCACGACATCAGGTCGTGACTCAATCATCAGGCGCCGCACGTCACTCTGTTCGGTGAGATCGAAGTCCCGTCGACGTGGGATGAGCACCTCGGCGCCGCGTGCTTCGAGCATCGGGCAGAGGAACGACCCGAGGAAGCCCGCTCCACCGGTGACGAGGATGCGTCGACCCGAGATGTGGTCACTCACTGCGCGTTCCATTCGCTCTTGAGAAGACCGGCGTCCACGAGCGTGCGCTCCCGCCTCGCCAGCTCCAGATCGGAATCGACCATCATGGCAACGAGTTCGGCGAAGCCGACCTTTGGCTCCCAGCCGAGGG
>Ga0316198_10000512_pt1 | contig 20516 bp, 16 predicted proteins | sample OudBieAanoxic_MG_FD_204935 | JGI IMG/M metagenome (GOLD analysis project Ga0316198, IMG submission 204935) | Coastal sediment microbial communities from Oude Bieten Haven, Netherlands - site A anoxic | ecosystem: Environmental > Aquatic > Marine > Coastal > Sediment | place: Netherlands...
CGTATAATAAATAGTTTTGATTGTTAAAGAATATTGACTATCAGTGAAATAGATATTAACATAATTATCTTTATATTCTTTTAAAAATGTAGATATAATTAGATTATTTAAAAGAGATATGTCATTGACTATCTGTTCATCTAAAAGGAGTATATTAGACTTTATTGGTAGAGTAATCTGATTATTGAGTCTCAGATTCTCTAATTGATTCTTATGGACTAAAAAATTCGGAATACTATCGTAAATTTTTTCATAATCTATTTTCTCTTGTACTGCTTTAAGAGAAGTGTCCTGATAAACTATCACTGGTTTAAATACCCAATCGCTGTTGGTTTCATCATAGTCAATAAACAATTCATAGACATTAAAGGTATCGTCAAAACTTTTACCGATTTTTCTTATAAAATCAATAGTCCCTTTGTATCTTCTAAAATCACTTAGAGATCTCAAAAAAACAATCTTCTCCTTAAAGCTTAATTTATTTATTACTTCTTGGGGTACACCAATCGCAATTAAAAACTTATCATAAACAGGAGGTTGTAATTCTTGATCTTCATAAAGAGATTTTAAATCACTAGGAATTTGACCATATAAATCGTCATAGTAATAATCTACTAGAAAATTGACTACTCCTTGAAATAATTTATCATTCTTATAGGCAGGATACGACTCAACATATTTTTCGAAATACTCCTTTATATCTTCTTTTTTCATGGCCCGCTCGTCAGAATTACAAGTAACTCTTTAGAAGAATTAATTGCGGCATCTATATTAAGGTTTTCACCTAGTGAATATTCGACTATTTTTTTCTCATTAAAATCAAAAACTTCGAATACAAGCTGTTCTTCATTAAACTCAATTTCGCTCAAATCTGAATATCTTATATCGCAATAGTCCCGATATCCATATGGAGATTTAGTTCCTTCAAATAGTCTATTCCAATCATTGTTAAACTGTTTCTTAAATAAGATCAACATTTCATTTACAACAATAGGGATTTTACCATCAATCGAATATAGGTCTTCCCTAATATTGTAATGTGTATTTAATTCTTTTAATACTTCTGAAATTCTATTCAACCAATCTATTTTCTTCATATAATCGTCATATAAAAGATATTTTTCTTTCGAAAAATCATAAACATAGCGATTATGGATCTTTAAATCTTCTGTATTCTTTAATGGAGCATAATCTAAATCACACTCAAACCACTCAACAGCGGGTGCTGCATGTATTAAATTCGTTGTTGCTCTTACTCCTGTTATTCGAAATATTTCTTTAGATTCAATTGGGTTTGTGAACATAACTAAATCATGAATCCTAGGTCTTTTAATCGTAAAAATTGTCACCGTTGAAGTCCCATCGATTCTTTGTCCATCTAAATCTTGCACATTCATAATTGAATTAGCAACTGGGGCGATATAGAAGACTGGAGTTAATTCGTAAATATCAAATCGGACTTCTGAGATTGAATAAATATCTAATGTTGATTCTAAAGTTTTTTCGTAGATCGATTGCGCCACATTGATATTAAAATATCTAACGAAAACACCTGTCCGAGCAACATTTTGGTATTGATTAACCTGTTTTAAAAAATCTTCATAATAACTTTGAAGTAATTGTGGTTCATGTAAAGAAGTTAACATCATCACTCCTCGTGTCCTGATAAACTGCTTTTTTCTAAAGTTATATAGAAATACTAAACTTGCTTTTTTACTATAGGGTACGAATTTTACTAAAAATTATAAAGGGAAGGAGGAGAATTTTTATATGAACAATACAATTGAGAATACGAAAAGCAGAAAACCTAGTAATCAAGTTATAGTATCTAAACTAGATGACAAATTTTTAATAGGCAAAATGTTTACTCGATCAATAGCGGTTATTTCTCCATTCGAAAAAGTAGAAGATTCATTTGTAAGTAATTTTCATGCGCCAAATAATAGATCCAAAAGAATTCAGATATTATACAACATGATACCTAAAATATCTAGATATTCGGTAAGCGATAGCGGTGTTGATTTTGATTGTATACAGTCGATTGATGAAAGTACTGATATCTTTCAAAATATAAAAGATGATGTAGAGGCGGGGTACGTTCATTTTGATGTCACTTCATTTAAAAAGAAAACAAACACTGATAAAAAAGTCACTACTTTTATAGACATTAACCCTAGATTGTTATTCACTAAATTACCTGAACAAGATAAATTTGAAATCTTATTAAAAAATTTAAATCACAAATTTAGAACAGTCAAGTTCAAAGCTTTCTCTGTTATCCTGGATAAAGGGTTTATACTATGCACAGTTGATAAATATACTACATCCTTATACTTAACAATCAATCGTCCTGATAAAAAGTTCATAGGTAACTGTATTAGAAAAGAAATCAACAATATAACAGCTAACATTTTTCCTCTTTGGCCAGTATTTAATATCAACATGAATGATAATAAATTAAACGTTGGAGTCGAAGAAGAAGTTACCAGTTATTTTCAACACGTCAATAGCCCTATTCTTATAAAAATGGAAAGAGAGATCGAAAGTAATGAAACAATTATATCTTGTATAGCTATGTCAATTGATATCGAGTCTTGATGTGAGAAGGGTAGACCTCTGGGCGGTCCACCCTTCTTTTTACACAACTAATGTAGCTAAAACATCGCCAATTTTTACTTTAATTGAAATTGTATAATCAACATGCGAATCTTTACTTATTGGAACAATTTTTACTTCTTCAATCTGTATTAATATATCTAGATCAGAAGAAATAACTCTAACAATATTTTGTACTTCATTATTAATCAATGTTTGTTGGAGAGAAGTATCTCTCATATGAAGATATTTTTTAAGTCTAGATCCAAAATTAGGATCAAACGGATAATCCTCAGGAAAAACCATAAAATAATTCTGAAGGTATTCTAATACTAATGTTTTAATAGTTTCAATAGTTAAGAAATCTCCATATTCACTTAATCCTGGAATACAGTCAAATACCGATTCATATTGAATTTCTGCGGTATGTCCAAAATACTCTTCAATAATATTTCTAATAGTTGAGGGTAAATCTTCTAATTCATATTCATCTTTGTAAGTCCTTATTGAATAAGGAATTTTACTTTGGACATTTAATGGTAATTCACTTATTTTAACTGACATTGGACCTACCTAGTTTTAATGTTTTTGACTTTACTGTCGAATTTTGATTTTTCTCTCTTCTTCTCTTCGACCTGTTTTAATATTACATCGTGATAAAGAGGGTAAGGTAAACTCAATATTGATATCAAATCTCCACTATTATCAAATATTGACTGATAAAGTAGGAAAGTATCAATGAAATAATTATAATGCTTACTCGCTCTCCCCTCGACCAAATAAGCTTCTCGATATATTCAATAGAGTTCGTTATTCTCTACTCGCAGCATTACCTGCAGCTTGTAATTTCTTACAAGTCTAGACTATCTCACCACCCGACTTAGAACCCTCCCAAGCTCTAAGGTGACACTCTAAATTCTTCTGGGCATTTAAGTTCATAATAATTACAACCTTCTTTCGAATGTATTTCTTTATGACAATTCTTGCACTGAGTTGAGCATCTATCAATATCTGCGGATTCAATTGGTTCCCATCGAATTCCTTCATCGTGATGACAATGTAATGGAACATCTAATTCTAATTTATGGACATCACAGGTTTGACAAGTGTAATTATCTCTTTTAAAAACCATTTGTCTAAGTTCAGGTTGAACCTCTCTGACTAATTCATTTTTAAAAGATCTATTTGGATCACCACCTTTATAATTATAAGCAGGACAATCTTGTTTACATTGCGTTGAACAATATAATCTATTCTCTATTCCCAATCCTTTACTTCCATTGAGAGCTTGAGCTCTAGCCATAACTTCAGAAAGTTTAGGTTCAAACCAAACTCCACAGTACGTACATTTAGTCTCTAACGCAAATCCTATAAGAGTATCAAATTTTCCCTTTCTTGTAGGATCTGCAAAAGAAATTCTATGAGCCCACTTTTTAAATTCTGCTCCTAATGCTCTTAATTTTTTTCCATTAATCGATGTTACAGCTTTTCTTTTATCTTTACAACGTCTATCAGCTTTAGCTTTACACTCATTACACCAATATTGTAAACCATCAGGAGAAGATTTATTCTTTCTAAATTTACTTAATTCTATCCATGGTTCAATACAAAAATTATTAGTACATTTCTTAATTTCAACAGTTTCACCCGTTTCTATCTCTATTGCTGAGAAATGATTTTTAAGATCTAATTGCTCTAGATCTTTGAACCGAATTTTTCTGTGTTTTAACGTCAAGTAGTAACTCCTTTTGAAGACATAGTATCAGTTGTTGGTTTTGCACTACTAGAAGCATCTCCTTGTTTAACAGATGGTACATTTGCTTTACTAACACCCATGTTTTTAATTGTTTTTCTATCTGGGGTAACTGGCTTAGTTACACTTTTTGGTACTGGGATATTTGATTGATTAGATTGATTAACACCTGCAGCTTGATTTGTTGTTTGTGTTATTCCTTGTGTTAACGAATTTTTAAACATTGGTTTTCCACCAAACTGATGTGGTGTAAACAACTCTGATAAATAAATCATAATAAAATCCTTATAAATCTTGTTCGGGTGTCTCGCGCTTCCACCAGACTTCTGGTGTACTCCCTTCCGGGATAGTCGTTGAACCTTCTCCTTAGCATTTGGGAGGTCGCTTTAGGAGCTTGGCTGCTGATTTTCCAATCCTGATAATTTTCAAACATTCACGCTTGCCATTTCTAGCTACGTTGTAGTTTATCAGGCTCTAAGGGTTTTCCAGCAATTCACGAGATTCTTCGACATACATTGCTGTATGAAGTCGTAGATTAGTCACTCTAAAATCCGAGTGATCTGCGAAAAACGTTAATCTTCGATAAAGATCGCTACTTCCTTACCCGCAGTTTTAACTGCTGCTGCATATTTCTATGCAGACGAGACTATATCATCATCCACTTGGGATGCTCCGCGCTTCCACTCGCTTGAGTGTACTTCCTTTCGGAATAGTCGTTGCACCTTCCTAGCTTCATTGGCGGTTTCACTAGGCTTGGCTCAGGATTGCCCTCGTCTTTACGTTAGGGGTTTCCCTGAATTCACGGAGTTCTCGACATACATTACTGTATGAAGGAGCTATTAGTTCAACTCGACTTCTAGATCGAAGTCGTTTCTTACCTCCTTTCCACACGATGGGCATTTTACCTCTTTATAAAATTTTGGTACATATTGATTAAATTTTTTATTATATTCTCGTAAAAAATCTTCTGATACTTTGTATGGAATATAACTATTGAAAGCTATCAAAATTTCTTGTAGATTATCTGACTCTACAGCTTCAAAACTCTTATCTTCAATAGATTGTAATCTTATCGCGTCTATTAAAAGAGCCATATTTTGCGCTCTTGAATAAACCGATCCTAAATTATCCAAATTAGATTGAAGTACATCATTAGACATTGTTGATAAAATTCTATTGTTATCAGATATTGAAGGTAATTTCGATTGAAAAGAGTAAATCAAATTTTCATATGGTATATCAATCTGATATCTATAAGAAAAGAAAGGCTCTTCTTCTTCCCATAATGTATAAGTATCATCATGAATTATGTCATCTAACAATACTTCAAAGTCAAATGGATCTTTCCCTCTTTCACAATTTTCTGCACCGCAAGTAAATTTTCTTTTCCCCAAGGTTTCATATGTAGCTTTAAAAAGCGCCCATAGGAGACTTAGTTTATCAATATTAGATGTCTGTGCCGTGAATCTTTCATAATTAATTTTATGTTCTTCTTTATCGTCAATATACTCAATATGATTATGAATAAGTTTAACCATTTCACGATCATAAAAAACTGGGCTTGTTAAACTTGTTCTTAATGCTAGATCATCACCAACAACAAGTGGTGTAACATTAACTTGTTTTTGAATGATTGGTAACGCAGTCATAGTCTTTTTAATATCAGAGACTTTTGATAGCGTATTCATGAATGGGGACATTACCATAAAATAATTCGCCTCCTAGGTGTTCTTATACTTTTCGCATGTTTCTAGAGTGAAATATACTCTGAACTGCTTGAGTATATGTTGATATTGATTGTAACATTTTCATCATACTAGTAAATTCTGGTAGTGGCACATTCGCGACCGTTGTGTAATATGTAGAAGGATTTTGAGATATTAAATGAAATCCTTTCATTTTCATTATTTGATCGCATTCACTAAGAAAATTTTTAACTCGCGGGGATCTTTTATGATGAATAACCACAATAGATGCCATATTTTTTCCCGAGTTTTTTAAATATGACCGGCGGAATCGAAACCCCGCCGGTCAGATGCGGAATCACATAAAACATAAGTCAGTTGGCATTACCAGTGATTCCAGGGACACTTATTATCCTACATAAGGTGCCATATTTTCAACCTTGATGAAACCAAGACCATCTGTTCGAGAGATCTTGATCATGGTTCTGGCACGCACAAATGTACGGCTGTTACCATCAGTGACTTCCTTTACCACATAGAGAGGTTTGAAAATCAGGTCCAGAATCGATGATTTCTCCAGAGCATTTTGGGGTGCTTTGGTTGACAAATAAATCATGTCATCTTCGATATGATTAGATTCAAGAATGCGCAATTTGAGGAATTGAGCACCAGAACCAGACCAGCCAATTTCGCCTTTTTGGCCAGACAAGTTTACCATCATATCTTGCAAGGAACGCAGTAGAGCAGCGGTCCTGAGACCAGTCACCATGTAGGTCGGATACATATTGTAATTACGACGAATAACACCCATCAACAAGGATACACGAGGAACGATAGCCTTGAAGACATCGAGGACGTTAGCAGGTGTATATTCTGCTCCACCAACCGAGAAAGCTGCCAGATCAACAGTAGTAGAAGCCCCAGCAGTTGTAACTTCGGCTTCTGCAGCTTTTAGGAAGTAAGCAAGATCATAATCCTTGTTCAGCAGCACCTGACGTTTAATTGCTTCAGACAGCGTACGAGCAAGGTCGATCTTGAAGATAGCCTGATAATCCTGAATATCTTCCTGGGTTAGATCAATCAGAAAATCTTCGTTCGGGTCAATAAACACATCCGTCATTTCTGTCTCAACCACGACCTTGGTTCGGCCATTCATGGTTGCGACAGGCACAAAGCGCATGCTGAATACAGCAAAGTCAACAGTAAAAACAATACCTGCTCCACCGGCACCAGCAATGACGTTATAAGTAATGATACCCTTTTCATAGTCAACATGACCAGTAACGCTACATGCAACAGTTGCAGCACTACTATCCTCGAAAGTAAACTCACCAACAATCTGATTACGGGAATCAGGGATAAAGGAAACGTCGACAGTGTGAACATCAGCTCCCGCACCACTCTCCGTAATCTGAACCTGAGTCAACAAGGTGTAGCGTCGATTCATTTTCAGATTATCTGGAGATAAGGTGGCTAAAGTAAACACGTTGTTAGCAACGCCTGGGAGTGCATTTACCTCAACCACATTTGCACGAATAAGTTTCTTGGTAGTCGGCATGTAGGATTCTTCAACCACAGTACCATCATAACTTCTGGTCTGTGATTTGATCCTGACACGAGGAATCGACAACACCGGGGAATTGGTCGTGTATACATTACACAATTCGGCAATGATTGGCTCGCTATAGATGTCTACCAAGATTGGAAACGAAAGAACCGTCCAACCAGCTGCGAAGGTTGATGCTGGAACGTTGGCCGCTTCAGAAAGAACCATCTCACGTTGACGATCCAGAACTGCAAGAACGCCACCACGAACAGACTCATCAAGACCAGATGTAAGAGCATCGGCATAGGATTTAAACATGCCTTCATCTATGACCAGCTTCATTGCGCCGGAAGGATCCTGCAGCTCATCCGCATTCTCCTTAATGAACATCTCATAATTCTCAAACAATGCTTCCATAGTAATTTATCCTCCAAAAGATTTTTTGTAATAATTCTAGATCTTGAATTGAATCTGTCCAGAAATAATGTTATTAAACTTTTCGTTAATAATTTCATCAATAAATTTTAACATACTTTGATTACCTTGGGGCATATGGATTCCTTCTGCCTCCAAAATGCTTAATTCGTCACCTTCACACATCACCTGCATATCATTATCAAACTCATGTAATGATTCAGGGATGAAATCCATAACTCGAGAATTCTGATGACTCGGACTACTAACTACATCGTAAGTAATAGGCATAATTGGAGTTTTAACAAGTAACGTACCGTCAGTCATTGGTTCGACAGAACCCAAGGCCCTAAGACTAAAACCAATATCAACTTTGTCTTTCAGGATAAGATTAGCAAGATCTGGTCCACGAAATCCTGAAAGTGTTTCGATCTCACCTATAATCTCGTTTTTGTCATATTTCAGATCTCTAAGTAAAGACCCACAGTTTTTAATTTCAACCACTGTTGCACGTTTCTTTTGCTGCATAGGATCACCAGCTCCAAACATAGGGTGATCTATTTCCATCAAAAGATTTCGTCCAGCTGCCTTAGGGGATAATTGAGTAGTAATAGATTCACAAACCACCGGCGAGTATTTTCGTTTGTTACCATTCAAAACATTCGCTTCTTGCAATCTGGCCCTAAAGACGCATTTCGGAGATCCATCACTCGTTTTGGACTCTTCAATAACAGTGAGATCATTATTTGATACGACTGATGTTTGTTCTAAAATAAAATGATACTTATTTTTCATTTTTAGACTCTTGTTCCTGTTTTTGTTGTTGTTTAATATTATTACTAATCTCCGTCAAATGCTCTTTAAGTCTATCAACCAAAGCATTTGTTAACATCAGTAACGTTTCATATGATAACTCAGCTCCAAATCTAATAACTAAATCTAGATCATCATCATATATGTTTTGCTCACGGAGAGCATTTCGCATGAATGTCATTTTTTGTAATAATTCAAACTTCTTAAGAGGTGTACCTTCTGGGAAAGCAGGATCAGCATTTGGATCATCAGGTCGCTCTCCCGGCATACCTCCGTACTGCTGCTCAAGTAACTCTGTGTCATTAATAACATACATATTATCTAGTAACATTTTAGAACATCCTTCCACCTGATTGTCCTCCACCAGCTCCACCACCAAGGTCAGTCCTCGTCTTCGTATCAATGCTATCTTCTTCTGCGGCTTCTTTAAACTTCTTCCAATCAATGTGAGGTACATATTTTTCTAAGAAGAAATAAGGATCTATCGGCAACTGCAAGTTAGTGAATACTCCTGCAATATTACCTATTGATGATAGAGTCATTTCTATCAGTTGTACTATCAATACAACCGGTGGGATAAGTGAAACTTTTACATACTTCGAAGGTTTATATTTCATTCCTTTGATTTCGGCAATGATATCAATTATTCTTGATAAACATTCATTATCATTCTCTTGCATATCCGAAATCTCAGTTGCAAAAGTCACATTCGTATGAACTAATTGTTCTCTTAGTTCAACTACATCCATGTAACCTAGATAAGGCGCTGGTACACCCGAGAGTGCAATAATTTCACGTCTAGCGTCTTCTAGATCTGCTACCTTAATTGATGGATCGCCAAGGTTTTGTACTTCAACATCTAAAGCTCTTTGACCTTGTTTTGAAAAGATAAACATATCCTTAAAATCACTTAAAATCTTAGGGATACTTTTAAACGAAGACAAATCGTCAAGGGTTACTCTAGTGTTATAAAGTTCCCTCTTCAATTTCTGGATCATACCACTATGCATCTGTGTTGAACCAGTATCTATGATCCATTTTCTGACTACTGCAGCTCGCGAAAGCTTGATGATAACATTAGATAATTGAGCTAGCATGTACAATTTACAGGGAAGAATTAAGGGATCAACAATAGATTCCCCATAAGGCGCATAGTCTGTAGATGGCACATTAAAATCCACCATACGATTAACAGGGATGAATCTAGTTCTAATCCTATTATATTTATCTCCTTTACCACCAAGATTTTGTTCTATAAACAATCTCTTAATGAAAAGATAAACATCTTCACCTAATGATTTTAAAGTATTTTCGATCTTTTTAGTATCGAAATCATTCGACTTGAGCAATGTCTTTTTAAGTATATTTGCAATAATTTTGTCGATAATCGCTTGTTCAGGTACTGCACTTCCCTTATTTAAAGTTGTGATCTTCCCTACAACATTTGAAATACTTTGAGCTACGCTCTGATATTGAGATGAGGCATCCTTGTGAATTTCAAGATAACCTATCCTTGTGCCATACCTACTCTGAAGAATAATTACATTATGTGGATCATGTATTTTAACAATAATATCTAAAAACGGGTTCATTATATCATCTTCGGTCTTTTTTGCAACTTCTTCGTCTTCTTTCTCCTCAGAGACCTTTCCCCGTTTCATCCCTTCATCTTCCTGTTCAACAATAAAGGAACTATCTTCTATAACTTCATGGACAATATTAGATATCTTTGTTGCTAGTAAATCAATTTGAAGCGCAGAACTTTTACCGTTAATATGTTCCAATTCAGAATTTAAATCTTTTGCTTCTTGTAAAATATTTGATTCCTGTAGAACCTTCGCTTCTTGTAAAACATTGATTTTACTCAAATCCACGTTTTCAGATTCTTTTCTGACATCTACTACCTCAACAAAGCAATTACCATATAATAATTTCTTTGGGCAAATAGAGTTTTTTAATTTCTTAGCTAAATCAAAATGACTGTCAATAGATTCGGCAAATTTCCTAGATTCTTTAATCTGATCTTCACTTTCCTTACCTGACTTTGACGATTCTCGATAAATAATACACCTACCGTCAACTGGATTCTTCTGTAACAAATGTGAGACGTAAACTTTAATGATCCTTTTGATTATCGGTACGCTTCGATTAATCTCCTTGTAGACAGCGTATCTGGCTAATCTTTCAGCAGGAACAGAAACATCATCAAATAGTTTCTGCTGATCATTGGTCATACTACCATCAGAATCCTTTAAAAGGACCTGATCAATGAATTTTCCAGTCACGTCTTCTACTGGGGATGGTTCGGCTGGTGTAGGAATAGATCCAACAAGATTATCAATCTTGGTGCCTATATCTTTTAATTCTTTATCATTAAAAACATGACTAAAAAAGGTTGGCATTACTACCCTCTAAAATAGGTTATTATGAAGAGTATTAACCCTTCACGTGTATAGAAACGTTCTAAGGTTTTAAGCGTTCTTCTATTAATGAATTTCGCAAATACCTCATTTGCTGCTTCTGTGATAAATCTTTCTTTTTCTTTCTTGAACACCTTAATACTATTAGATTCTGATGCAGGATCAAGATTGTGCTCTTTTGACAATTTATCAATTTTCAATTTTAGCACATTATCTTTGTACGATGTTAGAACTGTACTTAGCGTATTGAATGTAACATTAAACTCTTCAACATCTGCTTCAGAGTTTCTTCTTCTTAAAAGTAAAACTATAAATATGCCTAATAAAAAAATGCTATTTGATATTTTTAAGAGTAATGTAAATAGTTCTAAGTTCATGATAGGGTTAGGGGCTTGGCGTAGCCCCTATTCTCCTTACTCATCTTCGCCGAGATCTTTGAGCATCTGATCGACTTTATTTTCGTCCATATCTTCAAATACCTGGTCATCTTCGACTTCAATACCAGCCTCTTCAAAGAGTTGAACCATAACTGGGTCGACACCACCATTTGACTCAAAAACGTGTTCTTTTGCCAAATCTTCTTCCAGATTCTCCATGAAAAGACCGACACCCCTTTCATGACCTTCATCAACGGCCTCATTGACTAAATTGACAACTTCACGAAGCATAATTAATTCTCCTTGCTAAAAATATTTTAGTTAACTTAATATGACTCTGTAAAATCACGACCAATTACCCCAGTACCTTATAAGTTAGCTAAATTGATATTATGGATTTATATAACAGGGTTTTACTGCCTTCTTGAAAAGGGTTCAACTTTTAGTCGTGATTTACTAATATGAATAAAATCATGATATTTGTCTTTATTCTTTTCATGATGATAAAAATCCCCCGCTCCAAGGGTTACTCCTGCTCAACATTTGCTAAACAAAGTTGATAGCGTACGTTCTCCACAAGGGGTAGGGGATAATCATCAATTTAAAAATTCCGGCACTTCTTCTGAACTTATTGATTCTGGCATTGAATAAGGATCAACATTATCAAAATCTTCAGTTACACTTGTGATCGCTAGATCTGTTAGTGATTTAATATCAGCTTCTAATCTTTTGCTATTTGGATATAGTTGCTTAGCATCTTGAATAAATTCTTGAACATTATTATATATTCTAAGATTTTCTGTACAAAACAATGAAAATTTGGTAAAATCTTTTCCTGACTCTTTTGATTTAGTTATCTTTACTTCAAAAGGAATCAATACATCAGTAATCATCTGTTTCATTTGCATGATTTCGGAAGATAGTTGTCCATTATTCATATGCGACGAATCTAACACATGTGATGAAACAGGTTCTGCTAATGGATTAAGATCTCTTCTAAGTCTACACATATACAAGAAATCTGCATATCTGACTTTTTTATAGCTGTCCCCGATCTGGGTATTATCCATACTCATATTCATATTCTCAGAGATCTTTGAATTCTGTGTTGCTGATATAATAGGAATCTTATGTGCTCTTGATAAGTTCCTAAGTTCCTGAACTATTTGACCTTGTGAATCATAATCGTTACTATGAGAATATCTTTGAACTGTTGGTTGAGCACAATCAACATAATCCATAAATACCATCTTCGCATTCCACCCTTCAACTCTTAATCTATCTAAGAATCGTCCTAAGTCTCCAGGTGAGAATGTGTTCTCATTTGCGTGTTTTACAACAATACCAAATCTACCATTTGTTAATACTGTTACACTTGAATCTAAAAGATTCTTAAACATTGATTTAACTTTAATACCAATGTTTGAACTTGAATCTGTTAATTCGTTTGCTCTTGAAATTTCATATGATTGTTTAAATACCATTCTTAATAGACTATGTTTATAATTACCAAAAATAGACATAAACCGTCTGCTTAATTTATAGATATCATCTTCAAGAGTTATAAATACGATTGCATCATTAGGTTTAAAATCATTTAAATTCATCCTTGACATCATATGACAAAGATTCACCATAAAAATACTTTTACCATGATTTGATGGAGCTGATATTAAGTGTACACTTGATGACTCAAATCCTTCAATATATCTATCAAATAAATCGAATCCCGTTTTAAAGAAAGAATAATCCTGTGAAACATATCGAAAAAGAGTAGTCGCTAATGCATCAGATGATTGTTTATCACTAATCACAAAATAATCACTTATAGAATCCGCTTTATTAACAGACTGTAATTGAGATAGATCATTATATGAATTAATTATTATATCTTTAAAATTCTTAACAGTTTCGAATGCACTAACATCTCCATTTCCAGCATAATCCGTAAAATTACTCAATAATATTAGAGATGATTTAATGTGAGAAAGTTCATAAAACAAATTAATCATGTTAAGTATATAATCTGTCTTTTTTCGAAATGAATCAATTGAATCTAATCTATTATCGATCGATTTCTTAATCAATGATTGGGTAGCCACATCCTGTGTTGGTAAATGTTGAAATACATTCTGATAACTTAATATATTAGAACCTGATTCTCTTATTGTTAAAAGACTCTCAATTAATCTTACTTTGTTCTTTACTACATGAATATTACCCATCTTAAATGCTTTTGCAACTTTATCTAAATCTCGGAGATAATCATTAATATATTCAACAGTGGAATTATTTGCTCCTACTGTCACTGCTCCAAATGTTGCTGGGTACAAACAAATATTAATTAAATCAACAAAAAGTGAATCATCAAAAAATTTACCAAAAAATGTTTTAACTAACGTCCCAGAATGCCTTGTTGTTAACCCTGAATTAAAATCTATTCCATCAGGTTTCACTGATCACCTCCGTAGTTTAAATGTTTTAATTAATGGAATCCACATTTAAACTATTTCTATATAACTTTTGAAAAGTAAAAAATCTATGTCTTCATGAAATACCCCAGCATATAAACATTTATATTACTGGTCAAAGAAGAGAGATACATACTTTCTATAAAATTATGTAACTTATCAAAATGTGAATTAACGATATTAGCATATAGGCTTTTAGTTTTATCAACACTAAAATCTATACTAACATCATATTTTGAATCACCTGTATCGTTATTCAAAACAGATAAAAAAACCTCACGAAATTGATTCTCTAGATCTGAAAAAACATTTCCAGAGATTAAATTAGATCTAATAAATGATTTAAAAAATAAATCAAATAATACGTTACAACTGTTCCAATTAAATGTATTAGATATAAACCCTTCATCCCTTAATGTTTTATAAACATCTTTGTATATACTTGTTACAAATGCTTTGTACAAATCAGATTCCATAAAACCATCAAATAATTTAGTAAAATATACAAAGAATGAAAATCTAATCACTTCTTCATCAATAACTAAATTGGATAAATAATCATTATCAACAGTTGTATTTAGATAACTAATTAATTCATCATAATCTACTTTGTTTAAACACAGGCTAAAAATAGATTCCAATCTGCTTCTTGAAAAAGCTTGATTCACATCAGGTTTTATAATTTCCTCTGCATATTTTGACATTATCATCGGTAATACATTAATAAATTTAATTGGCCAAAACTTATAGAGATACGACATAAATAAATAGCTTTGTACACTAGTAGATGACACATTATTCATGAAATTAGAAAATACTTCATCTTCAGCATAAGATGTTGATTGCTGAAATGACTGATCAAATATACCAAAGTTATTATAAGTTGAGGAAATTAAATTAGATCCTAAAACGAGATATAAAGAATTTGTTGAAAACTGAATTATCTCTCCTGAAGGATAACCAATATGATAATCAATATAATTTTCAAATGCTTCTTTCAAATCAGTACTATTATGTTCAATGCTCTTCAGGACTAAATTGGTTACTTTCGGATCAATCTTTGACATTGAATACAAGCTCTGTAAAATAATTTGACTTGACGTGTAAAAGAAATCTTCTGAATTATCATCTATAAAAGTATTAAAACTATTTTTAATATTGCTACCACTAAATATATCGTTATCTATACAATACAATCCTAACTTACTTGAAAAGTTACTAGAATTCCTTAATTGTTGTCTAAATAAGAAATCAAACAAAAATGTATGAATAAAACTAGAGCTACTATCATTAAACCCTTCATTATAAGATGTTTCATCTAAACTATTATAGAAATTAATTATTTTCTTCAATCTTGAATAATCATGAAAATGCTGTTTCAAATCAAATAAATCGTTTATTCTTGAAGAAAATGTATATTGTAGATTTACATCATTTCTTATCTTAATAATATCATTAGGTATTTTATCTAAATCAATTCTCAATGATAGCGCACTTTTGCTTGTTATATAATCTTTTAACTTATCAACAGTATCTAATACACAATTATATATTTTCCATAAATCAAAATTTTTAGTTTTATTAAAATACTGATATATGCATGGGTATTTTGGATAATCATCCATTCTTTTATCTAGATCACAATCTATATATTGCCCACTTTGAATTAAATCATAAACTTGATTAAATGATTCACTAAATGTATCAAGTCTAGGTTTAAATTTATGGAAATGCGTCATGTATGATCCGTACGCCGAAGATAAATTACTCATGTCATTCCTCTAATTTATAAATAAAGCTTATTAACCTTTATGAACTTTTGCCTGAGTTTGGACTTCTTTTAAATATTGTACTCCCGCAGAATCAAGACTTGATAACATACCAACTTGGCCATAAGTTGTATCTGAAGCTTTCGTTTTATTTGCATCGCGATCAGATATATCCATATCTATTCTTGCTTCGCTCTCACCACTCGCTGTTTCTTCTATGGCTCCAGGTAAATTACTTGCTATAAGTGGATCATCTAAGGACATTTGTAGACCAGGATTTCTTGGTAACTCATCAATATTATGCTTAGTCACAATACGGTTAATTGCAAATGGTCTTAAAGAATCAACAACAGTACCTAGTGTTTGAAACATTGCTCTCGATCCCGCTTTCATACTTGTATAATCCGCTCTAATGTCATCTGTTCCTTCATAAATAGCATTACTCTCTTCTGAAGGATTTTTTGATCCTTCGAATACAGCAAACCCATCAACAAGAGTTTGAAATTGTATAGATACATCTATAGATAATGGTTGTCGATAAATATTAAATGATGTATCTGCACCACCTCTTCTTAAACTAATACTTGAAATATGAGCTAACGGTAGAGTGCTCATTCCATATGCTTTTACTGTCATTTTTGGAGATTGACCATAACTTATACCATCTGAAGTTCTGGCAGCTGACATAATTAACAAATGCATTAATGGTTTAATAATGAATTCTTTAATCGCAGATGGATGACCATATGGAGAAACAAGTTTAACTACAGCTGATATATTAGGATTATATGAAGATTCTGACCAAAGTTTGGGTAAAGATATTTTATTTCCCGCCATTACAGCAGCACCAATAGATGCTCCAAGATTCTTAAGTCCTACATCTAAACCAATTGCCCCTGTTACAGCTTCTCCTACTCCACCAGCAGCTGTACCTATTTTAGTGCCAGTATCTCTAGCCCATTTATCATACGCTGATGTAATAGAACGTCCAATATCTCGCATAGTTTTTGTTTTATCAACAGCAGCGTTAAATGCACCTTGAATAACGTTATCTGTATATGAGCTAGAAAATTCATCAGTAGCTGTTGTGTCATCAGTTAAATATAATCTAATGCCACCATAATTACCTGGTAGCCCATATACTTTGCAAATTTCTCTATGTCTTGTAACCGCTTGTTCATAGCTTATAGCAGGAGTAAGAGCTTTTATTACGTCTATTGTTCCTTCTTCTTTCATGAGATTTTGTGCTTTAGCCAAAGGAAACAAATAATCACAAGGTATTAAATCTATAACACTCATCTTCGATTCAATATAGCCTTGAATTCTACCCTGTGGATCAACATTATTTGAAAATGCTGAAGGTTTTCCAATTTTAAGTAATTTCAAGTCACTTATACTTTTAGCTTCTAAAATATCCAACGCTAAATCATATGTTTCACTTATTCCTGATGATACTCTCTTTTGTATTCTTTCAGCTGACATTTCTTGATTTGTAGCCATCTTAATACTTCTCCTTTATTGTGGAGGAAGGATTCCCTACATATTCTATGTAAACATGTGACCAACATTACTTTGATAAGCATAATTTTTATATCTATTATTAAATTCATATGCTGAATCTCTAAGTAACCCATTTAGAAATCCATCTAAAGTACTATCCGTTGTTGTAAAATCTTTCTCGTCATTAAGTCGATCTGAAGACCCTCCGGTAGCAATAGGAATAACCATTGGTGCAGTATCCGCACCTTTTCCTTTAGCTTGTTCAACAACATCAGAATCTAATTGTTTCTTAGCAGCTTGTGACTGTTTTACCCTTTGTGCTAAATCACCTCTGATTTCACTTGGATTATATCTTTCACCAAAAGGTCCAGCAGCTTCTGTACCTTCTTCTTTAAGAGTAGAAAGATCTATTTCTGTTCCTCCTAGTTTTGCACTTAATTGCCTTCCAGGAACTATATCCTTTGCATAACTAGGATTAAACGAAGGATCAACTTTTTTAAATACTAACTCTGGATCATACCACTTATCTTTCTGTTTAAATCCAAAATGAAGATGCTTTGTCATACCAGAATAAGGAGCTACACTACCTGCTTTTCCAATTATCTCACCAGTGTCTACTTCATCTCCTGGTTTAACAAATTTATCAGCTAAATGAATATAATGAGTTGTAAAAGCGTCAGCACCAGTACCATGTTGAACTACTAAAGATCCCCATTTTGGACCACTAGCAATAACTACACCTTTATAAACAGATTTTACATCATCGGTTTCTCCAATTGCTCGAGTATCAACCCCATGATGCATTCTACTAGCTTGTTTTAATTTAGTTTTTCTAGGTCCAAATGGCGATGTCACAACACCAGATCCTGGCCAAACCATTCCTTTTTTACCACTAACTCCTGAAGAGATATATCCACCTTTCTTAAGAGTAGTTTTCTCTACACCAATATCTGATTCTGCTTTTTTACCTCCAAACCCAAAAAACGATTTGACTTTACCCCAAAAACCACCTTTTTTAGCAGCTCCCTCTTCTTTCATCATGTGTGAGTAATCTTCCTCACCAATAATTTTAGGTATAGCTGCTCCAGGTGTCCCAGGAAATCCCGTAACTTTAGCTGCACCTGTAGCACCAGCAACTGTTTCCATACCTGCTTTTTCTTTTCTTTCTGTTAATCTTTTTCTAGTTTTCTCCATATAAGAGTGAGAAGTTATTCCTTTATAATACTCAGGAGACCAAATAGATTGAGTATCAAACCATTCTTCTTCTGTTCTTTTTCTCCATGGTTCTCCTGGCATCTTTACAGCAACAAGATCACCATTTTTAACTTTGACATGTTCAGCACCAATTAGTTTAGCGGTTTGTCTAAGTTTCTCTTGGATTGTACTAGATTTCCGTTTTGCAGGTGTAGCAACACTACCACCACGAGATCCTCTACCAGTCATTTCATCAGCATCATCAGCGAATTTGGGAGGTGTAGGAACAGGTAATCCCGAGGCTTCACCTTCTAATCTTTTCATTTCATCAGCATTTTTAGAGGCTAATCTCGTTTTCTCATCCAAAGACATACCTTCAGTAGAGAATCCTTCTGGCATAAGTTTACCACCAATAAAAGTTCCAGATGTTCTTCCAGCTTTTCTTAGTTGTTCGCTTCTTTCTCGAAGTTTCTTTTTTCTTCTTTGCATGGAATACCACATAGAACTTCTTTGTTTTTTAGGTTTAGATTCTTCGGTAACACCAGCCATACCACCATAATATCCACCAGTACCAGGTTCTATTACTTTACCAGCAGATGCCGTATCTACACCCAGTCCTGCTAAATCCTTAGTATATCTACCACCGGTTTTTGCTTTTAATTCATCTTCTCTCTTTTTATCTTCGATAGCAGCTTCTTTAAGTCTCTCAGCTTCTACTTTCTTTTTATCGCTAAGTCTTCTTGCCTCATTATCTATAGACATAGCTTGTGCTGTTGTTTTCGGTGGAGTTTTTGGTGGAGCTTTTGGCGTATCTCCAGCTTCTACTTTCAATCTTCCTTCCTGTTGTTGTAACATCTTCAGTTGAGTATCAGGAGGAAGATCCGACCAAACAGACATTTCTCGTGTTGATTGTGCTATACCAGGTTCATTCTTATCTTCTTTATAATATTCATATCGTCTAATAGCTTCAATATGAAGCCGATTGTTTATTCCTGTCAATTTCTTTACATCTTTACCTGTAGTTTTCTTAATCTCTGTCTTTACCTCTTGTTCAGCATCTGCTTCTTCTTTAGTAACCCATCCATATCGATTACCAATAGAAGGAAATATTTTCTTATATCGTAACGTCATAAAATTAGTGATATTACCTTCTTTATCATAAATATATAACTTTTTAGCATCCGGACTTGTATTACCTTCAAGCCTTGCTGTAGTTTTACTTTGAGTCTTTTTAGTTTGTTCTTTAGACTTCTTTACTTGTTCAATTACGTGACTTGTACCAGTCATTTTATCTACATCAATTGCACCTAATGTTGCCCATTTAAGACCAGTACCCGCACCAAGACCTAACTTCTGCCACGCAGATAGTTCTTCACCCAAAGGATCTCCATACTTTTCTTGAGCTCGATAAGCACCAGCTGCAGTACCTCCTATTCCAGCTAATGCTGTCAATCCCGCTGCACCCAAAGCTCTAGCACCGGTAGCTACTCCTCTACCAAGACCACCTAAAGCTCTACCTGCCATAGGTAACCCTTTTTTAACAGCCCATCCACCAGCCTTTTTAACACCTGTTTTAGCGAGACCCAAAGCTTTACCTGAACCCCAAAGACCAGCACCAATACCAAGACCACCACCAATTATAGCACCAGTACTTCCTCCAGCTCCTCCTCCAATCATACTACCAAGTATAGCAAGTACAGCAGGAACAAGCATTGGTAACATACCCATCATACCACTTAAACTAAAATTCAGTCCTCCACCTTTCTTTTTCTTTCCACTTTTAGCACCACGACCTTCCTTATCAACACCTTCAGTATTCTCATCAATTTCGACAAGCTTGTCTCTCATTGTTTCAAATATTTTGAACATTCTTGTTTCTTTTAACTTCTGCTTTAACTCAGACAATTCACCCTTCATACCTCTACCAAATGCACCAGCAGCACCAAGAGCTTGTTCTTGAGTTCCTGTCATCATTTTCC
>Ga0316198_10000513_pt1 | contig 20512 bp, 13 predicted proteins | sample OudBieAanoxic_MG_FD_204935 | JGI IMG/M metagenome (GOLD analysis project Ga0316198, IMG submission 204935) | Coastal sediment microbial communities from Oude Bieten Haven, Netherlands - site A anoxic | ecosystem: Environmental > Aquatic > Marine > Coastal > Sediment | place: Netherlands...
TAGCCTGGCTGATTGCTATTGTGGGTGCGGAGTACGTACTCCGATGGATGCCTAAAGGTACGCATCGCCTGCGAATGTTTCGAAAACCTGAAGAAATTCGGGGTCTGCTGGCGCAAAACAACCTCATTGTGGAAGACCTGGTTGGAGTGGGCGTGAATCCATTGGCCAAGAGAATGTTCTTAACGAAACTTAAGAGCGTCAACTACATGCTGACCGCCGTGCATGCCCTGGAAAGACCCCTGAGATAGTCGAAGGTTTAAGCAGCCGTTTCCCCGTATCCAGTCACCCCGCTGCCTTTTAAAAATCATATTTAGCTAAGGGCAAATAAACACGTTAGATGACGGTCACGTGGATGACTTTGTATGGCTGGACCGATAAAATGAAACGCTGATATTTGGAACTCTAACCTGTGCTGCTTTTCGGGCCTGAAATTCCTTAGGTCGTTAACAAGCTGAGAATATGCTGGACTCGACGGCGGGTAACAACTTGGTGTGTTTTGATGAAAATCACGATGCTGGCCAGGCGGATAATCAACCAGGCATTCCGAACAGGCCCTCTCATATTAGTTGCTTGCATATTGCCGGAGCCTTCAGCGCTACTGGCGCACGAATACATGCTCGAGGAAGTTGTCGTCCAGGGCAGGCGCTTGAACCTGACCGGAGAAGCGCGTAGCGCATCCGAAGGTGTCATCGGCCAGGAAGACCTTGCTCCCAGACCACTTCTTCGACCCGGTGATGTGCTGGAATCGATCCTGTTGGCCTGATCAGCACGCGGCACCACCATCACGGGAAGCACCCTTGGTTGAGGACGGCAGCGTTAACAGTGACGGTTCAAACATGGTCAACCTGCTGCTCGGATGGTCAAATCCCCGCTGGCGGCTTCAGCTGGAAGTACTGAACCTGCTCGACTCGGACGATCACGATATTGACTACTTCTATGAATCCCGGCTGCCTCAAGGGCCCGCTACCGGTGTTGAAGACATCCATTACCACATATTTGAACCCCGCCAGGCACGAGTTTCCGCAACCTGGTTGTTTTGATAAAACCTGGCGGGCGGTAGAGGTCGAAGCAGTGGCCCCGTGCTTATGCCAGCTCGCGCTCAAACAACGCGAGCAGGCGGCTCCAGGCGCGCTCTGCCTGGGCCTTGTTGTAAACCCGGGAATCGGGAGGGCACCAGCCATGCAATGTACCCTCGTAAACTTCAATCTCCGCATCTACACCAGCCTCCTCGAAAGCCTTGCGTAAAAGCACCTTGGCGTCGGGGTCTTTCTCATCATCATTTTCAGCTATGGCGATCAGGAAACCGGCCTTCATCTGCGGTGCGAGCAGGTGCGGACTGTTTGGGGAATCGCTTGCGAGGCCACCACCATGAAAAGAGCCTCCTGCACCGATACGCTCAGGCATGGCTGCAGCCAGACGCATAGTGTAGGAACCCGTCATGCAATAACCGGTCGTTCCAATTTTCCGGGTTGTGTCGACCGACCGCTGCTCATCCAGGTATGCCACGAATGCACGGCCGTCGGTTACACAGGTTTCCGGTGACAATGAGCGGGCATGCGGCATCAGGCGTTCACGCACAGCCGGTTGACCGAAGGATTCACCATCCTCTATCACCGGTCCTTTCGCGGTACGATAGTAGGGGTTCACCACCAGCACCGAATAACCCGACTCGGCCAGGCGTTTACCCATCATGCGAAAAGAGGTACGGATACCCATGATGTCAGGCCAGACAATAACGGCCGCATGCGCGCCGGCTGCCGGGTGTACGAAATAACAATCCGCCATACCATCGGGTGTTTCGACCAGCACTTCCTCCTCGACGATATCCATAGCATTGGCTACCGGCGGAAGCATCATTGCCAGGGCGGCGCCCATGCCGAGCTTGTTGAACTCGCGGCGGGTTAAGCCCTGCTTGCGGAAAAATTCCTCGTTGTCTTTTTCTGTAAATTCGTCACACATGGTCTTCTCCTGATGTTTGGTAAATCACTAAATCGAATACTTGTGATGTTTTGTTGTGAGTAACTACGACCGGTCTAACAGGGCAGTTCGTCACCCTGCCAGATGTCTTTCATACGAGTGAATCCACTATGGTTAGTCGATAATTTGTGCTGAATCTATCAGACTGCCTGAAAATTGTCATTTCGGATTTATACCGATACACGGCGATAAACCGGTATTTATCAAGCAGGCAAGTCATGCCGGGAGTATAAAAAGGCCACTTTATGAAGAACTCACTCGCCAAGGTACTCGAGGAGTTTGTCACGGTAATCCTGCTGCACGCGTTCGGTCAGAAGCGCGCGGTTGATACCTTCACGCAGCGGACTGTTCTGCTGCAGGATAAAGGCGTAGTTTTGCGGCTCCAGTTTGTAGGGCAACACCGTCAGTGATTTGAATTCGCCTTGCTGCTTTCCCTGGTTGATCCGGTAGGTGAGAAAAGCTGCATCCGAGACGATGGCGTCCAGTTCTCCCGAATCCAGTTCCCTTATCAGCGTGTCCAGGTCCGGCCGGGTCTGGTGCCTGATGAGTTTGTGGGTGAGGAAGGCCGATGAAGTAGAGGCGTTAAGGGCGCCCACCTCGAGGTTTCTCAGGTCTTCGTGGGAGCGAATCTCAGTTGTCATGGCCTTCAGGGTAAATGAACTGGCAAGCACGGCGGTTATTGCGGCAATGAGAAAGGTGCTGCTCAGTGTCAGAATCGCTGACAAGACACGTGCGGTCAACGTCTTGAAACGGTAGAACCGGATGGGCCCGCTGGTGATGAACATCAGGCCCACAATGACCGGTTCGAGTATTCGCCCCAGGATCGTATTGCTGGAAAATATTTTCTTGTTTTTGCCGTGCTCAAGCAGGTAGAAGATGCCTCCGATCAGAACAGCAGCACCCAATATGATCAATATGGCGTTAATCACGTGAGGGCTTATCAGAAACGCTTTTATGGCTGACCAAAGTGTCGTTTGCCGGACGGCGATGGCCGTATAGGTTTCATTGAACGAGTGGGAGAAATCAATCAATTCCTCCCGTTCTGCTGTGACCGACGTACAGGATATGCCCACGTCCGCCAAATCGGGTTGATCTTTTTTCGTTATGGTCTCAAGCAGGCTTCCCAATGGGTACTCGACATAATTCCAGTTGAGTCCCATTTCCGTGCCTATACGCTCCCAAAGGAAAACAGCGAGTCCCGAGTGCCGGCCATTTTCTAAAATAACGAATGGCGGACATTCAGCAACCGCAACGGTCAATGGTGTGGCCGGCGCCTCACCTGGTTCCGCAGAAAAAACGGGGGAATCAAATGTTATGAAAGTAACAAGCAGGATCAACCTGAGCATCACGACTGGCGGAATTTGTCGGAGAATATTGAGCATGCGGAAATCATACAATGAAAGTGGTCCTTGATATACGTCTTGAGTTTTATAAAGAGCTGTTTTTTTAATTGGCAAAGTATGTTCCGTGTCGAATGGCATTTTGATTTAAAATCTGGAAGGTTTTGTTTAGCAGGTGCCTGGAGACACGAATGAAAACTACCAAGCTGTCGGCAGTTTTGACTTTTACACTGATCATTACGGCCTGCGATGCGCCGCAAACTGCTTCCCAAACTTCCACGGAAGCTCCGCCAACTGAGCCTTTGATTGCCAAAGCAGTGGAGCCAGGAAATGGTGCACCATCGATCGCTTATGAGAAATATGCGCTCGACAATGGTCTTGATGTAATCCTTCACGTGGATCGCTCCGACCCCATTGTCGCGATCAACCTTGCAGCGAACGTAGGTTCATCACGTGAGGTCAAGGGCCGCACCGGCTTTGCCCATCTTTTCGAGCATCTTTTGTTCATGGATTCAGAGAACCTGGGCTATGGTGGGCTGGACGAAATGAATACACGCATCGGTGGTGAAGGCACCAATGGATTCACCACCACGGACATGACACAGTACTTCCAGGCAGTACCTTCAGATGCCCTCGAGAAAGTCATCTGGGCCGAGGCTGACAAGCTGGGCTATTTCATCAATACGGTTACCCAGTCCGTGGTTGATTCGGAAAAACAGGTTGTAAAGAACGAGAAACGCCAAGGGGTAGATAATCAGCCCTATGGCCATAATTTTTATGTCATCGGAAAGGCCATCTACCCCGATGATCACCCCTACAACTGGCAGATTATAGGTTCACTCGACGACCTGGAGGCTGCCACGCTCGAAGATGTCAAGACGTTCTATCGCCGCTGGTATGTTCCCAACAATGTGACGTTGACATTGACCGGTGATTTTGACGTGGACGAGGCAAAGGCTCTGATTGATAAATATTTCGGTGAGATTCCGCAGGGTCCGGATATCGATGAGCGTGAACCGCGCGCCGGCACGCTGGAAACAAACCTGTCTTTGAATCACGAGGATAATTTCGCGACGGTACCCAGGCTCACAATGGTGTGGCCCACGGTGGATCAGTTTCATCCCGACAGCTACGCCCTCGAGGTACTTTCCGAATACCTGTCAGACGGTAAACGGGCACCGCTCAACGAGGTACTGATCGATGAGCAGAAACTGACATCCAATGTCTCGACTTTCAACTACGGCAAAGTGCTCTCCGGTGAGTTTTACCTGTTGACCAGCGCAAATGCCGGCCAAGACCTCGATGCTATGTTGCCAGCCATTAAAACCGCCTTTAACCGATTTGAAGAAAATGGCATTTCACAGGCAGACCTCGACCGCATAAAGGCGGGTTACGAGGTGAAGTTTTACGGTGAACTTCAGAGCGTTTTGGGCAAGGCCATCGCCCTGGCCCAGTATAATACGCTGTCCGGCGACCCGGGGCGTATCAATAGCGATATTCAACGCTTGCAGGAGGTCACAACGGATGATGTTGTCAGGGTGTACAACACGTATCTGAAGGACAAGCCGCACGTACTGACCAGTTTTGTGCCGAAGGGCCAGCTCGTGTTGGCACTGGAAGGCAGTTCGAAGGCGGAAGTCGTGGAAGAAGTGATAGTACAGGGTGCTGAAAAGGAAGTTGATAAAACCGCAGATTCACGCGATTTTGAGCGCACACCATCGAGTTTTGACCGCACCGTCGAGCCTGCTTTCGGCAAGCCCTATGTGTTACCAAGCCCCGATGTCTGGAGGGAAACGCTTGCCAATGGTATCGAGGTATACGGTATTGAATCCAGCGAAACGCCCCTGGTTTATTTTTCGCTGGTGCTGGATGCCGGGCGTGACCGGGCGAGTACGGATAAACCGGCAGTCGCCAACCTGACCGCTGACCTGCTGAACAAGGGCACGGCGAACAAGACCACCGCCGAACTGGAAGACGCCATCAAATCGCTTGGTTCGAGTATCCAGGTTTCCGCCACGTCCACCGGCACTTCGATTAGCGGTAGCTGTCTCTCGCGTAACTTCCATCAGACCATGGCGCTGGTCGAAGAAATTCTGCTTGAGCCCCGTTGGGATGCGGAAGAGTTTGAACTGCTCAAACGCAAACAGATAAACCGCATCGACCAGCACGCCGGTGACCCGGGTGCTATCTCGCAACGCGAAGCCGCGAAGTTGCGTTATCCGGATGACCACATTTACAGCTATCTGCCTTACGGAACAAAAGAGAAGCTGGAGTTGGTTTCGCTGGATGATCTCAAGGCTTTCTACTTGGCAAATTACTCACCGGTCAGATCGCAGTTGAACGTGGTCGGGGATGTCGATGCCGGCGCGGTTAAAAATGCCACTGCAAGTTTGGCGTCAGCGTGGAGTATGCCGGCTACTGAAATCGTCTCACTGCCACCCGCCAACGCGGTTGAGAAGTCGGCTGTTTATTTTTATGACGTGCCGGGCGCCAAGCAATCGGTGTTACGAATCCAGCGGCCTTCGTTGTCCGCCCTGGATGATGACTACCCGTTGGCGACCGCGGTCAATTTTCTCCTGGGTAATATTTATACATCGCAGCTTATGACCGAATTGCGGGTTAACAGGGGCTATACCTATGGAATTCGTTCTCGTTTCAATGGTGCGAAAGACCGCGGTAACTTCAATATCGCTTCCAGTGTGCGGTCAAACGTAACCCTCGAATCCCTGGAGCTGATCCGGGATATCGTCTCGAATTTCGGGCCGGGTTTTACCGAGGCTGACCTTGAAGTACTGAAAGGCGCCGTTCTCAGGGGGCAGGCCCTGAAAAACGAGACTTTGAGAGCGAAGCTGCGTGTTGTTCAGAAAATCAGTTACTTAGGATACCCGGATGACTTTCAGACTCGTAATGCAGCACGTATTGAGGCGATGACGCTGGAACAATTCCAACGGATTGCGAATGATTACCTGCGCGCCGACGCCATGCAATACATCGTTGTCGGTGACGCCGAATCGCAGGCAGGACGGTTGGGGGAGCTTGGCTTTGGTGAGCCGGTGATGCTCGAACAATGAAGATCAACAAACAGAAGGGCAGGTCGGAGAAACCTGAGTGGTAAACTGAAATGGTTGACGTTCAATCTTGACACATGGCTATGAATTCGGGTTTGCAGAGGAGCGACCATGCGGGAGTGCCATGTCCAAAATGAAGATTGACGAATTGTGAACGCCAAAGTGGCAGATCTTTCTGTTTTCATCGCATACCGACAAGGCAGTGGCGCCGAACTTGAAGGCGATGAAGCGGCCGAGTGGTTGTACGAAAACCTGCAGGGCAGAACGATTGCCATTGACGGCAGGCAATTGAGGCTTAACACATACTGGGATAAAGCTGCCCCCGCAGTAGGCGACTGGCATGCGCCGTGGAAAGGCGATTTGCAGACGGCGCGAGCATTCGTCCTTGTAACGTCCAACAGCACTGACTCCCGGCGGGAAGGTAAAGATTACCTTTTTGGCGAGGTCGAGTGGTGGCTGGTTCACAGGGATGTTGCGCCTATCATTATCAATGCAGGCGACAGGTACAAGGCTCCCATCCCGCCACCGGTATTGCAGCGCTGGCCCAACGTTCAATGGATCAACTGGTCCGTGGACCCAGTTCATCAAGAACGATCTATAGGGCGGATTGTCGAGGGTATAACATTGGCTGAAACGAAGGTGCGCTACCAGGAGCTTGAGCGCACAATGCGCCTTTTGCATCAGGCCGAAGTTGCGCGGCTCGACGCGCTTGCGGCGTTAAACAAGGCGGAATCGTTGCGGCTGGAGACTATTGAGAATCCCGGCGCCGAGCTTGTCGCACTTGCACACAAGTACGGAACGCAAATGGAGGTACTTGCTGATCAGGCCGCTGCATTACGCATCCGTGGACCTGGGCAACCAGAGGGAGAACCAACCGGCGTGCGTCAAGGGCAACCGGTATTTGCCCTCGAAGTTTTGGAGACACAGCAAGGTAGCTGTCTCCTTGTGCACTATGGACGCGACCAGCGTCGTTTTATCCTTATAGATGGCGGTCCACGGGCATCCTACAGGAAGCAATTGCGGCCACGCTTGGAAGAGTTGGCCACCAAGTGGGGAACCGATGGGCGTCTCGAACTGGAGGCGGTTATCTCGACGCAGGCTGATGAACCTGAATCGGGAGGCTTGCAGAGCCTGCTTGCTGAATTGATAGAGGATAAGGGGCCGTGTCTTGACATCCGGCGCTTCTGGACGAATATATTCGACCCTTTCGATACTTACGTACCTGGTGTTCGACCGGTCATGTCGGCACTCCAGGTTCCACACTACGCCCGTGCCCTGGGCCTGATGGTGAACGCACCCTTCGACCGTTTCGTCAGCCAACCCCGGATGGGGGCTCCCCAGATCGAGTTCGCCGACGGACTATCAGTTACCGTACTCGGTCCACGCGGCGCATTCTCTCAATATTGGGTGAAAGAGGTTGCAAAGGCCATCGAAAACCGGGGTGCTTCCCACGACATCGACACAACAAATGATGATGTCGTGGAGACCGTATCGAGCCCCCAAATCTATCTGCGACCGGCACCGGTCCGTTTGCCCGATGTGGAACCTGGTATCGCCACCGACATGAGTTCGCGTAACCGCACCAGTATCGTGCTGTTACTCGAGTTCGAAGGCAAGCGGATGTTGCTTACCTCGGATGCCCGAGGTGATGACCTTGTCATGGCGGCGGCTCAGGCTGGTCTGCTCGAACTCGGCGATTCGGTATTGCTTGATCTTCTGAGTGTCCCCCACTATGGAAGTAAGCGGAACGTTGACCCGTCCTTTTTTCGAACGATCAAGGCTGATCGCTACCTGGTGCAGCAAAGTGTCAGGCATAAGTTACCGCATTCCGAAACGATTGAAATGTTGACGGCAAGCCGTGGTGACGAACGCTTCTCGGTGTACTTCACCGGGTCACGGTTCGATGCCAGGAATGATTTGGCGAAAAGCTTACAGAAGCGTGAAAATTGTGTGGGTGTATGGCGCGATACTGATGCAACGTCTCTGTTGATTGACCTGATGAGTGATGTCGATACGAAAGATTCCAATTGATCCTGGCAGCTTTTCTTACTTTGTTACGACTCAAAGACGCCATGGAGAAACGGCGCAATGCGCTCGTCCTTCCAAAGTTTTTCGTCGACACCAACGAGCTTTTCCAGGTCTTCGGGTGTGGCGTTGCTGTCATCCACCCAAAGACGCAGCAGGTCGCTGCCGTTGATCAGGTCTATGGCCAGTTGGTCGCGTTTGTATTCATAAGGGAAATCACGCCATAGGTCATAGTCGGGCCTGGTTATTCGCAGTGCCTTGAAGGCCAGCGCCATCAGCCGCCAGGGGCGAAACGCCTGATGGTCGTAGTTATTATCATCAACGTGAACCTGTATGCCGGCACAGAGCTGACCCACGTGTTTATGAAAAGTCGGTTCAAACCAGCACTCTCGCAGGGAACAGCCTTGCATCCAATTGGGAGCTATCTGCTGCATCGTTGCGAGCAATTGGCGGGTATCGATATCAGGCGCGCCGAATAGCTCCAGCGGACGGGTCGTGCCCCGGCCTTCTGAAAGTGTCGTGCCTTCAAGCATTACCGTTCCGGCGTAACAGCGCGCCATCGACAGGTTAGCGGCATTGGGGCTGGGATTGATCCAGCTGCGTTCATGCAACGGCCAGCCATAACCAGGGGCTGCATTGGGCTGCCAACCTTCCATGGTGATGACGTCATATTCCACATCCAGCTTCAGTGTTTTTATGAACCAGTGGCCCATCTCGCCCATGGTCAAACCATGTCGCATCGGCATCGGGCCTGCACCGACAAAGCTCTCCCAGCCGGAACGCAGAATAAGCCCCTCCACAGGGCGGCCGGCAGGATTGGGTCTGTCCAGCACGATCACCTGCTTGCAGTATTTGGCAGCTGCTTCCAACAGGTATCGCAAGGTAGTTATGAAGGTATAAATGCGGCAACCGAGATCCTGTAGGTCTACCAGCACCACGTCAAAATGCTCCATCATCTCTCGAGTGGGGCGACGTACCTCGCCATAAAGACTGAAGACCGGTATGCCGTGAACCGGATCCCGAAAGTCCTCTGACTCGATCATATTATCCTGTTTATCACCACGCAGACCGTGTTGTGGACCGAAGGCTGCTGTCAGGTCTATATCATCGAGTTGTGACAGCGCATCCATTGAGTGCACCAGGTTATGGGTAACTGAAGCAGGGTGTGCCAGCAACGCAACGCGGAGGCCACGCAATGGTTTACGCAGCACAGGCTCTTCCAGCAGACGGTCAATTCCAAATTTCATCGGGCTTTTCCCAGGAGACCGTTTCAGGCTTTCACTACGTCCTCCAGTTTCACCTGGTCCGCTGCGAACTTGCGTATTCCCTCGGCTAGTTTCTCGGTGGCCATGGCATCCTCGTTATGCCCCCAGCGGAAGGCGGCTTCGCCAAGCTGTAGTCTCGCATCAGCCGATGTAATGGATTCTGGATTAAGGATTCTTTCCAAAGGCTCGTTGCTGTCCGCCAGTTCCTGCATCAGGCCCGGGCTGATGGTCAAACGGTCACAGCCCGCCAACTGGCGTATCTGGTCACTGTTACGAAAGCTTGCGCCCATCACGATCGTATTGAAACCATGAGTCTTGTAATAGGCATAAATACGCTGCACCGAAAGCACACCGGGGTCCTCGGCCGGTGGATAGGAATCGACCCCGTCGTGCTTTCTGTACCAGTCAAAAATGCGGCCCACGAAGGGTGAGATCAGGAATACCCCGGCATCGGCGCAAGCCTGGGCCTGCGCAAAGCTGAACAGCAGGGTCAGGTTGCAATTGATGTTCTCTTTTTCCAGGCTGGCGGCCGCCTGGATACCTTCCCACGTCGAAGCCAGCTTGATTAATATCCGGTTGCGTTCGATACCGCTTTGCTCGTAAAGATCAATCAGTTTTTTTGCGCGTGCGATGCTTGCCTGCGTGTCAAATGAAAGCCTGGCATCGACCTCGGTGGACACACGTCCTGGTACAATATTGAGAATCTCCTGTCCAATCAGAACCGCGAGCTTGTCGGTTGCGTTATCCAGTTGGGTCTGTGAGTCGCCCCCTTGGCTTTCCGCGTACTTCCTGGCCTGCTGCAATTGCGCCTCGTAATGGGGCAGGCCAACGGCCTTTAACAGCAGTGAAGGGTTGGTTGTCGCATCTTCAGGCTGGTAGCGGCGCATGGATTCGATATCACCGGTATCGGCTACGAGGGTGGTAAATTGTTGGAGTTTTTCGAGTTGATTCATCGTTAATATTCAGTTCAATGTAGTTGTCGGTTGCCAGATTGTAACAAGACTGCGGCATGGAAAAAGTGATAATCCAACTTTAGGTGTTTCGGACCTGACTTGGCCATAAAAATGTCTTCAATTTGTGAGGCTCCTGGCATTTAGTAATGCCGATGATTGGCACGACGGTTTGTCATATCATTGACTATGCACCGAAGAATTTCCAAATGGTCTGCGGGGCGCCATGTTAAAATTCAGCACTGCTCAGAAATCAGGGCGGCAAGTCAAACACGGCGATATACAGGAGGATATTCATGGCCATTCATCCAGATGCGGGAAACCCCGTTGCAAAGCAAAACCTGACCGATGTCGCCGAGTTAGTCAGCCTCTATTACCAGGTAACTCCCAATCTATCTGACCCGGATCAGAAAGTCGCCTTTGGAACCTCCGGTCATCGCGGCAGTTCCCTTAAAAACAGTTTTAACGAAGACCACATCATCGCCATTGCCCAGGCGATCTGTGAATACCGTGAAGGGCAGGGCGTCACCGGACCGCTTTTTATGGGTAAGGATACACATGCGCTTTCCATCCCGGCTGAAAAGACGGCGCTGCAGGTTTTTGCAGCCAACGGTGTAAAGGTGATGATTGACCATGAGGATGGCTTTACACCTACACCGGTTATTTCTCACGCAATTCTTTCTTACAACAAGGACAGGAAAAAGGGGCTTGCCGATGGCGTTGTGATTACACCTTCGCACAACCCGCCTGATAACGGTGGTTTTAAATACAACCCGCCGCACGGCGGGCCGGCCGACAGCGACGCCACCGGTTGGATCGCCGACCGCGCCAATGAACTATTGGCAAACAGCAACGAGGAGGCCAGGGGGCTTTACTATCCGGACGCCCTGGAAGCTGAAACGATCGTCGGTTACGACTTTATCACCCCGTATGTGGAAGACCTCGCAAACGTGATCGACATGGAAGCCATTAAAGGGGCAGGGCTGAAAATATGCGCTGACGCCATGGGTGGCTCCGGCCTGCGTTACTGGCGCCCGATTGCCGAAAAATATGGGCTGGATCTGACCATTCGCAACGACAATGTCGACTATACCTTCAGCTTTATGACCCTGGACCACGATGGCAAGGTCCGTATGGACTGCTCCTCGCCATATGCGATGGCGAGCCTGGTCGCCCTGAAAGACGACTTTGATATCGCCTTCGGCAACGACCCCGACTATGACCGCCACGGTATCGTCACGAGATCATCCGGCCTGATGAACCCCAACCACTACCTTGCGGTGGCGATCAACTACCTGTTCAGTCACCGCAAAGGCTGGAGTGCAGATGCCGCTATCGGCAAAACTCTGGTCAGTTCTTCGATGATCGACCGTGTCGCTGCTGACCTCGGCCGTGACTTGCAGGAGGTTCCGGTTGGCTTCAAGTGGTTCGTTGATGGATTAGTCGATGGCTCCTACGGCTTTGGAGGTGAAGAATCCGCCGGCGCGTCTTTCCTGCGCAAGGATGGTACGGTCTGGAGCACCGACAAGGATGGCATCATCCTATGCCTGCTGGCCTGTGAAATCCTCGCGGTCACCGGCAAGGACCCCGGTGAACATTACCAGGACCTGGTGGCGAAATTCGGTAACCCGGTCTACGAGCGCGTCGATGCCCCCGCCAACCGCGAAGAAAAGGCGAAGCTGGCCGCCCTCTCACCTGAACAGGTGAAAGTAGACACATTGGCGGGGGAACCGATTACCGCCAAACTGACACATGCCCCCGCCAACGGTGCGGCCATCGGTGGCCTCAAGGTCTGTACCGAAAACGGTTGGTTTGCTGCACGGCCGTCAGGAACGGAAGACATCTACAAAATCTATGCCGAAAGTTTCAAAGACGAAGAGCATCTCAGGCAGATCCAGGCGGAAGCGCGTGAGATCGTTAACACCGCGCTTGCCTAGGAGGCTATTCGTAACAGGCACCCGGCAATGCAAAGGTATGCAACTTGCCTTGAGTGGATATAGGGGTAGAATCTTAGGTATGTGAAAGAAAGCGAACCCATCATTCCCCCGTTTCAACACGCTTTCGAGGAAGGTTAACATGACTTTGAACTGCACCACTCCATCACGATGGTTGTTGTTGGCAACCATCTTGACTCTCCTCGGGTATACATCAGCCATCCAGGCAGACCATACTCCAAACCCATCTGCAGTTACTGTAGCCGGCAGCCTGCAGAGCGAACTTGGCTGCCCCGGTGACTGGCAACCCGATTGTGCTGACACCCATCTGGGCTACGACGCTGATGACGATGTCTGGCAGGGGGTGTTCAATGTTCCCGCCGGCAACTGGGAATACAAGGCGCCGCTCAACAATAGCTGGGACGAGAACTATGGTGAGGGTGGCGTTCCCGACGGCCCTAACATTCTCCTAAATCTTGGCTCGGATACTGACGTCAAATTTTTCTATGACCACGAGACCCACTGGATTACCGATAATGTCAACTCGGTGATTGCCACAGTACCGGGCAGCTTCCAGAGTGAACTTGGTTGCCCCGGCGATTGGCAACCCGACTGTCTTCGTTCATGGCTCCAGGATGTTGACGGCGACGGTATATACAGTTTCTCCACCGACCAGATACCTGCCGGCAGTTACGAGGCCAAGGTGGCCATTGACGAGTCCTGGGATGAAAACTACGGTGACGGCGGTGTTCCCAACGGGGAGAACATTGCGTTCGCGGTGCCCGAAAACGCCACTATGCAGTTTGTTTACGACCCGGTTAGCCACATCCTGACCATCGGCTCTCAGGGCCCTGCCAACTATGCCATCGTCCACTATTACCGTGGCGACGGCGACTACGGCGACCACACCACCGGCGATTACAATGATTACTGGGGCCTGCACCTTTGGGGTGACGGCATCGACCCCGGCGAGGCCACTGACTGGACCAGCCCAAAACCCTTTCTTGGCGAAGATGAGTACGGGCGCTTTGCCTGGATCAAGCTTACCCCCGGGGGCGGGCCGGTCAATTTTATTGTCCACCGTGGCGACACCAAAGACGGTACCAACTCCGATCGCCAGTTCGACTCAAACAGTTCCCCTGAGATCTGGATCAAGCAGGATGATGGCAACGAGTACACGACCCAGGCCATGGCCCAGGGTTTTGCCACCGTGCGTTATCACCGTCCCGATGGTGATTATGGTGACTACACCAGCAGCGATTACAACGACTTCTGGGGGCTTCACCTCTGGGGTGACGCCATCGACCCCACAGAATCTACTGAATGGACGACCCCGAGAAAGCCTGACGATATCGATGACTACGGTCCGGTCTGGTATGTCCTGCTGCAGGATCCGGCGCAGGCCATGAATTTCATCATCCACCGCGGTGATGCAAAAGACCCCGGTCCCGACCAGAGCATTACACCCAATCAAATTCCCACGGCGTGGATCCAGTCGGGTGACACCGAGATTTACACCCAGCGTGGTGCGGCCGAGGGCTATGCCAGCCTTCACTACCACCGCCCTGGTGGCGATTATGGTGATTCGACGAGCCCTGATTTCAACGACTTCTGGGGCATGCATGTCTGGGACGGCGCCGAGAACCCATCGGACTGGCCTGACCCGGTTCGCCCGGCGGATTTCGACATTTTTGGCCCGGTTTTTGAGGTTCCGCTGGTCAACGGCGCGACAGAACTGGCCTATATTCTGCACCGCGGTGATGACAAAGACCCCGGCCCGGATCAGTTCCTTAACCTCGTTGTTGACGGCTACGAAGTCTGGCAACTCCAGGGCGCCGATCCGGCCAACCCTTACATCCTGCCTGTCTCAGGTGCGTCGGTCGCCAACCCCGGTGACCTTCGGCGGGAGCAGGCCTACTGGGTGGATGAACGGACCATTGCATGGGATGTCGCAGACACTGCCGGAAACACTTTCACGCTACATTACGCGGCAAACGGCGGTCTGACAGCCACCGACAACGGCATCATTGGCGGTTCGAGTATCGTCTTGACGCCAGGTGAACTCAGCGATGAAGTCAAAGTGAAGTTCCCGCACCTCGCTGGCTTACCCGCCCTCGAAATCCCCGCTGGCGCTCTCGCGCAAGTACCCGAGATTCTGCGTGGACAGTTCGCCGTTTCGGCGGTTGACGGTAATGGTAAATCGGTGGACGCGACGGGATTGCAGATTCCGGGTGTTATTGATGACCTGTATTACTATGACGGGCCGTTGGGTGCGGATGTTTCAGGTGGGCAGACTGTCATGAGGCTTTGGGCGCCTACCGCAAAATCGGCTTCTCTGCTGCTCTTCGACGACTCTGATCCGGCCACCACGCCGGTATCCCTGCCCATGACTGCAGACCCTGCGACCGGTGTCTGGACCACGATGGGCGGAATGGACTGGATAGGCAAATACTACCTGTTCCAGGTTGAAGTGTGGGCTCCAACAACGGGCCTGGTTGAGACCAATGCAGTCACTGACCCCTATTCACTCTCACTATCCGCCGATAGCACGCGAAGCCAGATCGTCAACCTCGGTGATCCGGTGCTGCAGCCTTCCGGCTGGGATTCACTGGCCAAGCCGGCATTGCCGGCCCCTGAAGACGTGGTGGTCTACGAACTCCATGTGCGTGATTTTAGCTGGTACGACCCCATCGTGCCTGAAAATGAGCGGGGAACTTTTAGCGCGTTTACCCAGGACGATTCCTACGGTATGGAGCACCTGTCGGCCCTGGGTGATGCCGGTCTAACCCATATCCACCTGTTGCCGGCATTCGACGTAGCCACCCTGCCAGAGTACCGCACAGACCAGGTGGAACCGGACGATGACGTCCTTGCCAGTTATACGCCTGATTCAGAAGAGCAGCAGGCAGCGATCACCGCCATCGAAAATGACGATGGCTTCAACTGGGGTTACGATCCTTGGCACTACACCGTTCCCGAAGGCAGTTACTCAACTGATCCGGATGGTCCGCAACGTATCCTCGAGTTCCGTGAGATGGTGCAATCGCTCAATGAGAGCGGTTTGCGGGTGGTGATGGACGTGGTTTACAACCACACCAACTCGGCCGGTCAGAACGACAAGTCCGTGCTCGACAAACTCGTGCCCGGTTATTACCACCGCCTGAATGCCGAGGGTGATGTGGAGACATCGAGTTGTTGCCCGAACACTGCGGCCGAGCATGCGATGATGGAGAAGCTGATGGTCGATTCCATCGTCACGTGGGCGCGCGATTACAAGGTCGACGGCTTCCGCTTTGACCTGATGGGGCACCATCCAAAATCCACGATGCTGAAAATACGCGCCGCTCTCGATACACTCACTGAAGCCAGTGATGGTGTGAACGGTAGCGAGATTTACCTCTACGGTGAGGGCTGGAACTTCGGCGAGGTCGCCAACAACGCGCGCTTTGTCCAGGCGACCCAGGCCAATATGCCGGGAACCGGCATCGGCACTTTCAATGACCGTGTTCGTGACGGTGTGCGCGGGGGCGGTCCCTTCAGCGGTCTGCAGGAGCAGGGGTTTGCCACCGGTCTCTTCTACGACCCCAATGCAACCCCGCAGGGCACACCTGCAGAGCAGGCGGACCGGCTGAGAATGGAAGCTGACTGGATCCGCGTGTCGCTGGCTGGCGCGCTGGCCAATTTCCCGCTGGTCGACCGTAACGGCAACACTGTGCTGGGGTCGCAGATCGACTACAACGGCCAGGGGGCAGGCTATACCCTCGACCCACAGGAGATCATCAACTACTGCGCTGCGCATGACAACGAAACCTTCTTCGACGCCGTGCAGTTAAAGGTCCCGGTACCGACGGCGAACGGCGATCGCGTACGGGTTCAGAACATCGCCAACGACCTGATCGCCCTGGGACAGGGTGTGCCCTTTTTCCACGCCGGCCAGGACATGTTGCGCTCCAAGTCGATGGACCGCGACAGTTACAACTCCGGCGACTGGTTCAACCGCCTCGACTTTACCTTTACATGGAATAATTGGGGAGGTGGTTTGCCGGTAGCGTCTAAAAACCAGGACAACTGGCCGCTGATGCAACCCTTGCTGGCCAACCCGGCTCTGCAGGTAAGCCCATTCGACATCGAAGCTGCAACAGGGCACTTCCGCGAAATGATGCAGATCCGCAAGAGCTCAGGACTGTTCCGATTGCCGAACGAGGCGGCCATAATCAATAGGGTTGGATTCCTCAACACGGGTCCTTCACAAATTCCGGGAATGATCGTAATGACCCTGTCGGATGATGATGGCAGCGTGGACCGCTTGCGCGAAAGGATCGTGGTGCTCTTCAATGCCACCGATGACCCGCAGGTATTCGCGGCGCCTTCACTTGCAGCTTACAACTTCGATTTGCACAAGGTACAACAGGCATCGTCCGACCCGGTGGTGGTGACATCTAGCTGGGACGGTGACACGTCCACCTTCACGGTGCCGGCACGTACTACCGCAGTTTTTGTTTCCTTGCGGTCAGCTGAAGATCAGATTGAACTGGTGATTGAGGATATAGCCGAACTGGTCGCTACCGGCGTGCTGAATTCCGGTCAGGGTAATGCGCTCACCGTCAAGCTGGAGAATGCGCTGGCCAAGATTGCCCGTGGTCAAACCAAGGCCGCCATCAATCAACTCATTGCCTTCATCAACCAGGTAGAGGATTTTGTGGCGGATGGAATTCTTACACCGGAGCAGGGCATGTCGCTAATCGCAGTGGTGGAGGATATTATCGATACCCTCCTGGCCTGACCATAACTCCTGGGCCGAACGGTTCAGGAACGGCCGGGGCCGCTCGAGTGGTCCCGGCGTGTGTTGGTGCATACTGAGCTCTTTTCATTTCCGTGCCCGGGTCGGGCGCCGGGTGGTATCCGCCGGTTTTGTGATATAGCATGGTGGCAACGAAACATAACCTGCCCAATTCAGCTTTCTGATATCCATTGGAGCAAGAGCTAAATTAGCTCAATCCAGGCACGGGCTTTCAGTGTGGTTCGGCCTTTCCTGGGGTTACAGGTCAAAACGCATCCTGACCGAGGTGCCACGGCGATCGGGACCAGTTGTTCACTTGGAGCAAATCTTAAATTATGAATGCACAGAAATTGAAATTGTCCTTTCGTGAGAAATTTGGCTATGGGTTGGGCGATACGGCCAGTCACTTTGCGTGGGACCTGGCCGGTATGTTCCTGTTTTTCTATTACACGGATGTGTACGGGATATCCGCCGCGGCTGCCGGTACCATCATGCTGGTTGCGCGAGTTTGGGATGCCGTGTCCGATCCGCTTATCGGCATCATTGCCGACCGCACAAATACCAGGTGGGGAAAGTTCCGTCCCTACATGATGTGGTTTGCCGTTCCCCTCGGGGCGACACTGGTCATGCTGTTCACCACGCCGGATCTCGAGCAGACGGGCAAGATCATTTTCGCGGCCTGTGCATACCTGATGCTGAGCACATTTTATACGGCGGTGAACCTCCCATTCTCGGCTTTATCCGGGGTGATGACGAGTGACTCGAAGGAACGGACACTGCTGAACCAGTACCGCTTTTTCCTTGGTTTCAGCGGTATGTTCGTGGTCAGCCTGACCATGACAATTAAGAATTACCTGATTGTCGATGACGTGCTGGCGTATGCGGTTTCGATGAATATGCCGGCTGAAGCGCTTGCCTATATCAGGGATTACAACTGGGGTGAGGCCCGCCTTCTTGACGAGGGTGGAACCTTGAAGCAGGTGATTACCGAGGCCGAAAGAGCTGCTTTTCAGCTGATCGCCATTGTATTGGGGGTAGTGGGCACTTTATTACTTTTCTTCAGCTTCTCTTCGACCAAGGAGCGTATTGAGCCACCGAAAGACCAGGTCAATAACATTGTTGAAGACTTCAAGTGCGTATTCGGTGTCCGGGACTGGTTGATCCTGTTCATGCTGGGTATCGTCACGTTCATACTGATCAACATCCAGGGCGCGGTCGTTAACCAGTACTTCAAGTACATTGTTGGCCGCGAAAACGACGTAACGATCTTTTACACCTCCACCACCCTGTGCCTGATATTTGGCGTATTAATGGCCGCTCCACTGACCAAAAAATTTGAAAAGCGCAATGTTTACCTGGTTTGCTCGGTATTGTCCGGTGTTTTGACCATGGCACTGTACCTCCCCGGACCTGAAGATTTTTACCAGTTACACATCACCAATATCCTATCCAAGCTGGCCATTGCGCCGACCATTCCGCTGCTGTGGGCGATGATTGCCGATACCGTGGATTTCTCCGAGTGGAAAAACAAGCGGCGGGCGACCGGGCTGTTTTTCTCGGCCACCACTTTTGCCCAGAAAATCGGCGGCGGTATCGCGGTTGCCATTGCCGGCTTGCTGTTGACCGTGGCCAACTATGACGGTGCGGCTGTGCAGCAAACCGATGAAGCCATGGCCTCTCTGCGCCTCATGTTTTCGGTGGTTCCGGGGGCACTTTATGTATTAACCGGTGGCTTATTGCTTTTCTATCATCTCGATGACAGCAAGCTCGAAGATATAAGGGTTGAGCTGGATCGGAGGCGGGAAGCGGAGTAGCGGACGTTTGGTGGCGGCCACCTTTTAATATGAAGCTCCGATGAGGGAACTCTGAAGAAACCATAGAACATGCCCAACTGTTTGACGGATGGGCGTTATGGATTTTCCGGTTCTTTTTCAGGATAATTTTCCGTATTTTTGTTCAACCAGCAGCTCTAAATTACTATCGCTTGAATATCCATCGTTGTGTATTGTTGTTCTGCTTATTCCGGGTGACCACTGCATTGTCATGTGAGCCTTCATGAGCGTCCAAATATCGTCCATTACTCTTTTGCTGAACAGTGAAAGTGCTGTTGCCGAGGGGAGTCACTATCCACCGTTGTGTATTGTTGTTCTGCTTATTTCGGGTGACCACTGCATTGTCATGTGAGCCTTCATGGGCGTCCATATAGCGTTCATTGCTCTTTTGCTGGATCGTGTAAGTGTTTTTTCCAACGGGAGTCAGGATCCATCGCTGAGTATCGTTGTTCTGTTTGCTCCGTGTGACCACCGCATTGTCCTTTGAGCCATCATGTGCGTCCATGTAACGCCCGTTACTTTTTTGCTGGATTGTATAAACCCCTTTCAACCCTCCGCGTGCCCGCTCTTCTGAAAGGGCTTGCTCGGCTATACGGCGTCGCTCCTCCAAGCGTGCCAGTTCGGCTGGAGAGGGCGGGTCGCTCTCGGACTGTTGCTTCAGTGCCTGGAGATCCCTTTCGAGCGATTGGAGATTTTCAGGCGTGGGACTGTCTGCTTTTCCATCTGAAAACATAAAAATCCTGACCCTGCCCACCATCGATTTTCCACCAATCGCTTGAGCCAGTTCGTTACCTTGTCCGAACTCTTTGCATTCGTTAGTGTTCCCGGGTTCGACTCGATGCCGCTTTCCCCGGATGATTACCCAATCATCACAAACTCCATTTCCAAATGACCACCTGTTGTTCAGAACCACGATGGTTTCCGTATCTGCTTCAATCCAGGTTCCGTCTTGAAGCATATCGCCATCCTGCAAAGTTTCAGGTGTGAAGCCTGTTCCATAGATAAACCGGACCACCTGTGCCGAAACCGAGGCGGAAAATAGAATCGCGGCAGCCAGCACTGTTAGCAGCAAACTCACTGGTACCTGGAATCGATAATCGTTCATTTCAGTTCTCCTTGTCACTGTGTTTGGGCTTGCCGGGTCTCAGCGCACAGGCGCTTGATCCGGTTGACTTCGTCCATACTCTCGTTTTTCGGGGGACAATAGTCCTCACTGGCTTGAAGTTCGCCTTTAAAAAGCAGAAGAGACGTAAGATGTTTTTCAAGTTGATCTGCATTCCCGGTACAGGCGTAAGCACCTGCGAGAAGCGCGTGCACACAAGAAAGACGATCCGGTGGTGC
>Ga0316198_10000514_pt1 | contig 20502 bp, 10 predicted proteins | sample OudBieAanoxic_MG_FD_204935 | JGI IMG/M metagenome (GOLD analysis project Ga0316198, IMG submission 204935) | Coastal sediment microbial communities from Oude Bieten Haven, Netherlands - site A anoxic | ecosystem: Environmental > Aquatic > Marine > Coastal > Sediment | place: Netherlands...
AGCCCCGTCCGGGGACCAGATGATCCCACCCGGCGAGCGATCCCAAGCTTCGGTCAGCACCCGCGCCTCGCCATCGGGCCAATCCATCACCATCACCCGGAAACGGTCCGCCTCGTATCCGGGCCGGACCATGGCCAGATAGGCGAGTTTCGAACCGTCGGGCGAGAATGCGGGCGCCGCATCCCAGGCCCGGTTGGCGGTGGTCAGCTTCTCAGCCGGCGCGGATCCGTCGGTCGCCGCCACCCAAAGATCGTAGTCGGTGGACCAGGTCTCCTCGGATCCCTTGACGACCTTGGCGGTGTAGACCACCGTCGCATCATCCGGAGACACGGTCCAGTCCTCATCACCACCCCACGGAATGGTCGGACAATCACCGTCCACCCCGGCCATCAGATCCACCGGTTCACCGCTCGGTTTTCCGTCCTCACCGAGCCCGATCCTGAAGAGATGGTTGCGTCGGCCGTCCTTCCAGAAGTCCCAGTGGCGGACAAAGGTCTGGTCGAAGATCATCCCGGTGGTTTTCTCTTCGTCAGCGTCCTTCAACCGTTCGACGGTGCACGGCACCGAGTTCTCACAGTCGGCAAAGACTTTGAGCCCCAGGTAGAGAGCCTGGGCGCCGGGGCCGACCTTGAAAGCTTCGATATCGAGGGGTAGATCGGTGACCTGTTCCGCCTCGCCTCCGTCGACCGCCATCCGCCAGACCTGGGACGACCCCGATCGAGCCGACAGGAAATAGAGCGTGCGGGAATCGGCCCAACGCGGACTCCAGTCGGACGAGGCGTGCGTCGTTAAACGGCGCACCACCGATCCATCGGTGGCGGCCAGCCAGAGGCTCCGCCCACCTCGGTTGGCTTCGAGATCCATGGTCGTCACGACAAAGGCGACAACCGAACCATCGGGGGACGGCTGGGGATCGCCGAGGCGGTCCATGGCCACGAGATCGTGGACGTTGAAGGGGTGGGTTTCAGCGGCGGCGTTGACCGCGCCACAGGTAAGGGCCAGCACGATGGCGAGGCTCAGGGAAGATCGTTGCATCGGAAACCTCCGACCCGGGAAACCGGGCAGAGGATATGGTAGCGCAGCTTGCAGGATGCAGGATGCAGGATGCAGGATGCAGGATGCAGGATGCAGGATGCAGGATGCAGGGAGAACGTCGATCAACCCGACACCCTGTCAAGTCTTCAGTTGCCTACTTGTGCCCTGAAACCTGATCGCGTCAGGTTTTCGGCACCCAGTCCTCGAGCCCACCGGATTCGAACCCGCCGGCGAAGAGGGCGCCGGACGGACGGTCTACGACAACCTCGGCCGGGGCGGCTTCGGCGACGAGGATCTCTTCGACCAGCGGCTCCTGGGCGGCCTGACGCTCGATGGGAGCGGGTTCAGGATCGGGAGCCTCGATCAGGGCGAATTCGGCGGTCGCGTCGGAAGGTTCGAAGGTGATGGTCTGGATCGACGCCACCCGCGGCGCCGCCACCTCGTCAAACTTGGTCGTGCCCTGCGACATCCAGATGGAGCCGACACCGAGGGTCATGACCACTGCGGCGGCCGCTGCCATCCATCCGTAGCCGCGCCGGCGTGCGGGGAGGTGGAAATCGCTAAAGGTCGCCGCAACAGCCTCATCGACCGTAGCGGCCATGTCACTGCCGAACTGCTCTTGCCACCATTCCCGGCAGACCGGGCAGGACTCACTGATGCTCTCGGCTTCGAAGGAGGCGGCATCGTCGAGCCGGCCCATTGCGAGGTCGAGCACCAGTCGTCCGTGGTCGGGGCAATTCGGGGAATTCATCATCATCTCCACTCATAAAGACGCAGGTGGATCGTCGAGGTAACGCTCACTCCGAAAAATCGGTCGTTCAGTTCTTCCGCGCCCGAATGACCGGTTTATCTGAGGATGGTTTACGCTCATGTGATGACCACCGTCAATCCCATCGCTGTTGTCACCGGAGCATCGAGCGGCATCGGAGCAGCGACGGCGCTGGCCCTCGCCGACAACGGTTGGCGAGTTGTGCTGGTGGCGCGTCGCGCCGACCGGATCGAAAATCTCGCTCACGGCATCGCCGGCGCAGGGGGGAAGGCCATCGCCGAAGCCCTGGACGCCGCCGACGGCGCCGCCGTCGACGCCATGGCCGGGAGGGTCCGCGCCGCCTGGGGCTCGCCATCGCTCATCGTCAACTCGGCCGGAGCAGGAATCTGGCGCTTCCTCGAGGAAACCACCGCCCGAGAGATCGATTCCATGATCGGCGCACCCTACCTCGCCGCGGCTCACACCACCCGCGCTTTTATTGGCGACATGATCGCTGCGGGTCGTGGGCTAGTGATCCACATCGGATCGCCGGCATCGGTCATCCCGTGGCCCGGCGCCACCGCTTACACCGCGACGCGCTGGGCGCTCCGCGGTTTGCACGAGGCCCTCCACCAGGATCTCAGAGGCACCGGGGTCTCGACCTCACTGGCTTATTTTGGCGAAGTCTCGAGCGACTATTTCAAGGTCAACCCCGGCTCCCAAGAACACATCCCCAGCCTGGGCTCGTGGATCCCGGTGAGCACCCCGGAATCCTGCGCCGAGGTGATCCTCCGCATCGTCCGACGACCGCGACCGGTGGTCTACCACCCCTTCGCCCTGCGCCTCATGGCGTGGACCGCGACGCTCGCGCCGGCGCCGACGAGGTGGCTCATCGCACAAACCGGCCGCAAACACTAAAGATTCACCGCAAAGCCGGTCGCTGTCAGCTCATCGCTTTCAGCCGTCAGCTTTTTGGCACCTAACCTCATGACCGTGCTCCTCCCAGCGGGATGGACCGCGATGGAGCTGATGGCTGATGGCTGATGGCTGATGGCTGATGGCTGAGAGCTTACGGCTACGTACCGTCTTGTCTTGCGGTTTATTCTGCCCTCCCCAAATTGCGCTACCCTTCAGCCATGGACAACGTCATCAAATGCGGCTCGTGCGGCGCCGATCTCCCCGAACGGTCGACCCTCTGTACATCGTGCGGTTGGGATCTGAGAAGCGCGATTACGACCGAACCGAGGAGATCGATCCTCGGCCAGTTGGGCTCCGGCGGGTGGCGAGTCCTTCTTTACGGCGCGATCATCCTGTTGCCGATCCTCGGCTTCGCCAGGCTGCGCGACACCGGGCCCGGTCCGGATCTGCCGACAACGCTGCGTTGGATGGCGTCCGGCGACGACGGCCGCGCCGCGGAACTCATCACGATTCACCGCGCACACGAGATCGGCGCCGCCGTCTCCCGCTACGCGGTCCGCGAAACCGAACCCTTTGGCTTCGACGGCGAATGGCAGGACGAACTCGCCTCCTACTCGACCATGAACATCCGCGGATGGATGCCGCTCGTCTTCTTCGGCGCCGACAGCGAGTCGGCGCCGGCCTCGGTTTGTGAATTCTACGAGGTTCGTGAGGTTGACGGTTGGGGCCGCGACTACGCGGTTCAAACCCGTTTCATCGAACGCGGTGACAGCTGGATGACCGATCCCGAGATCGAAGCGGATCTTGAAGCCGGCCTCCAGGCGCGATTCCACACCGTCGAACGACCCGCCCTCGGTAACGGCGACTGGCTGCGACTCGAGCTTGTTTCGGCCGGAAAGGATGGCGGCTTCGACACCGCTGATGACCTTCGGTTCATCAGCTACAGCCTCATCGCCCGCCCCCTGCGGCTGGCGATCTCACCGGAGAACGTGCTCAAGCAGCGGGAGCGCGACCTCACCATCGGACCGCAGTACTTCCGTCTCGAAGGCTCGGACTACGATTTCATCGACGCAAGGCTCCTCGCCGAGTACCGCCTCACGAGTCTGTACTGACTCCGCAGGCCCACCGGGTTGGAGTCAGAACACCACGTCCTGCATTGATTCACGCGCGGAGATCGATCTTGCCAACCGCAGCGACGACGCTTGAAACACGAAGTTCACCAAGACCCACAAAGAAACCACAAAGTCGTTTTTTGACTCATAGCACGCCATCGAATGGTCAGCCACAGTGCGGATCGGAGGGAGCCCGGGTCATTCTCCGATGCTTCGTGGAACCTTCGTGGTTCTTTGTGCCCTTCGTGTTTCAAAAAACCATCGCGGAAGCCGCTCGGGTCAATGACTCGAAGGGCCCAAAATACCTTCTAGCCCCGAGGCCTACCATGCATCGTCCCCGTCTAGGTATCAGCCCAGGTTGGCGGCCCACGGCGGCTTGGCGGCGAGATCGTCCTGCAGCGCCCTGACCGCCAGCGGTCCTCTGCGCAAGGTGGCCACCGCCTCGGCGGCGGCGTAGGCGCCAGGGATCGTCGTGAAATAGGGCACGTTGGCGTCCAGCGCCGCCCGGCGGATCGAGGGTGCATCGCGGGCCGCCTTGCGGCCGGCAGCTGTGTTGACCACGATATCGATCCCGCCTTCGGCCAGAAGATGGGGGATATCAGGATCACCTTGACCCACTTTGAAGACCGTTCGCACCTCGGGGTAGCCCGCATCATGGAGCATTTTCGCTGTTCCCTCGGTGGCGAGAAGCTCAAAACCGAGCTCCTCGAAGCGAGCAGCCAGAGCCGGCAGGCGTGTCTTGTCACGATCGGCGAATGAGAGCAGCACCTTGCCCTCCTGGGGCAGCCGCCATCCGGCGGCGAGAGCGGCCTTGGCAAAAGCCTCGCCGAAGGTACGGCCGCGACCCATGACCTCGCCGGTGGAGCGCATCTCGGGACCGGGCAGCGGGTCGACCCCCGGGAACCGCTCGAAGGGAAAGACCGGGAGTTTGACCGCCACCTCCGATGGCACACCATCGTGGACCCCGAGTTCGGCAAGACTGGCTCCGGCGCAGACCCTGGCGGCGAGCTCGGCCCAGGGAGTCCCGGTGGCGCGGGCGAGGAACGGCACCGTCCGCGACGCCCGGGGGTTGACCTCGATGAGGTAGACCACGCCCTCCTGGATGGCGAACTGGACATTCATCAGACCGCGCACACCGAGGGCCAGCGCGAGAAGCCTGACCTGGCGTCTGAGCTCGGCCTGGAGTTCGAGGGGCAGGCTCACCGGCGGGGTCACGGCGCCCGAATCACCCGAGTGGACACCGGCCTCTTCGATGTGCTCCATGATGCCGCAGATGACCACCCGCTCGCCATCGGCCACCGCATCGACATCGACTTCGGAGGCCTGTTCGAGGAAGTGGTCGAGAAGGACCGGCCGGTCGGGATCGACGGCCGCCGCGCGCTCGAGGTACTCGGAGAGCTCATCGGGACCGTAGACGATCTCCATGGCGCGACCGCCGAGAACATAGGAGGGCCGCACCAGAAGCGGGTATCCGAGCTCTGCACCGGCAGCCTCGGCCTGATCGGCGGACGAAATCATCCTGCCCGGCGGCTGACGCAGACCGAGGTCGCGCAGCAGCTCCGAAAAACGACCCCGGTCCTCCGCCCGATCGATGGCGTCACGGGGCGTTCCCCAAATCGGCACCTCGTATTTTTCAAGATCTTCCGCGAGCTTGAGCGGGGTCTGGCCTCCGAGCTGGACGATGACGCCCACGGGGCGTTCGGCGGCGCAGATATCGAGCACGTCCTCGATGTGGAGAGGATCGAAGTGGAGCCGATCGACGGCGTCGTAATCGGTGGATACGGTCTCGGGATTGCAGTTGACCATCACCGCTTCAAAGCCCTCGGAGCGGATCCCGGCCACCGCCTCGACACAGCAGGCATCAAACTCGATCCCCTGGCCGATCCGCACCGGCCCTCCACCGAGGATGACCACCGATCGGCGAGCCGCGGGCTGCTCGTCGCGGTCGCCGAAGCTGCCGTAAAGATAGGGCGTTCGGGCCTCGAACTCGGCGGCGCAGGTGTCGACCCGGCGCCGGATCCGGTGCAGCCCAAGATCGAGTCGACGCTGCCGTTCGGTCTCGGGATCGGTTCCCTGAAGCCGCGCAAGTTGACTGTCGGCAACGCCGAGTCGTTTGGCTGCGGCGCGGGTCGGCCCATCGAGTTCCGGATCCCGCAATACGGTCTCGGCCGCCACCAATCCACCGATCCGGCGCAGGAACCAGGAATCGACGGCGGTGATCCCGATGAGGCGTTCCTCGGTCCAGCCGCGGCGAAGGCCCTCGGCGAGCTCCCACATTCTCTCGGGAGAGGGTATGGCGAGCCGAGAGGCAAGACCATCGTCGTCCACCGCTTGGAGATCGGCCGGCGCGTCGAGGGAATCGCGATCGATCTCGAGCGAGCGGATCGCCTTGAGCAGGGCCTCCTCAAAACACCGTCCCATGGCGGCGACCTCGCCGACCGCCTTCATAGCGGTGCCGAGGACGGGCTCGGAGCCGGGGAACTTCTCGAAGGCAAAACGAGGGATCTTGACGACCACATAGTCGAGCGCGGGCTCGAAACTGGCCGGGGTCGTGCCCGTGATGTCGTTGGAAATCTCGTCGAGACGGCGCCCGAGGGCGACCTTGGCCGCGATCCTGGCGATGGGGAAACCCGTCGCCTTGGACGCCAGCGCCGATGACCGCGAGACCCGAGGGTTCATTTCGATGATCGCGTAGCGACCATCCTCGGGGTTGACCGCGAACTGGACATTGGCGCCGCCGGTGGCGACACCGACCGCATCGAGGACACCGCGGGCGGCGTCGCGCAACACCTGGTACTCGCGATCGGTGAGGGTCTGGGCCGGGGCGACGGTGATGGAGTCGCCGGTGTGGACCCCCATGGGATCGACGTTCTCGATGGAGCAGACCACGACAAAAGCGCCCGCCGAGTCGCGCATGACCTCGAGCTCGAACTCTTTCCAACCGATCACCGAAGTCTCCACCAGGACCTGGTTGGTCGGTGAGGCGTCGAGACCGTGCCGAAGAAGCTCGACAAAGGAATCGCGATTGTCAGCGGATCCCCCTCCCCACCCTCCCAGGGTGAACGAGGGGCGCAGAATGGCGGGAAGGCCGATGGTTTCGAGCGCCGCCAATCCTTCTTCGATCGAGGTCACGGTGATCGCCGGCAGCACCGGCAGACCGGCCTCGGTCATGGCCTGACGGAATTCTTCACGATCCTCGGCGAGCCTGATCGACCGAACCGAGGCGCCGAGGAGCTTGATGCCGAGCCGTTCGAGCACGCCCGCCTCTTCGAGCTCCACCGCCAGATTGAGAGCGGTCTGGCCGCCGAGGGTCGGGATGAGCGCATCGGGCCGCTCGCGTTCGAGCACCGCGGTGACCGATTGCAGGGTCAGTGGTTCGACATAGCTCCGATGGGCGAGACGGACGTCGGTCATGACCGTGGCCGGGTTGGAGTTCACCAACACGACCCGACAACCCTCCTCGCGCAGGGCCTTGACACCCTGAACACCGGAGTAATCGAACTCGCAGGCCTGACCGATCCGGATCGGCCCGGCGCCGAGGATGCAGACCGACTCGGGGATGGCGGGCCGGCTCATGATTGTGTCTCCCGACAACGTTCGCCAAATCTCGTAAACAGCCCGACAGCGTCGTTGGGACCCGGAGCAGCCTCGGGATGGAACTGGACCGCCTCGACCCCGACTCTCGGCAGGGCGAGGCCCTCGAGGGTGCCATCGGTGAGATTGATATGCGTCACTTCGACCTCGCGCGGCAACGACGACTCCTCCACCGCATAGTTGTGATTCTGCGAGGTCACCAGAACACTGCCGGTGGCAAGCTCACGCACCGGGTGGTTGCCGCCGTGATGGCCGTAAGGCAGTTTGACCGTGCGGCCGCCCAGGGTCAGTCCGAGGAGCTGACAACCCAGACAGATGCCGAGGATCGGGATCTTCCCGATCAGACCATCGATGAGTTCTCGGGCGCCGACCACCGCAGCCGGGTCGCCGGGGCCATTGGACAGCACCACGCCGGCGTAGTCACCGTTGAGCACCTCGCGCGCGGATACCGACGGCGGCAAGACTCGTACCCGCAGGCCCTCGGCTACCAGACGTCGGAGGATGGAGCGCTTGACACCGAAATCGATGACCGCCACCGGCGGTCGATCGCTCGATCCCATCGCCTGCTCGGCTTCGGACGGAGACCTCCAGGGTCCCCGATCCCAGGCATAGGCCTCGCCGCACGCGACCTCGCGAGCAAGATCGCACCCGTCGGTGCCCCGCGCCGTACGTGCGCGTTCGACGAGCGCCTCCACCGCTGTGCCGTCGGTGGCGATCACCCCGGGCACGGCGCCGGCGGTGCGGATGTGGCGAACGATGGCACGGACATCAAAGCCCCAACCGACGGTGACACCGAGCCTGGCGAGCCAATCCTCGGCGTCTTCTTCGGATCGCCACGAGGACGCCTCCAAATCGAGGTCCTGGACGATGAGCGCCCGCGCCCAGACCCGGTCGGACTCGGCATCGAGGGCGTTGACCCCAACCTGTCCGACATGGGATGTCGTGAGGCAGAGGATCTGACCGTGGTACGAGGGATCGGTGAGCATCTCCTGGTAGCCGGTCATCGCGGTGTTGAAAACGACCTCGCCGTCGATGATCGACGACGCTCCGGCGGCAAAGCCGGAGAACACAGTTCCGTCCGCGAGAACGAGGTGGGCAGGCCGTGGGCTGTCGAGCAATCGGGGAAGAGAGGAGTTTTTCACCATTCTGAGGCCGGAGCTTAGCACGGCTTTGGTGAAGATTTCCGCCCGCTCGATGAGGGCGGACCCACCCGCGGGAAGCGGGCTCGCGTATCCTTGGACCACATGAGCGTTTCCAACGACGCATCCGCCTGGGAGGCCACGGCCGTGCTGGTTCGCCGGGCGCGCGCGGGGGACGAACAGGCGTTCGCTGAGTTGCTCCAGGCTCACCGTGCCGCCATCACCTCGACGCTGGTGGCATGTGGAGTGCGCCAACCCGAGACCGCCCAGGATCTTGCCCAGGATGTCGCCCTCAAAGCATGGGCCAGCCTTTCGAACCTCAAGGATCCACGGACGTTCAAGGCGTGGGTGCGCCGGATTGCAGCCAACGCGGCGCGGGATCACCTCAGGCGGATGGCGGTCCGCAAGGAGGACGAACTCGATGCCGCCTTGCACGTTGAGTCCGACGACGACCCTCACATGCAGGCCGAGCGCATCGCCGAGATCCGGCTCATGATGACCATCCTCGACAGCGAGGATCCCGAGGTCGTCGGACTCCTCATGGCCAAGGCCGACGGCGAGAGCATCGAGAGCATGGCCGACCGGCTCTCACTCACCGAGGGCGCGCTCAAGATGCGGCTCATGCGGGTCCGGAAACGGTTGCGGCAGCGGCTCGAGGAGCTTCGGCTGGGAAAGTGACCACGAGGACGGCAAGACAACGCTGAGGCGCAACGATGCATTCGGATACGATATTCTCCCCAAATGCCTCCCTCTCGTCTGGTAGCCAAGATCGGTCTTTTTCTTGGAGCCACGCTGTTCGCTCTGGCGCTGTCGGAGTTCGTGGTGAGAATCGTCCGCGATCCACGACCGTTGGAGCTTCAGGAACAACGCCGTGCTTTTCCGACCTATTACCCCCTCGCTGAGGCGGGCCTCTTCGCCCGAGACGGCGACAGTGAATTGCGGTATCGGCTCACCCCGGGGTTCGAGATGGAACTCCGCGACAACCTCTATCGGATCAACAGTCTCGGTTTTCGGGGCCACGAGCAACCCTCCTGGGGCCACCCCGAAACCAGACGGGTGGTTCTGCTCGGCGACTCCTACGCATTCGGACTCGGGGTCGATCAGGACGAAACCCCGGCTGCGCAGCTCGAGGCACGACTCCAGGGGGCCTGCGGTTCGGTTGCGGTTCTCAATCTCGGCGTTCCCGGGTACCACACCGGTCAGGAATCGGCCCTCGCGGAGCGGGTCGGTTTCGATCTCGATCCGAATCTGATGGTGCTTCTCTATTACGCCAACGACGAGACAACCGCAGCGTTTCAATACGACCCTACAACCAGGGTGTTGTACGGCGACGCATTGCCGGTGCCCTACTGGCTCAAGGGACCGCTCGCCCACTCGGCCGCCTACCGCTGGCTTGCGCGCGCCAAGGTCGGACGGATGCGCGAGAGGGGTGATTTATCGGCCATGGGTGATCGCCACTGGCCGGTGACCCGATCGCGGCTCGAGTCACTGTTCCGGGCCTGCGCCAACCGCGGCGTCCCCCTGGTGCTGGCGAACCTTCCGATGCTCTTGAGTTCGGAGGCCCTACAGCGCCCCGACTGGACCGGTCATCGGAACTACGAGAGAGTCGCCGACCTCGCCGAGAGGCACGAGGTCCCTTGGGTCGATCTCCGGTCGGTTCTTCTCGCCGAGGCTCACTCGCCCGATGATCCGTTTTTTGAACGAATCGTCATCTCGGTCGAACCACCGCGGGACCACCATCTCAATCCCGCCGGATACGCCCTGGTCGCGGATGCGATCGCCGAGACGCTGATTTCAGGGGATCTGCTTGGGTGTCCTCAGGAGCATTGATCGCCGGATTCACGCTCGTTCAGCTCCTCGGACGCCACCAGGGCTCGAGGCGTTTGCACAAGACGTCCCATGCGGCATCGGTATCGACGATGGCATCGCCGCCGAGCTTGACGAGCATTTCATCGGCGAGGATCAGCGCCAGCATGGACTCCACGATGACCGGCGCTGCGCCGATTGCCGTGACATCGGAGCGCTCCCACACCGTCGCCCCCGCTTCCCCGGTCGTCAGGTCGACCGACGCCAGGCCCTTGCGCAGGGTTGAAATGGGTTTGAAGTAGGCCCTGGCAACCACATCCTCGCCGTTGGTCACGCCCCCTTCGAGCCCACCGGCACGGTTGCTGTCCCGGCGCAGTGCGCCTTCCTCGACATGGATCGCATCGTGGGCCTCGGAGCCCAGGCACCCCGCGACCTCGATCCCGGCGCCGATGGCGGCGGCCTTGACCGAGTGAATGCTGACGAGCGCATGGACGATCTGTCCGTCGAGCTTGCGGTCCCAATGGGTGTGCGAGCCGAGCCCCGGGGGCAGTCCGCGAACCACCCCACCGACCACGCCACCCATGGTGTCGCCATCCTGACGCGCAGCTCGAACCGCCTCGACCAGCGCCTCTTCGCGATCCGGAAAGGGCGTGACCAGGGGCGAGTCAAAATCGACCTCGGCGAGTCCATCCCAGGTCGGCGGACCTTCGGTCACCACGTGCGGCCCGAGCTGGAGCACCGCCGAACGCTGGGCGATCCCGAAACGCGAGAGCAGCTGGGCGCAGACCGCGCCCGCCATGACCCGCGCCCCGGTCTCCCGCGCCGAGGCTCGCTCGAGCACATTGCGCATGTCGTCGAGTTGGTCCGTCGCCGCGCCACCGGAGTAGTCGGCGTGCCCGGGGCGCGGCCGGGTCACGGCGCGGCTTTGGGCCTGCTCTCGATCAAACGCCCAGGGGTCCATGACCTCTGACCAGTTTTTCCAATCACGGTTTTCCAGCTCGAGCACGAGCGGGCCGCCCATGGTCCGTCCGTTCCGCAGACCGCCGGTGACGACGACCTCGTCCCGCTCGATGCGTTGGCGACCGCCACGGCCGAAACCGTGTTGCCGACGTTTGAGCCACGAGTTGATGAATGATTCATCGAGTTCGAGACCCGCCGGCAGCCCTTCGAGAACCGCCGTCAGTCGCGGCCCGTGGGACTCCCCACCGGTGAGAAAACGAAGCCGCCTCATACCCGACCATCCCGGAAACCCAGGTCAAATGAAACCATGGATCAGTTATACGCGGTCCAGCCCAAACCGCCAAGATCGTGCTCCTTCGATCTCTGCTATGATCGCCTCGCGCCATGGCTGAACGACTTCGGTTTTCCACAATTCTGATTGTGGGGTGTGCATCGGCGGTCACCCTCGTTTCATCCTGTGCCGCGGCGCAGCATCAGAGACTCACTCTCCTTCACACATCCGATCTCCACGGCAACGTGCTCCCCTGGGACGACTTTCAGAATCAACCCTCCGACGGTTCTCTCGCCCAGGTTTCGACCCTCATCACTCAGATTCGGGATGAGGTCGACCACCCGGTTCTCGTCTTCGATTCCGGCGACACCATCCAAGGAACCCCTTTCGAACAATTCCCCCATGTGCGCTGGTCCGAGCCGAGCCCGACCATCGCGGCCATGAATCACATCGGCTACGACGCCATGGCGGTGGGCAACCATGAGTTCAATTTCGGACTCGATGTCCTGCGCCGGGCCGAACGCCAGGCCGATTTCCCCTTTCTCTCTGCCAACACCATCAACGAGATCGACGGCCAGCCGGCGTTCCCGGCGCACATGGTGCTCACTGCCGGCGATCTTCGGTTGGGGGTCGTCGGACTCGTGACTCCGAACATCCCCGGCTGGGAGCGGCCGGAACACTATCGCGGACTCGTTTTCGAACAAATGGACAAGATCGCCCGCGAACAGGTGCGGCTGCTGCGCGAAGAAGAGGGCTGCGATCTCGTGGTCCTCCTCGCCCACACCGGTTTTGAAAAGGACCTGGATGACGGCTCCCCCAGCGGCACCGAGGTCGAAGACTTCGCCTCGCGGCTGGCGCAGATTCCTGGTGTCGATCTCCTTCTCACCGGTCACACCCACAAAGACATCCCGCCCCGCGAGTTTGGCGGCGCCATCGTGTCGCAGCCCCGGGCCCGGGCCCGACTGCTCACCCGGATCGATCTCGAACTCGAGCGGGAAGACAACAGCTGGCGCATCGCCTCGTGGGAAGGCCGCAACCTGGCGCTGAAATCGGTCTCGCCCGATCCGGAGATCCAGCAGCCCATGGCCGGACTGCACCAACGAGTGGTGGCGGCGCTCGAAGGGCCCGTCGGTACGGTCAGCGACCCAGTCGGTGTGGCGGGATGCCGCCTCGGGGACTGCGCCGCCCTCGATCTCATCCACCAGGTCCAACTCGAGGCTTCGGACGCGGATGTTTCTCTTGCCTCGCTGCTGACCGACCGCACACCGGATCTCCCCGCCGGAGCCGTGACCTGGCGTTGGATCTACTCCTTTTACGTCTATCCCAATACCCTGGTGAAGGTTGCGGTCACGGGCGCCGAGATCAAGGACATCCTGGAACACGCCGCCCGCTATTACAGAGGTCTCGAATGCAACCCAACCGGCGGTTGCACGCTATTGACAGATGCCTCTGTTCCACACTACAACGTGGACACGATGGCGGGGGTATCTTATCGCGTGGATCCCACCCAATCGGTGGGCCACCGGGTGCGTGATCTGCGCATCCATGGCCGAGCCATCGATCTTCATCAGAGATTTACACTTGTCTGCAATAACTATCGCGCCGCCGGTGGTGGCGGTTACCCGCATCTCGCGGAAGCCGACCCCGTCTGGCGGTCATCGGATGAAATGACCGATCTCATCGGTGATTTCATCGAAAACTCCGGTACCTGGCAACCGGAGGTTGACAACAATTGGTGGATTGGACCCGCATTGACGGCGGAACGAGCTCAAGCGGCAACTCCATGACGGGGAGCCGACATTACTTTTCGGTTTTATGAGGCAGGAAGGAAGGAGAGTGGAATGAAAGGTCATCGATTGATTATTGGATGCGTGGTGTTGGCACTCGTCGTGCTGGCGCCTCAAACCCTCCTGGCGCAATCAAACGCGTCTAAGGGACAGATTTTCGGTACCGCCACCGACCCCGAAGGTTCGGTGATGCCGGGTGTGACCGTCGTTGCGACGAATTCCGACAGTGGTTTTTCCCGCAGCGCGGTCTCGGATGCGAGCGGTTTCTACCGCATGGATCTGATGCCCGTGGGCAACTATGAGATCAAGGCCAACCTTGCCGGTTTCCAGACCCAGATCTTCCGTGATGCCTATGTCGGTCTGGGCTCCTCGTTGCGGATGGACTTCGCAATGGCCCTCTCCGCCATCGAGGAGGAGATCGTGGTCACGGCCGAAGCACCCGTGGTGGAGACCACCAACCCCAACACCTCGTCCTCCGTCAGTGACGAGCAGATTGCCAACCTACCGCTCAATGGCCGCGATTTCACCGATTTTGCGCTGCTGACGCCGGGCGCCACCTATGGTGACACCGACGCCGTCCAGGGCGCCCGAGGCGGCCTCAACGTCGGCGCTCGCGCGATCCAGAACTCGTTCAACATCGATGGCGCCAACAACCAGTCGAGCTTCTTTGGTGAGGAACGCGGCGGCACCCGTCCGCCCTTCACGTTCTCGCAGGCGGCGATCAAAGAGCTCCAGGTCGTCAAATCAGACTACGGCACCCAGTTCAGCTCTTCGGGCGCGGTCATCAACGCGATCACCAAGTCCGGAACCAACTCCTTCCGCGGTGAACTCTGGACCTACTACACCAACGACAGCATGGTCAGCGCCACCGCAGGTAACAGTGAGGTCGATTCCCGCGAACCGAACGAACAGTCACAGCTCCAGTACGGTTTCGCCATCGGCGGCCCCATCGTCCGCGACAAGCTGCATTTCTTCGCCTCGGTGGACGCCCAGGATTATGAGATTCCCTATTTTGTCCGTTTCCAGGACTTTCCGTTCGCACGTACTGCCGATTGGGAAGCGCTGACCGGCCTCAATTTCGACCAGGAGACCGGTGGACAGACGTCTCCAGAAAGCTTCGGCGAGATCCCCACCACCAACGACGCGTTGGTCTTCCTCGTCAAGCTCGACTGGCAGCTCGGCGCCGACAACCTCCTGACCATCCGTGACAACTACTCCACCCAGGAGGGCAAGAACCTGACCTCGACCTTTGACAACACCGGCCTGTCCAACAACGGTCTCGAAGAGAACAGCTTCAACTCGCTGGTCCTGTCCCTCAACTCGGTGATCACCGACACAATCTTCAACGAAGCCTATCTCCAGTGGTCGGTGGAAGAGCGGCCGCGCGGCGCCAACAACACCGCCATCCCGGAGGTCGGGATCTTCCGGTTCCGCGCCACTTCGGGCCAGAACCAGTTCCTACCCAATTTCTTGGACGAGAACCGAATCCAGCTCATCGACAACATGACGTTCTACTCCGGGAAACACACCTTCAAGGTCGGCGTCAATCTTGATTTCGTCAGCTTTGACGACGGGTTCTTCCGTTATGGTGGTGGAGCCTACTCCTACAACGATTGGGAGAACGACCCTGAGGCCGGGGACTACGACGGTTTCCTCGACGGCGGCACGCCGTTCAGCTACACCCAGAGCTTCTCCGACTACGACGGCGCCGTGAAGTTCACCAACAACTACTATGCGGTCTACTTCCAGGATGAGTGGCGCGCGACGCCCAGCTTCACCCTGACCTATGGTCTGCGGTATGAGTTCCAGCAGCACGACCAGCCCAAGGAGACCAACCCACTCTATCCGCTCACCGGCCAAATCCCCCAGGACAAGAACAACTTCGCGCCGCGCGTCGGCTTTGCCTGGGACATCAACGGTGACGGCAAATCGGTCTTCCGCGGCGGCATCGGGATGTTCTACGACAACACCCCGACCCTGCTCGACGCCAACGCCATGCTGACCAACGGCATCCGGGTGGTCCGCTACTCGGTTCGTTGCTTCGACAACCCCGGCGTCTGCCCTGACTTTCCCAACACCTGGAACTCGCCCGCGGATGCCGGCGACGCGGTCCGTCCCGATATCTTTGTCTATGACCCGTCGTTCGAGAATCCCGAGACCCTGCGTTTCTCCCTCGGTTACGAGCGCGAACTGGTGCGCAACTTTTCCCTCGGGATCAACGTGATCTGGCAGGACACCAAGAAGCTCCAGCGCAAGTGGGACCAGAACATCGCCCCCGACGGCGGCACCACCCCGGCCGGTCGTCCGACCTATGTGGACGGCGAGGAATATGACGACTTCGACCAGATCATCCAGTTCTTCTCCGATGCCGAGCAGGAGTACCGCTCGGTGATCCTCCACGGTCAGAAGCGCTTTGCCGATCGCTGGTTCCTCGACTTCTCCTACACCTGGTCGTCCTCCAAGGACCACGACTCCAACGAGCGTTCGGTGTCGTCCTCCAGCGACTTCCCCCAGGATCAGTTCAATCTCGACTACAGCTGGGGCTTCTCGAACTTCGACGCGACTCACAAGTTCATCACCAACTTCGGTTGGCAGCTGCCCGCCAACTTCATGATCTCGGGTATCGCAACGTGGCGGAGCGGCTTCCCCTACTCGGCTCAGGATGGCAACGACAACAACGGCGACGGATACCGCAACGAGACCGCCCAGGTCCAGGTTTCTCCCGGTGTCTTCGAGCAGTTTGATCGCAACACCGAGCGCCAGGATGCCTTCACCACCGTCGATCTGCGTTTGAGCTGGACCGCCAACCTCGGCAAGAGCATGCAGCTCGAGCTCATCGGCGAGGTTTTCAACCTCTTCAACAGCTCGAACTGGCTCACCAACAACTTTACCTATGCCGATGATGACTTCGGTCTGAACAACCTTCCGGGTGACCCCCGGACGTTCCAGATCGGCGCCAAGTTCCGCTTCTAGATCGCACAGCGATCATCAATGGGGGCCCCTTCGGGGGCCCCTTCTTTTGCTGGAATTCCGTGACGAATCATCACGGAATTCCAGCAAAAGGCGCAAAGAACGACCATGGCTCCGATTTCGCAATCGGCGCGGTGGCCGTTTCCGTTCCCTCTCCCCCTCCCGCTCCCGCTCCCGCTCCCGAAGTGCAGCGACCGGGGCAGCGACCGAAACCGTAACAGGACACGAAAGAACAACGCTCACCGGGAGTGCGGGGTTTGACAATGTGCCCCAGGAGCTTTCCGGCGACGCGTTGCCTCCCGCACATTGTCATACCGGGCACTCCACGGCTAAAGCGCTGTGAGCATTTCTCCAAGCTCGCCACGAGGCCGCCGGCGCGCGGGCAGCGTGGCCACCGTCCTCTCAATCGACCTTCGAATGACCACGCTGATCGCGCGACGCTGGGACGCCAAAGGCGGCCCAGAAGGCCGGAGCTGAAGGAAACGCTTTCCGGGGCGCCATTCGGCAGTCCTTTCCTGCAACGCTTTTCCGACGAGATTCTCACGGCGTGGTTGCCCGCGAGTGCCCCCTCAAACGATATTTGGGCCCGAAACGCTTAGCCTGCTGCACGGGAAGTGGATCCCAAAATCGTTTGAGACGGCACGTCCGTTCAAGGCTGTTGTTTTGTTCTCTCCATTCCTTCGATTCGTCCCAGATCCCCATGAGGGCGACGCTGGGTCGCCAAGGGCGGCCCAGAAGGCCGCGGCCGACAGAACTCTGAGTCCGCAACCGGAACCGAAACCGAAACCGAAACCGAAACCGCACAAAAAAACGCCGCCGGTTTGAACCGGCGGCGTTGAATCGTACGATCCTAAGATTACTCTTCTCCGATCACCTGATTCCACATCCCACAATCACCGGTCTCAAAGCTGTCCGAGAAAAGCATACTCATGCCACCGCAGGGCATGGCGCCTTCGACGACGACATCATCGATGTTCCAGCCGCAGTAATTCCAGCTGCTGTCCGTTGCGCCATAGGTCCAACGGATCTGCACCTGGTCGTGGCCCACCGCCTGCGGCAGCTCGACCACCTGTTCGACCCATGCCATGTCATCGATGGTCGTACCGTCGTTCTCCCACACAGTCTGCCAGCTCGCCCCGCCATCGGTGGAAAGCCTGATTCTGGCGTTGTCATAAGTATCCGTTTCGACGCCGAGCCAGCGCCGGAAGCGGAGCTGAGCCGAAGTCGCGGCCCCGAGATCGAGCACCGGTGTGGTGAGTTTGATCTCGTTGTCCGAGGCACTGGCGGGTGCGTCCCCTGCGAGGTTGACGCCATAGACGTTTGATCCGGTGAAACCGGCCACGGGATCTGGCCCGCCATAGCTATCCTGACCCTGACCGGTGGGCACACCGTAGGCCCACCCGGTGGTCGGGAAACCACCGTTGTCGATGGTCCACCCCGGATCGGAGTCAAAGGTCTCACTGAAGAAGGTCCCCCAGCCGGCCGTGTCCACCCCGTAGAAGGCCCCACCATTGGTGTCACTGCTGATGTTGCCGAGTGCGTCTACGGTTCTGACCTCGAAATGATAGGTCGTACACGGGTCGACGCCTTCGATGGTGATCTCGTGATCGGTGGTCAGCGTGGTATCGCTGAGCACCGTCGCAGGGGGAGTCGCGGTTCCATAGACCACCACGGTCGTGCCGGGTTCATCGGTGGTGAAGCTGAACGTCACCGATGATTCGGTCGCCGTCGCAGCTACCGCAGAGATGGCGGGCCCCTGGCAATCGATTCCCGCCTCCGCGGTCCGCGGAATGTTGCTCCCACCGACGCCGTCGTCCACATCGAGATACGTGGCTACGAGAGTGTCGCCGTGGCTCACCGCGAGATGGGCGCCGAGGACCGCCGTACCGACGAAGATATTGCGATCGGCTGCGACCTCGGTGAGCGTGACCACCGTCGGGGCGCCACCGACCGACAGCTCGGCGGTGGTCGAGTCGATGGCAAACAAGCTGGAACCCGGAATATTGCTATCAGCCACACGCACCGTCACCGTGTCGCCGCAGGCAAACATACCGCCGTCGAGCGAGACCCGGCCGGCCTCACGTGCGGCGAGTTCAAAGGAGGTTGGAATCAGATTCAGACCGTGGATGTGGCAACGGGTCGGATCGCCCGAGACCGCTGCGGTGACCACACCATTGGCATCGATCAAACCCGAACCGAGGACGTTGATCCCTCCGGCATCATCGTAGAACGAGACGATGGCGCCACCGGCCTTGGCGAAGGGAACTCCCCCAACCTTGACAGTGAGAGTCGCGGTGCCGCCCGCCACGCTGAAATCATCAGGTTCGTCGGGAGGGATCGCCGGCAGGGTTCGCATCCACGTGGTGCACGAGCCGAACAGGGCCGACTGCTCCACCCACTTGTTGCCCTCAGACGAGTCGCTGTCGCCCCAGAGATCCATCACGACCTGCTTGCCGGTCATATGTTGGCCGCCGGTTGTGAAGGCGGTCTCGAGGCGGACCGCATCGACGATGCCTCGTTGAGCGTCGCACGGCGGCACCCACGACTCGGTGGTGGTTCCACCCTCAAAACTGACCGCTCCGCCGGCATCGCTGCGCAGCCACGCCTCGCCGAAGCACTCGTTGAGGGTGAACTCTCCGTTGTTGCAGGCCACCGACCAGATTGTCGGCAACATCTCCGAGTTGGTGAGATTGTGCGCGTCTGTGGTGTCGAAACCCGTGGTGACCCAGCCACCGCTCCAGCCATGACCGATATAGAGGCCGAGGCTCCGGCCCTCATTGACCGCCGTGGACACCTGCCCGGCAGTGGCGCTGGAGTGATAGATCTGGTCGAACTCGTTGTAGGTGTATGCCGGTTCCATGAGATCGTCACGCAGCAGCTCGATGCGCTCCCAGTCGGCCAGCCCGGTACCGCCTTCGTCATCCGACCCGATACCGAATCCCTTCGGGTACCATGCGCCGGCCGATCCTGTATCCGGCGTTCTCTCGTAATTGAGGATCTTCGCCACCTGAACAGTCACCTGATCCCCATTCACCGCGGAGATCCGGGAGATGGCTGCATCAGCCCGGTTATCGGCGCCCTCGAGCTTGGTGTAGCAAGCATCGCACGGTGATTGCTGGCCGTTGACGCCGGTCAAGGTCGGTATCTGCTGCGAGTCTCCGACAAGGATGATCCATGCCAGCCCCTCGGGTGCATCGTAAACGGATTGAATATAGGCCTTGATCGAAGAGGTGGTGGTTCCGGTCACCGAGGTGGGAACGACCATGGTCGGATAGCCTACCAGGGTCTCCCACTCGGCCAGCGGTGCCACCTCGTCGACAAAATCGTCATCGGCGATGATCAGGAGTCGTCCAGTCTCGACAAACGGCAATGTTCGGCTCCGGTAGGAATCGAAGTTGATGCTGCTGAACCGGGCAACCGAGTCAAACAGACCGTTCAACGGCCGGTCCGGTCCGAGTCGGGGATTGTCGGCCCCGGCGCTGGCAACCACCCGGAACCAGGCCTCCTCGACCACCACGAGAGTGTTGGTCTCGGGCCGCCAATAGGCGGCGGGGAACCGCAACGCGGATCCCCTGAGAGGTCCGGCGATGTACGGCCGGTCCACCCAGACATCCTCGGCCGGGAATCTGGCGGCGTTCCGGTAGACCTTGTCGTCAAAGACCCACGGCACGCTGTCCGGATCGATGGTGCGATCAAAATGCCCCTTGGAGGGTGCGACGCCGACGAGACCGTGGCTCTCAAGACCGATCTCGCGAAGCTTGATGTTGACCAACTCGAGGGTGATCCCATCGGTCCGATCGAGCAGATATTCACCGCTCAGATACGGCAACGAGGGCAGACCGCGATCCATGAGATTGTGGCCTCCCGGCACCTGGATCACCGCCCAGTCCGCACCGTCGATCTCGACGCGGTCGAGCCGCACTTCCGAGACCTGGAGATGAACGATCGGATTTCCTCCAGCCTCGAATTCAAGACCGGTCGTGGTCGGTGCCAGGGAGATGATCTCCGCAGCCCCCGCTACAGTCCAACCACCAAACATGACGAGTCCAGCAAACACCAGCGTCATCGATCGTTTCATCCAGTCCTCCGGGAACAACAATTCGAACCGACCTACGGTACCACTCAAGTCCTTTGATGACAATAAAATAAGATGAAGTCTCAA
>Ga0316198_10000515_pt1 | contig 20455 bp, 18 predicted proteins | sample OudBieAanoxic_MG_FD_204935 | JGI IMG/M metagenome (GOLD analysis project Ga0316198, IMG submission 204935) | Coastal sediment microbial communities from Oude Bieten Haven, Netherlands - site A anoxic | ecosystem: Environmental > Aquatic > Marine > Coastal > Sediment | place: Netherlands...
GAGCAGCTGTCGAGGGAGGTAGGGGATAAAAAGATGGAATCCTGGGGTTGATAATTAGCAGAAGGCCAATTGACCGAAAATGTATTAAAAGAGGAAAGTTTAAGCTGTTGAAATGAAAAAAGGATCGGCGTTAAAAAGGGGGATAATATGATTAACGCAATCGGTGAGGCCACAATGCAGCAATTCGTGCGGTCTAACTATAACAGTGAGACCTACGATAAGGACCTTGAGGCCCAGAAGGCCGATAAGGTTAAAGAACACCGGCCGGTAGAAAAAAGTGATGATGGACATAAACCCGAAATGAATTTTAAATCCGAGGAAGAGTTGAAGACCCGCAATAATCTGAAGGATGGTCAATTGTTCGTTGAAAGATACGACGGCGACGGCAAACTGGTCAGCGTAACTCCTCCCGGATATCTGCCCCTGGGTGAAATGGCTTAAGAGAATGCCGGGTTAAGAAGGATTTATCTTCTGCCAGATCTCTGCTTTTTGGGCCGGTGAGAGATCTTCCAGATCCTGCTTGGTATCAGCAATCAAATCCTGCATTTTCTTAACCTGCCGTTCAAACTTTTTAAGGGTCCCGGCCAGAGCGGTTTCCGGATGAATTTTTGCCCGGCGGCAGATATTTACCATCGCAAACAACAGTTGGCCGAATTCCTGGGACTGAAGATCTTTGTCTTGCTGCCGCAATGCGGCGTTTATTCTTTGCGGCAATCCATCCGGATTCTGGGATTTTGTGGTCATTTCGGCCCATTCGATTCCGCTTTTGGCGGCGCGGTCAGAAATGCGATAGGCACGCATCAGGGACGGCAGACTGGCAGGCACTGAATCAAAGATTGAAGCGTTCTGAGAAGACTTTCGTTCGTTTAACTTTATCTTATGCCAGTTTTGTATTACCTCCTCGCTGCCGCTAACCGTCCGGTCACCGAACACGTGGGGATGGCGCCGAATCATTTTATGAGTGATCCCTTCGGCAACATCCTGCAACTTGAACTGCCCTGCCTCTTGAAACATTCTGGCAATAAAAACAATATGAAATAAAACGTCTCCAAGTTCTTCCTGAATTTCTTCGGCATTTCCCTTCTCGATGGCCTCAACCAGCTCATAGACTTCTTCGACCAAATAGACACTTACGCTGCGGGGCGTCTGCTTTCTATCCCAGGGGCATCCATTTTCCCCACGCAAAGTTTCTACCAGCCTCAATAGTGGATCCAGAAAGAGATCGGATTGATTTATTTTTGTATCTTCCACGCTTTTTTAAGCTCTCCCAGCTTGGCTTTAAAATCTAGCTTCATCTCTTTGGAGATCACCTCCGCCAACTTTTCTGAAATCCATGACACATGAGGTGCCAGCTCGGAGTTTTTAATAAAAGCAGTTCCCTTGGGAAGGAATGCGGTGAGGGTAATAAACAGGATGGAAACGATTAATATGCCCTTCAAGACGCCGAAAACGACACCCCCGATACGGTCGGCCCAGCCTAAAAACGAGATGTTCAGCACATATTTTATGATGACGCCTAAAACACCGACGATGATGAGTACACCACAAAATATTATTAGAAAACTCAATATGTTAAGATATGATGTGTCATGTATTAATCCCGCAAGCAAGCCGGCCAGAACCTTATAATAGGTATACGCAGCATAAAAACCACCCAGAACGCCTATGATGGATGACACCTCTTTGACCAGTCCTCTGAAAAGGCCTCGTACCAAACTGTACCCCAGGATAACGATGATTAATATATCAAACGGATTCATAAGTGGCCAAGATTGAATGGTTTCGGTGTTCCCGGTTTAGGATTAACAGATGGATCCGGTGTAATTATGCCAGCATCCCGTGCACGGCACAGGATGGATAGGATCTGCAACCGGATGCTAAGCACCCGTTTTGTATGGCAAGAATCAATGGATTGAAGTAACAGAGCATATTTATGGAGTCAAGCCATTTTTCTTTTTTAAACCAAAAGCAATTTGGCATTTGCAATCCCTAAAAAAGGTATGATAAATATAAAGTTTGATTAAGTGCCCGTCGGTATGGGTTGCCGCCGGACAAAAGGGCACTGAATTCCTTATAGATGGAAATATTAACAACATGGTAGAAAATTCAACAGGTACTCAAGCCCGCATTGATTTTGCCGAAATTGATCTTACCCGACAGTTATTTGGTGAACATAACAGCAACTTACAAAAAATAGCCAGAGATACGGACGTTACTATTAATGCAAGAGGCAACACCGTGTTTCTTGACGGTGATGAGATTGCCATCGCCCTGGCCGGCAATGTTCTCAACCAGCTTTATGGGCTTTTAAAGGAAGGATATCCCATTCACCCGAATGATATCAGTTTCGCAGTAAGGCTTTTGAGCGGCGATGATCGCACGAATCTAAAGGAAATTTTTCTGGACAGGGTGTACATAACCTCGAAAAAGGATGCTGTAACCCCCAAAAGCCTGGCTCAAAAAGAATATATTGATGCTATTCGCAAACATGATATTGTATTTGGTATCGGTCCTGCCGGAACGGGCAAAACCTATCTGGCAATGGCCATGGCCGTATCGGCCTTATCCAAGGGTATCGTGAGCCGAATCATATTGACACGACCGGCGGTGGAAGCAGGAGAAGCCCTTGGATTTTTGCCCGGAGATCTGGCCGAAAAGGTTGATCCTTACCTAAGACCGCTTTATGATGCGCTACACGATATGATGCGGTTTGAAAAGGTCGCAAATTTGATGCAAAAGGGAATTATAGAAGTTGCCCCCATCGCCTTCATGCGGGGACGCACCTTAAATGATTCTTTTGTTATTCTGGATGAGGCCCAAAATACGACCTCTGAACAGATGAAAATGTTTTTAACGCGCATCGGATTTAATTCAAAGGCGGTCATCACCGGCGATATCACCCAGATTGATCTGCCGTCTGACAGAACTTCCGGGCTGATTGAATCCAAAAATATTTTACAGGATATCGATGGCATAAAATTCGTCTTTTTCTCGAAAAGGGATGTTGTCCGGCACAAACTCGTCCAGAAAATAATTCAGGCCTATGAGGAACTTGAAGCGAGCAGAGACAAAAACAATTCCAATTGAAACTATTCTTCAGAAAAAAAATTACTGTACTTTGAGCGGAACAAAGACTACTTGAGCCTTACATAAATAATGAGCAAAGAGAAAAACAAAGAACCGGTTGGAAAAATACTCAATTCGGACAGGCGATTTCGCTGGGCTATCTTATTCTCCCTGACAGTCCTTTTTAGCCTGATTCTGTTTCCCAGCCTGGTGGTCACCAACCACCCATATAATCTTGGAGATGTCGCTGAAAGGGACATCAAATCTCCTAGGGATTTTTTTATTGAAGACCAGGCAGCAACCGAATTAAATCGTAAGCTGGCCGAAGAAAAGGTCCCGACAGTTTACGATTACGATGCTGAACTTGGCACCAAAATAGCCCTCAGAGTCGAAGAGATTTTCGCCCGCATGCGAGCGGCTTCCACGGTTGATAACATAGCCTCCGAACCGATAGCGACGACAGCAGAAAACTCCGGTGAAGAAACCACCCAGGCTCAAAAACCGTCAGCGAACGTCATCACGGATAAGCGCAAATACCTTGAGGAAAAGCTTGGCATACGGGTGACCCGGGGCGCTTTTAGTGCACTGGAGACAGCCGGATTTTCGAAAAAAACTGCAGACCATATCACCCAGATACTATTAAATATTTTAGATAACGGCGTGGTAACGAATAAAGAAATTCTGCTCAAGGAGTCGGAAAAAGGAATACTTCTTAGAAATGTCAGCACCAAAAAGGAAGAAGCCGTATACCAGCTAAAGCAGTTCTATGGCCTCGACCAGGCCAAAACCATGGTCCGGATCGCCGGTCAACCATTGCTCAGCGATCTGGATTATGGACTGCTGAATCTGGTGGTGGATTTTGTTCAGCGCCTCATCCAGCCGAATATCACCTTGAACCGCAACGAAACCCAGGAACGGAAGAAAGCCGCCACCGCGGAGATCAAACCCGTCCTTCACAAAATAAAGGCCGGTGAAATGCTTTTGCGTGAAGGTGAGCGGGTCACCGAAGTCCAACTGCTGAAACTTAAAACCCTCGCGACACAGTCCAAAAACCAGCAGGTGTGGTTTACAAGTGTCGGCGCGGCCATGGTGCTGGTGTGCCTGCTGGTAACCACCTATATTCTTCATTTAAATCAGCCCGGCCGGTTATCCGAGAAGCACAACAAAAGACTGCTCTTCATGGCCTGTGTGTTTTTAACTTTCTTCCTTCTGGCTGAAATCAGCTATAAATTGTCCGAGGTGCTGACCCTGAACGCAGCCCTTCCCATCCGAATGTCATCAACCTGGTTTGGCATTCCCCTGGCATCAGGGGCCATGATCGTCTGTGTGTTCATGGGCATCACGGTCGCCCTCCCCATAGCACTGGTAATGGCCGTCTCCTTTGCCGTGATATTTGGCAACAGTTTACCATATTTTCTTTATTTCCTGATTAGCGGTACCATGGCAGCATACTGGATCCAAAACTGCCGGGAACGCAAAGTCTTTATAACTGCCGGCGCCAAGCTCGGATTGCTCAATGTTCTGCTGGTTACCGCCATTGATTTCTATCTAGCCGATTTGTCCGGTCCCAAACTTTTGTATGACTGGGCCTTCGGCTTTATGGGTGGAATCGGTGCAGGCATAGTGACCGCCGGCATCGTTCCCCTGGTTGAAATCGCTTTCGGCTATACGACGGATATTTCCCTTCTCGAGCTGGCAAATCTGGATCGGCCGATTCTTCGCAGGCTCATGATCGAAGCGCCGGGCACCTATCATCACTCGGTAATCGTCGGCTCTCTGGTGGAGGCCGCAGCATCTGAGATAGGTGCCAATCACCTACTAACCAAAGTCTGCGGGTACTACCATGATATCGGTAAAATAAATAAACCGCTGTATTTCATTGAAAATCAGCAAAACGGCAAAAATAAACACGACAAACTGGCCCCGTCCTTGTCCGGCCTGATCTTGATTTCCCACGTCAAAGAAGGCGTCGAAATTGCGAGAGAGCACAAGCTCGGTCAGGATATTATCGACACCATCCGGCAGCACCACGGTACCAGCTTCATCAAGTATTTCTATGACAAAGCCAGACAATTGAAAGGAGAAGATCAAGTTAATATAGACGATTTCAGATATCCCGGCCCCAAGCCACAAACCCGGGAAGCCGGCCTGGTCATGCTGGCCGATGTGGTCGAAGCGGCGTCACGAGCCCTTGATAATCCAACACCGTCAAGAATCCAGGGTCTTGTCCAGAACCTCATCAACAATATCTTTTCAGACGGTCAGCTGGACGAATGCGAGCTGACATTAAAAGACCTGCATAAAATCGCCAGGAGCTTTAACAAAATTTTGTACGGTATCCACCACCATCGGATCGAATATACTGAAAAGCGGGCATCAGCCGGCGAAAATAACAAAGGAAGGCTGAAAAATGGAAGTCCTGATAGACAACAGGCAAAGCAGGCACGAAATCTCGCTGAAGAAGATAAAGCAAAAGGTTCAGGTCATCTTAGACGCCTTGGACTGTCCTGACGGCGAAATTTCCATTCTTATTGTGGATGATCCACAGATAGAAAAATTAAATCAACAATATCTAAACCGAGAAGGCCCTACAAATGTCATCGCCTTTGCCATGCGCGAAGGAGAATTCTCAAACCTGAGCCCCCATCTTTTAGGCGATGTGGTCATTTCGACGGATACGGCCGCGCAAGAAGCGCAGATTGCCGCTACGAGCGTGGAGCGACGGTTTAGCGAACTGCTGGTGCACGGCATTTTGCATCTGACGGGCTTCGATCATGAAACATCCGAAAAAGACGCCCGGATTATGGAGGATAAGAGTCGGGAGTTGATCAAGTTAATTTCGAATGACGAATGACGATAGTCGAATGAATGTATTCTGTCATTCTTCATTCCAAAGGGAGGACCGATGTCTGGATTAGCCGTAAAAGTTGACCAGGTGGCAGCCTTGAGAGCAGTCCGAAAAAATCAGATGCCGGATCCGGTAACAGCCGCCGCCGTTGCGGAGTTGGCCGGAGCCGATGGTATCATTGTTCATCTGCGCCATGACCGCAGACATATAAAAGATAGAGATGTCCGCATTTTACGCAGTGTGGTCCAGACCAAACTTGTCCTGGAAATGGCATCAACTTCTGAGATGATTGGCGTCGCCCTTGATATAAAACCTGATCTGGTCACCCTGGTGCCTGAAAAGCGGGAAGAACATACCCCTGAGGGGGGATTGGATCTAATTGTTTACCGCGACGATATTTCTGAAACCGTGGCCACCCTGCAGAACAGTGGTATACCGGTGGGCCTTTTGGTAGAGCCTGAACCCGAACAGATTAAAATGGCCCATGGCAGCAATGCCAGCATGATAGAAATCCATACCGGCGCATACTGTGAAGCCAAGACCGCACAAAAAAGACATCAGGCCTTTTTAAATATCATCGATGCAGTTAAACTGGCCCATAAGCTTAAATTCAGCGTAAAAGCCGGCCGGGGGTTGTGCTATAAAACAATCAAAGCGTTCAAGGGCATTCACGAGATCGATGAATTCAGCATCGGTCACAGCATTATTTCCCGGGCTCTAATGACGGGCATGCGCGATGCGGTGGAGGAGATGGTACGGTTGATAAGGGCGTTATAGGGTTGCGAGTTGCGGGTCTTGCAATTTGGGATTTCGGATTGATTGAATTGCAGGGGTGAATTGCAGATGCGGGGTTCAGGTTTGTTCCAATCGTCCTCGTGGTCGTTCTCGTCCTCGTAATCGAAAAAACTGAATATGTGCGCATGATGAGATGGGGTGTCGAGGACGAATACGAATCCCCTGCGGGGTAAGGGCATAGAGCAGAGCGTATGGTGCATGGCGCGCGGGACTGGGCGATACGAGCCGGCGGATCTATTTTCTGTCGTCTGTCATCTGAATTCTAAAGGTGGAGCATAGTATGATCCTCGTAACAGCCAAAGAAATGCAGGAGATGGACCGCCGAGCGATTGAAGATTTTGGCATACCCGGTATGGTTCTGATGGAAAATGCCGGGCGGGGGGCGACCCGTTTTTTGTTTGAGCAATTCCCGGATATCGAAAATAAACGGGTCGGCGTGATATCCGGGCGGGGCAACAACGGTGGCGATGGATATGTGGTGGCTCGCTACCTGAAACAAAAAGGTATCCATGTACAGGTATATTTGCTTGCCACAGCCGCCCGGATCCAGGGGGATGCCGCGACCAATCTCAAGTTCCTGAAACCACTTGATATCCCACTGGTTGAAATTCCGGATAAAGCCTCATTTTCCAAATATCAATCGGAGATGGCCGGGGTTGAGGTGTGGATCGATGCGATCCTCGGCACCGGTTTAAAATCGGATGTCAAAGGATTTTTCAAAACCGTCATCGAATTTATTAATAGCCTCAATAAACCCGTATTTGCGGTCGATGTCCCATCGGGGTTAAATTCAGACACCGGACAGGTGTGTGGTGCATGTATCCGGGCCAGCGCCACGGCAACCTTTGCCTTTGCCAAAACCGGCCACATCATCCATCCGGGCGTACAATATACCGGAGCGCTAAACATTGTTGATATCGGCATCCCCCCCCATATCGTCGAAGAGACAATGCCCCGCCAGTGGCTTTTAACAAGAGACCGAATCCAATCCTGTTTACCCCCCCGCATGCCGGATGCCCACAAGGGTACAACCGGCCATTTGCTGGTTGTCGCCGGATCTCCCGGAAAAACAGGTGCCGCTGCGATGACCGCTATCTCGGCTTTGCGCAGCGGCGCGGGACTTGTGACACTCGGAATTGCTGAAACCCTGAATCCAGTTTTAGAATTACAGGTTCTGGAGGCCATGACGGCGCCGCTGCCCGAGACTCAACCCGGTGTTCTCGGTGAATCTGCCTTAGATACTATCATAAATTTGATGGCGGGCAAGAAATGCATCGCCATCGGTCCGGGTCTGGGGCAAGCAGAGAAGACCAAAGGTCTTGTCCAAAAAATCGTCCAATCCTCCACTATTCCGCTCGTCATCGATGCCGATGGGTTAAATAGCCTGGCCGGCCACGCACAAATCCTTAAAAGTGCGAAGGCCCCGGTCATCTTGACTCCCCACCCCGGTGAAATGGCACGCCTTATGGATACCGGCCTTGGTGCTGTCCAGCAGGATCGGATAAAATGCGCCCGGGATTTTGCAAGCGGCTTCAATGTCCATCTAGTCCTGAAGGGCGCCCGCACGGTGATCGCACACCCCGACGGCCGGGTATTTATCAATCCCACTGGCAATGCCGGGATGGCCTCCGGCGGTATGGGAGATGTCCTGACCGGAATCATAGCCGGTCTGGTAGTACAGGGGCTTTCTCCGGAATACGCCTGCCGGGCCGGCGTCTATTTGCACGGGGCTGCGGCAGACAGTTTGGTGGAGACCATCGGACCTTATGGTTATCTGGCCGGCGATGTCATGAAGGCGATTCCCGGCGAAATTAAAAGGATTGAGTGTGGCCAATAGTCCCCTGAACCGCTTATCGCGGTCACTGGTCTCTGGCGACTGGCTTCTGGTAACTGCGAGCTTGAAAACGGCAGATAGCAACCAAAAAGCAGTGAACAGCAAGCAACAATATTACCTTCTATGATCAAACACCAACTTCAGATAACCACCCGATCGATTCGTGAAACCCAATATCTGAGTCAAAAACTCGGTGAGTTGATCAATCAACCGCTGATCATTGCCCTCATCGGAGATCTCGGCAGCGGAAAAACTGCTTTTGTGCAGGGTCTGGCAAAAGGCCTTGAGGTCCCGGACGGATATTATATCACCAGCCCGACGTTCACCCTGATCAACGAGTACCCGGGGCATTACCCTCTGGTACATATCGATCTATATCGCCTGGAAAATATTAATGACCTTGCAGACATCGGCTTGGACGAGGTGTTGCATGGTCAGGCAGTCATAGCAGTAGAGTGGGCTGATAAGCTGTCGGACGATCTGCCGGCTGAACATCTGCTGGTCGCATTGGAGATCATCGCTGATGATAGCCGCGCACTAAATCTGAAGGCAACTGGACAAAATGAGGTGAATTTGGTAAAAGCCCTCGAGGCGCAATGGAACGCCGTTAGAATCGAACAATAGGATATAACAATTGCTCCCGATCGGCTGCCGACCGGATCGGAAACATATCAAAACCAAGGAGTTTCGCTCAACTGGTGTAACTATTATAATGGAGATGGTATGAGCTTAGTCGTACAAAAATTTGGGGGTACTTCAGTGGCCGATCCGGAGCGCATCATGAGTGTCGCTAAACGGGTTGCCAAAACCTATGATCAGGGAAACGATATAGTCGTGATTCTGTCCGCCATGGCCGGCATCACCGACCATTTAATCGGAATGGCGCAAAAAGTCACGGAATCACCTGACAGGCGGGAACTTGACGTACTTCTGGCCACCGGAGAACAGACCACCTGTGCCCTTCTGGCCATGAACTTAAAATCAATGAACTACCCCGCTCAGTCTCTGATGGGACACCAGGCTGAAGTGGTGACGGATCACTGTTTCGGCAACGCCCGCATTCTGAATATTAAGGCCGATCGTATCCTGAAGCTTTTAGACAAACGTCACATCGTCGTGGTTGCCGGATTTCAAGGCTGCGACCCCCATGGCAATATTACCACCCTTGGACGGGGTGGCTCCGATACATCCGCCGTTGCCATTGCAGCTGCGATCAAGGCGGATGTCTGTGAAATCTACACGGATGTGGACGGTATTTATACCGCCGATCCCAGTATTTGCCCCAGAGCCCGCAAGCTCGGCACAATATCGTATGACGAAATGCTGAACATGGCCAGCCTGGGTGCCAAAGTGCTACAAATCCGGTCGGTGGGATTCGCCAAGAAGTACAAAATTCCGGTGCATGTCCGATCATCGTTCAGCGAAGAGGAGGGAACTATGGTAGTAGATGAAAATTCCGGCATGGAACGTCTGGTCGTTTCCGGTGTCACCCACGATAATAACCAGGCCCGGATCACCTTGAAAAAAGTTCCGGATCAACCCGGGATCGCGGCCAAGATTTTTGGGCCCATTTCCGATTCCGGGATCGTTGTGGATATGATCATTCAAAATACCAGGGCCGGGGGACAAACCGATTTGACCTTTACAGTCCCTAAAAATGATTTTAAACGGGCCCTTGACCTGCAAAAGAAAGTGGCCGTCGATATCGGAGCCGCAGAGGTATTCGGAGACGAAAACATAGCCAAAGTTTCCGTCATTGGTGTTGGAATGAAGGATCACTCGGGGGTGGCATCCAAAATGTTTGCAGCCCTGGCCCGCGACAACATCAATATTTCAATGATCAGCACCTCTGAAATCAGGATTTCCTGCGTCATTGAAGAAAAATACACCGAACTGGCGGTACGGGTGCTCCACTCCGCCTTTGGTCTGGATAGCGATGAGTAAGTTTAGCCCCGACCAAATAATTTTGGCTTTAATCCTGGGGGCTGTTATTTTGGGCCTGACGATTTATCGGTTTTACAGTTTTCTTTAAAAAGATAGAGCGAAGCGATTCCACCATTCGTCATTGGACATTCGTCATTCATTATGGGTCATCAGCGCCGCCCGGATCTCGTCGGCAACCCGCCCGGCTGCCTCCCGGGGGGCGGCCGCATCCCTTATGGGCCTGCCGATGACAAGGTAGTCGGATCCATTATTAACAGCCTGAGCCGGTGTTGTGACGCGCTGCTGATCGTCTTTCTTTCCCGCCACCCAGGATGGCCGAATACCCGGGGTGACAGTGATAAAATCAGCTCCGATCTGTTGTTTGATTGCCAGGGCTTCAAGCCCGGAACATACCACGCCGGCACACCCCGCTTTTTGGGCTATCCGGGCGCGCTTTAATACCAGTCCGGACAAATCCGGATAAAATTCAGAACGGTATCCGGCAGTTTTGATATCTTCCGCCGACACGCTGGTGAGCACCGTTACACCGAGAAGAAGCACCTCGCCCCTGCTCCCGGACACCGCAGCTTCCAGCATTTTAGAGGATTCACCGCAGTGGACGGTAGTAAAATAAACGCCCAGATCGGCGATGCCTTCCATGGCCCTGGATACCGTTGCCGGGATATCATGCAGCTTCAAATCCAAAAATACCCCGGCCGAACCGGCTGAATTGATAAACCGCACAATCTGAGGTCCGAATCGGATAAAAAGCTCGAGGCCTACTTTGAACAGACCCACGTAATCTGCCAGAAGCTCAATATAGCGCCTGGCCTCGTCTTCGGAGGCGACATCGAGGGGAAAAATAATGTAATCTTTGGCTTGGCGCATAATGAGAACCTAACCGGAATTGTAAATGACGAATGTCGAATGACGAATTAAGGTATTCTATCGTTTAATTTCATACAGAAGAACAGAGCGAAGCGATTCCATCATTAGACATCCGTCAATCGTCATTCATCATTACTTGTAGTGCTGACTAATCCACTCTCTGTATTCGCCGCTTTTAACCCGTTCGACCCATTGGGAGTTATCCAGATACCATTGAATGGTTTTTTTTAGCCCGCTTTCAAAAGATTCCCGGGGTGCCCAGCCCAACTCTTTTTCCAGTTTGCTGCAATCAATTGCGTATCTCAAATCATGGCCGGGTCTGTCCTTAACAAAGCTGATCAAATCCCTGCGGGATGTTGCAACCTTGCGGGGCTTTATATCATCCAGCATATCACAGACCCTTTGTACGGTATCTATGTTGGCCAACTCGCAGCGACCGCCAATGTTATAAATTTGTCCCCGGGTACCGTTTTTCATAATCTCCCAGACGGCCCGGCAGTGATCTTCCACATACAACCAGTCTCGTATATTGCGGCCGTCACCATAAACCGGGAGATTATTGTCCTCCAGTGCATTTATAATCATCAAAGGGATCATTTTTTCGGGAAATTGATAGGGGCCGTAGTTATTGGAGCAATTGGATATGGTAACAGGCAGTCCATAGGTTTTGTGGTATGCCCGGACCAGATGATCGGAGGCGGCTTTGGAGGCTGAATAGGGGCTGTTGGGTCTGTAAGGGGTCTGTTCGGTAAAAAATCCACTGGGGCCTAAAGAACCATAAACCTCATCGGTACTCACATGATGAAAAAGCACCATCTGGTCCAAATTTTGACGGGCGACTTCCAACAGGTTGAATGTGCCCTCGATATTGGTTTTGATGAACGCATCCGGTGCAACAATCGATCGATCGACATGGGATTCCGCCGCAAAATGACATACGGCGTCAATGGCATATGAGTCAAAGGTATGGCTGACGGCCTCCGCATCGCAGATATCCGCTTTGATAAAAACATAACGTTCGGGGAGTGCCCCGGCAATATCGGCCAGGTTCTCAGGGTTGCCGGCATAGGTCAGCTTGTCCAGATTGATGATACGCCCGTCAAAATCGGATTCCAGCAGCAGGTGGCGAATGAAAACACTTCCGATAAAACCGCAGCCACCGGTGACCATTATATTTTGCATAAATCCTCCAAAACACGTGAAGTATTTGCGTTACCGCGAGTTTACTAATTGTCATATCCTAAACTGGGGTATTCTTAAAGCACTTTTTCCAATCAAGCCAAATAGTCCGCTAAAAATTCTGTTGAATTAATCACAGATAAAATGTATAAGTATGTATTTGTAGTATTTACAGGTAAATAACTCAGGCGATCTATGCAAATTCAACCGCACGCCCTGTGGCTGCAGGCAGTTATTATGTGAGCCGGTCCCAACCGCTGATTCTTCAGTCATTTCTTGGAACCTGAGTTGGTGTGACCCTTTTTGATGGCGAAACGCAAGATTGATTGATAACGAAGAATATGAGATCATGAGCCAAAAGAAAATATCTAAAACCCAACAAAACATGGTGCGAATGCTCCCGGGGGTCGATCATGTTCTGGAACTCTGCAAGGCCCTGCCGTTTTTCAATGATATTCCGAAAACAGTGCTGGTCAACTCCATCAGAAAACTACTGGAAGCCCTGCGAACCGGCATTCTCGGCCCTGATCGAGACATTGCAGAGGAAAGCCTGTCGGATGCGCACATCACCAAAGCGGTCATGGCGGCGGTGATAAAGGCCACAACCCCCAATTTGAAACCCCTGGTCAATGCCACCGGTGTGGTGGTACACACCAATCTCGGTCGTTCGCTGCTACCCGAAGCGGTGGTCGAAAATATCGCCGTAATTGCCAGCCGCTATTCCAATCTGGAATATGACCTTGATGCCGGCAAACGGGGTTCCAGGCACACCAGTGTAGAGGATCTGCTGTGTGAAATTAGCGGTGCCCAGGCAGCCCTGGCGGTCAATAACAATGCCGGGGCCGTCCTGCTTTGCCTGGAGACCTTGGCCAGGAACAAAGAAGTGATTGTTTCCAGGGGTGAACTGGTGGAAATCGGAGGTTCTTTCAGAGTTCCCGATGTTATGGCGAAAAGCGGGGGAATTTTAAGGGAGGTCGGAACCACCAATCGGACCCATTTGAGCGACTATGAAAATGCCATTGAGGAGAGCACCGCCCTTCTGCTCAAGGTACATCGCAGTAATTACAGTGTCATCGGCTTTACAGCTGAGGTCTCTTTGAAGGAACTGGTTGAATTGGGTGATAAGCACGGGGTGCCGCTCATGGAAGATCTTGGAAGCGGCACCTTTATCGATTTTTCAAAGTACGGTCTGGTTAAAGAACCCACCGTCCAGGAATCGGTTGCCGCCGGCACAGATATCGTGACCTTTAGCGGCGACAAGCTTCTCGGAGGTCCTCAAGCAGGTATTATTGTGGGTAAAAAATCGATTGTGGACCGGATCAAGCAAAATCCCCTTGCCCGGGCGCTGCGTATTGATAAACTGACACTGGCCGCCCTTGAAAGCACTTTGCGGTTTTATCGGGATGAGAAAAAAGCGGTCGATACGATTCCGACTCTGCAAATGTTAACCATGAATATCGGCGACATTGAAATCCGGGCTTCCCATCTGGTTGAAGAACTGAAAAATATCGCCAAATCACAGCTTGAAATCAACCTCATTGATCGATCTTCCAGGGCTGGCGGTGGCTCTCTGCCGCTGTTGGAGTTGCCGAGCAAATGCCTGTGTATCCGACCCCAGGGAATTTCGGCCCACGCATTGGAAAAAAGCATGCGGGAAAATGATCCGCCCATCATAGGGCGCATAGAAGAGGATGCCTATATCATGGACCCCAGAACCCTGCAGGATGATGATCTGCCGATCATACGAACGGCATTTGAAAGAATATTGAAGAAGTCAGAATCGAGATAAATAATTCGAATTATACTAAATAATAATATCAACTATATTTGCCAATTATGAACTGTTAGCCTATGACCTCTGATAAGAAAACACTTTCCCTCAGCCACGGATCTGCAAGCCATTTTTTGTTCTCAAAGACGGACATCGGCCGATTAAAGGAAGTAAAAAAAACAAAAATCGTTGACGTCAATGAGGCTGTCAAATCTGCTTTTCCAAATATGCGCAGCGGCAATGATTTTATCGACTATGCCCATCAGCAACTGGACGCCATTGATCAATTCAGCGCCCTGGTCATCCGGTTGGATCAGGTAAACGAGGATACCGACCAGGCCAAACCACCGGAGGGTAATGACGGACATGTGGATGTTGCCGGTATTTTAGACAGGTTGTGCCGCAAGGAAAATGGTTTGTGGGGCACCCTGGGAGACGGGTTGTTAGGCAGTTTTCTCCCCGCCAGAAACGGATCGGATAGTCTTGAGCTGGCCCGTGGATTGCAAACGCGTCTGGTGGAAAAATTCGGTAAAACGGTTACCATCGGTATGGCCTCATTTCCCACTATCAAATATAAACCAACCGAAATTATAAACAATGCCCGCAAGGCCCTTGACCACGCTACTTTTTTTGGAGCCAACAGTTTGGTTGCCTTTGACGATGTCAGCTTAAACATCAGCGGTGACAAATTTTACGAGAAAGGAGAAATTCAGAAAGCCATCGATGAGTTTAAACTTGCCCTTGAACTCGATCCCAGCAATGTGAACGTGCACAACAGTCTCGGCGTGTGTTTCGGTCTGCAAAGCCACTATGATTTGGCGATCGCGGCATTCCAAAAGGCAATTGCCATAGACCCGGGGGAATACATGGCAGTGCACAACCTGGGATTGGTCCACCTTTTAATTGAGCAGCGGGATCGGGCGCTGGAATATTTTCTTGATGCTTATAAAATCAACGACAATAATTTCGAGGTGGCTCTTCAAACCGGAAAGCTCTACCTTGAAACAGGCAATTTTAAAAAATGCAGACCCTATCTTGAACGGGCCGCCGAACTGGAGCCGGAATCAGGTCAGGTATACCGATATCTGGGAGACTGTTACGCTGCCGATCAGATGCCTGACGCCGCCATCTCAGCCTATAAAAAAGCCATTAAGCACAATCCACACGATGCCTCTGCCATGTCGGCCCTGGGAAACCTTTTTTACAATCAGGGAGAAAATCCCGAAATTACGCTGATGTTTTTACGCGAAAGTGTCGCACTTTCCCCTAAAAATGGCCTTTTTCACCACCGGCTCGGCCGGCATTTCTCCAATCAGCATCGCCTGAATAGCGCCTTGAAGGAATTTGTAAAAGCAAAATCCTTCGGCTATGATGCGGCTGAAGATATTAAGGCCATTAAAAACCGCCAAAAGGCTGAAAAATGAAAGATGTCATCCTGAGCATCCTGGAAGCCGGGATCACGGCCAAGCGCAGCTGCGTGGAATCCAACGTGGACAATATCATCGAGGCGGCGGACATGCTCACAGCCTGTCTGGCAGCCGGCGGTAAAGTCCTCATTTTTGGAAACGGCGGCAGCGCCGCCGATGCCCAGCACCTGGCAGCCGAATTTGTCAACCGCTTCCAGATAGAACGCCCTCCACTGGCCGCCCTTGCCCTGACAACCGATACATCCGTTCTGACCAGCATTGGCAACGATTATCATTTTGATGATGTTTTTTCAAAACAAATCAGAGCCTTAGGAAAAAAAAGGGATATCGCATGGGGGATCAGCACCAGCGGCAACTCACCGAATGTGGTCAAGGCTGTTAAAACCGCCCAAAAAATGGGTATTTCCACCATCGGCATGACCGGCCGAGGGGGTGAACTTGCCGAATGTGCTGACCTTGTATTGGCCATGGATTCCGACAACACGGCCCGGATCCAGGAAACCCACATCACCCTGGGGCATATCCTTTGTGAACTCCTGGAGAGAAAGCTATACCCGGATGAATTTTGCGATTGAGGATTTTCTTCCCCTAATTCCAATATTCGTGCTTTTTCTAACAATAAAAATAACCAAAAATGATTTACGGATATATGGCAAATTATGAAAAGCAAATTCGAGCCTCTCGATTTAAGAAAAGTTAAGACTTACAGCCTGCTAGATCGCAAAAGCAAGGTCAAGGCCGATGACTTTGCCAGAATCTGGCAAAAGGGATCAACTTTTAGGGTTTTCCTGGATCGTCTGCCGGATATTCTGGCAGGCCGGGAACTCAGGAATGTTATATCTGCCATCGCCGCAGCGTATGTTGCTAACCGCACCATCATATTCGGTATGGGAGCCCATGTGATCAAAGTCGGGCTTAATCCCATTGTTATCGACCTGATGGAACGCGGAATCATTACCAGCGTTGCCATGAATGGGGCCGGCATCATCCATGATGTGGAGCTTGCCATGATCGGCCAGACATCCGAGGATGTCGCCGCAGCCATAGGAGACGGTGCCTTCGGCATGGCCCGCGAAACCTGTGCTTTTTTGGGTCAGGCCATCAAAACCGTCAAAGGCAATAAAACCGGCCTGGGTGAAAGCGTCGGCCGGGCCATCATTGACAAGCAACTGCCCATGATGGATCAAAGTATTCTGGCGACTGGAGTTCGATTGGGTATCCCGGTTACGGTTCACGTTGCCATAGGCACCGATATCATCCACATGCATCCCGGCTTTGACCCCCAGAAAACAGGGGCGGCGACCCACTGGGATTTTCGACAGTTTGCATCGATTGTTGCCACCCTTGAAAAAGGGGTTTACTTAAACGTGGGATCTGCGGTAATTTTACCGGAAATTTTTTTAAAGGCCACCACACTGGTGCGAAATCTCGGGTATTTACTGGATGAATTTACAACCGTTAACCTGGATTTCATCAAACATTATCGTCCGCTGACCAACGTGATTGCCAGGCCGACGGCTAAAGGCGGACAGGGAATCAGCATCGTCGGGCATCACGAAATCCTGCTGCCTCTGATCGCAGCGGGGGTAATTGAAGCGATAGAATAGGTTTAAGGCTCGGTTTGCACTGCTCGTTGGTCGGCTTGATTTTATATCGCTGATGATTATTTTTTTAGGTCCTTGGAATTCTTTTGTACCTTTAAATCGTTAAGGAGTATTATTCATGCCGATATACGAGTACCATTGTGAAAAATGCGGAAAAAATTTTGAATCTCTGATCATCGGATCCGATAAACCGGGATGCACCGCATGCAGCAGCAAACAGGTGACCAAATTGATGTCTGCCTGCGGGTTTGTCAGCAAGGGTGGCGGTGGCGAAACCGTGTCCTCATCAGCAGGATCATCCTGTAGCGGTTGTTCTGCCGGCAGTTGCGCCGGGTGCAGCCCCTGATGGATTCATCGCTTAAAATTGGAACCAGGGCCAGCAAACTGGCACTGTGGCAGGCAAACTGGGTTCAATCGGCATTGAACAAGAAATTTCCCGGCCAAAAGGTCGTGCTGATCACCATCAAGACCAAAGGCGACAAGATACTGGACGTGCCCCTTGCCAAGGTTGGCGGCAAGGGGCTTTTTGTTAAGGAAATTGAGCAGGCCCTGCTGGAAGGACGCATTGACATGGCCGTGCACAGTATGAAAGACATGCCGGCCGAAATACCGGAAGGCCTCTGTATTGGCGCCATACCACATCGGGAAGATCCCGCCGACGTCCTGGTCTCAAAAGACGGTCTGACCTTTTCTGAATTGAAACGCGGGGCGATAATCGGCACCAGCAGCCTGCGTCGGGCAGCTCAACTCCGTCACGCACGCCCTGACATTGTGATTGAGCCGCTGCGGGGTAATCTGGATACCCGCTTAAAAAAGTTGCAAACCGAAGATCTTGACGCCATTGTGCTGGCAGCAGCTGGAATAAGGCGCCTTAGCCTGGAACACCATATTTCGGAGTACCTGCAGGCGGATATCATGCTCCCGGCCGTAGGCCAGGGCGCCCTGTGCATTGAAATGCGGCGGAAAGATCCAACCATCGGACCTATGTTGGCGACCCTGGATCACACGAATTCCCGGGCGGTTGTACTGGGGGAACGTGCCTTTTTAAATCGTCTGGGGGGCAGCTGCCAGGTACCCATCGCCGGTCACGGGGAAATCCTTGCCAACACCTTCAGTCTGACCGGTTTGGTGGCGGATGTGGATGGCAGCCGAATAATCAAAGCCAGTTTATCTGGCCCGGCAGACGGTACAGAGACCATCGGTGTCAAACTCGCCGAGCAGCTCCTTGGCCGGGGGGCGGATAAGATATTGGAAGAACTTAACTCTCTGGAGCCTGAAAAGTATGCAAGCTAAAGTATATCTGGTAGGCGCCGGCCCCGGAGACCCGGGTCTGATTACCGTAAAAGGCAAAGAATGCATCCAAACTGCTGATGTCATTATCTATGACTATCTTGCCTCCCCCGCCCTTTTAAAACAAGCCCCGCCCAGTGCAGAAATGATTTATGTCGGCAAGAAAGGCGGGGATCATACCCTTTCCCAGGATGGGATAAATGCCCTCATCGTTGAAAAGGCGAAAGCCGGTTTGACGGTCTGCCGCCTGAAAGGCGGTGACCCGTTTATCTTTGGCCGCGGTGGGGAAGAGGCCGAAGTTTTAGTAGCCAAAGGCATCCCCTTTGAAGTTGTACCCGGGGTGACATCGGCCGTAGCGGCCGCCGCCTACGCCGGTATTCCCCTGACTCACCGTAAACTGACTGCCACCCTGGCTTTCGTCACCGGCCATGAAGATCCTCACAAAGAAGAATCTAGTATTGAATGGGAATCTCTAGCCCGCGGCATCGGGACCCTGGTGTTTTTTATGGGGGTAAAGAATTTACCTGATATTACCCAGAAGTTAATTGCCAACGGTAAATCACCGGATACGCCGGTGGCACTGATTCGCTGGGGAACCACCCCCGAACAGCAAACCGTGACCGGTACCCTGGACAATATTACCGAACGGGTTAAAAAAGCCGGGCTAAAAGCCCCGGCGATTATCGTTGTAGGCGAAGTCGTCGATTTAAGAAAAACCTTGAAATGGTTTGAAACCAGGCCGTTGCTGGGTAAAAGAGTTGTCGTCACCCGCGCTCGCGAACAGGCCAGCGACCTGGTCAGGCAGCTGTCTGATCTGGGGGCTGACTGCCTGGAATATCCCACCATTAAAATCGTGCCTGCCAAAGACCCCAAACCCATGGATGAGGCTATAATAAATCTGGGCACCTATGATTGGATCATCTTTACCAGTGTCAATGGCGTTAAATTTTTCTTTGATCGTCTTTTTGAAACCGACCGGGACGTCCGAGCCTTAAATCATCTTTACACGGCCGCCATCGGACCGGCCACCGCTGAAAGAATGTTTCAATTCGGGCTAAAAAGCGACATCATTCCGAAAAACTATCGAGCCGAATCCGTCGTGGAGGCCTTCCGCAAAGAAAAATTGAATGGAAAAAAGATCCTGCTTCCCAGGGCCGGAGAAGCCCGACCGGTGTTGCCGGTTGAACTGCGCAATATGGGGGCCGAGGTTGACGAGGTAACCGTCTACCTTACCGAAAAGGTTCTGGACAATGTTGCTCTGCTTGTCAAACAGCTGGAAGATAAAACCATTGACCTGATCACCTTTACCAGCTCCTCCACCGTAAGAAATTTTAAAAGTCTTCTGCCGCCGGATAAATTCAATCAGCTTATCGATGGGGTTGCGATTGCCAGCATCGGCCCGATTACCACCGATACTGCCGCGGAGTTGGGTATTAAGGTGGATATCACCGCAGAATCATATACCATCCCCGGTCTTTGTGAGGCCATTTTAAAATACTACCGCAACTACAAGGCCTAACCCTCAGACCGCATATAGATGATCAAAAAGCCCGAACACAAGCTCGGTAACCTCTTGGTTGCCTTCCAGCGAACCCGCCAAGACAACCGTCCACATGAAACCCGATCCCGTGCTTTTGGGCGATGTCGGAAAGCTTATCCAGCGGATCGATAAGGCCGTATGGATAGTTGCCGGCACTACCCACGATGGCAACGGTATTCGCATTGATCCGATCTTCCACCGCTGCCCAGATCCAAAGCCAGCACATAGCGGGTATCAGATGGGCTGCTTGCATTTTCCGATCCAAGCGTTGGCATGCGCTATCCCCTCTC
>Ga0316198_10000516_pt1 | contig 20452 bp, 17 predicted proteins | sample OudBieAanoxic_MG_FD_204935 | JGI IMG/M metagenome (GOLD analysis project Ga0316198, IMG submission 204935) | Coastal sediment microbial communities from Oude Bieten Haven, Netherlands - site A anoxic | ecosystem: Environmental > Aquatic > Marine > Coastal > Sediment | place: Netherlands...
AAGAAAACGGAGGAACTCAAATATGGCTAAACCAAAATCAAGAAAGAGTACCCAAGCAGGAGGTAGTAAAAAAGCTCAAAAAAAGTTGATAGAAGGGGCTGGGAAAATTTCTGAGAAAGTCGCAGCCAAGGCCACTGCCGCAAAACGCAAGGCAGCCCCCAAAACGGCGGAACAGAGCATTGCCGACATTGCTGAGCAAGTCGCCGCCAAGCTTGCTGAAAGCGGCACCCAGATGGCTCAGCAAGCGCCGGGAGGCGTAGACAAGATCGCGGAACTGGTCGCCGCCAGGCTCGGCCAAACGAGCAACCTCGTCCAAGAGACACTGGCGAAGCAGGTTGACAAGATCGTGGAGTTTCCCTACCCGGATGACTGGTATGACGATCCGAAAATGATGGGCCCGGTCATTGATAACGCATCGGAATTGTGGCTCAAGCGTGACCACAAGCACGACCTGGCGTTCCGCCCGCTGGAAACGGCGCTGCTGGAGGGCAAGGTTGATGCGATCTATACCCAGAGCAAGCCATTCCAGCACGTCCAGGAGGAAACCGGCGAACTCAAGGCGATCGAGGACCTGTCCAGGTACTCGGACTGGACGCTGCAAATATGCAACCAGCCCACTACCGCCACCTGCACCGTTGAGATGGCCGAGAAGCATCCCGAGCTTGTGGTCGCTTGGTTGAAGGCGATGATCAAGGTGGGGCGCTGGGGCAACGAGCACAAACACGCCGCCGCGTCAATCCTCGACAAGCAGACGTTTTACCGTGATGTCGAAGACACCTACCGGGGCATCAAGGAGGTGGACATTGTACCCAACCTGTCGCCCAAGAACCTGAAGGCCGTGGAAATCGGGAAGGACTTCATGTTGAGCCACGGCTACATCAAGAACGACTTCGATGTGCATGCGTGGGCCGCGCCCGAATTCCTGGAGCAGGCGGCGACAGAACTCCTCCAGGAAAGTTGGAAGGCGGCAACCGAGGAGAAGCTTCCCGAACCGTCCGAGTTGTTGGCGTCTACGAGACGGATCGGGTAGGCGGGATAGGCAATTCCAACGCCGGCCTCTCAACGGGGAGGCCGGCGGGAATTGATGAAGGGCGCGGTGAAGTGTGACAAATAATATATACAGGAGCTGAATATGACTGAACAAATGCACCTGATTATCAAGGTTGATGAGAATTTATGTATTAGCTGCGGAAGTTGTATCAGGGCCTGCCCGGGTGATTTGATTACCAAAGACCAGTTTCCCGTTCCCATACCGGACGCGTGGGATTTGTGTATTGACTGTGGCCACTGCGTAGCCATCTGTCCTACCGGGGCCGTTCATCAGCGCTCCATGGGGCCTGAGGATTGCGAGCCGATCGATATTCATCTTATCCCCACGTGGGATCAGGTCAGGCAGCTCATGATAACACGGCGGGCAATTCGTGGATATGTCTACAACAAACAAGTGGAAAAAGACAAGATCTTGCAGCTGTTGACCGTTGCCTCGCACGCGCCAAACGGAGGGAACCGTCAGGTGCTTCGCTGGCTGGTGATCAACGATCATGCAAGGGTTCAGCGAATTGCCGAGTTGACAGTTGACTGGATGAAAAGTGTCAAGGATGCGAATCCTGCTCTCTACCATGAAGCCAAACTGGAAATGTTCATCGAAAACTGGGGAGCGGGTAAAGATGTGATTTCCAGGGGGGCGCCCTGCATTATCCAGGCTTGGGCTCCCAAAGATGAGCGGACGGCCACTCCGGCAGCCTGGATCGCAATTGCCCATATTCAATTGGCGGCAACAACACTCGGTTTGGGAACCACTTTCTGCGAAGCCATCGGTTTCGCGAGTCGAGCTTACCCACCCTTGCTTGAGCTTTTTGGGAGGCCGGAGGGGGAAATTCCGTATGCATCATTCCTGATTGGTTACCCGACCGAGTTTTACCACCGTATTCCCAAGAAGAAACCCATTGACGTGACGTGGATCTGAGAGCCTTACGCCACGGGCAGATGACGCTGAAGGAACAAAATGGAAATGACATGACAAACAACGCAAATACGAAGATGCGGAGACTCGGTTACCGCAAGCCCGATGATGTCGCGGAGCCTGAACAACTGGTGCTGGTCGAGTACGTTTCCGATGGATGCGTGGCCATCATCACCCTCAATCGGCCGCATGCCGACAACGCGATCACGACGGAATTGGCGGCACAGCTAATCGAGGTTTTCGAGACGATCGCGACACGTGTCTCGGTGCGCGTTGCCATCATCACCGGAGCCGGTGACCGCGCCTTCTCCGTCGGGGGCGACCTGTACCAGCGCAAGCAGATGACGCAGGAACAGTGGCTGCGCCAGCGCCAGGTCTTCGATCGCCTTCTCTACACGCTGCGCCAGTTGCGCAGGCCGATCATCGCCGCGGTCCACGGGATGGCCTACGGCGGTGGCTGTGAGATCGCCATAAGCACGGACTTCATCATCGCGTCCGATGACGCTGTCTTCGGTCAGCCAGAGGCGATGGTCGGTTTGTCCGCGGGCGGCGGCTCGCCGGTCCTGCTCCCCCGTGTACTCCCGCCGGGGAAGGCCATGCAGATGCTGATGACTGGAGAACCAATCACGGCACAAGAGGCGCACCGGCTTGGAATGGTCAACGAAGTCTATCCCAGAACCGAGTTGATGACCGGAGTGCTCCGTATCGCGAAGAGGATCGCAGACAACTCGCCCACGGCGGTGCAGTCGGTCAAGCGTGCCGTCCAAATGGGACAGGGCGAGCCTGTAGAGCAGGCTGTCGCGATCATGATGGATGAGCACTGGCGTTCGGTAATCCATCCTGACCGCAGCGAGGGAATCCTTGCCTTTACCGAAGGCCGGGAGCCCATGTACCCAGATCCTGACTTTTGATGCGCCACGCTATGAAACGGTCGTGATCGGTTATCCATCCGAGAAGTACCTACGGATGAATTGGAATGAAGTGTATTACCCCAAGCAACGGATCGGGTAGTTTGGAGGAAGCGCAGCGGGAGGCCTCCCGAATGGAGGGCGCCCCCTAACCACCGGCACAGTGCGGTAGGACAAACAATAAAGGAGGGAACTGAATATGAATAAACTCAATGCAAAGATGGATAAGAACATTTTGGTGGGCAAACGGGCTTTGTTTTTTCTGATCCTGATTGCCGCCATCGGTTTCGCGGCCACTGCAAGCGTTTTTGCTGGAACGGAGATCGAGAAGCCCGCTTCCGTGGCGGCGAGCCAACAGCTTCCCAAGGGGAAACAAACCACCCTCGGTCTCTATGTGACCGCCGCGCAGGCTTACGAAAAGTGGAAGGCCGCACCGGACAAGGTGAAAGTGATCGACGTGCGGACCCCTGAGGAGTACGCCTTCGTCGGCCACCCGGAGATGGCCTGGAACATTCCCTATGCCTTTGTGACCTATCAGAGAAAGGACGGCAAAACCACATACAACGCGAAGATGAATCCGGATTTTGTCGCCGAGGTGAAAACCATAGCCAAGCCGACCGACACCCTCTTGGTTACGTGCCGGTCAGGTGACCGCGCTGCCAGGGCAGTCAACCTGCTCGCGAAAGCCGGGTTCAAAAACGTTTACAACATTGTCGATGGTGTGGAAGGCGACAAGGTGACGGATCCCGGGAGCGTCTTCTATGGGAAGCGGATGAGGAACGGCTGGAAGAACTCGGCCCCCTGGGTCTATGATATTGATCCCGAGAAAATCATTCTTGAAGAAGCCACATCCGGGAGATGAATAACAGTGAAACTTCCAGGCGGCCGGGCTTGATCTAAAAGAAAACGGCATGACGATCGGTCCGGCGGTGGGTAACAAAACAAGAAAAAGGAGGGATTCAATTATGGTCAAGCCAAAATCAAAAAAGAATGCCCGGACAGGAGGTAGTAAAACAGCGCAGAAGAAATTGATAGAAGGGGCCGGAAAAATTTCCAAGAAGGTCGCCGCCAAGGCCACCGCCGAAAAAGGAAAGGCGACTGCAAAAGGAAAGGCGACTGCAAAAGGAAAGACGGCCCCCAAAAAGGTGAAGCAAGGCATTGACGCCATTGCTGAGCAGGTTGCCACCAAGGCTGCTGAAAGCGCCATGCCGATAGCTCAGCAGGGGCCGGGAAGTGTGGATCAGATCGCGGATTTGGTTGCTTCAAAGCTCGGTCAGCCAAGCAACCTCGCTCAACAGGGGCCGGGAGGTGTAGACCAGATCGCGGATTTGGTTGCTTCAAAGCTCGGTCAGCCAAGCAACCTCGCTCAACAGGGGATGGGAAGTGTGGACAAGATTGCGGACCTGCTCGCCGCAAGGCTGGGCCAAAACGGCGATCTCGTCCAGGAGACGCTGGCGAAGCAGGTGGACAAGATTGCGGATCTGCTTGTTTCAAGGATTGGTCAAACAAGCAACGTTACACAGCAAGCACTCGAAAAGCAGATTGAAAAGATCGCCGATCGCATTAATACACGCACAAGTAAAGAAAGGAGCAACGTTATGACTACTGAAAAGGACATGGAAAAACTTAATTCGCCGGAAGGACTGGAGCGGCTTGCAGAGCTTGTGGCAGCCAAACTCGCTGGAGGAAGCGGCAAGGGTCGACACGCGGCTGGAGAAGAGGTCGAAGATATAGCTGACAAAGAAGCGAAGGTCAAAGTAACAACAATGGAAAACACAAAATTGAGCACCGTTCCATTGAATTGGAAGGAAGTCTACTATACCAACTGCCCGCTCGTCTCGGCATCGAATGTGGACGAGGGCCTGGGCTTGACCAAGAAAGAGTATAAGAAAATCGGGGTGAATTTTCGCTACTTGCGCTCCACCCCCGAGAATGACTGGTATCCCCATTACATCCACAACATGGACAACCTGATCCGCTTCGGCGGACTGAACCCGGCCATCGACGTCCACGCAGACACCCGCCGGACCTGCCTTCTGGGCGTCACGCAGATGCCGGCCGAGGGCGGCGTCATGATGGTGCGTGCCAAAGACGACATCTACCGGATGTCCGATTTGAAGGGCAAGAAGATCGGCCTTTCCAAGAGCATGAACCAGATCAAGGACGATTGGTGGCGCATTCAGGAGCACCAGGGGATCGAACTCATGCTCCGGATGAACGGCATGACCATGGACGACATCGAGCTCGTCGAGTTCCCCTATGCCGACGACTGGTACAACGATCCGAAGATGGTGGGACCTGAAATGGAACTCTCCATCGATCTGTGGCTGAAACGCGACCACAAGCACGATCTTGCCTTCCGTCCGCTGGAGGCCGCGCTGGAAAAAGGGGTCATCGATGCGATGTACACGCAGACCAAGCCGCTCCAGCAGCTTTCCGAGGCGACGGGTAAGTTCGCAGCGATCGAGGATCTTTCCCGCTATCCGGACTGGCGCCTGCAGGTGGCCAACATTCCCGCTGCCATCACCTGCACCAAGGTCATGGCCGACAAGCACCCCGAACTCGCCGTCACGTTCATGAAGGGCATGATCCGCGCCGGGCGCTGGGCCAACGAGAACAAGCGCGCCGCTGCGGAAATCCTCGACCAGCAGACCTTCTACCGTGACATCGAGCACACCTACCAGGGCATCCGGGACGTGGACCTCGTGCCGAACCTGTCCCTTCTGAACGTGGCCTCCGTCGAAATCGGCAAGAACTTCATGTTCAGCCACGGCTACATCAAGAACGACTTCGATGTCAACGAGTGGGCTGCGCCGGAGTTCCTGGAACAGGCCGGCCGGGAACTGCTGGAGGAGGAATGGAAGAAGAGAACCACTGCCAAGCTTCCCGAGGCAGCGGGTTCACTGGAGTCTGGTGGACGAATCGGATAGTGATATGAGTCCCCCGCCGGTCTCCCAACGGGGCCGGCGGGGACTGTCCTAAACAACGATGTGGAGGGCGCCTGGCTTGTGGCGAAAAGCGGCGGGCATGCTGGTGGCGGAGGCAAACCACGGGGCGTGGAGCATCCTTTTCGACGGGGTGTACGTAAAGCCAAGTTAAGCCCGTAACAATACAACCAGGAAGGGAGGTTTCCGGTGAAACCATCAAAGACCGCTGTAAAGAAGGCGCCTGCAAAGAAAGCGCCTGCAGATAAGATCAAAGTGACCACGTTCAAGAACACGAAATTGAACACGGCGAAGTTGAACTGGAAAGAGGTGTATTACACCAACTGCGTCCTCGTGTCCGCCGCCAATGTGGACCAGGAGCTGGGTTGGACCAGGGAGGAGTTCAAGAAAATCGGCGTCAAGTACGCCTACTTGCGCTCTAACCCCGAGAATGACTGGTACCCCCACTACATCCACAACATGGATAACCTCATCCGCTTCGGCGGCCTGTTCCCGCCTATTCAGGTTCATGCGGACATCCGCCGGACCCCGCTGCTGGGATTGACGCACGCGCCCCACGAAGGCGGCTGCATGATGGTGCGCTCACGCGACGACATCTACCGGATGGACGAACTCAAAGGCAAGAAGATCGGCCTGTCGAAGAGCATGAACCAGGTCAAGAACGACTGGTGGCGCATTCAAGAAGAACAGGGCATCGAGCTGATGCTCCGGATGAACGGCATGACCCGCGACGACGTCGAGATCGTCGAGTTCCCCTACGCGGATGACTGGTACAACGATCCTAAGATGATGGGTCCGCCGATAGAAAACCCGTCTGAATTGCAGCTCAAGATGGACCACAAGCACAACCTGGCCTGGCGTCCGCTCGAAACCGCGCTGTTGAATGGCGTCGTAGACGCGATCTACACCCAGAGCAAGGTTTTCCAGCATATCCAGGAGGCGACGGGCAAGCTCAAGGCCATCGAGGACCTGTCCCGGTATCCCGACTGGACCCTGCAGGTGGCCAACATCCCCGCCGCCATCACCTGTACCCAGGAGATGGCCGACAAGCACCCCGAGCTGGTCGTCGCGTATCTGAAAGGCATGATCAAGGTGGGGCGCTGGGCCAACGAGCATAAACACGCCGCTGCGGCAATTCTCAACAAGCAGACGTTCTACCTGGACGTTGAGGATACGTACGAAGGTATCAAGCACATCGACATGGTGCCCAACCTGTCGCCCCAGAACCTGGCCTCCGTCGAGATCGGCAAGGACTTCATGCTGAGCCACGGCTACATCAAGAACGACTTTGATGTACATGAGTGGGCCGCGCCGGAGCTTCTGGAGCAGGCGGCAAAAGAACTGCTCGAGGCACGCTGGGAGAAGGAGACCGGGGACAAGCTTCCCGAGGCATCCGAGCTGCTGGCGTCTACGAGACGACTCGGGTAGGTCCGGAGGCGGTGTACGCCTGCGCCACCGGGAACCACGCCGGGAAGCGGGGCGGCACCGCCGTCCGTGAGCGGACGTCGAACCAGAAATGACACATCCAAACAGAAAAGGGGCAAAGAGATGAAGACACCGAAATCGGGACAAAACAAACCCAAAACAGGCGGACACGGCTTGCACGTCAAGGAGGTGAGGGTTCACTTGTTGTTCTCGGCAACGTGTGTCGCTCTGAAGCGACTTTTGACTCGGATCGGCCAGCAACTCGAGGAGGACGCAAACGGCCACCTCCAGTTGAGTTACCAGCAGCGTATCGAGTTTAAGTCCATGGGGGGCGCAAGCAGTCGATGATGGTCCAGGTGGACGCTACACCCGATGGAAAGATCCTCACCACGCCCATCAGCGCCCCCAAGGAATCGGGAGGCCGGCAGCGGGTTGGGCTGCTGGGGGCGATCCAGGACGGAATCGCCGGGGGTATGGAGGAGGCTGACGCCCTCGTCAAGCTCTCCAATGGGTATCTTTTCCTCACACCGGCCAAGAGGCGGGCCCTGATGGAGAAGGCCGAGGTTTCCATCCTTCCCGACGAGGGTATCGCCAAGCTGGTCGTAAAGGACCTCCTCCAAAAAGGAGATCGGGTCGTTAACGCTTTCGAAGGCAAAACATGCCGGCAAATGAACACACGGGTCGAGACCTCGGCCGGGGGGATCCGGTAACCATCGTGGCGACCTACCAGACCCTCCCTTCGGGACTGACAACCTGTTTCCAGACGGAGATCAGCCTCCCCGCAAGGAGGCTGAACATAACCCTCAACACGATGAACCACCAGCAACGGTGAGTTCGGAGAGCGCCATGACGAGCCTGTATGAGTTGATGGCCGGTGTGAGGTAAAAGATTTTCGGGATAAAAATAAAAGAAGACTCTTCCGACAGGAGGGATTGAATGAAGATAATCGCACTGGCGAGTCAGAAAGGAGGCGTCGGGAAATCTACGACGACCTACAATCTCGCCGCCACCTTGGCTGAACGGAAAAATAGGGTTCTTATGGTCGACCTCGACCCCCAAGCGGGATTGACGGTGAGTTGCGGGCGGGATCCCGATGAATTCGAAGTGACGACCTGCGACCTGATGCTGAAAAATGCCGTAGACCTTGCAACCCTGACCGTGAAGACAAAGATCGAGGGTGTGGATCTCTTCCCGGCCAACCTTGATCTGGCGGCGTGTGAGGAGAAGCTCCTGGGGAAGAAGGGACGGGATCGGAAGTTAAAAGAGGCGCTGAAGACAGTCAAGAAAAAATACGATTTCATCCTGATCGACTCACCGCCTTCCCTGGGCATCCTGACCATGAATATCCTTGTGGCGGCATCTAGACTGGTTGTTCCCGTCCAGTCGGAATACCTTAATCTGCGGGGTCTCAAGCAGTTGTTTAAAATTGTCCAGAGGGTGTGGGACACGGCGAACCCTGACCTCCAGGTGAAGTTGCTGCGAACCATGCACGATCGGCGGACGAATCATTCCGGTGTAATCGTAGAAGAGTTGAAGAAGGTCTTCTCTGGTCATATCTACCGCACCGTTATTAAGAGGACGATCGATTTTGCCGACTCGACAATCGTTGGGCTGCCCATCATTCGCTATGCTCCTGACTCAGAGGCCGCTGCGGCGTACCGAGGTTTGACGAAAGAGGTCTTGAAAGATGAGAAAGCGTAGCATCAAAGGCACGAAGGCTGACATAATGAAATCGCAAATGAAGGAGAAAACAAATAAGAGGAATTGGTTGTTGCAGAGGCGGACGCGGATCACCACCACCGTTCTCGTGGCCGTCATGTTGCTGGCCTGTGCCACGGTTGTGAATGCGGCCGAGGAGAAATCGGATGACAAGTGGTCCTTCGAGATCACTCCCTTCATTTGGCTACCTACTGCGAGTGGATCGATGAAACTCGAAACGCCCCCCGGTTTCGCGAGCGGGAAGTTGGACTACGGTGCGGATGATTACCTGGGGAATCTCGATTTCGCTGGAATGATCGATCTCCAGGCGCATAAGGGAAGATGGACCCTTCTGGCCGACATTATTTATACTGACTTCTCGGACAGCGATACGGCCCAGTTTCCAGGGCTTATTCCCCGGAGCAGCGGGTGGACGGTAGGGGCCGATTGGGACCTTCAAGCCTTTCTTTTAGAGTTTGCCGGGGCCTACTCGGTTTTTCGGAATGAATATTTGAACTTCAATCTGCTGGCGGGTCTCAGATATGCCGAGATTGATGGCGACGTGAAGCTCGACATCGCTGGGCCACTTCCTGGCTGGGTCCTTTCGCGGAGCTTTTCCAGGAGAGAAAGTTATATTGACCCGATTATCGGTTTCAAGGGCAAGTTCGAGCTGGGCAAGAAGTGGTATCTTCCCTTCTATTTTGACATTGGCGGCTTTGGTGTCGACTCCGATCTGACCTTTCAGGCCTTTGCGGGGATCGGCTACCATTTCGTCGATTGGTTTTCCATGGTCCTCGGCTACAGGTACCTGTACTACGATTTAGGCGACGCCAGTGACCTTGTGGAAGACTTGAACCTTTACGGGGCAACACTCGGCTTCACCTTCACCTTCTGATTTGATTGGCCGGGCGCAATCGGTGAGGTCCTGAGAATTGAGCCGGGAAAGATAGCTCCGGAAGGCGCGCGCAGGCGCTCATGGCAACATAAGGCAGGTTACCATTGCCTGGCGGCACCGCGGCATCAAGAGATGAGTCGAGCCCCGGTGAAACGAACATGGCGGTTACCTGTGCGGTCACAAATTCGGGGACAACAGTACACGCCATCACTAACTGACCAACTATCCTAAAAAAAGGAGATACCATGTCAAAAGTTCATGAAACTCGGCAAAGCATTGATCATCAATTGGACGTTTGGGAAACCAAGGCTGCGGCATTGGAAGCCCAGATCAATTTGAACCGTGAAAAGGGCGCTGCGCGACTGCAGGCTGCCAAACAAGACCTTCGGAATAAGCTGGATGCGTTCAAAAACCAATTGGAAAATGTACCAACCCTTGCTGAAGAAAAGAAGCAGGCAGTGATGGATAAATTAGAGAATCTGCAAGTGCAACTGGCCCTGGGCAAAGCAGAAGCAAAAGATTCATACGAAGAGCAAAAAAAGAAGATCCAGGGAGCTGTCCAGGCATTTGAAGAGGAAATTGATGCCAGGCTCGATGAAGCCGATCAGAAAATCGTTGCGGCCCTGGATACCATGAATGGGGAACTGGAGGCCTTTTCGATCCAATTTGAGCATAAGAAGGGCGAGGCAGAGGCGGCTTTCGATGCTAAAAAACGTGAAGCAATCGAGAGGCTCAACACCTTCAGAGCGGACATCAAGGCAAAACGGGAAACTGTAAAAGCAACCATAGAAAAAAAACAAGAAACAGTAAAGGAAAAGGCCAAGAGGTTTGAAAGTGACTTGGCATCCGCATTTAAGAAGATCAGAGACGCCTTCACTCATCTCGCTGATTAATGCCATTACTTTCAATCTCGTTATCTGTTGGCTGGTTATTCAATACCGGCCAACAGACTTCTTGCTTGGAGCAATTTTTTACCATCTTTACAAACTATAACAAGAATATAAAAACATTCCTAATGATATCGGCAGCGAGACGGGGAGATCGATAAAATCATGAACAGCTTCGAACCCGATAGTGAACGAAAGATGGTTGAGCTGGCTGAGTCAAATGGTTAAAAGAAGAATTAAGGACCCGGCTTATGCTGTCGGTATAGCCGAAAGGACGACCATGTGCCTACGTTATGGAAGAGTCTTTCATCTTTGTTTGCTTCTGTTGGTGACCCTTATTTATGCCGCAGGATGTGCTCACTACCCAACAAACAAGCCCTTGAAAGAGGAAGGTTTCCGGCACGGTTACAAAGGAAATTACATGGGAATTCCTGGAAACTCCGAGAATTTGTTGTTGGAACTTACCTTTTCGGGGGGAGGGACACGAGCCGCTGCGTTATCTTACGGAGTTCTGGAAAAACTTCGGGAGACAGAGGTAGCCATTGATGGAAAAAAACGGCGTCTCCTGCATGAAATCGATGGGATTTCAAGTGTGTCCGGTGGAAGCTTCACGGCAGGTTACTACGGCCTCTTTGGCGATCGAATCTTTTCCGATTTTGAAGGCAAATTTCTGAAAAAGAATATTCAGGGGGCACTTGCCGCAAGAATTTTATTTAATCCCACGAACTGGGTCCGACTTTTTTCACCCTACTTCGATCGCAGCGATCTCGCAACGGAATATTATGACAAGTATGTATTTGAAAGGGGTACCTTCGGCGACATTTACGCCCGAAATGGGCCGAAGATCCTCATGAATGCAACAGATTTGACCTATGGGATCAGAATAGGGTTTACCCATGAAGTATTTGATGCGATCTGCTCAGACCTGTCCTCTTTCCCGGTGGCAAGAGCTGCAGCCGCCTCCTCAGCCGTTCCAATGCTTTTGAGCCCTATCTCCTTGCGAAATTATGCGGGGACGTGCGGCTTTAAAATTTCCGAGAAATTTGAAAAGGTTTTAGAAGGCCAGACTGTCTCGGAGCGGCAGTTTTATCTTGCAAACAATCTTGTCCTCTTGCTTGACTCTCAAAAGAATCCTTACATTCATCTGGTGGATGGAGGAGTTGCCGATAATCTTGGACTGAGAGCCCTTCTGGACAGGGTTATTGCCAGGGGTAGCGTTTGGGAATTTATCAAAGGGACGCCATTAGAAAATATCAACAAAATTGTCTTTATCATTGTGAATGCCGAGACTGCACCCGATACCAGGTGGAGCAAAAGTGAAAAAATTCCGCCGTTTAGTGCGATGGTATCCGCATACTCCACGATCGCCATCGAACGATACAACGAGGAAACAATCGCTCTCCTGAAGGAAAATGTCAAATTGTGGGCAGACGAGATAAAGACGCAAAGATGCAAAGGAGGAGCAGTCTCGACCACACCGGGTTCTTGCGGGGATATACAGTTTTATGTCGTTGAGGTGAAGTTTAACCTTTTGGAAGATGGAAAGGAGCGGATGTATTTTAAGAGATTACCGACATCGTTTAAGTTGAAGCCTGAGCAGGTGGATAGACTGCGTGAAGCCGCTCATCAAATTATGAATGATTCGCCAGAGTTTCAAAGGCTATTAAATGACTTGAGGTAAGCGGTGCAGACTAATTTTTAGGGTTTCAAGAGGAGATTGACTTGGAACTCCGCGACAATCAAAACCCTTCAGTTGAAATCCATGAGGTCTTCCGCGGCGGCATGGATGGATGCTTATCAAATGATCGATCTTTTTCCATTCTTCCCGGCGGAGCCAAGGGTTTAGCGTTGAAATTAAATGCTCAATCGCCGCTCAAACAAGATCAACAAAGGGCCTAAACATGGATTTACTCGAATTGATCCGGCACACGGAACAAGCCGGGCGGCTGAAGGAGATCGTACGGACCCTCATGTATTACCGCATGGGGGATTGGTTTAAGGATGTTCCGTTAATGGCCCTGCGAGACATGCTGGCTGACTCCAAATCACGGGCCATGCGGGACCGTCCCCTGCCGGAGCGTTTGCGCCTGGCCCTGACGGAGATGGGCCCGACCTTCATCAAGCTGGGGCAAGTACTCAGTACACGTGCGGATTTGGTCGGTCCGGAAATCGCCGATGAGTTGCGTAAACTCCAGGCCGATACACCGGCCGACCCTCCCGAAGTTGTCAGGCGAACGATCCAGGACGAGTTGGGCAAGTCCCCTGAGGATCTTTTTGCGGAGTTCGAGCCGGCGGCGTTCTCCTCGGCCTCTATTGGGCAGGTGCATCGGGCCCGATTGGCAGACGGTCAGCCGGTTGTCGTCAAGGTTCAACACTACGCGATCCAGGAGAAAGTGCGGATCGATCTGGAACTGCTCCTCGCGCTGGCCAAAGTTCTCCAAGAGCACGTAGCGGACGCGCGGGCGTATCAGCCGGTGGCAACCGCGCGTGAGTTTCAACGGACGCTGCTGAGCGAACTGGATTTCTCGTCCGAACGGCGCAATATGGAACAGTTCGCGCGTAATTTTGCCGAGGACGCCACGGTTTTCATTCCGGCGGTTTATCGACACCTGTGCAGCCGGCGGGTACTGACCATGGATTTGCTGCAGGGGGTTCCGGGATCAAAACCTGAAAAAATTCACGCTTCGGGGATCGACCTGAACGATTTTGCAAAAGCGGTGGCCAATATCTTCCTGAACATGATCTTTCGCGACGGTTTCTACCATGCCGACCCGCATCCGGGCAACTATATGCTGCTGGAAGGCGGGGTTCTCGGTTTACTCGATTGCGGCATGGTCGGTCGGATTGACGGGCCGATGCGCGAGCTGTTTGAGAACCTGCTGTTGCTTTTGCTGCAGAGGGATTCGGAAGGCCTGGCCGATCTCTTGCTGCAGGCGGGATCCGCGCCGGATGATGTTGATCGAGCAGCTTTCCGCTCGAACGTGACTGATCTGATCGTCGAGTACGGAACCCAGTCTCTCGACGAGTTTGACCTCGGGGGCGCATTGGATCAGCTAACGGGCATTGTCCGGCGACATCACGTTCTGATGCCCGCGGCAGCATCCATGCTGATCAAAACCCTGGTGATGCTGGAAGGGACATCGCGCCAGTTGAGTCCGACCTTCAGCCTGGTCGAGGTGCTCGAACCTTTCAAGGAGCAGCTGATTATAGAGCGCATACATCCACGCCACTGGTTTAAGAGGTTGCAGCAATCCGCACGGGACATAGACCGTCTTGTGAAAATGGGCCCGCGTAATCTGGCCGATATTCTGGATCGCCTCCAATCAGGTAAGTTGAAAATCAGGCACGAGCTCGCGGGTCTCGAGTTGATTGTTAACCGGTTGGTGGGGGGGCTGCTGATCGCGTCGCTGTTCCTGGGATCGAGCCTGCTGCTGGGCTGGACCTTTCCGCCACTGGTGTCTGGGGTCTCCGGATTTGGCGCGTTGGGCTGCCTGATTGCGATGGTTCTCGGGGGACGACTGCTCTGGGCGATCAGAAAAGACCTGCGATGAGTTACCGCTTATCATTTGCAACCAGTTGACCGTCGATCTGGCATCCGATTTTTCGATAAGGAGTAGCCGATAAACAGAACCGGGGCAAGGCTGGGGAGGCAAGCTAAAAATTGAAATGAAGAACCGGATGCAATCGAATCATAAGCCTATCCGTGTAATCGCTTGGGGAATGACACTGCTCTGGGGTCTGTTGTTTTTCTCTCAGAGTGCCTTATCTCAAGATGAGCGTGCAACGCCACGCGCGCTGCAGGTGGGGGTGATGGTAGCTCCGCCGGCCTACATAAAAACGGCTGATAATCAATGGGAGGGCTTCAGCGTCGAGCTTTGGCAGGCGGTCGCTCAGCACATGGGCGTTCAATTCCAATATCGGGAATTTGGCACTCTTGAGCTTATGTTGGATGCCCTCGAAAAACGAGAAATTGATGTCATCCCTTCTTTACCGGCCCGGGCGAGTTTTGAATCAACCATGGATTTTAGTCAATCATATATGAAAACGGGACTAACCATTGCGGTACCGGCAGAAGGTGTCGAATACAGATGGGCCCGCATTTTTGGCAGTATATTTTCAGAACAAACTTTGAAAGCGCTTGGATTGCTGATGTTGATGTCTCTAACAGCCGGAATAATCGTATGGTCATTTGAAAGGCGGCGCAACAGCGAAATGTTCGGTGATGGGACTGTCGCGGGAATCGGTCACAGCATCTGGTGGGCCGTAGTGACAATGACCACCGTGGGCTATGGGGATAAAGCACCCAAGACAATCGGCGGGCGGGTCGTAGGGCTCATCTGGATGATTTTTTCGGTCGTTTTTATCGCTGCTTTTACGGCCAACATCACGACTTCGCTGACCGTTAGTGAGCTGAGAGGCAAGATTCACGGTTTCAATGATCTCTACAATGCGCGAGTCGGATCGATACCCGGATCCGAAAGTTTCGGCTTTCTGACCCAAAAGGGAATAGCCGTAATTTCCTTTGACAGTTTACAGGAAGGGTTAAAGGCGGTTGCCACCAAAAGGATCGATGCTTTTGTTTTTAATGAAACAATATTGAAGTATCTCGTTAAAAGTGAGTTCCCCGGTCGAGTGCAGGTTCTGCCTGGAACCTTCGATGAATATTTCGTGGGCATTGCTTTACAGCAAAAAAGTTCGCTCCGCAAACCGATAAACAAGGCGTTGCTGAAATTCATGGAAACGGAAAAATGGACTGAATTGCAGAATCGCTATATCCAATAATTGAATGCCTCGATCCCGTTTAAAAAACGAATTTTGTAAAAGGAGATACTAATGAGAAAGATAACAGTGGTAATGGCCATCATGATTCTACCGGCGTTATTTTCGGATCTTGTGTTAGGGCAGGATTTAATCGTTTTCCCTGCCAAGGGGCAGACCCAAGAGCAAATGGAAAAAGACAAGTATGAGTGCTATGGATGGGCGAAGCAGCAGACGGGTTTCGATCCCATGCAGTCTCAGCCGACGGCTCAGGCGGCTCCTGCACCGAGCCAGGGTCCTCAAGGCGAGAGGATCAAAGGAGCGGCGCGAGGCGCGGCAGTAGGCGCCGTGGTGGGCGGAATCGCTAATGATGACGCCGGCAAGGGAGCGGCTGCAGGTGCTGCCGGTGGCGTCATGGTTGGCGGAATGAAGACCCGGCAAAACAGGAGACAGCAGGCGCAAACCCAGCAGGAGCAAACCCAGCAGCAGGCTTCAGCGGATGTGCAAAAACGCAGCGCTTACGACCGGGCCTATTCTGCCTGTTTGGAAGGAAAGGGGTACACGGTCAAATGAGAGCGGAGTGGCCGGCCCTGGTCGAATGGCACGAACGTTTACCCAAATGTTGCAAAAGCTGGAGGGCTTGGAGGGCTTTAGACACCATGCATCAAGGGTGAAGCTAAAGATATCGATTATAATAGCAAGCCACTGACTAATATTTACCATTTTGTTTATGCAATATTGGGGTTCACTGTCATACATGCTTCAAGGTACGGCCTGAGATTCATTTCAAGGTTGGAGCAAACAAATCAAAAGGAGGGAAAGATCATGAAGACAACATCCATTTTCAGCATTGCTATCTGTTTGACGCTTCTGTTTGCGATTTCCGCCGGGGCTCAGCAGAGCTTGGTGGAGACTGTGGCAAACGGTTGCAAGACTGAAATCGACACCTACTGCAAAGATGTCACTCCGGGTGAAGGCCGCGTGCTGGCCTGCCTGTACGCGCGCAGCGACAAGCTGTCGAGCAAATGCGAATACGCCCTCTACGATGCCGCCGCGCAACTGGAGCGGGCCGTGAACGCGTTGTCTTACGTGGTCAACGAGTGTGCCGACGATTTGGACAAGTTCTGTAAAAATGTGGCCGCCGGAGAAGGGCGGTTGCTGGATTGCCTTAAGAAGAACGACGCGAAGGTCAGCTCGCGCTGCAAAGAAGCGAGAAAGCAGGTCGGAATGAAATAGTGGGTTTTAATCTTTTTTTCTCAAGTTCAAGATTATCGGTTCCGGCGGTCTTGCCTTTGAAACCGTTTTGGTTTTCGAGGGTACGATCGCCGAGAGCGATGCGGGATAAAGTGAAACAAATCAACTGCTATAGATGCATGGGCATCCTTGCTACAAACATATAGTGCTCAAAAAAGAGGTCCAATATGCCAATACAGAGATTCAAGCAGATGATCTGGCTGCTTAGCCTATCGATTGTCCTGACGGCATGCAAAGAAAAAGCTGAAATTATTGAAGTGGTCCGGCCTATCAAGACGATGACTGTCAGTGAGCAGGCTGCCGAGCAGACACTCAAATTTTCCGGGCTTGTCGCCGCGGTCGATTCCTCTGACCTCAGTTTTCAAGTCGGCGGGCAGGTGGCGTCGGTGAAAGTCGACATCGGAGATCGGGTGGAAAATGGACAGGTGCTCGCTGTTCTTGATCCGGAGCCCTATCAGTTGGAGGTGGATGCGATCAAGGCTGAGCTTGTAAAGGCCAGGGACAAAGTTGCCGAATCAAAGTCACAGTACGAGCGGCATAAGCGGATTTTCGAGCAGGGAGCGGGGGCAAAAAGTTATATGGATGTCACAGAATATAATTTCAAGGCCGCCAGGAGCGCGGTTGATTTTCAGATGGCAAGGCTGGATCTTGCCAATCGCAACCTGCGCAAAACGAAGCTGCTCTCTCCTTACGACGGTACCATCGCCTTGCGGTCCGTGCAGCCGCACGAGGAGGTGCAAGCCGGGCAGAAAGTGTTCGAAATTAATGCCACCGGTAATATGGAGGTGCAGCTGGCCGTTCCGGAGACCGCCATCGACCGGATACACATCGATGACGCAGCGACGATCACTTTTTCCACGCTGCCGGGTGAATCCACAAAGGGTCGTATTTCCTACATCGGTTCCGCCGCTGTTGAGGCCAACGCTTTTCCGGTCAAAGTGGAGTTGATGGGTCCGAATAAAAAAGTCAAACCCGGCATGACCGCTGAAGCAAATCTAATTGTAAAAGAAAAAAACCGGAAGCCCGGTTACACGGTTCCGCTCCAGGCATTCCTGCCTGCCCCGGAAAAAAACCAGGGGTATGCCTTTGTGTATGACCCCCAGACATCGACGGTCAAAAAAGCGCCGGTCCACTTCCGCGGCACAGATCAAAAATATGCCATCGTGGACGAGGGCTTGGCGGTCGGGGACATCATCGCCGTGGCCGGTGTGAGTTTTTTAGCCGATGGAATGAAAGTCAAACTGATGAAACAGTAATAATAATGCCCATCCTGCCGAGAAGAATTTATGCGATGTTGGCATAATCTTCATCATCTCCGGGACAAAAGGAACTGATAATGAAAGGGATCACCGCATTTGCACTGAATAATTCGCGAACCGTCATCATGACCATATTGCTGGTAATCGTCGGAGGCTTTTATGCATTTTTAAATCTTCCGAAACTGGAAGACCCCTTGATTACAATTCGCGAGGCGTTGGTGGTGGCAAAATACCCCGGTATGCCGGTGGAGCAGGTCGAACGCCTTATTACCCGGCCCATCGAAGAGAAAATCCGGAGCATGGGCGAAATAGATAAGATTAAGGATTCCACATCCAAAGTCGGCGAATGCCTGATCCATGTGACCATCAAAGATGAAGTGCCCGCCGAACAGCTCCCGGCGACATGGAAACTGCTGCGCAACAGAATGGATGATGTCAAACCCGAGCTGCCGGATGGCACTATCGGACCGATGGTCAACGATACTTTCGGTGATACATCGGTGGCCACCATTGCGCTTTGGAGCGATGGATTCAGCATGGCGGAAATGCATGAAACCGCCCGTCAAATCAGAGAGCACCTCAACCTGTTGAAGGGAATCCAGAAGGTCGATCTTAGCGGTGTGCAGGATGAGCGCATCTATCTCGAGGTGTCAAATGCCAAGATTGCGCAGCTGGGAATCGATATCGCGGTTATCGGTCAAAGTCTGCGGGATCAGAACATTCTTTTGCCCGGTGGCAGGATAAACGTCAACGACGTGGACATCATCGTGGAGACCCAGGGCCGGTTCAAATCCATAGAGGAGATCGGAGAGGTCCTGATCCCGATTTCCGGCACCCAGGCCACGATTCCGCTGCGTGACATCGCAACCATCAGAAAGGCTTACGTGGAGCCGATCCACAATACGGCCTACTTCAATGGTCATCCGGCCATCGTTTTAAGTGTCTTTATCCTCAGAGGGGTCGATGCTGTCGAGTTCGGCGAGCGGTTGACGAAAAAAGTCCAAGAGATAGAGCAGTCCCTTCCCTGGGGCTACACGCTCGAATTTGCCACCTACCAGCCTGAGCTCATTAAAAAAGCCGTCAGCGGCATGGTGATCAACGTGATCGAAAGCGTGGTCATCGTCCTGGTGGTGGTGATGCTGTTGCTGGGGCTTAGAACCGGATTGATTGTCGGCTCATTCATCCCCCTGGTCATGCTTTTCGGCCTTTTGACGATGTACGCGCTGGGGATCGATATGGAACGGATGTCGCTGGCCACGATGATTATTGCCTTGGGCATGTTCGTGGACAACGCCATTGTGGTATCCGATGACATTAAAGTGAATCTGGAAACGGGAATGGCACGCAAGGATGCCGTTTTAAAAACCGGCAACTCCCTTGCGGTCCCCCTGCTCACCAGTACGCTGACGACTGTATTCGCCTTCGGGCCGATTCTGTTGCAAATCGGTTCAACGGGTGATTATACCTCCTCGCTGGGATCGGTGATGATTATTTTGCTCATGGCATCGTGGTTTTTCTCCATGTTTTCATCCACCAGCATGTGCTACTGGTTTTTAAAGACAAAACCGGCCGGCGGCGGTGATAAACAACAGGAGAGCGACCCGTACCAGGGGAAATTCTATCGGCTCTATCGTCAGGTCCTGAAATTTTCCCTGCGCTACCGGATTCTGGTGCTGGCCTTTACGGGCGGCGCGTTTGCTTTAGCCATATATGCGGCAACGTTCATACCGCAGGCCTTTTTCCCGAGCGGAGACAGAAACCAGTATTTGATTTATCTCGACCTTCCCGCCGGAACAAGCATCGAGGAGACCGACAGGAGCGTGAGGGAACTCAGCGCCTGGCTGCAGGATAAAAAGAAAAACCCTGAAATCACGGGAACCATTGCTTATGTGGGAAACGGCGGGCCGCGTTTTTTCCTTTCCCTATCACCGGTGGACCCGGATCCGTTCGTCGGATTTCTAATCGTCAATACCGAGACCAACAAGCAGGTGCCTGAACTTGTCTCGCGTACGAGCCAATACCTGCTGAATAATTTTCCCAATGTGCGCGGCAGGGTTAAGTCCATGTGGCTTGGCGGCAGTGAAACCGGCCTGATGCAAATCCGGCTCAACGGTCCCGATACAGGGGTGCTGCTGGAGCAGGCCGAGCAGTTGATGGCCGCACTCCGGAAGATCCCCGGCACCATCGATATCAAACAGGATTGGAACAACCGGGTGTTTACGGCCATCGCGGATGTCGATCAGGCCCGTGCCCGCCGCGCCGGGGTGACATCAAAGGATGTGGCCGATACCCTGGATTTCTTTGTCGACGGTTCGACGACCACCAGTTATCATAAGGGCAATGTACAAATTCCCATCGTCGGGCGTGGGGTCGTGGCTGAAAGGGATTCCCCCGGCAGCCTGCGCACGCTCGGCATCCGTTCGTCATCCGGCGACAGCGTGCCGGTCAGCCAGATTGCCG
>Ga0316198_10000517_pt1 | contig 20444 bp, 22 predicted proteins | sample OudBieAanoxic_MG_FD_204935 | JGI IMG/M metagenome (GOLD analysis project Ga0316198, IMG submission 204935) | Coastal sediment microbial communities from Oude Bieten Haven, Netherlands - site A anoxic | ecosystem: Environmental > Aquatic > Marine > Coastal > Sediment | place: Netherlands...
GTAAATAACTATATGGAGAATAATTATGGAAAAAATTAATATATTGGGGCTTGGCCCTGGAAATAAAGAATATGTCCTTCCTATTACCAAAAAATATATAAAAAAATCCGATATATTAATCGGAGGCAGGAGAAATATAGAATCTTTAGGGACCTTGGCAGAAGGAAAAGAGATTCGGTATATAGATAGGTATTTAGATGAATTGACTCTCTATATCAAAGAGAATAGAGATAAGAAAATTTCTCTTATAGTTTCTGGAGATTCAGGGTTTTACAGCATGGTACCTTTCATGAAAAAACATTTTGAAATAAAAGATTTAAATATTATTTCAGGGATCTCTTCCATGCAATATATGTTTTCGACCATAGGCTATTCCTATGAAAATACTTTTATCGCTAGTGTTCACGGCAGGGAATGCGACTATCTTACTCCTATAAAGGAAGGTAAAAAAATAGGATTACTCACAGATAATAAAACCACTCCTCAAGTGCTGGCACAGAACCTATTAGAAAATCAAATAAAAGGAACAATTTTTGTGGGAGAAAGACTCAGTTATGACGACGAAAGAATAACAAGGATGAGTTTAGAAGATATGACAGATTTAAAGATTATATTTGAAATAAATGTAGTAGTGGTGATACCAGATACTCTTTCTTCCTGATGAGAGAGAGCCTCATATGCAAGGGAATAGGACAAGGGGGAGAATACAATGCTTCATATAGAAGATAAAGAATTTATACGTGGGAAAGTACCAATGACAAAGCAAGAAGTCAGATGTATATCTATAGCAAAGTTAAATTTAAAAGAAGACAGTGTTTTAATCGATATAGGAGCAGGATCTGGCAGTGTTGGAATAGAGGCTGCAAACTTTGCACCGAAAGGTAAGGTTTTTGGAATAGAGGTAAACCCTGATGGGATAGAAGTAATTAGTCAAAATTTGGTAAAATTCAATGTGGATAATTATGAACTTATAGAGGGGTTAGCTCCAAAGGATATCCCTGAGATAAGAGTAGACAGGATGTTTATAGGGGGATCAAAGGGAAACTTAGAAACTATTTTAGAATGGTTTTTATGTCACTCTAGAGATGATGCAAAGGTAGTTATAAATACTATTACCTTAGAAAGTTTAGGTGAAGCTATGAAAGCATTGGAAAAACTAAACTTTTGTGAGATAGAAGTAATTAATATAAATATAGCAAGAAATAAAAAAATAGGTAGATATAATATGATGATGGGTGAAAACCCAATATATATTATATCCGCTAAAAGGAGTAAATAAAAGATGGCAAAATTATATGGAATAGGTGTAGGTGTAGGAGATCCGGAAATGTTAACGATGAAAGCTGTAAGAGCCTTGGGAGAATCTGATGTAGTGATTTTACCTCGTGCAAATACAAAGAACTATAGTACAGCATTTGAGATTGCAAAAGGATATATGAAAGAAGACATTGAGAAAGTATTTTTAGACTTCACAACTGTAGATAACGATAAAATACGTGAAGACGATAGATTAGAATATTCAAAGATTGTAAATAAATTAGTTAAAGAAGGGAAAAATATAGCATTTATAACTATTGGAGACCCTATGACTCTCAGTACATTTGTATACGCAATGGAGTTATTAGAGGATAAGATAGAAGTTGAATCTATCCCTGGAATCACTTCATTTGCTTCTATAACTTCAAGACTGAGAACACCTTTACTTATGGGAGATGAAACACTAAAAGTTATTCCTATTGCAAAGGAAACAGATTTAGTAAAAGAGATAGAATCAGCAGACAATTTAGTCTTTATGAAAGTTACGAGAAATTTAGAAAGATTAAAGGACGCTTTTAGAGAAACAGGAAATATGGACAATGTAGTTTTAATTTCTAATTGCGGGAAAGATTCAGAAAAAATATATTATGATTTGGAAAATATCACTCGTGATGATATATCATACTTCACAACTATATTACTTAAAAAGGGCGGTGTAAGACAATGGCAAAAGTATTTTTCATAGGAGCAGGCCCTGGAGATCCAGAATTAATCACAGTAAAGGGACAAAGACTGGTAAAAGAAGCAGATGTAATTATCTATGCAGGATCACTGGTACCGAGACAAGTAATAGAGTGTCATAAAGAGGGAGCAGAGATACATAATAGTGCTTCGATGAATTTAGATGAAGTAATAGAAGTAACGGTAAAAGCCATAAATGATGGAAAGATGGTAGCTAGGGTACATACAGGAGATCCTGCTATCTATGGAGCTCACAGAGAACAAATGGATATATTAGCCAGCCATAACATAGAATTTGAAGTTATCCCAGGGGTAAGTTCTTTCTTAGCATCAGCTGCAGCTATAAAAAAAGAATTTACACTTCCAGATGTATCTCAAACTGTTATTTGTACAAGGATGGAAGGAAGAACACCAGTTCCAGAATTAGAAAAGTTAGAATTACTGGCTTCTCACAAGACATCTATGGCAATCTTCTTGTCGGTACAAATGATCGATAAAGTGGTATCTCAGTTGTTATCTCACTATGATTTAGATACACCAGTAGCAGTAATTCAAAGAGCTACTTGGGAAGATCAAAAGATAGTAATGGGAACATTAGAAAATATAGCAGAGAAGGTAGAAAAAGCAAATATCACAAAAACAGCTCAAATTTTAGTGGGAAGATTTATGGGAGATGAATATTCAAAGTCAAAATTATATGATAAGCATTTTACCCACGAATATAGAGAAGGAATAAAGTAATTATAAATCTTTAATACATTGGAGGGGGTTAGCTATGAGGTTAGCTATTATTACACTGACTAAAAAGGCTGGTGAAAAAGGGGTTGAGATAAAAAAACTTCTGACTCCTACAAATAGATTTGAAACTATAGATGTGTTTACCTTATCAAAATATAGTGATGATAAAACTATTCCTATGGAAAATGGGTTTAAAGACACAATATCCAGGATATTTGATTCATATGACAGCTTATATTTTGTTATGGCAAGCGGGATAGTAGTGAGAACTATAGCACCCCTCCTAAAAAGTAAGGATGTAGATCCTGCTGTAATCACAAGTGATGAAGATGGAAGATTTGTCACCTCATTGGTTTCTGGTCATTTAGGAGGAGCTAATGAGTTAGCTTCCCTGATAGCAGAAAATATTGGCGGGATACCTGTTATTTCTACAGCTTCAGATGTGTCTGGAAGTATCGCAGTAGATACTATAGCTATGAAGTTAAAGGCACACCTGAGGGATCTTGAGAGTGCCAAAGATGTAACAGCTCTTATAGTTAATGGGGAAAGGGTGGAACTAAAACTACCGAAGAATATGGTTGTAGGTTCTCTTAATTGTGAGGAAACAAAGAATATAAAAAAAGATATAGCAGGAATAGTGGCTGTGTCTAATAGGCTGGATATTAAGGTAACACAGATAATTCCTAAAAACATAATATTAGGAATTGGATGCAGAAGGGACACCCCCTTTGAAACTATCTTAGCGGGTATAGAATTAACCATGAAAGAATGTAACCTACACATGGATAGTATAAAACACTTTGCTACTGTAGATGTAAAAGCAGATGAGGTCGGGTTATTAAAAATCTGTGAGATATTAGATAAAAAATTAATAATTATAGACAGGGAAGAAATAAGGCCTATCCAGGATAATTATGAAGGTTCTGATTTTGTAGAAAAAACTATAGGAGTGAGATGTGTATCGGCTCCTGCAGCATACCTGTCCAGTAATAAAGGCGGTAAATTTATAAAAGAGAAGAAAAGATATAATGGTGTAACCATATCGATATATGAAGAATAAACTTGGAGGGAAATAATGAAAGGGAAAATATATGTAGTTGGAATGGGACCTGGAAACAAAGATAATATGAGTTTTAAAGCCTTTGATTCTATGAAAAAATCGGATATATTAATTGGACATAAAACATATATTTCATTGGTAGAAGAGATGTTTCCTCAAAAGGAATTAATTAGATCTGCTATGAAAAAAGAGATAGATAGATGTAACGAAACATTGAAACTGGCTGAAAGCGGGAAAACTGTAGCTTTAATTAGTAGTGGTGAGTCAGGAGTCTATGGGATGGCAGGAATTATGTTAGAAGTAGCTTTAGACAGTGATATTGAGGTAGAAGTAGTTCCAGGAATTACGGCTTCTAATGCTGGAGCAAGTGTTGTAGGAGCTCCTATCATGCATGATCATGCAACGATTAGTTTGAGTGACCTGTTAACTGATTGGGATTTAATAACAAAGAGGATAGATTTAGCTTCTCAAGGTGATTTTGTAATTTCATACTACAATCCTAAGAGTTTTTCTAGAACTACTCAAATTGTAGAAGCAAGAGAGATCATGTTAAGACATAAAAGCAAAGATACTCCTGTAGCAATCGTGAGAAATGCAAAAAGAGACGGGGAAGAACATGTGATAACTACACTAGAAGATATGTTAGATCATGAGATAAATATGTTTACTGTAGTAATAGTAGGAAACTCTAAAACTTATGTAAAAAAAGGGAAAATGATAACACCTAGAGGATATAAACTTTGATCTTACTTGCTGGGGGAACTAAAGACTCTAGGATAATAGCTGAAAAGCTTTTAAGAGATAAACATGAGATCATAGTGACTACAGCTACAGAATATGGAGGTCAATTGATCTCCCATTTGGACCTAGAAGTCAGGGTGGCAAAGCTTAATTTAGAAGGACTAGAAAAACTAGCCAATGAGATGAGTGTAAGCCAGATAGTGGATGCGACCCACCCCTATGCAACAGAGATATCAAATAACCTACTTAAATTATCAACAATTCTAGGGGTGCCCTATTATAGATATGAAAGAAGTATGCTAGAATATAAAAAAAATGCTAGTTTTTATGATTTAGGGGAGTTAATTAATTTTCTAGAAGGGGTAAGGGGAAATATATTACTTACTTTAGGAAGCAATAACATCCATAGGTTTAAAGACTTAAAAAATAAAAAATCCATCTATATCAGGGTACTGCCTACTGAATATGCCATAAAAAAATGTGAGGATGCAGGGTTTAGACCATCTCAAATAATAGGCCTTCAAGGACCCTTTAATACTACCTTCAATGAGGCTATCTATGGGAATTATGATATAAAATACATCGTGACCAAGGAAAGCGGAGCTACAGGCGGGGAATTGGAAAAAGTGGAAGCTGCTAAAAATTTAGGCGTAAGCGTTGTGGTCTTAAAAAGACCGGTAGTACAGTATAGAAACCTTTATAATGAGATAGATGATCTGATAGGAGCAATTAAATGAGAGTTGAAAATATAATATTGGCTGGATTTATTCTGGATCTTATATTTGGAGATCCTAGGAGTTTATTACATCCAGTGGTAGTAATAGGGAGAATCATTACTTTTTTAGAAAAAATATTATATAAGTATAAAAAAATAGGCGGAATAATACTAAATTTAATAGTCGTAGGACTGACTGTAGCTGTAACATATCTAGTTTCAGGTTATTTAGAGATAATTGAGATCTACCTAATATATACTATATTTGCAACAAGATCCTTGGCTCTTGAGGGAGTAAAGGTATTTAATATATTGAAGAAAAAAGATATGCAGCTGGCAAGAAAGGAACTCTCCTACTTAGTCAGTCGTGACACAGGCTATATGCAGGAAAAAGATATAGTCAGAAGCATCATGGAAACTATATCTGAAAATACAGTGGATGGGATAATATCACCGTTATTTTTCATGGTAGTAGGATATTTGATTGCACCAAATACTCCATTAGGAGTGGCTCTAGCAATGGGATACAAGGCCATAAATACACTTGATTCCATGGTGGGATATAAAAATGAAAAATATAAAGATTTTGGATGGTTTTCAGCTCGTATAGATGACGTGGCAAACATTATTCCAGCTAGATTAACAGGGGCAGTACTTATTCCTGTATCAGCACTCTTCCTTGGATATGATTTTAAAAATTCATGGAAGGTATTTTTCAGAGATAGATATAACCATGCCAGTCCAAATTCAGCACAATCTGAATCAGCTGTAGCAGGAGCATTGGGAATCCAATTTGGTGGAGCTACCAGTTATTTTGGAAGATTAATAGAAAAACCTACAATAGGGGATAAGAAAAAGGAGTTTGAACTATCGGATATAAAAAGAAATATTAAACTCATGTATGGATCATCTATACTAGGTATGGGAATGGCATATGCTGTGCTTAGACTAATATAGTTTAAATTAAAAAATAAAAATTATTTTGATATAGATATAAAAATGAAAATGGAAGTATAGTGGCTATAATTTATGGTAAAAGATTAGAGGAAGGGAGAAGATAACTATGGAGCTACATGGGGGAAATATATACAAATTAAAAAGGGAAAAAGGGATAGAGGTGCTGGACTACAGTGCTAATATCAACCCTATGGGTCTATCTGATAGACTAAAGGAGGCGGTAATTGAAAACTTATCCATCCTTGAAAAGTATCCTGATCCAGATTATTTAGAGATGAAAGAGGTAATAGCGAAACATAATAAAGTAGAGATTGAAAATATAGTCGTAGGAAACGGTGCGACTGAGATTATGTTTTTATACGCTAAAAACCTAAAACCTAAAAAAGTTCTTATTGTCTCTCCTACCTTTGCTGAATATGAAAGAGCGTTAAAGACTGTAAATTGTGAAATTGATTATTTTCAGTTAAAAGAAGATGAAGATTTTGTACTGAATATACCCAGATTAAAGGAAACCTTGGATGGGACCTATGATCTGCTGGTAGTATGCAATCCCAACAATCCTACAGGTAAATTTATAGACAAGCTTATCTTAAATGATCTGGCTGTATATTGTAAAAACAAAGGGGTAAGCATACTTTTAGATGAAGCTTTTATAGAATTTGTAGATGGCAGCATGGAAAGATCCCTGGTAGAGTACAGACATGAAAATGTGTTTATTGTGAGAGCTCTTACTAAATTTTTTGCCATACCTGGATTACGTTTGGGATATGGGATAACCTTTGATGAAAAATTAAAGGGAAAGATAGAGGGAAATAGAGAACCCTGGAGTGTCAACGCAATAGCTGAACTGGCTACCAAAGTTTTACTAGAAGACAGTGAGTATATAAAAAAGTCAGAGAACTGGATCAGGGAAGAAAAAAGATTCATGTATGAGGGACTAGAACAGATAAAGGGGATAAAGCCCTATGTTACAGAAACGAATTTTATCTTGGTAAAATTGATAAATGACATGAAGGTAGAAGAATTTAGAGGAAAGATGATTTCATTGGGAGTCTTGGTTAGAGATGCCAGCAATTTTAATTATTTGGATAATAGATATTTTAGACTGGCAATAAAAGATAGAGAAAACAACAAAAAGGTTTTGAGGTGTGTAGAAGATGCAATTAGATAAATTTTATATATTAGGAGTTACCCACAAGGATCTGAGCTTGATAGAAAGAGAAGCATTTATAAAGGATGGCCCTAAAAAAATAATGGATAGACTCTTAAAAGATGGAGTTGTCAAAGGTTATGTTTTACTTGAGACCTGTCTTAGGGTTGAAATCTATATGGAATCTGAAAATATAGAACTAGTGAAAGAAAAATTTAATATAGGTCCCTTATTTGTTAAAAAAAGTGGGATTGAAGCTGTAAAATATCTATTTGATGTGGTCTGTGGATTTAATTCCATCATAAAGGGGGAAGATTCTATACTATCCCAAGTAAGGAATAGTTTTTTACACGGACTAGAGGAAAAACACACTACTAAAACCTTAAATGTTATTTTTAATAAAGCTATTGAGGTAGGTAAAAAATTCCGTCATAGGAGTCAGGTCTCAAAAAATGCCATGTCTTTAGAGGCAGTAGCATTGAAATTTATAAAGGGACATTTTGATAACTTAGAAGATAAAAGGATATGTATAGTAGGAACGGGAGAGATGGCTATAGCAGTCCTCAATATATTTACTAGAAATAACATAAATAATATTGTCATGACAAATAGAAGTCGTATAAGAGTCTTGGAGTTAAAGGAAAAGTATGATATCGATATAGTCGATTTTGAGGATAGATATTCTGAGGTAGAAAAATCAGATATAATTATCAGTGCAACCTCTGCACCCCATGCAGTGTTGGTGGAAAAAGAGATAAGGAACCTAGACCTAAAAAAAGAAAGAATATTTTTAGATCTGGCAGTTCCAAGGGATATAGATCCATGTATTGAGACTTATCCCAATATAAACTTGTATAATTTAGACCACCTATGGGATGTAGTCAGGGGCAATGAAGAAAAACGAGAGAAGCTTTTAAAGGAATATAAGTATATATTAGAGGATCAAATAAGAAATTTATTAAAATATTGTGAATATAAAGGGGATTTAAAATGCAAAGAAAGATAATTATTGGAACTAGAGCAAGTATTTTAGCAGTGGCTCAAGCAGAACTGACTAAAAAAATGTTGTTAGATAGCTGTGATAATTTGGAAGTGGAAATAAAAAAAATTATTACCAGTGGAGATAAAGATCAAAGAACCAATTGGAATAAAGATAATAAATCCCTTAAGGATATGTTTGTAAAGGAAATTGAAAGAGCACTTTTAGATGGGGAGATCCATCTGGCTGTGCATTCTATGAAGGATATGCCTGCAGTTTCTCCTAAGGGCCTTACAGTAGGAGCAGTTCCAATAAGGGAAGACAACAGGGATATTATAATTACTAATTCAGGAGTTACTTTAGATGACCTTCCAGCAGGTGCAGTAATAGGAACCAGCAGTTTGAGGAGGGTAGAGAGTATCAAAAGTTTGAGACCTGATCTAGTAATAGAGCCCATCCGTGGAAATATCCATACTAGGATAGAAAAATTAAAGAATGAAAATTTTGATGGAATCATACTTGCCTATGCAGGGTTAAAAAGAGTTGGATTGAAAAAATTAGCTACTGAAATATTTGAGGTAGAAAGAATAATGCCGGCACCAGCTCAAGGAGCGTTATGTATCCAGTGCAGGGAAGATGATAATTTTACATTGGAATTATTGGATAAATTAAATCATAAAGAAACTACCACAGTTATCGATGCAGAGAGAGAATTTTCTAAGATATTTGGTGGAGGATGTACTACTCCTATGGGATGTCATGCAACTATAGATGGAGAGAGTATTAAGATGCAGGGAATGTATTTCCACGGAGATAAGATCTATAAAGATGAGGTAAGAGGAGATAAAAATAAAGGAAAAGAATTAGCTGTAAAATTAGCAGAGATGATTAGGGGGCAGATAAATGGGTAAGGTTTATGTAGTAGGAGCAGGCCCTGGAGATTTAGAGCTATTGACATTGAAAGGGAAGAGATGTATAGAGGAAGCTGATTGTATTGTCTATGACAGATTGGTGAATCCACAAATATTATCTTTAGCTCAGAGGGAATGTGAAATGATCTATTTAGGAAAGGGAAACACCGAAGGCGGTGTTATCCAGGATGAAATCAATAGAACTATCGTAGAAAAAGCTCTTGAGGGAAAAGTGGTTACAAGGTTAAAGGGAGGAGATCCTTTTGTATTTGGTCGTGGAGGAGAGGAAATTTTAGCTCTAAATAAAGCTAAAATCCCCTTTGAGGTTGTTCCCGGAATAACATCTTCTATATCTGTACCATCTTATTCTGGAATACCTGTTACTCATAGAAATATAGCTCGTTCATTTCATGTATTTACGGGACATACTTCAAAAGAGGGAACTTGGCATAACTTTGATGCTATCGCTAAATTAGAAGGAACTTTAGTATTTTTAATGGGGATAAAAAACTTAGATTTAATAGCTGGTGACCTGATTAAATATGGAAAGTCTCCTACAACTCCTGTGGCTATAATAGAAAAAGGGAGTACAAGTAAGCAGAGGGTAGTAGAGGGTACATTAGAAACCATTGTTAAAATAGCAAAGGAAGAAAAAGTTGTTCCACCTGCAATCATAATTATTGGAGAGGTAGTAAATCTGAGATCTCAATTTAATTGGTTTGAACAACTACCATTATTTGGCAAAAATGTACTGGTAACAAGGGATTATAAAAAATCTGTAGAATTTGCCTATGAAATAGAAAAATTAGGTGGGAAAGCTACTGTACTGCCTCTTATAAATATAGAGCCTTTAAATATTAAGCTGGATATAAAAGATGCTAAAGCAATTTTATTTAATAGCCAGAATGGAGTGAAAACTTTCTTTGAAAAACTAGATGACGTACGTGTATTAGGAGATAAAAAAATAGGTGTTGTAGGGATCAAAACCTATGAAGAGTTGTTAAAACATAAGATCAAACCTGACTTTATGCCTGAAAAGTATCTGGGAAAAAAATTAGCAGAGGAAAGCCTTAATTTTACAAAAGAAGGAGATAAGATCTTATTTATAACATCGGATATCTCACCAATTAACACACAAGAGTGGTCTAAAGAGCTCAATAGAGACTTTACAGCGACGAGAATATTTAAAACGGAAAAAGTGATAACCACTGATATAGATGATAAAATAAAAGAAGTAGACCTAATTACTTTTTTAAGTTCATCAGCAGTAGATGCGTATATAGAGAGCTTAGGAGATAAAAAACATGATCCAAAGATCAAGATAGCATCTATAGGAAAGATGACAACAAAAAGTATTGAAAGCTACGGTTTAGAAGTAGAAATAGAAGCTAAAACGTCTACAGCACAAGGTTTATTAGCAGAGATTAAAGATTATTACATTAATTTATAAAAGGAGAAGGGAATATGTTTAAAAGACACAGAAATTTAAGAAAAACAGCTGGTATAAGAAAGTTAGTAAGAGATGTATATATAAGTGTAGATGACTTAGTTTATCCATTGTTTTTAGAGGAAGGAACAGGTATAAGAACTGAGATCTCTTCTATGCCTGGACAATATAGATTATCACTGGATATGTTAGATGCAGAACTAGATACTCTAAATGAATTAGGTGTGAATTCAGTATTATTATTTGGAATTCCTTTAGAAAAAGACTGTGTTGGAAAAGAAGCATATAACGATACTGGCATTATACAAGAGGGAGTTAGACATATCAAGAGACATTCACCTGATATGGTAGTTATAACTGATGTATGTATGTGTGAGTATACTTCTCATGGACACTGTGGTATCATAGATGAATCAGGAGTTATTAATGATATTACTATCGAATATATAGCAAAGATAGCTTTGTCTCATGCTAAAGCTGGAGCAGATATAGTAGCTCCTTCAGATATGATGGATGGCAGGATAAAGGCAATAAGAGATATATTAGATGAAAATGGGTTCCACGAACTGGCTATTATGAGTTACAGTGTGAAATATGCATCATCATTTTATGGGCCATTTAGAGAAGCCGCAGATTCAGCTCCTACACACGGAGACAGAAAACAATATCAAATGGATTACAGATTTAGTATAGATGCAGTATCTGAAACTAGATCAGACCTGGAAGAGGGCGCGGATATAGTAATAGTAAAACCAGCTCTATCATATCTTGATGTAATCAGAAAAATCAGAGATACATTTGAAGTTCCAGTGGCTGCATATAGTGTAAGCGGGGAATATGCCATGATAAAAGCAGGAGCGCTAAATGGCTGGATAGATGAAAAAAATATAGTTATGGAAAAAACATATGCTATGAAAAGAGCAGGAGCTAATATAATTGTTACGTATTTTGCAAAGGACATAGCTAGATGGTTAAAAGAAGATAAGTAAAACTTGAGATCAAATAAAATACTTAGCCACCAATTAATATAAATTTGGTGGCTAAAAAAATAAAAGGAGAGAAATTATGAATTATAAAAATTCTAAAGATATATTTGAAAAAGCGGTAAAGATAATTCCTGGAGGAGTAAACAGTCCGGTTAGAGCATTTAAATCGGTAGAAAAAGAGTTTCCTATTTTTGTAAAGTCAGCAAACAAAGCTCATGTTATAGATGAAGACGGAAATAAATATATAGATTTTATCCAGTCATGGGGACCTATGATCTTAGGACATAATGACGAAAGGGTAATAAAGGCCGTTCAAGCTGCTATCTTAGATGGTTGTTCATTTGGATTACCTACTAAAAAAGAAGTAGAATTAGCTGAACTAATCATATCTATGGTTCCTTCTATTGAAAAAGTAAGATTAACTACGTCAGGAACAGAAGCTACAATGGCAGCAGTAAGAGTAGCCCGGGCATACACACAAAAAAACAAGATATTAAAATTTGAAGGGTGTTACCATGGTCATTCAGATTCATTATTAGTAGCAGCAGGGTCTGGATTATTAACTGAAGGTTACCAAGATAGTAATGGTCTTACAGAAGGTGTATTAAAAGACACACTAACTCTGCCATTTGGAAACTTAGAAAAAGTAGAAAAATTAATGGAAAAAGAAGAGATAGCTTGTATCATAGTAGAGCCAATTCCTGCTAATATGGGTCTTATCGAAACTAAAAAAGAATATTTAGAAGGATTGAGAGCACTATGTACTAAGCACAATACTCTATTGATCTTTGATGAAGTTATAAGCGGATTCAGAATCGCAACTGGCGGAGCACAGCAGCACTACGGGATTACTCCTGATCTAACTACATTAGGAAAGATAATTGGTGGTGGATACCCAGTCGGAGCATTTGGTGGGAAGAGAGAAATAATGGATATGATTGCACCTGTAGGAGATGTATATCATGCAGGGACACTATCAGGAAACCCTATATCAGTAACTGCTGGATTTGAAACTTTGAGTATATTAAAAAATACTCCAACTCTGTATACAGATTTAGAAGCTAAAGTAGATTACATTACAGATGGGATATATAAGTTATCTGAAAAATATAATGTACCAGTATGTGTTAACAAAGTAGGATCTTTATTCACTATATTCTTTACAGATAAGAAAAAAGTAGAAACATTAGAAGATGTAATGGCCAGTGATACTGCTAAATATTCTAAATACTTTAATGCTATGTTAGAAAATGGAGTAGTAGTTCCACCTTCTAAATTTGAAGCACACTTTACAGGTATAACTCATAGTGAAGAGATCTTAAATGAAACTTTATCTGCAATGGAAAAAGCTTTTATAGAAATTTCAAAAACTCTTTAGGGAGGCCTTATGAGATCAAAACAATATTTTCCAATCTTAATAGATTTGGAAAAAAAAGATATCCTTGTAGTTGGAGGAGGAAAGATAGCCTACCGTAAGATAAAAACACTTTTAGATTACAGAGCTGCAATAGAAGTCATAACTCCTGAAATTATAGAAAATAAAATAAAACTTTTATTTGAGGAGGGAAAGATCAGCCTAAGATTGAGAAAATTTGAAGATAGAGATATTGAAAATAGATTTTTAGTTATAGCCGCTACTGATGATAAAGAATTGAATAAGAAAATCTATGAATTAGGAGATTCTAAAAATATTTTGGTTAACAATATCACAACTAAGGAAGATCTCAATACAAGATTTTGTGCTATTCATAGAGGGGAAGATTTTCAAGTAGCTATTTCAACAGATGAAGGAAATCCCAAAAGGGCATTGGAGTTAAAAAAGCAGGTTAAAAAAAGTTTGGAAAAGTAAAAATAGAGCATTCTATGGAGGCAGATCATGAAAATAGATGAATTATCAATATTTAAAGATCTAAATCCAGAAACCATAGATTCTTTAGAAAAAAAGTTAAAGATTAAAGAATATAAAAAAGGCCAGTTTGTTTTTTTTGAAAAGGATAAAGTTGAAAAAATATATATAATTGCATCTGGAAAGGTAAGTATTCATAAATATACTCAAAAGGCACATAAAAAAATAATGTATATACTAGGCAGCGGGGAAATTATAAATGAAGTGATTTTTGATAATCTCCCTGCAAGTATAAATGCTGAAGTTTTTGAAAGTACTGTGATACTAGAATATTTTTCAAAAGATTTCAAAGAGATAATGGCAAAAGATTTTGAACTGACATATAGAGTGATACAGTCCTCTGGAAGAAAGGTTAGAAGGTTGTACAGGCAGTTAAAAAATACTGTTCCCATCAGTCTGGATAAAAAAGTAGCATCTAAATTATGGAAACTGTCAAAGGATTATGGGATCATGTGTGAAATCGAGGAAGGTTATTGCGGATCCTGTAAAAAACCAGATTGCTGGATAGGCTTAGAGTTTAAAATAAGTATAACGTATCTGGCTGACATGCTGGGAAGTAATAGAGAAACTATATCCAGGGAATTGAAAAAACTAGAGGGACAGGGTTACATCAAGTGGGTAGATAAAAGAATCTTTGTAAAAAGAGAGGAACTTAGACAATTTTATAGAAGATAAGAATAGCGTGATGTGTATCACGTTATTTTTTTATATATTTTGTTAAAATATATTTAGAAGTTATAGTGAAAAAAATATTTTGACCTTATTTAGAGGTTAAAAAGCACATTTTGTACATAGGATCTTTTGATCTTACACGAAGGTTTGTAGTGTTTGGATATTTACTATAGTGAAATATATTATATCTAGGGAGGAAAAAATATGTATGCAGAAACACTGGAAAAATTATCTAATGCGGCATTTGGAAAAAAGAAACTCATAGAAGAAAGTAAGGGGAAATATTTTTTAGCGTCAATTATGGCAGGACTTTATGTAGGACTAGGTATATTTCTTATTATGACTATTGGTGGATTAACTAAGGGGATGGGACCACACTTTAAAATATTTATAGGTTTGGGATTTGGAATTGCACTGAGTCTTGTTTTAGTTATTGGATCGGAACTTTTTACAGGAAATAATATGATCATGGCTGCCGGACTTGCTAACAAAAAAGTATCACTGAAAGATACGCTAAAGATATGGGGAATGAGTTATATAGGAAACTTAGCGGGATCTACTATCATAGGGATATTATATGTATTCAGTGGAGCTCCTAAGGGGAAAGTAGGAGAATTTATTGTAGCTCTTTCAAAGGCTAAGATGGCTGGAGATCCTACATCTCTATTTTTTAAAGGTGTGCTGTGTAATATCTTAGTTTGTTTAGCGGTGTTAGCTTATATTAAGATGAAAAGTGAATCAGGAAAGTTGATCATGATATTCTGGTGTTTATTTGCATTTATTACATCTGGATATGAGCATAGTATAGCTAATATGTCTATATTTACTGCCGGTCTTCTATTACCTCATGGTCCTGAAGTTTCATTAGCAGGCTATGGACACAATATGCTTTGGGTAACTTTAGGTAATGTTGTAGGCGGGGGAGCTATAGGACTAGTATATTGGTATATGGGAAGAAAATCTAAATAGGTTTTTGAAAGGTAATAAAAATAGAAACTGGAGGGATGAATTTGAAAATTTCAATGAGTAAGATGAATTTTAATGAAAGTTTGAAAAAGTTAGAAGAAAATTACAAGATATATGCACCTAAACTTTTTCCATATGCAGGAAGATTTTCTGATACAGATTTAGTAAAATATGCAGAGGTGTCCACTATAGAAGAGATGGTCTTTGATAAAAAGTCTGATTTTTCTCCAAAAGAAATATTGACACCACAAACAGAGACGATGTTTTATTTCACAGAAAAAGAGTATAAAGAACCAGATGTAGAGGAAAAGGGAACTTTAGTATTTTTAAAATCCTGTGACCTTCATAGTGTAAAGAGGTTTGATGAAATATACTTAAAGAATAAATTTTCTGATATCTATTACAGTCAGAGAAGGGATAAGATCAAGTTTGTAGTAGTAGGCTGTAAAACAGGTTTTGATAGTTGTTTCTGTGTCAGTATGGGGACTAATACTCCTGAGAATTATCATATGGGAATAAATATCAGAGAAAATGAAGTGGAATTAGAAATTTTAGACAAAGAATTAAAAAATAACTTTGAAGGACAAGAGAAAACCTTTGAGATAGATAAAGTTAGCAAAAATGAGATTGAATTGAAAATTCCAGATGATATAAATTTAGAGGATGTAATTAATTTAGACCTATGGAGAGAATATGACAAAAGATGTGTAGCCTGTGGTAAATGTAACTTTGTTTGTCCAACTTGTACTTGTACAACAACCCAAGATGTCTTCTACAGTGAAAATGAGAATACGGGAGAGAGAAGAAGAGTATGGGCATCATGTCATGTAGACGGCTTTACAGATATGGCAGGAGGTCATGAATTTAGAAAAAAACATGGTGACAGGATGAGATTTAAAACTATGCATAAAATTGGAGATTTTAAAAAGAGATTTGGATATCATATGTGTACAGGATGCGGGAGATGTGACGATGCCTGTCCTGAATATATTTCTTTTTCAAATTGTATAAAAAAACTTACAGCAGTATTAGGAGGAGAAGATGAATAATATTTATATGCCCAGTCCCTATAAAATTTTGGATATTCAGCAGGTAACAAACATAGAGTGGCTTTTTAAAGTAGAATTTGATAGAGCTGACGAGATCAACTATGGTCAATTTATTCAAATATCAATTCCTAAAGTTGGAGAAGCTCCTATTTCGGTAACGGAATTTAATCCAGAAGAGGGGTGGATAGAATTTTTAATCAGAAAAGTAGGAAAAGTTACAGATGTTTTATTTGACTTAAAAGCAGGAGACATGCTATTTCTTAGAGGACCTTATGGAAATGGATTCCCATTTGATGAGAAGTATAGGGATAAACATCTGGTAATCGTAGCGGGAGGATCTGGATGCGGGCCAGTAAGATCTATGATCAATGCAGTCCATAAAAAGTTTGAATCTGTTAAGAAGATGGAGCTTATTCTTGGATTTAAAGATACTAACTGTATAATCTTTAAAGATGAGATTGGAAGCTGGCAGAAAGAAAATAATTTAGTACTTACTGTGGATAAGATGTGTGAGGGTGACAGCTGTGATCTGGGGCTTAATGAGGGCCTTGTAACACAGCATGTAGACAAGCTAGACCTGTCAGATATAGATAATCTAGAAGTAGTAATAGTAGGACCGCCTATGATGATGAAGTTTGCAGCAATGGAATTTGAAAAACATGGAGTACCTGAGGATAAGATATGGCTTTCATTTGAGAGAAAGATGTCGTGTGCTGTGGGAAAATGCGGTCATTGCAAGATAGATGAAACATATGTATGTTTAGAAGGGCCTGTATTTAACTATACAAAGGGAAAAAAACTTTTAGATTAAGGGGGATAAGATGATTTTAGATATAAATAGAAAGAAAGTTACAAAAAATGCTTATAGAGTCACAAAAGTAAGAGATAAAACTGCCCTGAGAGTAAGAGTTCCCGGTGGAGAGATTACAGGAGATCTAATAGAGATCGTATCTAAAATAGCTAACACCTATGGAGACGGAAGGGTCCATCTGACTACTAGACAGGGATTTGAAATCTTAGGTATAGACTGGAATGATATGGACAAGGTAAATGAAATGGTGGCTCCTCTTATGGAAAAACTAGAGATAAATCATATAGATGCCAATGCAGGATATCCAGCAGCCGGGACAAGAAATATAGCTGCCTGTATAGGTAATAAGGTCTGTCCTAAAGGTCAATACAATACCACTGAGTTTGCTAAAAAAATCGAAAAGGCTATATTTCCAAATGATTTTCATTTTAAGGTAGCACTTACAGGCTGTCCCAACGACTGCCAGAAGGTAAGGATGCATGATTTTGGAATAATTGGTATGACACTTCCAAAATTAGATCCTGCAAAATGTGTATCTTGCGGCAGATGTGTAAAAAAATGTAAAGGATTGTCTACAGGAGCCTTAACAACTGTTAATTATAAACCTCAGAGAGATCATGACAGGTGTATAGGATGTGGAGAGTGTGTTTTAAACTGTCCGACATCTGCTTGGACTAGAGATCCTAAAAAATACTACAGATTGGCTATTATGGGAAGAACAGGAAAAAGAAATCCTCGTTTGGCTGAAGATTGGATTATCTGGGCTGATGAAGCTAGTATCATAAAGATAATCAAAAATACCTATGATTATGTAGATAAATATATCGATAGAAGGTTGCCAAAAGAGCATATAGGGTATATAGTAGATAGAACAGGATTTATGGAGTTTAAAAAATGGGCTCTAAAGGATGTGGATCTACCTGAATATTCTGTTATGAAAAACAATGTATATTGGTCTGGTATGAAATATCCTGGAATAAAGTAGGTGACTTGGTATGAGAGGAATTTTGGTAGTAGGACATGGAAGTAAAGTCTTAGAAGTAAATGAAAACTTTAAAAAGTTGATAAAAACTTTAAAAGAAAACACTGGAAGAGATATCAGAGGGGCAAATTTAACCCTGGCTCCTCCAAAGTTGGAAGTGGTTATAAAGTCTATGTATGAAGAGGGATTTAGAGAAATTACAGTAATTCCTTATTTCCTATCTAACGGATCACATGTGACTGAGCATATTCCTAGGATCTTAAAAGAGATGGAATCAAGTTTAGAAGGTTTAAAATTTTCATTGGAAAGTTCATTATTACTTAATTCGCTTGTGATAAAAGCTATAGAGGAAAAAATTAATAATAATTAGGTAGAAGCTCTAGTTTAAATACTGGAGCTTTTTTCTAACTTATGGTTCCTTATTGTGAACACTTTATCTGTTTTTTATTACCTTAAACAGTCTAAATTAATAAAATGATTTTTTTTTATAATCATTACAATTTTACTTGATTATATAGTTTAGATATACTATACTAAGGATAGATAAATTAAAACTGGAGGGGATTATGAATATTAACTTAGTAAAGGATTTTAACAAGATCTATGATGCATATGTAATGCCAAAATTTGAAGGGGAAGTAAAAATCTATGATGGATTAACCGACGAAGAAAAGATCGTTTTAGAAAGATTGATAGAGAAGAAAGAATTTACAGGTAAGAAGAGAACATCTATTAGCTGTGAATTGATGCATAAAGGGAAATTAGTTAACATAACTTATATTGGTCTTGGAAAAAGAGAAAAATTAAAGACTTATGATATAATAGAAGCTTTCTATAAAGAACTTAAAGGTCTAGATGGTGAGATCTTAGTAGGAACTCATGGTGTAGAAGTTACCCAGGTAGTAGAAGCTGTACACTATGCTAAATATGAGTTTGATAAGTATAAAACAGATAAAAAGGATAAAAAAGAATCTAATTTTGATATCTTTGTAGAAGAAGAGACAGATGCTATTTGTGAGGGGACTGTACTGGCGGAATCTGTAATGTTAACTAGAGACCTGGTAAATGAACCTGCAAATGTTATTTTTCCTGAGAGTTTAGCTCATGAGGTTAAAGTATTAGGGAAAAAATATGAATTTGAAGTAGAAATATTTGATGAAGAGAAGATAACAGAATTAAAGATGGAAGCATTTTTATCGGTAGCCAGAGCTGCTGAAAAAAGACCTAAGTTTATTGTTATGAGACATTTGGGAGATCCTTCTAATCCTACAGAGATTCATGGTTTAGTAGGAAAAGGATTGACATATGACACAGGTGGCCTGTCATTAAAACCTAGTGCAGGAATGGCTAATATGAAAACAGATATGGGTGGAGCTGCCACTGTAATAGGAGCTATGTGTGCTCTTTCTAGAATGAAAGTAAAGAAAAACATAGTAACTGTAGTAGCTGCGTGTGAAAATTCAATTGGCGGAAATGCTTATAGACCAGGAGATATTATTGGATCTATGGGTGGGAAAACTATAGAAGTTGATAATACAGATGCAGAAGGAAGATTAACTCTTATCGATGCAGTCCACTATATCATCAATCATGAAAATGTAAAGGAAGTAATAGATGTAGCTACACTTACAGGAGCTGTATTAGTAGCTTTAGGAATGACTACAACAGGTGTCTTAGCAAACAATGATGAGATGTATAAAAAGTTAGAGGAAGCATCTGAGATAGCAGGAGAGAGAGTATGGAGATTACCCAACTTCCCTGAATATAAAGAACTTTATAAATCTAAGATAGCAGACCTTAAAAATACAGGCGGGAGATTTGCTGGAAGTATCACAGCAGGAATGTTTATAGAGGAATTTGTAGGAGAGACTCCTTGGATGCATCTTGACATTGCAGGAACTTCATGTGCAGACACACCATATGGTTATTATGCTCATGGCGGGACTGGACAAATAGTAAGAACTCTTTATAATTATTATGTAAAGAAGTAGATAAAGAAATATAGATAAGATGAAAATGAAGGGCTTATTTGCCCTTTATTTTTTTATTGATTGAAAAATTAATTTTTTTTAATGTTTTTAAACTTTTGTTTATTTATTTTCGTCAAATGAATGAAAAAAGAAAAGATAAGTTATTTTTGAAATTATTTAGTGGATTGAAAAGATTTACGGATAGAAGATTATAGATTTATTTTTTCATTTTTGAGAAATGGATAGAAAAAAATAATAAATAATCTAAGGAGAATATAGATGACAAAATTAAAATATGAAATTCTTGAAAAAGAGTTAAAAACAGTAATGAAAGAAATTAAGGAATTTAGAAAAGAAAATGAAGATTTAATAAAAAAAAATAAAAATTTACATGAAAAAATATGCG
>Ga0316198_10000518_pt1 | contig 20437 bp, 18 predicted proteins | sample OudBieAanoxic_MG_FD_204935 | JGI IMG/M metagenome (GOLD analysis project Ga0316198, IMG submission 204935) | Coastal sediment microbial communities from Oude Bieten Haven, Netherlands - site A anoxic | ecosystem: Environmental > Aquatic > Marine > Coastal > Sediment | place: Netherlands...
CATCAGCATAATTTAATGGGATTAGCTGGGTAACAATATGATCCGATGGACTTGTTTTGGGTTCAGCTATCGAGGTAGCTACATTTTTAGAGCGGGCGGCGGTAGCAGGTACAATTTTTACCACTTGGCCGGATGGAACGGTCGTATATCCGTGAATCTCTAACACCGATTTAAATACCTGGTAGGCTTCATCCAGAGAGATCTGTCCCGGTGAATTTATCGTTACATTGCCCTTCACTCTCTGATCAACAACGAAATTTTTACCTGTCAATTCACTGATGAATTTGATAAAAACACTAATATCCACGTTGTTGAAATCGATGGCAACAAACTGATCATCCGCCTGGGTAGATGCCGCGCGACAGTCGTTTTGAAAATACCCCAGCCCGAGACATATAACCGTGATGGCCAATAGGCCCTTTATGAGTGGATATCGGTTCATAATTAAGTAATGTTTACAATATAATAGATGGCTCTAATCTTCAACCCGATATTGAATGGTTTGGTCTGCGCCTCTCCGACGGATTTGAAGATCTACGTTATTTGCGCTTTTCAAGCTGGAGTAAAACTTTAGCGCATCGTCTACCGATTCAATCGCCTTGCCGTTTACACCGGTAATGATATCTCCGTTTCTGAAACCGATATCCGTGAAAATAGAACCCGGCCGGACACCGGTTAATTTCAATCCATCCGGTTGTCCATTGGTAAAATGTGGCCGAATCCGTACATGCTTCATTAATTGATTGACATTTTGGATGGCATCATCAATTCGACTGCGTTGAATGACCACTTCTTTTTCGTCTTTGGCTCCAGACTTCTCCGGAGCTGGCGCTGACGTTGTGCCCTCTCGTTTTGTCGAAACACGCCCCCGCCCGCCCGCCGGTTTTTCAATTTTAAGTATCTCTTTCTTCCCTTTTACACCTAACACGACTTTTTCTCTAAGAATCATTTCCACGCTGGCGGATTGAACCTCATCGCCGATTGAAAAAAGACGCTGTTTTCTGGTGGCCGTCTCTTCAATTACAGCGTATGTTTTCCCAGCCATTCCGTATACGGTCCCCCAAAGTTTCAAGCCGAGCTGGGTTTGCTGTAAAGTCTTGACGTCCACTTTCTCATCCTTCTTGACGGGCTCCGTCGAGGCCGCCTTGAATAGATTCCGATCAATGGCGGTTTGATACTGCTTAAATGAGCCCGTATTCTTTTCACTAGGCTGTGTTGGTGGAATTACCTGCTGTTCGCCTGGGGCTTGAAAGACGGGAACTGTTTCGAGTTTTTCGGTCAAAACCCGGTAAAAAATAAAGGTTCCAAAGTAGGTGATAGCGACAATTAGTGCCAGCTGTATGATGGTAAAATAACGCGCCATAAGGAGTCACTTAATATCCAGCTGCGGGCTTTGAATCGTGCCGGCTATCGATATCGGCAACCCATTCTTAAAGGTCTGTTTGTCCGGCCAGAGGGGAGCCGGTATTTTCTTCTTTAGGCCTGCCATAAATTCGGCATGGAGCTGGACCTTACCCGTTAAATTCAACTGGCTTCGCTTTAAGGGGCTGTTTACAGCCACCGTACCATCAAAACGAGCATTTATCTGCGTACCGGTCATTTCAAGGCGATGCACTTTCAAGGTCTGATCCTGGAGATTCAAATCCATTTCAATTCGACTAAACCGCATGATATTGATCCCAAAGGGTTTATCGGCCAACTGAATGGTGCAATCAGAAAATACAAGGTCAGCCTTACCCTGGTCCGGTTTAGTATTCTCATTGATATGGACAATATTGCCGGCAACCCGTCCCGAGAAACTCAAACCGGAAATCAACCGCAAACCGTTTACATCCTCCAGCTGGATCCCGTCTAAATCAACATCCAAAGCGGTCGATCCCTTGGGGAAATTTCCTTCACGGTTGATCGTACCACTAAAGCGACCCTTATGGATATACCCGTTAAATGCAACTATGGTGCCACTATTAAGAAAAGTCGCCAGCCCCGGGCGAACCCGAGCCGATGATACGGTCAATATCGGTTTTTGTAGGTGATGAACAGTCAAATCACCCACCTTGACATAAGGCGGGTAATACAGCCCTAAATCACCGATGGTCAGTCGAAAATCCGGATTTAGCCGATATACCTGATAATCGATGTAATCCTCCAGCGCTTTTCTCGGGAAAAGGTAATATAGAAAAAATACCACGGCAATTGTGCTAAATACAGCATATAGTATTCCTTTTTTCACAATATATCAATTCTTTAATTAAAGTCTTCAATTTGGCTGGTTTGAACAGCACAATGACAGCCTAATCGGGCCGACGGATTGGTTTATTCGATTTTAAATAATTGTTTCCATTAGCAATGTCACATCCAAATATCCTTTTTTTTTAGCTGAGTTTGAGATAGCCGCTCGTTTAATAAATACCTGATTTCCAGATTTTTCAACCATGTGTAAATAATGCATGAGTTGCTCTAAAGTCACTCCGGAAAATCTCATCTCCACAACATCAACTTTGAGTTGAGAGCCTTTTTGTTGGATGGTCGATGGTTTCATATAGGTTATGTTCTCATTAATTTTGGCCTTATCGGATACACCATTGATAAATGAGAACAGGCTAAAGTCCTTCCCTCTTTTTTCCAATCGAACCTGTGAGCGATCACTCAATTGTTTAAAGTTTTTATAATCGACTTTAAGTGCCTGCATTTCAAGCAGGGTTACCTTCTTGGCCTCTATCTGGCGGGCCCACTTTTTCTGTGCTTCCAAGTATGGAAATATCACCAGTTTACCCATAATGAGCAAACCGATTGCTGCCCCGGCGACCCACACAGCAATTTTTTCTCTTTTATTCAGTTGAATAGCCATCGTTTCTTTCGAATCGCTCCGCTATCGATCACTTTATACGCCTTGGGAGGCTGCATTTGTCTTAAAAACAAGCTTAATTTTAAAATCGACCCGCTGACCGGTCTTATCCTGATTGGCTGAACTGATGACGGATGTATCTACCCACGCGGCCCCTTCCAGATCGGCCCGCATATCATTGACCATATCAAAATGTTCAGCATGACCCGACAACATCATATTTTCCGGGCCGATGGTCACGCCAGTCAAGGTAACATCCATTTTTGGGGGAATAAGCCTGCTGATATCATTTAAAATGTCGATGACCGGAACCTCCCTCTCCGCGACGCCCATCTGGTCAATTCTATTCTTTTCCTCCCGAATCTTTACTTTCATTTGCTGCAATGGATCCACGATTCGACGGACATCGGGAAAAGTTGTCGTAAACACGGTGGCGACCTGCTTGTCCAAATGGCGCAGGGTTTTTCGTGTATAATACCCGTCTAAAATTAAGGCAAGAATAGCAAGGAAAAGCACTAATCCACATAAAACAGCTGTTTTTATAAGGTGCGGCCGCTGTTCTGAAAAAAATATCCGTTTGCCGTAGTCTCCCCGGCGAAAATCGAGAACTTTGATCCCTTTTGTCCGAACAAGGACCAGTGCCAAAGCGTTGTTCATCTGCCCTGAGTGCCATGTGGACCGGGTCGATTGAATCGGAAGATCGGCGGCAGCCGAAATATCGACTGATTTTACCGGATAGTCATATTTTTCAATAAGTTCTCTCTCGATACCGGTACGTTCAATCGTCGCATCCTGATTCAGGTAAACGTTTTGCGGAACGAATTCAAGGTGATATCGCTCTTCAAAGGCTGAAAAGGTCTGATTAAGATTGGTATCGATTATTGCGGCCTCCGATTTTTTGCCGGATGGAAACGTGAATACACGTGCCATGCCAATCTGTCCGGATATCAGAAGATAAATGCCCGCTGTCCCTCCATCCATGGTCACCAACACGGCCTGTTCCGGAATATCGGCGACCTTGGGTAAACAGCTAGCCAGGGCCCATGATCCCGCCGTAACAACATCCGGATCAATTTTCGCTGCGGCCAATACATCCAGGCAAGCTTTTAGGCGTACCTTATCCACTCCTGCCGCCACCATATGATTGCCGTTTTCGGTTTCGTTAATGGCAACCGGCAAAAAATCGAAAGCAAATAAATCGGCGGGCTGGGCCAATAACGGTTCCAGTTCGTAGGGAAGGACTTGTCGGATTTTACTTTGCCCCTTGATGGGAATGTTTATATTACGATAAATAATCCAATCTGCGGGCAGCGCAACCTGGCAGAAAATATCTTTGACATCAATCCGATCCACAATTTTTTTAATCGCATCCGACAGTTTTTCTTCAAATTCGCCTTGGCCTGCCAAGGGCACCTGGAAATGGGTTTCAATTCGTTCCGTCTTAAATCCGGTGCGAGCGACAACACCGTTCACGAAATGATTTCTGATGTCGATTCCCAAAATGCGACTGCTCATTTTAACACCACCCCGGCCATTTCATGGGACTTGTGACGCAAAGGTATCATAGGGACCGAAATTTTCCAATTAATACGATTGGTTCCATACGGCCCGTCACAATGAAGGAATTGGTTCTTCATTTTCTCTTTTAACAATCACCGGATCGATTGACCCCTGCCGCTGGCTGAGTACGCGACAGTACCACTGGCCGGTTTCTTTGTTTTTTTCCCTTTGAATCATCACCGTCACTTTCCTATTTAATTTGTTCCTGACGGCCGTTGCTTCAATACGGAAAAGGTCACTAGTCGTTGTAAGTAGCCCCGCATCAATGGTTACACCCTGCAAGCCGGGCACTTCTTTATACCACATCGGCCGGGAAAGATCATGGAGAAATTGTTCTTCGCTGGTTTCATTCCGATATTCAACAATCGCCTGGGCAAGATCCACGTGTTCTACCGGCAGTAAGGCGGCAATCACCGGGAGTTCAGCTGTATTGATGTTTATTTTTCCTTCAAATGAAAAGGTGCCATTGTTGGCGGCAGTCATGCCGTAAACAGTCAGATAACGCGAAATACCCAAGGTCTCATTTGTACCGTTAAAAAGCTCTCCGGTTATTCCCTTGATCAGTTCCAGCTCATGGATATGTTTCAAAGGACCGTTGCGACATGCATACGGTGGGTCAAGATCCAGGTAATAATCCGACTCGGCCCCACTTAAACCGGTAATGGCATCATCATCACCCTGATCAAGCCAGTCCTTGATCGGATTGATCACCATCGCTGGCTCAAGCCCCTCGTACTGCTCAACGCCAATGGACAACGCTTCTAAAAAACGGATCCATAATTGATGCTGCGGTGGATTAAATTCCCGGCCCTCAGGATATTTCACCAAGGCGTTCACCTGGATGCGCCCCAGTTCGTCATGGATTGCTATTTCCAGATTGCCATCATCGAAATTCAGTGCCTCCATGGCTTCTTTGATATATTCCGGATCGGCCCAGTTTTCCTGAATCGAATCGATCACGGATTCTTTTTTATCAATCACTAAAATGGCCATACCTGCCTGGATCCCCGCTTCAGCCATGTGTCGAAGGGCGAGTCGATCTCCAATAACTCTTCCGGTGATGGCATCCGTTCGTATCTGACGATTCAGCGCCAAGGCAACGCTGATCAATACAGTCACCACCGTCAGGGTGACCAGCAACGCGATGCCTCGGTTGTTGTTGAACATATCAATCATTCCATTCGTTTTATCTTTTACCGAATAGTTGTTCAATTTGCCGCCGGCTGAATAACGGACGAATTTAAAACCGGACATTAATCCTTACGTGAATTTTAGGGTCCCCTTGCTTCCACGGTACTTCGCCGAACATTCAAAGCCACACGTGTATTGAAAACTTGCGTCCCCTGTTCATTACCTAATTCGAGCCGGATTCCCACCGCTGCCGGTGTGGAAAAGTCGATCGATTCCGATTCAGAATCCCATGTTTCAGAGGGCTGCCCACTCGCATCGTAAAACGTCATTGCGAACGAACGAACATGGGTACACAATACCGGATCCACGGCATTCACCTCAAACGGTTCGTAGGGATACAGCTGGTCCGCCCGGCAAAGATGATGCTGACCGCTTTCATCGAGTCTGACATAAAAGACAATACGGGCAACTCCGAAAGAACGGCTCGGTCGAATCGGTAAATGCTCAAAGGAAGTGAATCGTAGTCTGGTGTATGTCCGATCCCCAACTGAATCAAGGGTTCCAACGATTCGGTAAGGATCCGGTGGGGAATCAAACCCGGGGGGAGTGTATTCGGGCAACTGAGCAACCCGCAGGGCTATCAAATCACTGGTTATCCGATCGAGGCAATTCCGCCCCATTTCCACCAGGTGGCGATTCCGGGAGACGATTTCCACCTGCTCTGAGGTAGCCCGGTAAGAACCGAAGACCGTTGTGACAATTATTGCAAAAATAAAGATGGCGATGAGAATTTCAGCCACCGTGAACCCGGATTGATCTGCAGAAGCAGCCCGCATCCAGGATAATTGTATGTCATATGAGTGTTTATCACGCATGTCGATTTTAAAGCATTAGGGTTGCACCAAGCGATAGGTTCGCAAGTTATAACGGTATTTATTATCATCGGCGAAAACGGTAAGATCGATTTTTGCAAAGCCAATATCCGTTTTTTCCTGAAATCCGGATTCTATTTTTTCCATCTCCATCTGCCAGCGGAAGTCTGGGAAATCTTCACCAAAATCACCGCTTTCGTTTTCCTGTAAATCTGTCCCCTCGGAAACCAGTTCAGCAAGTTTTTGTTGGGCTAAAAAAGGGGCGATACCGTTGAAACGGGTCTCAAGGGCGAGGGTCAGTGATTGTGTGTGCAGTTTATATACGCTGATCAGAACGGTTGCAATGATGGCTAGAGCCACCATGACTTCCAGTAAAGTAAATCCGGATATAGGATGAGACGGGCGGGTTACAAAACGGTGATTATCGGTTCTCAAAATCCATATACCCATCAACGCGCTCCGGCAAAGTTAAAAACGGCTTGATCAAAAACGATAATCGAACCTGACTGTCCGTTTCCACGTGGATAATCGTCTGGTCGGCCCACCCCTGGGGGTAAAACTGGATTTCGGCCACATCGGCGGTTTGTTTTCTCCCATTGGCAAACACCACGCCGGTCAACCGAACTGTTTCGGGCAGCTGGTACGCTTTCAGCCTGGCTTGATCCATCTCCTCCACTGTCTGGATGTCATGAGTTGTCCATAAGCGATTTTCACTTAAACCGACATGGAGTCTGTAGGTTTGCTGGTCACGAATGGCACTATAGCGTAAATAAGGAATTTTAACCGTTAGCCAGCGCGTCGGTTTTTTGGTGGGATCAACTAGAAATATATCCTGAAAGCGGGGTACGGCAAAGGCCAGTAAAATGCCGATCAGCGCCAGTACGACAATCAGCTCAATCAGCGTGAATCCGCGGGATTGACCGAAAGCAGGGTGGTGAAGCTGACTGGATTTAAAACAACCACCGCATTTGGAAAATTGAACCATGAGTCCTTGTTCATTCAAGTTCCCAGCTATTAATATCCCTGTCTTCACCTTCTCCACCGGGTACGCCGTCGCCACCGTAACTGATTATATCATAATCTCCATGTGCGCCAGGGCTTAAATATACAAATAAATTGCCCCACGGATCCTGGGGTAATTTGCCTTTTTCCAGATAGCCTCCTTCGCGCCATTTTGTGGGAATCGTACCGGTTTCAGGCACCTGAACAAGCGCCTCTAAACCCTGCTCGGTATCCGGGTAACGACCAGTATCCAACTTGTACAGCTTTAATGCCGTTTCCAAACTCTCGATTTGAATCTTCGCCTTGGTCTGCTTGGCTTCTCCGGGTCGCTCCATGATCCTGGGAACTACCAGACCAGCCAAGATGCCGAGAATAATCACCACTACCATTAACTCAATAAGGGTAAAACCGCTTTGGTCTGCGATTTGTTTGTTCATACGACTTATCATTTTACCTCCAGTTAATCCATTCAATTGACTGTTCACCCCACCAGCTGGTTCATTTCAAAAATCGGCAAACAGATAGACAAGACAATAAAACCCACCACCACCGCCATGAGCAGGATCATTATCGGCTCTAAAAGGGAAGCCATGGCCGTTATTTGGGTTTCGGTCTCGTTTTCAAATACATCGGCCACTTTTTTGAGCATGGCCTCCAGCTCGCCACTCTGCTCTCCCACTTCAACCATTTGAATAAAAAGACCGGGAAAAACAGGGTGCCGGCCTAAAGAGACGCCCAGAGGATGGCCCTTACCTACCTCAGCAGCCGCTTCGGTTACGGCATCGGAAATGATGATATTTCCAGCGATATTTTTTACAATTTCAAGTGCTTGTAACATAGGGACCCCATTTTCCTGAAGCGTCCCAAGTGTTCTGGAAAATCGAGCCACCGCCAGCTTTCGCACCAGTGAGCCAATAAATGGCAATCTGATTTTGAATCGATCTACGATCCAACGACCCCGCGGAGTTTTTTTAAACAGGTAAAAAGCAATCCCCAAAGCCACTATGAATAATAAGAATGCCCACCACCAGTTTTTAAAAAATTCGCTGATCGCGATTAGAAATCGCGTGGGTCCGGGTAACATGCGATTCATATCAGTAAATATTGAGGTGATACTCGGTACGATAAACGTCAGTAATAAAAATAGAACCCCGGCCCCGACGATGGACATCAAGACGGGGTAAGCCAAAGATGATCGTATTTTATTTTTTAGAGCCTGTTGTCGTTCCATCATGTCAGCCAACTGGTCCAGGACGAGCTCCAGTGTTCCAGAAGATTCACCTGCCCGGACTAAATTGATATATAGGGTCGAAAATGTGCCCGGAAAAAGACCCAGTGCATGCGCAAAACTATTCCCTTCGACTACATTATCCTTAATCTTGGAAAGGTGCCCCTTCAATCCCTGTGAACGTGTTTGGGGAAGTACGGCGTCGATGGCAGTTACCAGGGGAAATCCGGCACCTACCAATGTGGCCAGTTGCCTTGTCAAAACAGCCACTTCCGATGGCCGGATCCGGTTGAACAATTTCGTCGGGATCCAACTCCGGGAAACTTTTTTCAGCTCAGCGGTTTCATGTACTTCACGGACAGATACCGGAAAGATGTTTGAAGAACGCAATTTCTGCCGTGCTACTACCGGACTATCGGCATCGATAACCCCAGTAGTATTTCTACCTTTACGGTTAATTGCTGCGTATTCGTAAACTGGCATAAAAAAACTTTATCAGAATAACTCACCGGGTACAAGATCTCTTAATCGAACCGCTGGACAATATGTAAAAAATCACCACGGTGCCTAAAACACAATGGAAAAAGTATGGAGACTTCATCAAATATCGATCTATACAAACTTGATATCGATTTATCGAACGTGAACAATTTATCATTCGCAATTCAAATGATTGGTTTCTTATATGAGTAACCGGCTGCTGTTCAGCACTGAGATGGGATATGAGATAGGGCATTTGAGTTTAGCTATGAAAATGAATGGTTCTATTTAAAGTAAACCCTGAGTAACCCCAATATGGTTGTCCACAAAATTTATAGCGTGACTTGATCTTACAATTCCACCACATTTTTTATTTTACTTGGATCAAGGGAAAGAGAAACCAGGTCTCGAAGCTTTGCAGGTGAACGATTCATGAGCCTTAGAATATTACCCTAATAGAGCGAAAGTCGAGGGTGCCTCAGACTCAAGGCGTCCAAGGGCGAAGCCGGTGTAAATTACCGCGAGTCCTTGGCAACGCAGAGGATTAAGTTTCATCGGCTTTCCCGAAGGGTATACAAAATGGAGTCGTTTTTTGGTAATTTATATTTCACTGGTGCAAGCGTTGTAAAAAAACCTGCCTATTGCTTAAAAAAAGCATTAATTTGGGTGATTTATAATACTTCTCGATTTTGTTTACGCTCATTTAGGGTATTACAGAAACCTAATCAAACAGCCAGGAAGGGGTCTATCAAAGTAAAATGGCCTGCTCTTATAATGATCAGACCATTCTTTTTTTAATTTTTTGAAGATACAGATGCTGGATTTTTTGGCGAATACAGGGTCTCCGAAAACCAATCGTCAACAAGCAGACCTAATTAGTGCAATTATCATAGTTACCAAAAGATACTTCCGTAGTACTTGTAACGGTTACCGACCCTCCCGTACGGACCCTGCCATGAAAGGTGACGCGAATACTATAAAGACCGAAAAGTGGAATACTAGTATACAAATCGTAACCCCCTTCTTCAAGCATCTTCTTAACATATTCTTCTTTGGTTTGAATGGTAACCAGAATTATCCCTCTTTCCGCTGTTGTAAACTCTCTTGATAAAATAATTGTGTTAAGGAGTGGCTTGTCGAGGTTTACAAGTTTAGGTGGGAAAAAATAACCGCCGGAGCCACTGGGGCTTTGTAGTGGGATGTATTCTACCGTATAACTTTCGAAAATATACGTTTCCTCGGCGCCAGTTGGGCAAGTGGGGCAGTAAAATACATAATGAAAAGTAGCGTTCCCTAAAGTATCATAAAACTCTTCTGCTGTTAATGCTTCAATATTGGCATTTGCTTCCTCCCCTGCCACCGGTTCCTCCTCTGACACCGGTTCTTCTCCTTCCACCGGTTCCTCCTCATCAGGGGTTCCACATAAACTTCGAATTACATCAATCGAAAATGTCGGATCAGCTGCTGAGTCCCCGCCATCATGCGCTGTCAATTCCACTGCAATGACTTCTTCTTCACCTGCAATTCCGGATTCAGATCCACCGCAGCTGGTAAATACTACCAAAGCAGAAACCAATATCACAGATCCGAACCAATTTATTGCCGTTTTGAACATGGGGCTGCTCCTTTTATTAAACGTACGGTGTCTAAATCAATGAACCCTGAATTGCACAAGGTCTATCCCACTGAACCGGTAACAGTTTTAATCTCACGCCGCTCCAACTGCCGGATCTTGGGTGATATAAATATCAATAATTCTTCTTTATCATGTTCTTTGTTCTGGGTTTTGAACAACCAACCCAAAAATGGTATTTTTGACAACCATGGATAGCCCTGCTCACTTAAACGTTCAGTTGTTTTGTGAATCCCGCCGATAACCAGCGTATCTCGATCATTCATCAGAAACTCGGTTTCCGCCTCTTTCGTGTTCAGGATAGGTACATTTTCAACAAAGGCAAAAACATCCTTTTTCTCAATCTTTAAATGAATCAAGACCCTGCCGTCGGGGGTAATGTGCGGAGTAACAACCAGTTTCAACTCAACTTTCTTGAATTTTACCGTTCTACCACCGGACTCAGACTCTTCAAAATAGGGGTATTCCTGACCCTGGGTGATCACCGCTTCCTGGCTGTCAAGGGTTAATACCTTGGGGGCTGCAATAATTTTGCCGTTACCGTTAATTTCCAGTAACCTTAACCGGGCATCAAGGGCAAGTGGCGTCCCTGCCACCTTGGCGATATTAAAACCCAACTCCATGGGATTCCCGGTAACAAACGGAAAGTTAATGGCGCTCTCCCATCCCCAGGTCCCGCCAAACGTATCAAAACCTCGCTGGGGGCCAACCCCGGCGCGCGGATCATCTGCCTGGATACCCCAGGCTGCATTCCAACTTAGACCTATCTCTCTTGAAAAGCTGTCATCCGCTTCCACAATCCGGGCTTCGATAAGCACCTGGGGAGTGGCATTGTCTATCTCGCGAACCATTTCCTTTGCCCGCGCAATAACCGTTGGTACATCTGTTAGGATCAACAGGTTATTTCGGTTATCCACCGAAAGTTTCCCGTTTGAAGATAAAATGGCTTCAATGTGAGGTTTCACATCCTTGGCGGCATCGGCGTAATTTATTAAAATGTATTCCGTTAGCAGGTCCGCCTGTTCTTCCTCAGCCCGCTTGGCTTTAATCTGGGCTATTCGATCAACATCCTCGGCTTTCAGGGTTTTAAGGGTAGCAATACGGATAATATTTTCATCCCGCCGCTTATCAAGCTGATTCATTTTCAGTACCAGATCGAGTACCTGGTCCCAAGGAACAGGATTATCCAAGCTCAAGGTAACCCTGCCCTCAACATCTTTATCAATAGCAAAATTTTCGCCGCTGATATCCGCCAGGATCCTGAAAACATTATGAATATCCGTGTTAAAAAAATCAAGTGCGATCTTTTCGCCGGTATACTTGGGTTCTTTTTTTTCAGTCTTCTCTAATTCAGCTTTTTCTTTTGCGGTGCTTGCTTTACCACTGACTTCAACTATGACAGGCGTTTTAGACGTTGTTTCCGATATAGCTGTCCCGGATTCAGGAAGCTCGAATAGAACGTAAAGGTGACCATCGTCCTGTTTGACCAGATATGGAACGGTTTCTCGTAAACGAATATCGATTTGGGTTTCGTCAGGTTGGTCTGTTTGCGAAACGGGTACAATAGCGGCCACGATCCCGTTTTGCGAGCCAATATTCTGTTTGGGCAGCCCTCCCTCAGGTAGATCAGAATTCAACAGAATCAGCCGCAACCATCGGGGGCTGATCCGCTTAACTTTATACTGCACCCGCCGGGATGTTGTCACCACTACTTGTGATTTTCCGTTTATTTCGCCTTGATATTCAATATTTCGAATACTTGCTCGATCATTAGAATTGGTCGTTGATGCCGCGACTGACCCTGTGGCCTTCTCCCCTTGTTTTTTATTACCCATCGACACTTCTTTAACTTCTCCGCCTGTTCCAGCGGCGGATTTCTGAAGGGTAATATCGAGCATATTTTCATCTTGCTTGATTGTGTAAGGTGCATCCCCTGCAAGCATTATCTCCAGGCGAGTAGCATGGCCTGTTTCGGAAAGTTCGGTTAGCCCAATTTCAGTAATGAGCTCAGCAGCCTCCATATCAATTGGCATATTGGCATCCACGGTCGTATCCGGAAAATAAAAAATCACGGCAGGTGGATTGGGCTGTTTAACTGCCGAATAGACCAACTTTTTAGTCCCAGTCACCAGGACATGCGCTTCTCCGGCGGTCTCTTTGATCACAACCTGAGTAATCCGCTTATCTTGGAGTGTTTGGAGATTTTTTGATTGCCCAACCTTCTTTGAGTCTGATGTGGCACACCCTCCCGAGATGATTGCCACATAAACGAAAGCAAACAATGAACCCAATAAAACACTGCGTCTTGTACGAAACTCTTTCATTATCCTACTCTCCAGAGAATTGTCGTAGTTTGAGTTCCCGTTCAACAGTGACGGGTTTTCCCATTACATCTTCAGACACTTCGGTTATAAGAATCCGATCCTTTGAAACTTCGGTTACTCGACCGCCGTCCAACCCAATATAAGTTCCTTTCTTAACTAAATGTCCTTTTCCGGTAGATTCTTCGACCATTGCCATCGTACGCTTTTGATTCCTGAAAATAGCGGTAAGCGTTAATTGGCTTAAATCAATCTTTTCCAGTGGCGTCCGTGGAACCCGTTTTTTTGTTTGTGTTTTATCGCTGGATACCACATTGGGGGACGGTTTGCTTTTCTCTTCCTTGATCAGGGGCAAAAATGGATCCAGCAAGCCCCGATATCGATATACTGCCGATGTATCTTTGGATGCCAGCAGCGCGGTTGCTGGATCAACAGATGAAGTATCACCAGATGAGGTGGAAGTCTGGGAAGGTACCTCTTTCTTCATCAGTCCCGTCGATGAGCCGGTATCCTCCCTTGTCGAAGCCGATTGTTGCGGGTTCGAAACTCCAGAAGATTCAGCTGCGATCTTCCGACGAACCACTTGAGGTTTGTCTATCTGGCTAGAATCCTGGCAACTCCAGGATAGAACCACAACCGCAATTAACCAAACGAGTCGATAGCGCATTTTCATTTTTTCTTTTTTGCCTTATCGCTTGTTTCCGGCCTCGTTTCAACAAATTTATAGGTGACCGCTTTGCATGATGTCACCAAAGGCTCGCCGGGTTTTTTGGGGGCCATGGTGATATCTCGGATATTTACAATACGGGGCAATCCGGCCACCGCCTCAAAAAAATGTCCCACATCGTGATACCCGCCGCTTAATTGCATTTGGACAGGAATTTCGGCATAAAAAGTCATCAATTGCTCGGGTTTGGGTTCAAACAGGAGAAACTCCAGCCCGGCATCATGACCCGATTGGGATACATTGGCAAGTAGCGAGGGGATCTCTTTTTTATCCGGCAAGGCCTGCATGGCCAGTTTAAAAGATCGTTCCGCCTCGGCAAGTTCCTTAGTAAATTTATCCAATTGATTGGCTTTGGTTTTTAACACCCCTAGCCGTTTTTTTAAATCCGTCAGCTGGTTTTCCATTTGGGAAATCTTCTCTTGTCTCGGACGAAAGGATAAAAAATAAAAAACCGCTGCGATCAGCAGGACGATAGCTGCGCATACCAACATCCGCTTGGTAGTGGACCAAGTGTTGATGTTTTCGAAAAACTCATCCATCCGCTGGGACTTATTACCACTGGTGCTCATTTTTTTTGACCCTGCTTGGATTTACCCGGAACCGGTTCCGGCATTGAAGCTTGGCATGCCACTTCAAATTCTTTTAGATTGATCGCGTCGTCAAATATTTTCTGTCTAACCGTGCTTAAATTTACGACAGCAAAAAGCCCCGAATTTTCTAGATTCGTCATAAAATCGGCCACAGTCCGTTCATCCATCGCAACCCCTTTAATCCGAACCCCGGATCCCTGGGTACTCAGGCTGGTTAGCCACATCTGATCGGTAATGATCAATTCCGTCAGGACGCCCAACAGGCGTACCGGTTTGTAGCGATCTTTAATAAGGCTATTGATTACATTTTTTTTCTTATTGATTACCTCGATCTTTTTCTTGTTTTCATCGACCTGTTTGCCTATTTCCTCATAGCGCTTAATCTCAGAATCGACTTGCTTTGTTTGGGCCTGTAACGATTTGACCCAGTTCCCCATATAAAGATGGGCAAGAAGAAGACCCACCGCTACCAAGCCGAAAAATAAAAGAAAAAAAGACACCTGCCGCCGGATGTTTTCTTTCTTACGGGCGGCGCGGAATGGTAATAAATTAATCCGGATCATTTATCGTCAACCCTTCTCAATGCCAGACCCATACAGACAGCCACCTGGGGGGCAATGCTATCAATGTAATCAGAGTCAAATCTTCCACGATTGATCTGCACATTGATAAACGGATTAATCACTTCAACTTTGGATGATGTTTCTAGTGCCAGCAATTTACGAAATTCTTCGATGTTGGCACCACCTCCACTAAGAATGACCTGATCAAAAGAGTCATCCGGATAGGTGGAGTAGAAAAAATCGATTGCTCGCCTGATCTCCGTACACCAATTTTTGATCACACCTGATTCGATTTCATCAATCTCCTCAGCGGTAATTTTTTCTGATTGTCTATCCAGTTTAATTTTTCGTGCATCCTCAATCGAACACTCACATTGTGATACAATTTGCTGATCAATTTGTCCGCAACCGAGGGATACATCCCGCATAAATACCGGAACATTATTTTTGATGATATTCAAGGAAGTTTTGCTCGCCCCGATATCGATGAGTGCGGTGGTATGTTGTCCCCCAACGCTACTTAATTCGTAACAGTTTTGGAGAGCTAGCACATCTACATCAATAACTCCCGGCGCAATTCCCACCGATTCTAGAATACCAGTGTACTCTTCAATAATGTCTTTTTTTGCCGCCACTAGCAAAATGTCGAGTTGCTCTACATTGTGTTTATTTGGTCCGAGTACATGGAAATCAATATTCACATCGTTTATATCAAAGGGGATATATTGTTCGGCTTCCATGGTGATGGAATTGTGCAAGGCTTTTTCGTCGGCTTTTTGGACACTTATATTTTTCATGATGACGGAGTATCCGCCGATAGACAAAGCCACATTCTTCAATCGGATTCTATTTTCATTAAAAAGTGCTTTAATGGCATGGGCCAGTTCAGATGGTCGACTGATGCCGCCATCCACAATTAATCCCGAATCTATTTCAGCTGTAGCAAGATTCTTCAGTGAATACCCTTTTTTGGTATGTACAAGCTCGCAGGCTTTGATTGTACTTGAACCAATATCCAGGCCGACTAAATGTTTACTTTTACTTAATAGCATAATAACCGTTTGATATTATATGACTAACTGACTGCAAGGATTGATATCTTCAAGTTAAGCTTTAAGATCCTTTATCTCGTATAATTTAATTAGTCAAGTAATTTAATAAATTTTTAAATCTTAATTTTCCCTTTTTTGAGGTATCATTAGAGCTTTAGAAATGATTTAGCTTAATTTCAATGGATCTTTACCAACTATTCTATATAAATTATCTTAAAGAGATTTAGGTGCCGCATAGCTAAAGCATTTATCATGCCAAGTGCGATGGTTTTTGTAAAATATTTAATTAAATCTTGTGCTATTACTGATTTTTTTTTAAAATAGGCCTTTAAATTTATCAATTCTTTTCAAGATAGAGGAAGGCGAAAAAATTTCCACAGAAAATAAAAAATATTTCGAAGGTTATAAGTTGAATGATGAGGCCGAAATGGGCCAATGAAAAAGCTTTTTCAAAGGTCACGACAGGTAAATTCCAATATATTTTTTGTAATTGCGGTCCATTTTTTGTAATTCGGGCTAGCCAATTTCAGAACGGACAACACGTCGATTAGCCAGTGTCCATCCAGAATTGGTAGATTTTGGTTCAGAGCAAGGCCTGAGCGTTTTTTCAACCGCAGTTATAATGGGCTATTCCGAGGATTGCAAAAAAACGAAAACGCAGCTCTGGTCAGAAAGATGCTGCTGATGGATGGACACTAACACCCTAAATGAGCGTAAACAAAATGGAGAATTAATATAACACACCCAATTTAATGTTTTTTTAAGCGATAGGTAGGTTTTTTATAACCCTTGCGCCAGTGAAATATAAATTGACAAAAACCACTCCATTTTATTTACCCTGCGGGAAAGCCGATGACACCTCATCTTCTGCGTTGCCAAGGACTCGCAGTAATTTACACCGGCTTCGCCTTTGAACGCCTTGAATCTGATGCGCCCTCGGCTTTCGCTCTATTTAGGGTAACACCATAATTGCCGAAGAAGTAGCTTAAGAAGGTTAGCAATGATCCTCTCTACTATCAGGTGGCGTACTATTGCGATTGCTTTTGTATGATCGTTCCCATTTTTTTTCTTGAAAGATTATATGCTATTGATTATTTAAAAATTCTTACATTTACCATTGGTGATGAGGAGCTATTTGGTTTCCATCCAGAAATGGTTATTTTGACCAATATCGGCATCAATCGGCGGGATCGCTTGTGCGGCGTACCACAGACCGCCTCAGCGCAATCCCTTGATTTCCTTGACCTTGGACAAAAACCCCCATTTCTAAATTGGAAACGTCACAAGGTACCCATCTTTAAAAAATAATTAATGGATGGGCACTATTTAGGATAGAATTTGCGATCTTTAATCTCAAAAACGGGAGCGAAAGGAGGTAGTAAAATGAAAAAATTAAGCATAATTTTAGTTCTGGCTGTCTCTGTTTGTTTGCTTTTTTCAGGGGTTTCACTGGCGAAAAGCTTTACCATTGGGCTCAGCAACGGCTGGGTGGGCAGCGAATGGCGCACCCAGATGATTGACGAGGCTAAGGCCGCTGCCGCCAATTGGCAGAAAGAGGGCGTTGAGGTGAAAGTAATCGTCCAGAGTTCCAACGTTGACGTCCAGGGGCAAATCGCCCATGTGCGTAACTTTATTAACCAGGGCGTTGATGCCATTATTATCAACCCTAACAGCCCCACCGCCTTTGATCCAGTGTTTCGGCAGGCCAAAAAGCAAGGTATTGTCGTCGTTTCCACTGACGCCGAAGTGTCGTCCAAAGACGCTATTTACGTGGGTATCGACCAGAAAGACTGGGCCATGAAGTCCGCTAAGTGGCTTGCCGAAACCCTTAATGGCCAGGGCAAGGTGGTTGCCATCAACGGTGTGGCCGGACACCCGGCCAACCAGATGCGGGTGGAAGGTTACCAAGAGGTCTTTTCCAAGTACAAAAGTTTAGAGGTCTTGAACGAAGTCAATGCCAACTGGGATCAGGCCCAGGGCCAACAGGCCATGCAGAACCTGCTGGCGACCTATCCGGATATCAATGGCGTATGGGTGCAGGACGGTATGGCTGCCGGAGCCTGGCGAGCCATCCTTACCGAGGGCCGAACAAACATTGCCGCTACCGGAGAAATCCGAAAAGATTTTCTAGAGACTTGGAAAGCTAAAAACCTCAATTCCGGGGCTTCAGTGAACCCTCCCGGCTGCATGGCCAGTGCTCTAAACATCACCGTGCATATCCTTTTGGGTAAAGAGTTTAAAAAGCCCGTCAGTGACGGTAAGTATGGAAATGCACTCTACATTCCCATCCCATTTATTAATAAAAGCAACTTTGATGAAGCCTATAAACAAGTCGAGGGCAAACCGGGACACTACTCGGTGTCTGAATCTCTGACCATCAAAGAGGCCGCCGCCTACTTTAAGTAATCATGGGTGTTCTCGAGGTCAAGGGAGTTAACAAACAATTCGGAGCCGTTGTTGCCCTGGAAAACGCCGAACTTGAGGTAAGGCGCGGCGAAGTTCACGTACTGATCGGATCGAATGGGTCCGGCAAGAGCACGCTTTGTAAAATCATCGCCGGATCTGTCATCCCGGATGCCGGAGAGATAAGAATAGGAGGGACTGTCACTGCCATTAACGGGCCGCGGGACGCGGCCCGGTCCGGCATTGGCGTATTTTATCAAGAGCTCAGTTTAGTTCCTCAGCTGTCCGTAGAGGAAAATTTGTTCCTGACAGCATTACCCCGCAGGGGCCCGGGTATGGTGGATCGTGCTGCCATGAGACACGGGGCAGAAGCCTTGGTGGAACGATTCGCTGAAGTGATCGGTGACGGATTTACCCTTGATGCTCTCATTCAGAATTTAAGAAGCGATCAGCGCCAGATTGCGGAAGTCCTCAAAGTCCTGGCTACCGACGCCCGAATCATTATTTTTGACGAGCCGACATCTTCGTTGGACAAGCGTCAGGTAACCGTGTTCTTCAATTTAGTCCGGGAATTGAGGGACATGGGAAGGGCCATAATCTTCATCTCCCACCGAATGGACGAAATATTTGAGATAGGAGATCGCGTCACCGTACTGAGGGATGGCCGGTCGGTGGAATGTCTGCGTATAGCCGAAACAGACCAGGACGCCTTGGTACAACATATGGTTGGAAGTCGGATTGCGCCGGTTTCAGCCGGCCATCGCCAGGTCCGCAAAGTTTATGACGAAACGCTTCTGACGGTAGAAAACCTGTGCGGTAATCGATTAGACGATGTGTCCTTTGAGTTGCAACGCGGTGAGATACTCGGATTCGGGGGGCTTCACGGCCAGGGACAGTCGCTGGCCCTGAGAATCCTTTTCGGCGCTGAGCCGGCCACCAAGGGCAATATCCGGTTGACCGGCAGCAGCAGACGATCATCTAATCCGGCTGAAGCCATTCGCAAGGGAATGGCCTATTTATCAGGCGACCGTAACCGGGACGGGGTGCTTTTGACAAGACCCATCCTGGAAAATTTAGTGGCCGCTGACCTTACGAAACACAAACGGTTTTTTCTATCACCCCGGTGTTTAGTTCACAAAGTTTCCCCTGTTGTGAAGCGTTTGAAAATGCGCTTCTCCGGTTTTACCGCACCTATTTCTTCTCTGTCCGGCGGCAATCAGCAAAAAGCGATAATCGGGCGCTGGTTGACCACACAGCCCAACATCCTGCTGATGGATGATCCCACCAAGGGGATCGACCTTCATTCCAAGACAGACCTCTATGAGATCATGAGAGAGTTGGCAGCTGAGGGTGTTTCCATTATCCTATACTCTTCAGAAGATGCTGAGCTTATAGGAATAGCAGACCGCATCCTTGTTTTCAGTGGTGGCCGAATCGTACAGCAGTTGGAAGGCAGACAAAAGACAACCTTCAATCTCTATCAGGCCGCTTACGGAGTGACCGCATGACCAGAGTTGCCGAAATATCAAGAATTAGATTTTTTTTTCGGCGATTGGATTTAACCCGCAGACCATATCTACCGGCAATAGCCGTCACCTTGTTATTGTTTGTTTTAAACGGATTTTTACAGCCCAAAACCTTAAGGCCGGTGGCCATCGTGGCGGACATTAGCACCTATTTGCCTTTGATTCTTTTGGCGGTGGGTCAGACGTATGTTGTTTTGGCCAGTGATATCGACCTGTCCGTGGGCGGCATCATATCGCTGGTAAATGTGGTTACGGTCTCGGTCATGGCTGCCTTAGGGGAAAGCCAGGGAGCCATTATTGCAGGCATCCTTGTCGGATTGCTGGTTGGAATTATATGCGGTGGATTGAATGGTTTTTGCGTGGCCGTATTAAGATTTCAGCCGATTGTTTCCACCTTTGCCTCCGGCATCATATTTGCCGGCTTCGCCCTGTGGATCTTGCCCCAGGCGGGTCTTGCTGCGCCGGACGCCTATTGGGAAACCTATGGAGATAGCCTGTTCGGCA
>Ga0316198_10000519_pt1 | contig 20413 bp, 2 predicted proteins | sample OudBieAanoxic_MG_FD_204935 | JGI IMG/M metagenome (GOLD analysis project Ga0316198, IMG submission 204935) | Coastal sediment microbial communities from Oude Bieten Haven, Netherlands - site A anoxic | ecosystem: Environmental > Aquatic > Marine > Coastal > Sediment | place: Netherlands...
CCATTAACCTTCCAAGTAAGTCGACTAAGACCACTACCACCACCGCCTGCTCCAATATAGTTGACTTGTGCTTCACCATCACCAAGATCTTGAACTTCAAATGAACTGTTATCAAATGTAATATAATCAACATTTACAATAGTATTTGATGTATCAGTAATAGCTAATTCAGGAGCTATTTGTGCAAATTCAGTAGCGACTTTATCTGATGACCAGACAGTATCTGATGCAATAATAGCATCATCTATTTCAGCTCCTCCACCAAGTTCAATAAGAGGCCATGAAGCAATAGCACCATTTAATCTATTACGTAACATGAGATGCATTCCTTGTAATGATAATGTCTGACTTGATGCAATTATAAAATCATAATTCGAAAAGTTTGCATTCAATTTCATTCCGGAACTTAATAAGACATCATTATCTAATAATGTTTCTTGTGTTGCATCTAATGCACCTAAACGCATAAAACATACATCAGCAAGAAATCCTGTAAATGCTGTATATGCTGTACTATCTGAATCTCCTATTGTTATACTCCCACTTGATGAAGAAATAGCTATTCCATTTGATCCAGTTAAACCTGTATCAACACCATCTATATAACAATGTACAGTACCTGGTGTACCATAATCTGTAATAATAACACGATGCCATGCATCATCAGCAATATTTCCAGCATATAATTGAGATATCGATCCAGGATATGTTCCGAACCCAATTGCACCATCTTGTATAGTAAGTGTCCATGTTCGTGCTAAGTCACTTGAACCTCCGGAGAATAGGAGAAAATCACCTGTATCAGATGCAGTTTTAATACGGAATGCAATTGAAAAGTATCCTCCATAGAGATATGCGATATCCCCGGAATCATTTACATCAATACGGGATGAGCCATCAAATTCCAATGATGCTCGACCTAAGACTGTTTCAGTAGAATTTACAGTGACTCCAGTATATGCAAGATCATGGGCATAGATTGACTTATCAAGAAGATAATTTTCAGTTGTTTCTGGAGAGATATAGAGTGCGGAATGGTAGACTTCAGAATTTTGATACCATAAAAGTTCATCTTTAAACTCTACAGTATCATAATCAACTATCGTTGTATGATTCATGAACATTAATTCTTGAATATATCCTTCATAATGTCCATCTGTCCATGATTCATCTCCAATAGATCCCACATAAAATCCTGTTGTCGTATTCGTAAATCCTGTGACAGTATGTTCAATTTGTGTTCGATGTTTTCCATCAAACCATGCAACAATAGCATCTTCATCGGGATAATAGGTAATTAATATACTATGATATTCTCCATCATTCAGATTTATTGATGTATCACCATGATTCCATGGGTCAATTTGTCCCCATTCCCAATCATCCTCATCAGTTTTATATCCTTCAAGCGAGAGAATTCCGTGATTACTATCATATTCATATGTCACACATAATCCTTCCCAATCATCATCCATAATTCCCCAGACACCAAAATATTCAGAATCCTTTTCTGGTTTAAATCGGAAAGCAAGTGTCCATGGTTTATCATCAGATAAATGATATGATGTTTCATATGGATATTTAATATAAGAATTTCTATCAGTAAAATGTATTCCACTTGTTGTATGATACACTGTTCCAACAACTGTAGGATTAGAATGTGTTGATGCTAAATTATAGAAATACGGAGTCACAACATTTCCGCTCCAATCATAATTCGAGTATATATAAAAATCAGCTGCCCGAACATCCCATGACGTTCGTGTCTCTTCTAATGGGACTGTAGGAACGTCAAAAGTAGAAGTAGTCCATAGAAGTTCACGAGTAAGAATAATGTCTTCCATATATCCAATCATTGCATCTCCTATATAGACTGCGGAAAATGCGTCATGCGCGATTGAGGTATACGTTGTTGATTGTTGACCTGCTCCATCAAGCCATGCATAAAGATGTGTTGCATCTTTAGTAATAGAGACATAATGCCATGCACCATCATTAATTCCAGTAATCCCTGTTGACCAACTTCCGGCATCAACTCCATAAAATATTAATGCTCCATTATCTATCGCAATATACCACTCATCTGTTGATATAGGATATATTTCATTTGTATCTGTTGTATATATCCAAAATGCAATACTCATTGGACGATTATCGTTTGTGAAGAAGTCACTATATCGATTAGTAATTTCAAGATAATCTGAACCATTAAATGAGAGTGAATATGTTCCTAGATGTGCTTGTGTATTTGAATATGGAATTGAACCTCCATTCCCGTTTTGATATGCATAACGTGGAATATGTACTGCAAGATTTGCATCATTTACACCACCTGGAATATATAATGCATTTCCTCGATAACTCATCATTGGAATATCGAGTACATCATTTGTAATTTGAGTTGTTGCATATCCTAATGTATTTATTGGAGGAAGAGCAAGAGTTTGTGTTTGAACATGATCTCGTTCATCAAGATATGTCATTTCAATTGATTTATCATCATTATTCACGAGTTGAAATGATACATCAATTATTTTATTTTCAGAATCTCTCCAATCTTCAATATTTGCTTGAATATCTCCACTAAACGTGTGTGTCTTTGATCCATAATAGGTACTTGGAGTTAATGATGTCCCGAGTTCAATAGGTGCTGCCGAATTTGTAATAGAAGGCATTGTTGCTTCAGTATGTACATCAAGTTGTTCATGTGAGACACTACCTGTATTTTGAATAATTGTATGATCAATAGATTCTTGTGGATAATGAAGTGTTGTTGATGCCATATGTGCATCAACGTCATGATATGTTATTTCTTTAAGAACATATTTTGCATTTTTATATTCACGATATGCAAGAGCTGATGCATCTCCAATAATATAATCTCCATTAGGATCAATTGGAGTTGATTGAGCGACATATTGTAATGTTGAGAGATTTGTATGAGTAAAAATAAGACTATTAATATATGGTGCAGCCCAATTATCTGATGAGACCATAAACAACGCATTATTTCCACTATCAGGATCAGTAATATACGAATACGTATTCAGATTTTCTCCTCGTCCATCTTCAAGTTCTTTTTCTGAATAGGTATGTGGAACAATAGATTGATTAACAATAAAGTGAGCTGTCCCATTTTGAATAATTATATCTGAGAGAAGTCCAGAAAAATTCACATGACCACTTTCTCCTGAAGTCGGAGCTCCAATAGTAAATGTACCAACATTATATGCGGTCTCGAGAACATTATTTAATTGTGCCATAAATACGCCATCTCGCCATACTCGAATCTTTTGCTCTGTGGCACTATAACAAAGAATTACATGATGCCATGTATCATCTCCAATAGCTGCTGATTCCCATGATGTCCATCCGATGGTAGTTCTATTTACTCCGTGAAATGAAAGATTTCCAGAAGAATTCAAAACAAGTTTCCATCCAGTATCATTACTATAATGATTTGACATAATGATATGATCTGAAGCATCAGTTGCTGCTTTTATATGAAATGAGATTGTATAATCGTTTGTTCCAAAGTTGAGGGCATTTGCTGGATCTGAGATTTCGAGGTATTCTGTTCCTGTAAATAATAATGAGCTTGTTCCAACTTGATATTCAGCAGTATTTCGAGTGACATTTGTATTTGTGATAGTATACGTATTACCACCAAGATCTACAACTGCATCTCCAGGAGACGTTGCATTTGCAGGAATATAGAGTGTTGATGTTCCATCAGTATAATTATATTGAGATCCTTCAGATTTAACAACAACTTTAGGAGTCAGTACCCATTCATCAAGACCTTCATTCACATATAATGTCAATCTTCCGACATTTGAGTTATTTGTTTTAAAATAGAGATGTGTATTTCCGTATCCTCGATCATAAACATATGCTTGTACAAGAACATCCTGAATATCTGATGATTGCCATACTCCTGAAAGACTTGTTATCTTATGAAAATATACTGACTTATATGATGGCGCATAGGCCATGGGAAGTCCAAAATCTGTTAATATAAAATTATTTGTACTCGGACCTACATATTGAAGAGAAGATGCTCCCGTACCAATACCAACTCCACCACTACCACCTCCACCAGTGACTTCAACGCGTGTCCATTCTCCTCCACTCCATAATAAGTAGTTTCCAGCGTCCCATTCGGCAATACTATTTACTTCAGTATTCCCAGGAGTAGATACAGTCCAATAATCACCATGGTCTGGAGTAAACGTATTAAAATCGGGTTCATTAAGAGCGGCATTCCATGTTCCTTGAAACTTCATTGTAAAATCAGTTTCAGGGACTCGATTCCATCCAGTGGCGTCCCATAAGGCATAATCACCTACATACCATTCTGTGATTCCTTCAATATCAGTTTCTCCATTAACATGTACAACCCAGAAGTCATTAAGTTCACGATCTTCATTCGCAATATCTGGAATATTTTCATCAGCATCCCATATCCCACGATATGTTAATCCATATGGATTATGTTCTGGTTTAAGTTTTGTCCATGTTGTTCCGTCATAAATTGCATAATCACCCGGATCCCATACAGCAATTCCATTAAGATCAGTTGTTCCTTCTGTTGAAACAATATAATAATCCCCTTTTACAGGTGTTGTTGCTGAAATATCCGGCACATTATTAAGTGCATCCCATAAACCTTTCCATATAAGTCCTGAATCGAGACTACTCCAAACTTGATATCCAAATGATGTAATTTCACCTTCAGTAATGGCTTGAATTTCTCCGGCAACATTTTGAAGAATAACATATCCACAGTATTTCCAATTTGCAGAGTAATTCCCAGGATCTGAAAGTCCTTCAACAGTCACACTTTCCGTACTTTGTGTGATAACGAGTTGAACAATGTCATCAGTATAGTCAACTCCAATATTTATGCGCATATACGCATCATCTAATGTAAATGTAATTGGAAAGTTTCCAACATCGTCAAATCGAAGGTATCCTCCTTCAAAAACTTCATAAATATCTTCAGGAAATGATAATGTAAATAATGATCCGGCAACATAGACTGTTGTATTATCTGCTGTCGCATTATTTGTATATTCACTGGTACTGGTAATTGATAATGGTGCTGAATAATTTCCAGATGCCATTTTATCAATCATTTCTCCTGGAGTCATGTATGGATATGATGTCCCTTGTACCATAGAAATAATCCAAGCATATAACTGATTTTCCCACCAATCCTTATTAATATTCGTTGGATTTCCTTGAACTTGATTATTTCCATCAAGATATCCATCTTGTACAACTGGATACTGTGTAAATGTTTCTTGTGGCATTGACATTTCAATGTTCTATCTGTGTCACACACGCATAGAACATTGCCTAAAATCTTTCATATATTATTGTGCCCATTCTATAATTTTCGCTGTTGTTAATGCTACCCATCGTTCATTTTCAAATGTTGTCTCCTCATACGGAACAACATTCGTATCTAGATACGCTTTTAATTCATCATATGCTGGCTGAATTGTTCCTAACCACATCGATCCTGATTCATCAACTGCTAGTAATACACGGCGCGGTTCAAAATTCTCTGTCCATCCTTCATATAAATCAATAAGTTCCTGTCCTGTTGGAGGTCGTCCAATATTCACCATTGGCATAGCCTCTCCACTGATTACAGGAGGACTATATCCAGCTGGAATACATAAATCCCAACCCTGCCAAGATCCCCCATCATAAGGACACATAAGAGCTGCCCGAGATTTATGAAGCTCCATAACCTCAATAAAATCAACAAGATCTGCATCATATGTTGCTGTATCATTTTCATTATTATTATACACAGACACTGCTTCATCAATCCATATCATAACAAAGAATCGTGTATACTTTAATTGTGAAATCTCTAAATATGCATGATTATGTCGTAAATTAAAATATCCTTTATCTGGAAAATCTGCCCATGTCGGATTTAACGGATCAAAAATATCCATTTGCCCCTCACTTGTCACCACTAATTGGGCAGCTTCCGAATCAGGTTCAGTTAACCATCCTCCTATCGATATTCCAGGGGTCTCACCGACTCCTTCTATTTCTTCATATGAAAATACTGTTTCGTTATCATATGCAATTGTAATTTCTTCCTCATAATTTTGTAATGTCACCTCATGAACTTCTTCCCATTCTCCATCACCTACTTTTTTAAGTAATTTCCCTAATGATGGAGTATCTGGAGGTATTGGATCTTCTCCTTCTTCTGGCTCTGGAATGAACCATGAAAATGTATAATGTTCTAAACGAAGATGAATATAAAGAATATCATCTGGAACAATCTCATCTTTCCAATCTTCTGGAAAAATGATTTCATATGTATCACGCTCATGTGACCAATCATCCTCAATCTCATCTATACGTTCATCATGATGTGGCCAATCTCCTCCTTCAGTAGGGTCTGGATAATATAATCCTCCAAATTCTTTTAATTCAAGTGTTTCCTTAACTACTCGATAATGTCTCCAATCCAATATATGAAAATCTGGTTCATTTTGTCCTTCAATAGTCGTATTCCAACCCCATACTGACTTTTTTTCTGTAAATGTTGCCTTTGCAGGTGGAGCATAATAATACATATAATTATCAAATGTTGTCGGCCAATTCTCGATGAATTCATATTCATTCAAAAATTCTGGCTTGTTCATTTCTGCAAGAGCTTGTATATCATACGCAGTTAACACTTTATATCGATCTGGATTTTGTGGAGATTGAATCAATCTTCCGCACTGAAGTCCTTCTTCATAATTATCAAAACCTTCTGGAGCAAATAATACAACGCCTATTAATAATACATCTCCTCCTACAGGAGTTGGAGGAACTAAGATTCCTGGTGCACCTCCTGGTCCAGGTCCTCCAGGTGTAGAAGAAGGAGGTGTATCATGTCCAGTATCACGTAATGTACATCCGACGAGTCCTCCTTTATATCCTGGTCCTTTTCCACAGACAGCATGTCGAGTACATCCTATACCTGTACCTTTAAGTTTTGTAATTTCTGCATATCTTCCTAATGACATAATTATGATAATACATCTGCTAAAAGTTGTGATAAATCTCGTATCTTTGTTCCTAATCCGACGTCGACTTTAAATACGAGTGGGTCTATTGATACAACAGACCACGAAATACTGTCTATCATAAGATAATATGTTCCTCCATGGAAACTGACTGTTTGTTTCATACCAGTATAAATTCGATCATTAATTATGTCAAGACCATATATATAATATGAATATGATGCTGAAATATCTGCTATTGAGTGCAACTCAAAAATTCTATTCGCATATTTTGAAGCAATAGATTTCTCAAAAATACTGTCATCCTCAATATGTAATTCAAAAATCCCGTCTGTCCCACTTCGAGCTGCATAGGTATGTCTATTGCCATGATTATATGTATATACCTCATCAACCATCTCATAATACGTAATCTTGACCTTCTTAAATGCCATCTTAAATTCCTCAATACCAGTCTCAATTGGGGCAGTAAAGGTTACAGTATTTGAATCATATGCAACTTCAAAGCTAAATGCGGGAGTATAATCATCATCTTCTGACGCACTAATAGCAGGTTCATAGACAGATCTATTGGATAATTCAGGACGTAATTCCCAATTACAATACTTTGCCGCAGTTTCTTTTCTCCATAAATGAGCTTCTTCTGTTGGAGGTTCATCTAAATTAAGAAGATTTTCCCAAAATCCTCGACTACTTTTCTTATAATATGCATCAGCATCATCAATAGGATTCCCTTCTTCATCAACAAGGTCTTCAGGTGATACTCCAAGAATTTTATACCACTGATCAACATTTCTTAAGTAATTCGATCCTGATAAATGTAATGGATGACCACTTCCCATTGGATTATACCATGTTCCTGTTTTTTGTTTTTCCAATGGACCTAACCATGGTGCATTTAAATTTGGGAGATATAATGTCCAATCCGCTTCAATTTTTTCAACGGCATAAATAGGTTTTGGAGTAAAGAATGTTTTTTGTCCTTCAGTGATCACGAAATATTCTTCATTTGAACTTCCGCCTTTTAATTCATCATTATCATTTAAATACTCTTGACCATAGTTTGTAATTGTATGTTTTACAGCTTTTTTTCCATGAATAACTACTTTCGTGGCAACATTTGAAGCATCTTTTGAGACACTTGCACCATGATAATTATTTCGTGGGAATCCCCATTTATTTGTATCAATATCCCAATTTTTTGATGTTTCATATGTCATATGAATCGGAGCAACTGCATTTCCAGATTTCATGAAATAAAATTGTCCTGATCGTGGATCAATATAAAAATAACAATCACTTGCGCTTGCAAGTTTTTGAAAGATCGACATAATATCTTCATTTTCATATTTGACAGGATTCTCATATTTATATCCTGAATTAATATATCCTGAATACGGTTTAATATACTTATTATAAATCTTCCGAACAATTGTTCCTGCATATGTATCCGCATTAAATCCCATAGAAATAAACTTTCGCGAAAATACAAATTCATGAGATACTCCATCAATTGAATATTGATACACATGCGTTTCTTCCTCAACATTTCCTCCAATATATGATGATGATGTATTTAATATCATACCTCTCCATAATATCGTATTACTCACTCCAATCGTGATCACAATACTTTCATACAGATTTGGTTGATATCCGTATAGATCAAATGCACATGATGATACTGCATCATCTATCGTCATTGTCCATTGTAAAGATCCTTTAACAAATACATTTGTTCGTTCTACATTATTAATATATATTCTAAATGGAATAATTTCACGATCAATTCCTGGTATAGGATCTACTTGACCATCTGGGATCTCAATGACTCCTTCAATTCCACACATCATGAGTCCACAATTTGAGAATCCATTTAATGCTGTATTTGGATGTACCCAATGTTCTGCCATTATCTATTACACTCCTCCTCGACGTGATGCTGCTTTCTTTACACTTTTGCCAATTTCATCTGCGACTGTTCTTCGTACAGCAGTTGCTATATCTTCTGCACTTGCATTAGGTTTATCAACATTTACTGTAATTCCTCCCATATCAACATTTGTATCTCCTCCACCAACACTTCCTCCATTTGCTCGTTGAACAATACCACCACGTTCAAAGCGTTCAGCACTATTATATGCATTATACATATCTCTTGCCATTCCTACTGTTCCACCATGATAATACTCATTTGGTAACACAAAATCTCCCTTCTTTAAATATTGGAACTCAGGTCCATGTAATCCTATCCCATATAAACTATCATTCCCAGGACGATACATTAATTCCGGACCCTTCTCTCCTACTATAGATGGTACTAAACCACCCATGTTAAAGTTTTTAAAGTTTCTTTCTCTTTCAATCTCAAGGTTCTTTCCACCTCGTATATTATCAGACGTTGCTTTCTTTCCACCTTTCATAAGAACGCCAGTTAAATCTTTCTTTGGTTTACCTACATTTGTACTTTCACCTTGAGCATTTTTTGCCCAATAATATGCTTCTTTTGTACCAAATGCACCTCGCATTTTTCCATAAATATATTTCAATCCTTGTGTGACGTGAGATTTATCATTTTTTGTTACAGGACCTTTATAAATATCATATGTGGCTTTATATCGTCTAACAAACTCTTCACCACTCATCTCACCTGCTGTATAACGCTGTAATACCTTAACACGATCAATAGCTTTCGGTGCCATAGGTTTATGCATTATAGGTTTTTTATCGTCATACGTATGTTGTCCTAATCGTGCACTACGATATTTACTTTGATTCGCTGTAGCACTTGATTTTGCACCTAATCCTTCTCGTTTTTTATATGTAACTGCTTGTTCTGTTTGTTGTTGCGTCTTTTCTGCAATCTTTGCAAAGGAATTATTCATCTGTGATGAATTTATATCTGTTGCAGTACCAAAACGTCCACCATCACCTTGTAAGAATTGTTTAAATGGATTATCAGGTAACGGATTATAAATTTGTGCTAACCGTACACGTATATCACCTGAACTCTCACCTCTTGGTTGTAAACCTCCTCCTTGTCCACCTCCAGCACCAAATTTACCAGCATTTAGATTTTCACGTCCAGGGACTGAAAGACGTTTTGGTTCAGGAACATTAAAACCAATAGTCTTACGAGCATCTTCAACAGCACGAGGTACTTTTGCCATCCATACAGCGTTTCTATTTCCTGTAGGCTCTCTACTTGACTTTGCTCCGAGACCGCCTCTTTCAACAATACCTTGTTCTTCAGGCTGCCATCGACCTCCTGGTTGACCTATACCACCTTTACGTCCTCCTCCAGTACTTTCTCCTGGTTGATCAAATCCTCCTCGCCACTTGTGTGTTTCACCGCCCTCATCTTTTCCAGCATTTCGCCATCCGGAACCAAATTTCCTTGCAGCAGCATTCATCACATTTTTTATTGATTTTGATACAACACCTACTGCACCGCCCATAACAGCCTCAGGACCTCTTCCAGGAAGTTTAGGAGCTTCTTTTTTCTTTTCCTTTAGCTCTTCAATCATCTTCACAGCAGCTTCAGCTGATCCGATACCTTCTGCTTCTTCCTTTGTTACACGAAGAGCAACCATAGCATCTGCAACTTGTTTATAGACATTGCCACGTTGTGAAGCGATTTGTTCTGCTTGAGCAATCATTTCATCTGATCCTGGAACAACTGGTGCTGCTCCTTGTCCTCTAGCATCACTTTCTGAACGAGCAACAGATTCATCATGTTTAGCTTTATTTGCTTCAGCAAGCTCTTCCATAGTCATTTCACTTGGTTTTTTTCCACTAGATTGAGGTGTTCTTCTTTCAATTTCTTCACGAGTTACATAGTCTTCATCAGGTACACTTCCTCCACGTGCAAAATTCATAAACTTTCCAATGACCTTTTCATTCTTTGCAAATAATGCTTTTGCAAGTTCAGATGCAGAGACTTCTCCACCTTCAGCATAATTTGGTAATGTATATGCAAGTTTTTCTGCAATTGATGAAGTTACACCATTTTTACCGAACTCCTTTACCATAATATCTTGCATAAACTTTGGATTTCGGTGATGCATTTCATTAGCTTTATACCAACGAATAAATACTTGCTTCAAGCCTGCATCCCATGCTGGAAGTTGTCCAGTAATAACTGGAGGAACAGTCGCAGTATGAGGAACTATTTCAGAGAGTTTTGGAGAAACTTTTTGAGATGCTGTTTGTCCATCATAATATTTGGTATCTGCAGATACAAATTGTCGGTTTGCTTTATGAACATCTTCTTCTTTTGACCATACTAATTTATTATCTTTTCCTTTACCTGTTGCATACTGTTTTGTTCCATCTCCATTCAATCGTAATAATACTTTCTTTCCATCAGGAGTTGTCCATGATGCATATCCTCCATATTTAATATTTGTCAATTCATCTGTTCCAAACTCTTTATTTAAAACATTGTTTTTACCAACTTCATAGACATGTCCCTTCGAATCCCGAGCTTCATTCTTTACTTCAGCTTTCTCTATTGTTTCGTTAGTTTTCTTCGCATCTTCTGTAGCCTTTGACATAGCTGGAGATACAACTCCTTTAGTTGAACTTTCAGCTTTTTGTAGAGCAGTTTGTACGTCTTGTAATTCTTGTTGAGCTTTTTTAAGAAGAATATTCTTAATTTCATCAGTATGTCCTGGATTATTTTTAATACTTTCAATCCGAGCTTGAAGTGCTTGTACCTGTGATTGAAGACCTTTAACATTTCCTCCAATAGCATAATATGGAACTGTTCCTCCCATATACTTAGAAAGTACACTTTTCGTTGTTGAACTACCAGCTGTATTTACATATGTTCCTGGAGCAAGTCCTGCACGTCCATCTGGACCAATTGCCATTCCTCCTCGTCCTTCACCAGGATATCCCATAGATACGTGATTAAGTGGATATTTTGATCCACGTGGACCATAGGCTCCACTTCTATCAGTAATAGATTCTTGACCACGTTCATTGACAATAGCCGGAACACGTCCACCAGATGCATATTGAACGATTCCTCCACGAGCGTATGCATATTTCTTTTCAAATTCTTCTTCTGCATTACGTGCTTTTGTTGTTGAAAGATTTTCAAAATTCTCTTGTGCTTTTTCTAACGCTCTTTCATAACTATATCCTGCTTGTTGATACGTGAGTGCAATTTTCCTGATATATGCCTTATCTTGAGAACTTCGTAATGATTCAGATGCAGTTGCAGCCTCATTCGTCACATTTTTTAATTCAACCATTGCTCCAGAAACACCTTGTACATATTGTTTTGCAGCTTCAAGATTATTATTAAATCTTGATTTAATAGATTCAGCAACAGCGTCTATATCACCTCTATTCGATTTTAATAAACTCTGTGTTCGAGTGAATATCGCTTGTTGTTGCTTCGTCATGTCATCAAACACTGTTTGAGCATGTTGTGCTGCTTGTGCAGTATTCTCACCAAATTTTGTTACTCCCTGAGTAAGGGCTTGTGTAACCAGTTGTAATGAGCGTTGTGTATTTGCTGTTACTCCAGCATATGTTTGACTAATGATTTCTTGTGATGTTGCAGAAATATCAACAAGCAATGACGTCATTCCACCCTTGAACTTCAGTAATCCTTCTTCAGATGCTCGAACAGAACTTTCCATTATGAATTTTGATTGTTCAAGACTAAGTTTTCCTTGTTCTACAAGGTCAGCGAGTACTTGTTTTGCAGCTTTTGTATTAAGCTTACCAGTTCGTGGGTCAATAGCATTTTCAATGGCTTTGAATCCAGTTTTTACATTTTCATCAAATGATGTTGCAAACTCTGATAACTTTGTTCTAAGATCTGTTGACGGATCTTGAATTGCTTCTCTATACATCTTTGCTACAGCATCTGTCATTGGACGAATCTGTTCAGTACCGGCTTTAAATGTATCTTGTAATAGTTTTACAGCTTCAGCAGAAATATTTTTTCCAGATTCTCGAATTTTTGCAACAATAACATCAAGATTATGACCTCCACGACGGATTTCCTCCATAATTTCTCTCATTCCGTCGTCAGCCATATCCGTAGCGACATCCCATGATGTCATAAATTCATCTAATCCAATTTGTGCTGGAACTTGTAATTTTTCTGACAATGTTTTAACCATTTCTTGATTTTGTGCATTAGATTTTTCAACATGATCTCCAATTGTATCACTAAATTCTGTTGTGGAAATTCCTGTTGCAAATGTTTTATTTAATTCTGCTCTAAATGCATCAGTACTTTCAAAGATGGTATTCTTTGATAATGATTCAGATAATGTCTTCATTCGTTCCGCATATTCTGGGAATCGAGATGTCACACCTTCCATCATGGCACTAACATTTCCACTACTCTCTCGAGACATTTTCACCATGATATCAACCATTTCTCGAGCATTTGCTGGAATTTTTGATTTAAACATTTCAACAGCTGTATCAAGATCTTCACCTGATAATTGATGAACATTATCAGCAATTAACGTTTTAAATTGTGTAAACACTTCATTCATTGGATCAAATGAAGCTTGAGCGGCTCCAGAAATATCATGTGCATATTCTTGTTGAAGTTTTCCAATATCAGGCATTTCGTCAAAGACATCAGAAAATTCCATAAGTCCTTTCACACTTGAAACTTCTTTAGACTGTCTAATAATATCTTTGAGATAGAGTAATCCTTCATCAAGTGAGTCTTTATCAAATAATACTTCACCATAACTTCGTAATTGTGTTTCACTCATTGCTGCAAGACGAGGGAGATCACTGATAAAATCGACCATACTCGTCTTCGCTTCATTTTGAAACATTCCGAAGTCTTTATGAATTTCTGTGAGTTCTTTTCCTGAAGTCAATATATCTGATAATGCACCTAATGATTCAATATCAAGGCCATATGTTTTTTGTTCATCTTGAGCTTTAAGTGCAGCATCACGATTTTTATTATATTCCTTTGCCTGATTTTTCATTCGATCAGTCGCTTCATCAAAATTCTTTTGTTCTTGTGTCAACGTTGCAATAGCATCTGCCAACATGTCTGATCGTCTTGATATTCCTTCAACAAGTTTTAATGTTGCATCATCATCTCCAAAAATACTGATTAATTCCTGCTGACTAATTCCTGATGTATCAAATGCTTCAAATAGATCTACAACAAATTCATCAACTTGATCAGAGGCTAATGCCATATCCATAATTCCTTCAATTGGGAATTTAAGTTCTGCTGATGTAATTATACCAGCAGCATCCTTTGTATATGTATTAAAGACTTCTTCAGGATCAAGTACTCCAGATGTAGCAAAGTCTCGTACAAATCCTTCAGCCATGTCTCGATTTTTACTTGAAATTGTTTCCCACCAATTATTCAACCCTTGCTGACCAAGAGATGGATCATAGAGATTTGTAAATGCTGATGCTACAGTTTCATCAGCATTTTTAATACCCATACCTTGAGCCATGAATGATAATGATCCTAATAATTCATCAGAATATGCATATTTTCCCCATTCAGCAAAAACACCTTTCAGAGTTTCTGTTGATTCTTTAATAGCATCAACATTTAATGCACGATTGATGGTAGCTTGAGAAAGATCCCATTCATCAAGTTTTGTTCGCATCTTATCAGCAAAAACATCCATAGCACGCTCATATCCAGATGATGATTCAATAAATTCATGCATTTCACCTTCAAGAGCGTCTGAAAGTCCATATAACTGATTTAATGTAAAGTCTTCACCTAAAAGTGATTGAAGAAGTTGTTTCTGATACTCTTCCATATGTACTCCTAAGTCTTGTATACTTGTATCAAAATCAACTGTCACGTCTGTCGGCATTGATGATAATATCTGATGTACTAACATTCCTAACATCGCTTCAGGATTCTTTGCCAATGACCCAACAAACATTTCATTCATCGCTATTGTATGTGAGGCATCGGTATTCAGCATATCAATAGTTGATGACATATATTCAAATTCCTTATTCATTCGTTCAACTTCAGAACGCATAGCTTCAACACGCCCAGATACAAGTTCTCGTCCAGCTCCTTCAAGAGTAATTGGTCCAGCAGGTTCTTCTCCAGGAGCCATAGGCATGCTGCCTAGACCACCCATAGTTGCCATTAATTGTTGATTCGCCAGATTAAGATCTTCAATATTAAATTCACCAGAGCCAGATATAAGGGCATCATAATACTTTTCTTGTTCTGCTAAAAGACGTTCTTGTTGATCAAGACTTTGTTGAAGTTTCTTAAAATCATCATGTATTTGGACAGTATCAACTCCCTCTAATCGACGACTTCGTTCTTGACGAAGTAATCCTACACGATGACCAAATCCCATACCAGACATTGATTCTAATGTTGTTCGAATTTCTTTATCACCAGTTTCTTGTTGACTCAACATATGAATCATTGATTGTCGAAGATCTTGATTTGACACAAGACGATCAACCATTTGAGAAATGAAATCAGCTTCGACAGTTCCTTCTTGTCGGAGTTTTAGGTGAAGTCCAACAATTGAATCTTCTTGTTTTGCAAGATATTCACCTGTTAATCGGGTTGCATTTGCTGTACTCGTGACGAAGTGAGTAATATTCTGTTGACGTTCGTCCCATTTTCGGATTTCTTGTGCCATTTCAACACGTTTCATTCCAAATTCATCACTTTGTAATGGAGCTACAGCACCCATTGCTTGACTATAAAAATCGTCTAACGATTTCACAAGTCGAGGTTCTTCTGTCTTCGCTCGCTCTTGTAATTTTTGTCCAGCAGCACGAGATGCCGATGTAAACTGAAGAATTGTCTCATTTATAAGAAGACTATATGCTTCTTGAGCATTCTCATTCATACTGTCTTGTGTTCCTGCTATATCTAATGATCCCCCACCAAATGATGGCATCTCAAATCCACCAGCAGCTTGTTGTGGTTGTGCAGCTTGTTCTTGTGCAGCTTGTTGAGTCTTTTGAGATTGTTTTGCTAATGTACTAGATGCTTGATCCCAGAAATTCTTTGGTGGTTCAGGAGCTTTAAGGAATGAGAAAATTCCTCCTTTCTTTTCTTCAAGAAGATCTTCATTCATTACTCCAAACTCATTCATCATCTTATTTTCTGTTTCGAGAGCAAGTTTTTGTTGTGCAAGCTGTTCTTTCATTCTCTTCTGACGTTCAGTGAATTCATCTTCTAACATCGCGAGTTGTTCTGCTTGTTGTGTCATAAGAACTTGTCGCTGAGATCCTGTTGCAATCATGGCTCGTGCTTTGTATTCATCTTGGATCAGTTTCATTCGTTCAGCACGTTCAAGTCGTAAGAGATCAACTTTTGAATTATGTTCATCTTCTAACATTCTGGCGCGTTGTATTCGTTCTTTATCTAACTGTTTATCATAATCAGATTGCCAGAACTTTGTTGCTGCAACTGCGGCATCTCTGAGATCTCGTAATCGATCCCATACTGTTTTCACAAACGCTGCTACCATTTCACGAATTCCAGTAAGTACTGCACTAAATAATGCCTTCAGTCTTCGAGGTACTTCAACAGCCCAGATTTCCCAGAACTTATCAAAATCACCAGTCATAAGAGCCATAATTCCATCCCATTCAGCTTTTAATAGACCAAACAATTCAGATAAGACATTCCATACTGATTTAATTGTAGGGATCAATAATGTAGTTAAGGTATCATATACAGCATCAAATACGCCTGCGACAAGACTTGCAACATTTCCGAGAGTATTAAATACCGCACGTAATGCATCAATAATAGCATTTCCTTTCCATCTTCGTAGGAATTTATCAAGTAATCCAAATCCAAGTTTTGCTAATCGTGCAATACCTTCTACAGCAAGTAATATTGTTCCTAATCCTGCAGTTCCTCCAACTGCAGCTAATCGTGCAGTTAATGCCCCAGATAATCGTGGAAGAACACGACCAATAAGTCGAATAAATCCTTCAATAAGTGTTCGTCCAAGTCCTATTTTTTCCATTAATGGGAGAAGGAGTTGTGGCAATGCTTTTGATATTCCCATAATGGCTGCTTCAATATCTCGTCCACCTTTCACAAAGTATGTCACGAATTCAGCGACAGATACAAAAATATCTCCCCACATTCCTGAAATACTCTCAAATGCTTTTCGTAATCCACCTAAACTATCTATCCATTGAGAAAATGACTTTAATCCTGGAATGAATTGTAAAATTCGAGTTAATACTCGTGAAACTGGTCCTTCAGCAGCCTCAAATGGTTCTGATAAATTAATATTACTTGCAAAATCATATACTCTATCTAATCCAGGAATATTTGTGATCGCTTTTCCGAGTCGAGTGCCTAGCTTATCAAACGGGGCATCCGCTCCACTTAACGCTTTATAAAATCCACTTCCCGTAAATGACTTCGCTAATCGACCAAGTGTCGAATCCCAAATTGATTCTATCGCCATTTGCATCTGCTTTAATGGTGCCTCAAATCCTAGAATACGAACTAATGACTGACTTAATCCCTTAAATCCATCTAATACCCATCCTAATGTACCTTGTACATATTTTCTCAATCTCTTTACAAAGATTTCGAACATCAATTTACCGAGCCCTTTAATCCATCTAGTAAGGAAAAACTTATCTGCTGCCTTATTCACAGATGCCATTTCATCCATCATGCCCACAAATGGACGCTTCAACCACTCACCAACCTCACCAAGACGTGTGACTTCTCTAAATAATCGTTTAAAGAATCCATCAACAGCCTCTTCAGCACCATCAGCTGCACCTTGAGCAGCCCGTACTGACTCCTCAGTCATGCCTTCCCACATAGCAATTCCAGATTCAACCCATCCACCACGTCGTGGATCCCATACTAAATCAACATCATCTATTAATCGAGCCGGATCTGCTGATGTTCGTATCGCATCAGCTGCAGATTCTACACTATCTCCTACTGTTCTTCCTAAAGATTGAGCTTCTGATTCTGCTCGAGCTAAACGTTTTGCTTGACGTCGACTCATTGCAACAACGGCATCTTGAGTATCTTCAGCAATTCGTCCAACATCTGTAAGGTCTGGAACAAAGTTTCGTAATGCACTATCAACAGCTACAGCTGTTGGAGTCCCTGGAATTGCAATATCTCCAATATCCACATCAAGAGCGATTCGTTGATCAAGAACATTATCCAATGCTTTTAATGATTCAGAAACAACATTTGCGACAGTTCCTCCTACATCACGAACTGTGTCAGTAACAGCATCAGTTGCTTTCACAACATCTTGTACAACATCAGCGACATTATCTGTCGCTTTGACAACATCTTGAACCGCGTCAATTTGGTCAACAAGACCCTCTTTATAGAGTCGAGTATACTCCATGAATCCTACTCCAACCCCCATATCTTCTGGATTAATAACATCCATCACATCAAATAATTTGACACCTTCTTCTAATTGTCTTCCTGCAAGAGCTAATCTGTCAGCAATCATATCAAATTCTTTTACAGGAACGTCTCCATTCCAAAATTCTCGAAGACCGTCCATCCATTTTGGTCGTCCTAATACAAACTCTCTCAACCATTTCATCACTATTCCACCATCTAATTGACGGAATGTTGCTGACTCAAACATATCAGCAATTTCAGGAGCATTCATTCGAAGATTATCTAATAATCCAGTTGTGAGCATTTCAGATAACATTCCTCGTAATTTCTTTCCTATATAAATTACATCACTTTCAATTATTCGTGACCATTCTTCACGTAATGACGCTTCTCTTGCAAACTTCTCTATGACATCTCCAAATCCTAACTCTTCAAATACATTAATTAATCGTTTTGAATATTCTTGTAATGCTGTTTGTAATACTTTTGATTTGATAAATGATACAAATGCTCGACTTGAATCAAGTAATGTTGTAAGGATATTACTATATGTCCCACTTACTGCCTCAGTTATAGCAGTAGCAGCTTGTGTAACATGCAATGTTTCATCAACGCTACTTGCCACACCTGATACTGCTTGTGTTGTTACTGATGCGGCATGTGATACTCCTGCACCCAACATTTGAGTCGTTTCAGCTGTCTTTTGAATAGTCTTTTCTGTGGCTTTGCGAACACCTTCCACAGCTTGTTCAAGAGATTCAATCTTTATCCCTCTAAGCTTAGTAACCGCATCATCGACGAAATTATAGAACGTTACAACCGCATCACGGACATATACATATGCATTACGTAATTGTTTTATACTCATGAAGATATCATCTAAATCAGCTCTAAATGCTTCAGCTAATGATTGCGCTCCATCAAATCCTCCACTTAATGTCTTTATAAACTCAACAGCATCTCGTGATCGTCCAATAGCACGGAATCCACGTAGCACGATACCAATATCTGTCATGATATCTGCCCCAGTTTCAACGAGTTGGACTTGACGTTGTTCTTTAACATATTCGCGAAGTTCGTTAAGAGTTTCTGCAGTAACACCATCAGTTTTCTGTGATGCAATCATATATCCATTAAATGTTCGTTCATATTCAGCTAACGACATATCTGACGCATATGCTCCAACAGTCATTAATAATCCTGTATCAACTTCACCTGTTGATCCTGGAGTCACCATATTAATCAATCCAAGTAATCGATCATGTGTTGCATAAATCTCATCTGCCGCTCTCTTATTCAAGAATGCAAATCCTACAGTAATATCTTCAATTCCTCGTAATACTCCTCCTATAGTACTAACAAACATATTAGATACTTGTTGACCAGCATTTATGAATGATGATGCCATTGTATCTGTCATGATAGAAAACATTCCAGTAGCAGTATCTCCATACTGTCTAGCTTCTTCTACTCGTCTCTTAATCTCTTTAAAATGTTCACGATGAGCAATCTCATCTAAACGCTTTTGCTCCTCTAATGCCTCTTGTCGAATAAGATATTCTTCACGTGTTACATCTCCAAATCGAACGGCATGATGTTCAATAAGTGCTTCTAATTCAATCATTGCTCGATCAATGCGTTCGGGATCCAGTGCTTCTAACATCTTTCTTTCTACTTTTGCATTACGCTTTATACGTGAGTTTGCATAACCCTCTAATGATTCTGCTGCATAAGAGATACTCTTGTTAAGCACTTTTGCATTTTCCAATGCTATTTTATTTTCATCATATAATATTCTTCCTTGCTCATGTATATTATGATATGCTGTTGCTACAGCTCCATCACTTGTTCCTCCATATGAAGTTGCTCGAGTTCCTGCTCCAGTATCTATAATTTCCTTTCGTAAATCAGTAAATTGTGATGCTTGACGATATAGTTCTCGAACAGGCTTTGATGCTAATAAATCATTATATTTTTGAATAAGAATGGTTTCATA
>Ga0316198_10000520_pt1 | contig 20367 bp, 19 predicted proteins | sample OudBieAanoxic_MG_FD_204935 | JGI IMG/M metagenome (GOLD analysis project Ga0316198, IMG submission 204935) | Coastal sediment microbial communities from Oude Bieten Haven, Netherlands - site A anoxic | ecosystem: Environmental > Aquatic > Marine > Coastal > Sediment | place: Netherlands...
ATGTGCTTAGATAATTTACATAATGGAAATTATCATTTAGTTGAGAAAAGCTGTAAAGCGATCGTAGAACAAAGTGATCGAATCGAAAAAATAGTTAAACAAGTGGGTAGTTTTGGACGAGATAGTGAATTAGACAATTATCAGAAGGAAATTCCAAACACTATTTTCAGTAATGTCATTGGCATAGTTATTAATCAATATAATCAGGACAATGTTGAATTAAGGCAAGTCATTCCACCATCTCTACCTGCTGTATTTTGTAACAAGACACAAATCGAGCAGGTGCTTATTAATTTATTAATAAACGCAAAAGATTCCGTTGAAACATCACAAAATAAAGTTGTTTTCTTCAAATCTCATGTGCAAGGTAATAACTTATACATTCAAGTGTCAGACTCAGGATCTGGTATTGATCCTAATAAAATAAACGACATCTTTACCCCATTCTATACAACGAAAGCGCTAGGGAAAGGTACTGGCTTAGGGCTATCAATCAGCTATTCAATCATTCACCAACATAATGGAGAGATCAAAGTCAGTAGTGAAATAGGTAAAGGCTCTATATTCACCGTTATATTGCCCTTTGAAAAGCGAAAATTAATACGTCATGAATAGTTTTAGTTTAAACCTACGAACCAAAAATAGCTTAAATAGCCTTATTGATTACTTATCTTATGGAATTGGTATATAACCGGATCACCACTCAGGATGTAATAATAAGCAGACAGCAAGTGAATAAAGTCAAAACCTAAAGAATCAAGAGCTAGCGAGCTAGAGCAGGCTTTAAGACACATTTAAGAGCCTTATAACAGTAATTAACAGAATCGCCGTCGTTAATGGCTAGCAAGTGCATCTCTTATGGTATTATTGACATGTACGAATAGCGACTGAAAAATACATCTTGATTGATAACAGCTATAGAGGCCATTTTAATTGATAAAAGCATTAATTATAAATAAACGAAGTCTTTTAAGTAAGTAACCCCCTCTGAAATTCAAATAATAATACCAATTTCGTTAAATAGCTGATTAGCCATACTGGTTAAAATGCATCACTTCTACGTTAGAAATTTTGTAAAGGGAATAATACGTTTTCCTGTGCAGTTTTTACTTAATGGTATAACAATGAAGAGGTTTAACAATAAAAAAGCAGTAATATGAATTAGCTGGATAGACTGATGAATAGGTTGGTAGTATAAAATAATTTTCTTTTAGATATAAAAAAAGGCAAGTCAGTAACCTACCTTTTTTTCAATCAGAATGAGCGATAAACGCTCATCGAAGCAATATTAAAGAGCTACGATGTTTTCTGCTTGAGGACCTTTTTGACCTTGAGTAACAGTAAACTGTACTTTTTGGCCTTCAGCAAGAGTTTTAAAACCAGTGCTTGCGATAGCAGAGAAATGTGCGAAAACGTCAGGGCCGTTTTCTTGCTCGATGAAACCAAAACCTTTAGATTCGTTGAACCATTTAACTGTACCAGTAGTAGTAGACATGTGTATATCCTAATATATTTGAGTAATTTAACCTTAAAAAAATCAAGGCAGTTGGCTAGAAGTGTTGCTATTACTTATGATGTATAGGATTCGGTACATTAATACGGAACAAAGTACATAAATATAAAACGAACTTTCAAGCTAAAAAAGATTATATATAGGTTTAAAAAGGTGTCAATAGGTATTTAATTAAAATATAAAAAAAACATTAAATAAATTCGTAACAATAAATAAAAAACATTATTTATCAACACATTAACACACAAAAAATAATGTGAATTAATATTATTTAGTAGAAAAATAAGAAACAGGTAGTATATTCATTTGTAAAACAGAACCAAACTCCGTCGCGGTGAACTTTTTTAACTAGTAAATGCGTGTGTACTATTCCTAGTTAAACTAATTCAAACAAACACAGCTTGTTCAATCAAAAGTTTCCTTCGATACCATCAGCAACACTGTTAACAATTGAGTTAACAGCTCATTATCAAAGCCATCATCATGATTAATACCGTTAATGACCAACAAACAAAGAAAATTGAATGCGTTGAAAATATTAAACTTAATATTGTAAACCCGTGACATAATAAAATGTTAATAGATTGATATTTAAAAAATAGCTTAATGATGAGTGAAATATAATGATTAATTAATAATTCTTTTTTTGTTATATTTAGTCTTTAAAGATCAAGGAATTACTATGAAAATTTGGATTGATGCAGATGCTTGTCCAGTATCTGTAAGAGAAATGGTATTAAGAGCAAGTATAAGAACACAGACCGAGCTTATCTTTGTTGCAAACTCCCCTCTTCCTGTAAAAAGAACTGCTTTAGTAAAAACAGTTCAAGTTTCACAGGGCTTTGACGTTGCAGATAACTATATTAGTCAGCACGTTGCATTAAAAGATCTGGTCATTACTCAAGATATTCCATTAGCCGCAGAATTAGTGGAAAAAGGCATTATTGCATTAAATCCACGCGGTGAGCTATATACCGAAGATAATGTAAGACAACGACTCGCAATGCGCAATCTGGCAGAAGAGCTGCGTAGTGTTGGTCAAATCAGTGGAGGACCCAATAAATTTTCAGACAAAGATAAACAAAACTTTGCAAACTCATTAGATAGGTGGTTACAAAAAACAAAAAGGTAATATTATCTATTGCTTGATACCGCCATATAATGGCCTACAAACATAGAAATGTTACCTTTTGAATAAATATAAAAGAAGATTATAGGATACGTGTTTCAGCTTGTAGCTTCAACGTACGGGCTTCTTCAGCTTCTTTCTTTTTACGATTATCACAAGGTTCAGGACAATCACATTCTTTATCGATACCAACAGAGGCCAAACCACCACAGCTCCCACCAATTGTTTTTTGGTTAACAATATAACCAATTGCCATCGCAACAATAACCAATAAAAAAACAACAAACGTGGCAATAAAATAGATCATGTTTATTCCTTTACAAAAAATGCTTCAAATTCAGGCGTATAAGATTCAACAAATCCATCGTCTTGTTTAGTTAATAAAAAAACGGGTTGATGGAGCTTATTTGCAAATTTTAACCCATTTTCAGGTCCTAATACAGTAATAGCTGTCGCTAAAGCATCGGCGACCATACTACTTTTATCGATCACAGTAACAGAGACTAATCTATGATTAATCGGACGACCAGTGGTTGGGTCAATAGTATGTGAATAACGAATACCATCAAACTCAAAATAGTTACGATAGTCACCAGAGGTTGCAATTGCATTATCACCGATATGCAATAGACGCTGTACATTTTGACCGAATTGAGGACGTTCTATTGCTAATGTCCATGGCGCTTTATTAAGCTTAGTGCCACTTGCTCGCAATTCACCACCAATATCTACTAAGTAGTTTGTGATCCCCTGTTTAGTTAACAACTCAGCAATCACATCAACACCGTAGCCTTTAGCAATAGAAGACAGGTCAACATAGAGATCCGGCTTAGCTTTTACTAATTGATTACCATCGACAGAAAGATATTGACTACCTATTTTTTGTTTAGTTTGCTCAATTAATTCTGCACTAGGTACTTTATTTGGTTTTTTATCTGGACCAAAGCCCCATAAATTGACCAATGGACCAACCGTAACATCAAAGGCTCCACCACTTTGCTGATAAACCTTAAGTGCACGTTTAACGACCTTAATCGTCGCATCAGAAACCACATAAGCATGCTCGCTTTGGTTAAATAATGACAACTCCGATTGTGGACGATAGGTGGACATTTGATCATTTACCAACTCTAATTGTTGATCAATTAATGTCTGTAAGTGACTAGTTAAAAGCTGCTTATCTTCAGACTGTTCGCTAGAAAGCGCATAAGAAACTTGATAATAGGTGCCCATAGTTTGCCCCTGAATATGCAACAATTTTGCTTCAGGTTTTGAGCAAGAAGATATAAAAAAGGCCAGCCCTATTAAGGCTAGCCATTTAATTGATGAGTTAATCATCAGGGTTAACCGCCGAAGTCATCAAGTAAGATGTTTTCGTCTTCTACGCCTAAATCTTTAAGCATAGCAATAACCGCAGCATTCATCACTGGTGGACCACACATGTAGAACTCACAATCTTCTGGAGCTTCATGGTCTTTAAGGTAGTTTTCAAACAATACATTATGTATGAAACCAGTGTAACCATCCCAGTTATCTTCAGGTTGTGGGTCACTTAATGCAACATGCCATTCGAAGTTTTCATTTTCAGCTGCAATCGCATCAAAGTCTTCAACGTAGAACATTTCACGCTTAGAGCGCGCACCGTACCAAAAACTTGCTTTACGCGTAGTTTTTAATCGACGGAATTGGTCGAAAATATGCGAACGCATTGGCGCCATACCAGCACCACCACCGATAAATACCATTTCATTTTCAGTTTCTTTGGCAAAGAACTCACCAAATGGACCCGAAATAGTTACTTTATCACCTGGTTTTAAACTAAAGATAAATGATGACATTTTACCACAAGGTAATGATAGATCACGTGGCGGTGGCGTAGCGATACGCACGTTCAACATGATAATACCTTCTTCACCTGGGTAGTTAGCCATTGAGTAAGCACGAATCGTTTCTTCGTCAACTTTTGACTCTAAATCAAAGAATTTAAAGTGCTCCCAGTCACCACGATACTGCTCTTCAATATCAAAATCTTTATATTTAATATGATGTGCAGGGGCTTCAATTTGAATGTAACCACCGGCTTTAAATGGTACAGATTCACCATCAGGAATTTGTAATTTAAGCTCTTTGATAAAAGTAGCTTCGTTACCATTAGAGATAACGGTACATTCCCATTTCTTAACACCAAATATTTCTTCTGGTAATTCAATACTCATGTCTTCTTTAACATTTACTTGACATGACAAACGTTCGCCATCTTTTGCTTCACGTTTAGTAATGTGATCGAGTTCAGTAGGAAGAATATCACCCCCACCTGATTTAATTTTCACACGACACTGACCACAAGTACCACCACCACCACATGCAGAAGAAACAAATACACCAGCGTTTGCTAATGCACCTAATAACTTACCACCTGCTTGGGTATGGATACTTTTTTCCGCATCATCATTAATAGAAATTGTAATATCACCTGTGCTTACAAGTTTTGCTTTTGCCGATAAAATAATAACGACCAATGCTAAAACGATAATTGTAAACATGGCAACGCCGAGAAAGATTTCCATCGACTTTTTCCTTGTTTTGAGAGGGAATAAATTCCCTCGAATTCATCTAAGCTAAAACAGCAACGATTACAGCTGGATACCAGAGAATGACATGAAACCTAATGCCATTAATCCAGCCGTTACAAATGTAATTCCTAAACCACGTAAACCATCCGGTACGTCAGAGTATTTCATTTTTTCACGGATGCCCGCTAGAGCAACAATCGCAAGCGTCCAACCTACACCACTACCAATACCATAAACTGCTGACTCTAGTAAGTTGTACTCACGTTGAACCATAAATGATACACCACCGAAGATGGCACAGTTAACGGTAATAAGTGGTAAGAAGATACCTAATGCTTGATACAAAGCTGGGAAGTATTTATCCAATACCATTTCCAAAATTTGTACTAAAGCAGCAATCACACCGATAAACGTAATAAAGCCTAAAAAGCTTAAATCCGCATCAGGGAACCCTGCCCAATCAAGTGCACCAGGTGCTAATAGGTTAAAGTAGATAATTTGGTTAGCAGGTACAGAAATACCTAATACTACAATTACTGCTACACCTAGACCCATTGATGTTTTAACTTTCTTAGAAACAGCAAGGAAAGTACACATGCCTAAGAAGAAAGCGAGTGCCATATTTTCAATGAAAATAGAACGCACAAATAAACTAAGATAATGTTCCATTCAAATTACTCCTTTGGCTCAACTTGTTCTGGTTTAATTACTCGAATTGCCCAGATAATGCCACCTATAATAAAGAAGGCACTAGGAGGTAGAAGTAATAAACCATTACTTTGATACCAGCCGCCATTTGAAATCAACGGTAAGATTTCAATACCGAACAGAGCACCTGAACCAAATAGTTCACGAACAGCACCAACTAAAACAAGGATTAAGCCGTAACCTAAACCATTACCAATCCCATCCATAAAGCTTGGGAAAGGTTTGTTTTTCATCGCAAATGCTTCGGCACGTCCCATTACAATACAGTTTGTGATGATTAGACCAACATAAACAGATAGCTGCTTAGAAATGCCAAATGCAAATGCTTTTAACGCTTGGTCTACTACGATTACTAACGAAGCAATAATCGCCATCTGTACAATGATACGTACACTGTTAGGAATATAGTTACGTATTAACGATATAAATAAGTTAGAGAAAGCCGTTACAAACAATACCGCTAAGGTCATTACCACTGCGTTTTGTAAGGTGGCTGTTACCGCTAATGCAGAACAAACACCTAATACTTGCAGCGCAATTGGGTTATTGCTTACTACCGGAGAAGTTAGTACTTCTTTTAATTCACTTGATTTAGCCATTGTTTAGCGCTCCTTTACGAACTTTGCTAAGAAATGGACCAAACCCTTGCTCACCTAACCAGAAAGTAAAGGTATGCTCTACGCCAACACTAGTTAGTGTCGCCCCAGATAAACCATCAATTTCATGTTTAGAACCAGCAGCAGCTTGTCCTTTAACAATTTTAATAGCAGGGTTACCGTCAGCATCGAATAATTCTTTACCAACAAACAGTCCACGCCAGCGAGGGTTTTCAACTTCACCACCTAATCCAGGCGTTTCGCCCTGTTCATAGTAAGTGATAGCATCAATGGTATTACCATCTGGCTTTATAGCAACAAAGGCATACATAGTTGACCATAAACCAGCACCGTGTACAGGCAGAATAATACGTTGTAATTGACCGTTATCATCAGACACTAAATACACAGTCGCTAAATTAGCACGACGGTTTATTTTAGCGACATTTTGATCAGCAGTTAATTTAACACTCTTCTCTGGATCTTTTGATGCTTTACGTTGGTCATATTTAGCAACTTCTTCTTTACTAAGATCAGTTACAAATTCACCCGTCTCTATATCAACTAATTTAGTTTCAATATTTGATGCAAAAATTTCTTTGGTTGATTTATTGGTGGTTAAACCAGCAACAGCAAGAATATTATTTTGCTTATCGATCTCTTTATTAGCGATTTGCATTGGACGTAAGCCAACTGCAGCACCAGCAACAATAATTGAACATACTAGACAAACTGCCAGTACTACAATAATCGTTCTACCAAATGTTTCTTGTTGATTAGACATTACGTGCTAGCCTCCGTTTGATATTGCCTTGCACCACAAAGTAATCGAATAACGGTGCAAATAAGTTAGCGAATAAAATAGCTAACATCATACCTTCAGGGAAGGCTGGATTTACAACACGAATTAATACCACCATCAAACCAATCAGAATACCGTAGTACCATTTACCTTTGTTAGTAAATGACGCTGATACTGGGTCAGTTGCCATAAAGATCATACCAAAGGCAAAACCGCCCATGACTAAATGCCAGTACCAAGGTAGTTGGAACATGTGGTTTGTATCACTGCCAATCACATTAAATAATAATGAGGTCGCAATCATACCGATCATAACGCCTGAAATGATACGCCATGAAGCAATACGAGTGATCACAATAAAGGCACCACCAATCAAAATAGCCAGCGTAGAAACTTCACCAATACTACCTTGCATATTACCAAGGAAAGCATCCATCCAAGATAAGTTCGCTTGAACAGCTTCTAGACCACCTTGAGACATTACACTTAACGATGTCGCACCAGAGAATCCATCAACAGCAGTCCAAACCGCATCACCTGAAATATCCGTTGGGTAAGCAAAGAATAAGAATGCACGGCCCGCAAGAGCTGGGTTTAAGAAGTTACGACCAGTACCACCAAAGATCTCTTTAGCAACAACAACACCAAAGGTAATACCTAGAGCAACTTGCCATAAAGGAATGGTTGCTGGTACGATCAGCGCAAACAATACAGAAGAAACAAAGAAACCTTCATTAACTTCATGTTTACGTACACTCGCAAATAACACTTCCCAGAAGCCACCAACTATAAAAGTCACAGCATAAATAGGTAAGAAATAAGCGGCACCAAATAGAAAATTGTCAAATAAACCAGCACCAGAGCCAAGTGTGACTCCTAGCATATCCAATAACGCAACACGCCAATCTTCCAATGCAGAGTAGCCTGCAACAATTGCTTCATTCGCTTGTACACCAGAGTTATACATACCGTAAAACATCGCTGGGAACGTTGCTAACCAAACAAAAATCATCATGCGTTTAAGGTCAATACTATCGCGAACGTGAGTAATACCTTTGGTCACATAACCAGGTGTATAAAAAAATGTCGCGGCGGCTTCATACAGGGCATACCATTTTTCATAACGGCCCCCTGCTTCGAAATGCGGTTCCATTTTTTCAATTAAGTTTTTAAGACTCATGATTAGCCTTCCTTCTCAATTTTACTTAGACATGAGCGCAAGATTGAACCGTATTCATATTTGCCAGGGCAAGCATAAGTACATAGTGCTAAATCTTCTTCATCTAATTCTAGGCAGCCTAATGTTTGTGCGCCATCTGTATCACCGACGATCAAGTCACGCAATAATACGGTTGGTAAAATGTCTAATGGCATCACACGTTCATATTGACCGATTGGTACCATCGCACGTTTACTACCGCCAGTAGTGGTAGTAAATGCAAATTTCTTGGCACTGTTTAACGCAGATAAGAATGCACTAGATACAGAGTGTTTATTTAAACCAGGAGCACCCCAGCCAAATAACTCTTTCTCATAACCTTCAATCAATGCCGATATTTGGTTATGGTAGCGCCCTAAGTAGCCATGAGGACCCGATGCCGTAACACCACATAATACCGATCCAGAAATGACACGAACTTGTCCTGCGATTAACTCACCAGCAGTAAGTTCAGATACCGATGCACCGATCAATGTACGCACTAATCGAGGCTTAGTAACAGCAGGGCCAGCGATAGAAATCACTTTATTACTGTATAATTCACCAGTGGTAAATAACAGACCAAATGCAATCACATCTTGGTAGTTAATTGACCACACTTGCTTAGTAGCAGAAACAGGATCAATAAAGTGGATATGTGTACCAGCTAAACCAGCAGGATGAACACCAGTGAAGATCTTTTCTTCAACAGTTGACACCGTGCTTTTAGGCAATGCAGTTTCACCTTTACAAACATACACTTTACCCGATGTTAAATGCGACAAAATCGCTAGTCCATCGGTAAAGGCTTGTTGATTTTCATTAATGATAATCGTTGCATCTGCTGCTAATGGATTAGTATCCATTGCCGTCACAAAAATAGAAGCAGGTTGAACATCAATAGCAGGTACTTTACTGAATGGGCGAGTACGTAATGCAGTCCACGCGCCAGATTCAACTAAGTTTGCAACTATTTTACTGCGTTCGAGATTTGCTAATTGTTTACTTTCATACTTAGCAAATTGCACACACTCATTGCCTTGTATAGAGATAACAACAGATTGCAGTACACGTTTAGCACCACGGTTTATTTCTTTCACTACACCAGACGCTGGAGCGGTAAAAAGCACACCTTCATTTTTCTTATCAGAAAATAAAACTTGCCCTTTTTTTACGCTGTCGCCGACTTTAACAGCCATTGACGGACGCATACCAACGTATTCTTCACCCAGTATAGCAACTTCAGAAATGGCAGGGCCATTTTGAATGACTTGCTCTGGCGCTCCTGATATAGGGAGGTCCAGTCCTTTTTTTATAGTAATCATATTCTCTTGCACTATGTTACGGGAGGAAAGTTAGATGCCTTTCGGCAATAAAACATTACATGCAATGGCTTGCTATTAACAAACAATTAACACGTACGCTAAAAAATTCTCGCAAATATTAACATTAGAGAGGGGCTAATTGCTATATCAAATAAAAAGCTAACCGTAGTAAGTTCAAATTTAATAGAAAAAGTGTAACAAAATGTAGATAGTCCTTTAACACTTTGGCAATTTAGCTTTTCTCTCGCGTTTTATAAAAAAGCAATACTGTGCTTTTATTTACCACCACCTAAACATTGTGCCGAATTAGGCGAGACTTTATTTTTCTCGGCCCATTGAGAAGGCGTATAAGTATGCATAGCCAATGCATGTACCGGTCCCGCAAGCTCTTCAGCAAGCAATTCATTAATTAAACGATGGCGCATGATCAAACGCACCCCTTCAAACTCTTCGCAAACAAGAGTGACCTTAAAATGAGTTTCGGAGTTAGGTGGAACAGAATGATTCTGGCTTTCATTTTCTACTTGTAAATAATCAGCTTGAAAGCGTTGTTTTAGCTTATCTTGAATGGTTTGGTGAACTGTCATAAGGCCTCGCATATTAATTTATAGCTGGAAGTTGGGCTGACGTTTATCGATAATAAAGAAAACAGTTTATGTTACATGCTTAAGAAAAAATAGTTAACCTCTACATTCATTACCAAGGTAAAAGTTTTTGTTCACAAGCAAAATTTGATGCAAGATGCAGACATAATTGTGAATTTTAAATATCCACAATGGATAAAACAGTCAGATTCACATAATAAGTGTACCTATTTTACGATACACTGAAGTCAGTACCATTTAAATAAAGACATGCTTAAAATTTTGTTTACCCTAGACATACGAAAAGATATCCAACCAACATTTAATCACATTAAAGATAAGGATAAAGTTCACCATGTCTAATACTTCTGACCTTCGAGTGGGTTTAACCGCTGCTTTTGCTTGTTCCTATTTAGACGATAAAGAAGAACAACTCATCATGCTGGTTGATCCTGAAGTACATGCAAAACAACATTATCCCGCATTAATGTCGATAGGCTTTAGGCGTAGCGGTGATCAAGTGTATCGTCCACATTGCCCAGAATGTAATGGTTGCGAATCATTACGAGTGAATAGTCAAAATTTCAAGTTATCCAAAAGCCAAAAGCGCTTAGTAAATAAAAACAAACACTTCACAACTTTCATAAGCGCAGCCCCTAAAGCATCTTACTATCCTTTATACGAACGTTACATTAATCAGGTTCATAAAGAAGGTGTCATGTACCCTGCTAGCCCAGAACAATTTGAATCTTTTTTAGCATGTAGTTGGGGAGAGATGCTCTTTATTGAGGTTTATGATGCTGAACAGTTAATATCAGTTAGCGTTACAGACCAATTATGTACAGACTCAGCAATCGATTGGAGTGCTTTTTATTGTTTTTATGATCCAGACTATAGTGAACATTCATTAGGAAAATATGCCGTTCTACAACAGTTAGATTTAGCAAAACAAAAAAACATAACGTTTCTGTATTTAGGCTATTACATTCTCGATTGTCAAAAAATGAATTACAAAAATCAATTTAATCCACATCAACGCTTTATAAACCAACAATGGAAGTCCTTTGATTAGGGTTTCATTCACTATTTAGTTTGATTAATGAGCAACAATCCTTTACCACTCCCAATTATTCTGGCATTATGCGCCGATTGAAAGTAGCACAACTTACCTATACGAAGGATCCATCGCCAATGGCAAAAGAAGACAGTATTGAAATGCAAGGCACTATCTTAGATACTCTGCCTAATACAATGTTCCGTGTGGAATTAGAAAACGGTCACGTTGTTACTGCACATATCTCAGGAAAAATGCGTAAAAACTACATCCGTATTCTAACTGGCGATAAAGTGACAGTTCAATTGACCCCTTACGATCTATCAAAAGGTCGTATTGTTTTCCGTGCTCGTTAATTAGCCGGAAACCAAGTCAGGCTTTAAATAGTCATAAAAAAACCAGCTTTATCGCTGGTTTTTTTATGACTATAATTTGTAACTACAATGAAGTACTTAATCAATAAAGAAAAATCAGTGAATCAATGATTAGTTACTCATTTCCACTTCTTTCTCAGTCTTTTTATCATAAATAAACTCAACACCATCCGCCGTTTCGTTTAAACGCACTGAGACACTCCCTCCCTCTTGTAATCCACCAAATAAGATTTCATTCGCAAGCGGTTTTTTAAGTTTCTCTTGAATTAAACGTCCCATGGGTCTCGCCCCCATTGCTTTATCATAACCATGCTCCGCTAACCAATCACGGGCTTTGCTATCAACTTCTAGTGACACTTGTTTTTTATCTAGCTGCACTTGTAACTGCACAATGAACTTATCTACAACTTGGCTAATTACTTTTAAGTCTAAGTGATTAAACCATATAATATTATCAAGACGGTTTCTAAATTCAGGAGAGAATATCTTATTAATCTCATCCATCGCTTTAGCCCCTTCTTTTTGCTCTTTAAAACCAATGCTTTGTTTAACAGTTTCTTGTACCCCAGCATTGGTTGTCATGACCAATATAACGTTTCTAAAATCAACTTTACGGCCGTTACTATCAGTTAATGTCGCATGATCCATTACTTGTAACAGAATGTTATAAACGTCAGTGTGTGCTTTTTCTATTTCATCTAACAGCACCACAGAATAAGGGTGTTTCACTACCGCATCGGTTAACAAACCTGCTTGTTCGTATCCTACATAACCAGGAGGCGCACCAATCAACCTTGATACCGTATGTTTCTCCATGTATTCGGACATATCAAAACGTAACAACTCTACGCCTAATGCTTTAGCTAATTGCTGTGTGACTTCTGTTTTACCCACCCCCGTTGGACCAGCAAACAAAAAGGATCCCACAGGTTTTAATTCATCAGATAAGCCAGAGCGATTCAAATGAATAGCATCAGTTAATGCATCAATGGCAGTATCTTGACCAAAAACTGTCATTTTCAAACGGTCGTGTAATTTTTCCAGTGCATCTTTATCAGAGCTAGATACGGACTTTTCTGGAATACGTGCGATTTTAGCAATAATAGTTTCAATTTCAGCCACACCAATGGTTTTTTTGCGTTTGCTGACAGGCAATAAACGCATTTGCGAACCGGCTTCATCTATCACATCAATGGCTTTATCGGGCAACTGACGATCATTAATATATTTAGCGCTTAATTCAGCGGCGGCCATCAATGCTTTGTTGGTATAACGAATATTATGATGTTCTTCGTAACGCGAACGTAAACCGAGTAGAATTTGGCTAGTTTCTTTAACCGAAGGTTCAAGTACATCTATTTTTTGGAAACGTCTCGCCAAGGCATGTTCTTTTTCAAAAACCTGACCAAACTCTTTGTAAGTTGTGGAACCAATACAACGAAGTTTGCCCCCCGTCAGTAAAGGTTTTAATAGGTTAGCAGCATCTAGTTGCCCACCCGTTGCCGCGCCTGCACCAATAATAGTATGGATCTCATCAATAAATAAAATCGCATTTTTTTGATCTTGTAGTTTTTTTAATACTGTTTTGAAACGTTGTTCAAACTCACCTCGGTATTTTGTACCTGCTAATAATGCACCCATATCTAAAGAGTAGATAATATGGTCATCAATTACTTCCGGCACATCGTCATGTACAATACGGTAAGCAAGACCTTCTGCGATGGCGGTTTTACCAACCCCAGACTCTCCTACTAATAACGGGTTATTTTTACGGCGGCGACACAATATTTGCACGCAACGCTCTAATTCTTTTTCGCGGCCAATTAAGGGGTCGATAATACCTGCAACTACTTGCTCATTAAGATTAATGGTAAAGGGCATTTCATCGTTTTCTTCCACTTTAGATTCAATCTGTTCAGGTTCATGAAAGATCACCGTATCAGGGTGTTTTTCAACGCCGTGGGAAAGGTAATTAACCACATCTAAGCGCGATACATTGGACTTTTTAAGATAATAAGCCGCTTGTGATTCTTGTTCACTAAATATAGCCACCAGCACGTTAGCAGCACTAACTTCTGTTTTTCCAGATGATTGAACATGAAAAATAGCACGTTGCAGCACACGCTCAAAAGCTATCGTAGGCTGTATTTCTAGCTTTTGGTTTTTAACCTCTGGCAAACTGGGATTAGTATCTAAAAATTCTGTTAATTCAATATGCAGAGAAACAATATCAACCGAACAAGCTAGCAAAATTTTCTTTATTTCTTCATTTTCTAATAAAGCTAATAATAGATGCTCTAATGTCATAAATTCATGGTATTTTTCATACGCAATACGAAAAGCTAAATCGAGGCTATGTTCTAAAGGTTTATCTAGCATGGAGACTCCTTAGGAGAGTGGAAATAAAAAACGGCTTGGTTAACTCTCTTTTTCCATCGTACATTTCAATGGATGTTCATTTTCTTTTGCATAATTATTAACTTGCATTACTTTTGTTTCTGCAATTTCAGCACTAAATGTACCGCAAACACCGACACCTTTGTAGTGTACATTTAACATTACTTCTGTAGCAGCTTCATGATCTAATCGAAAGAAGCGTTGTAATACATCAATCACAAAATCCATTGGTGAATAATCATCATTATGTAATAACACACTATACAGTGACGGCGGCACTAGCTTTGTTTCTTGGGATTCGATTGTTGCCGACTCATTTCCCGTTTGTGGAGAATTTTGATCACTCATGTTTTAGTCTAGTCTTCATTATTAAAGTTATTGAAATAGTTAATCTTATTAAAGCGATTTACGTTACCAGTATCTCATTTTCAATATTCTACTGAGTATAAACCTATTTATAAAAGCCATTGATTCAAGAATCAACGCAGATATTAAGAGCTAGAGTAAAGCTTAAGCAGATAATGTGCAATCGCGTAAAGACAAAAAGCAATAGCGATGTGAAGTAGTCATAACTACATATGTTGATTTTTTTGTTTAAACAACAAATTTTATTATTCGTTTAATTTTGCTTTTAAACGTTGCTGCACTAACTCTACTAACAAGTCTGGCTGAAACTTAGAGAGAAATTCATTACAGCCTACCTTTTTTACCATGGCTTTATTAAAGTCACCACTTAATGAAGTATTAAGCACCACAAATAAGTCCGACATACGCGGATCATTGCGGATCTCTGAAGTTAATTTATAGCCATCCATTGCTGGCATCTCAGCATCGGTGATCAGCATTAATATTTCATCTTCAATCTTTTTACCTTGGTCTGCCCACCCTTTTAGAATATCCAATGCCTCTAAACCATTTTTAGCCGGAATAATCTCGACCCCCAATTGCTCCAAGGTACTAGCAACTTGATTTCTAGCTGTCGGAGAGTCATCTGCGTGTAAAATTTTACGGCCAACAAATTCAGATATAATACTTTCATCCAACACGCCATCAGAAATATCGACTTTATAAACAAGTATTTCAGCAAGTACCTTTTCTACATCGATAATTTCAACTAACTCCTCAGTATCATTTCTTTTAAGCTTTGTTATCGCAGTTAAATAGTGCCCTCTACCTACCGTAGTAGGCGGTTCCATGATCTCACCCCAGGTCATATTAACAATATGATCAACTGGACCAACTAAAAAGCCCTGAACACTTCGGTTATATTCGGTAATAATTAAATTTGATTGCTCATCAGGCACTAAGGGTTGCAAACCGATAGCCGCCTTTAAATTGATAACAGGAATGGATTCACCACGAATAGTAGCAACACCATCGATATGAGGGTGAGAGTTGGGTAATTTATTAAGGTAAGGCAATTTCACCACTTCTTTTACTTTAAATACGTTTAAAGCAAACAGTTGACGACCTAAAAGATGAAATAATAATAATTCTAACCGATTTTCACCAACCAAATTGGTACGTTGATCAACCGTATCCATTAAGTTCGCCATACAAATATCCTTTAAAACAAATTTAAGAGTTGCTAAGTCTAGTTCGCTTTACAGAAAAGATGCTACGGATTAACAAAAAATGAGCAAAGTTTTAGAAACACAAACGATTTAATTAAATTTAAACCAAGTTATCAGCCACTAAAAAGTACAGTTATAAACATAATCAATAGCTTATTCCTTCTCTATAGTGCCTATTACATTTTCGTCAGAAGCAGTTACAAGCGCAGTTAATAGGGAAGATAAACGCTGTATTTTTTGATTAGATAATTGCCGGTAATCAAAATAAGGACAAACAATGACCGCATGTTTAAAATTAATTGCAAACTCTTCATCCAACCATAATAAGTCGACAGTCAATAAGCCATCATTTATTAGTTTTTTAGCATAAGTTCGCCCACAAATAATATGGAGTGTCTTGTTACGGGTATCATTATGGATTTTCGTATGAGTATTGTTGTCAATCTTATGATGAAACTCTGAAAACGCAGATTGTGATGAAGTCGAAGTAAACGCTAGCTCAGGAGGGCTAAATATTAATGCAGTATCGCTGTGAGCTTGTAATAAAAATTGATCTCGATATTGTTGCCACGTTGGTGCCATTATCGAAAAATTAAAATGTGTAGTATCTAGCGCATATAAAAGCTTAGCATAAACATTAAAGACTTTACGCCAACCATTCCCACAGGCTTTACCTATTGAATCTATATCTCCTCGCTGCAAGGGTGCTATATATTTCAGCGACTCGTATTCAGGCATCTTTGGTTGATTGGCAATATACACAGCAAAAGTAAATTGGTCGTCACCTAAAGCAGCAACTTTATTTTTTATTTGATTGTTCATTTTTTTGTATATCATTTTTTAAGTGGAGGCTGTTTCATGGTTGACCAACTTACAACGTTATCGAACCATGCTTTATCAAGCATTACTTATGAATGATTAACGGCCTTTATGCAAATAATGAATCACTTGGTTGCTACTACCTCGCCATGATAATGATGGGTCAGCAAGATCTTTTACAAACTTACCATCAATCAACACATCCACCAGCTCAATAATCTGTTTTTGTTTCTTATTAAGTTCTGACAATACATACCCCGTCCACATCCAAATGTCTTTACCTTCACATTCACGTTTAACACGCAGAATAAGCTTTAGAACTTGCTCAACATTTGCTGGATGCAAAGGGTCTCCACCGGATAACGTTATCCCTTGTTTTTTTATACGCTGATCATTGAGATCCTGAATTATTTGATCGGCAAGTTGATCAGTGAACAACTCGCCCGCATCAGGAGACCAAGTCGATTGGTTGTAACACCCCTTGCAGTTATGAATGCAACCGGAGACGAATAAGGTACAACGAGTACCCTCACCGTTGATGACATCAATTGGGTAATATTTTGAGTAGTTCATAATTTTTCTTCGTCTTTTTTTGATTATGTCTCGTCTGCGCTCGTCGAAGCATTAAGTTAAATTCTATCTTTGGGTTCCGCCCTGTCGGCGTGTTACTTTTGCATGCCCTTTGTCGTTGCTAGTTCAGCTCACCACTGAGATGTGGCGTCTGAACGGTGCGTTAAGAAGGTAGTCATTTATTCAGATCAAAAAACGATTCGGGGTGATTTTCTTTTACTCCCGTTTTCTTTGTTCGAACAAATAACCTTACTTTTTCAAACTGCCTTAAGAGTAAAATACCAAAGAAATAAATCACTTATTGTCTCGATGAGCGCAAATCAACCATTTTGAATTAAGATACTTTACATGCAAAATTTATACAAAATAGACATATACGAGTTCTAATTTAAATTAACTAAAACAAGCTATAGGTGCTTGACGCGTCGCTTAACTTCCTCTTGCTTACCTTCATTAAATGGCCGTGCATCTGGGCTACCTAAATAGCCGCAAACTCTGCGTGTTACTGCCACCTTATCAGGATCTGAATTACCGCAACTCGGGCATACAAATCCCTTACTGGTACAATCGAACTCACCAGTAAATTTACATTCATAACATTCATCAATGGGTGTATTAGTACCGTAATAAGGCACTCGACTGTAGCTGTAGTCCCAAACGTCCTCTAATGCCTTAAGATTATGCTGCATGTTTGGATATTCACCGTAGCAAATAAAGCCACCACTAGCGATCGGTGGATAAGCCATTTCAAAGTCTAATTTATCGTAAGGGTTGACTGCTTTTTCGACATCTAAATGGAAGGAATTGGTGTAATAGCCTTTATCGGTTACCCCTTCTAATACACCAAAGCGTTTAGCATCTAAGCGACAAAAGCGATCACATAAATTTTCAGAAGGTGTGGAATACAAACTAAATGCATAGCCAGACTGTTCGCTCCAAGCTTGGGTTGCTTGCTTTAAACGAGTGATGATTTGTAATGCTTTTTGCTGCTTAGTGGTGCAATCAAAAATATGTTCTTCATTACCGTATAAGGCATTTACCGTTTCATGTAAGCCAATGTAACCTAATGAAATTGAAGCTCGGCCATCTTTAAAAATCTCAGCGATACAATCGTCAGCTTTCAAACGCACGCCACAAGCCCCTTCCATGTATAGAATGGGTGCCACACTGGCTTTAACTTCACTTAATCTTTCAATACGCGTATCTAATGCTTTTTTTGCCAATAGTAATCGTGTATTTAATAATTCATCAAAGCGTTCGATATTACCATCTGCTTCTAATGCAATACGCGGTAAGTTGAGACTCACCACCCCCAGATTATTTCGGCCATCATGAATTAACTCCCCCTTATCTAAGCCACTTTTTTGGTAATAAACATCAAGGAAACTACGACACCCCATTGGTGTTTTGAAGGATCCAGTGACCTCTACTACCTTATCGTAATTTAAAATATCTGGGTACATACGCTTTGATGCACACTTGAGTGCAAGTTGCTTAATATCATAATTTTGATCGTCAACTTTATGATTTAAGCCATCTTTAATCGCAAAAACTAATTTAGGGAAAATAGCTGTTTTACGATTTTTACCTAAGCCAGCGATACGATTTTTAAGAATTGACTGTTGTATCAAACGCGACTGCCAATCACTTCCTAAGCCAAAACCAAAGGTAACAAAGGGCGTTTGTCCATTTGCAGTGTGTAACGTATTCACTTCATATTCTAGCGATTGAAAAGCGTTGTAACACTCTATTTCTGTTTGCTGCGTAGCATAGGCATGCGCATCTTCAATATGCCATTGTTGTGCGGTTTTTAAATGCTTCTCAAAGCTTTTGGTTACATAGGGAGCGAGTATCGTGTCGATACCATTAATGGTGGTTCCACCGTAAATGTGGCTTGCGACCTGTGCAATAATTTGTGCTGTTACTGCGGTTGCGGTTGAAATTGACTTAGGTTCTTCAATTTCTGCATTACCCATCTTAAAACCATCAGTAAACATGCCTTTAATATCAATTAACATACAATTAAACATCGGGAAAAAAGGGGCATAATCTAAGTCATGGTAATGAATTTCACCCGCCTCGTGTGCGCGCACCACATCACGCGGCAAAATATGCGACTTGGCATAATGTTTAGCGACGATACCTGCCAATAAATCACGTTGCGTGGGAATAACTTTGCCATCTTTATTGGCATTTTCATTTAATAATGATGCATTACTTTGTTCAATTAATCCGTCTATTTCGCTGTTTAAATGACTTTTCCGTTCTCGTGCAATATCTCTATCGTGACGATACTCAATATATATACGTGCCAGTTCAATATGATTACTTTTCATCAAACATGCTTCAACGGCATCTTGAATGTAATGGATATCTACTTGGTCTTGTCCTGCTAAGCTTGTTTCAACTTCAGCGGCAATCGCAAAAGCATCCACACCTTTACAACGAGCAGCTCCAGAGGCTTTTAAAACAGCTTCAGCAATGCGTAAAGCATTAAAAGGGACTTGACTACCATCTCGTTTGATCACAACAGGTTTCATTTACAGCTCCAATAATTAATTCACAGGACACAATATATAGTGCCCGTGAACTATACCTAGCACAATATGTAGCATATTGATGTAAATCAACTTTGAAAACACCCAGCTTAATTTGTGCTTTAAATACTAAACAGAATGAAATAAACACACTCTACAATATTTTAAAAAACTCGATTTATAATCAAAATTAACAACAAAAAATAAGCAAAAAAGTTAAATAGTGGTGTAAGTTTTCATTAATGAGTACTTATCAACGTGATAGTTTCCCCCTAATTACCCTATTAAAATCTCAATTACTTAGGTGCTTTAATTGATTGCAACAGCAAATAACTAGAGCGCTAAAATTGATAATACTTTTACGCTGAAATTATTAACTTTTATTGTTATAATGCGCCTCATTTTCAACGCATCAAAGCACCTACGAAAGTAGTGGAATTATTATTTATGAGCGATTATTTTTTACTCTTTTTTGGCACAGTGTTAGTTAATAACTTTGTGTTAGTGAAATTCTTAGGCTTATGCCCTTTCATGGGCGTTTCAAATAAAATTGAAACGGCTGTTGGTATGTCATTGGCAACCACTTTTGTATTGACCTTAACGGCTGCGCTTTC
>Ga0316198_10000521_pt1 | contig 20362 bp, 23 predicted proteins | sample OudBieAanoxic_MG_FD_204935 | JGI IMG/M metagenome (GOLD analysis project Ga0316198, IMG submission 204935) | Coastal sediment microbial communities from Oude Bieten Haven, Netherlands - site A anoxic | ecosystem: Environmental > Aquatic > Marine > Coastal > Sediment | place: Netherlands...
GGTGTAGTCGTAGCTGTCCTCAGAGAAGTCAGAGCTCCCGACGTGGACCCGGGAGAGCGCGTAACCCGCCCCGTCCGGCCCGAAGTACGCCGCGAGCACCTCCGCCCGCTTCTCCGGCGAGAGCTTTCCGAGGGCTGCGGCTGATGCCTGGGTCAGGGACCCGCCGACCCCGTGAAACACCTGCCGCTCCCGGTCCGGGTACACGGTGATCCCGGCGCTCGCTCCGGCCGGCCCTGATGCAGGCACGACCAGCGAGATGGTTCCGGTCTCTCGCATCGCATCGCCGGCGCGGGAGGTCAGAAACACCCGCGCCCGTCGCACCTCAGATGTGAGCCGCGAGGATCGCGAAGGTGATCCAGCGGACAGAGCTCAGACGTTCACGTGCTTTGCCGACGGCTCGAAATGCGCAAGTCGAGCGCGGTAACCGCCTTACCCCTACGCAGTACGCGCAACTATGCATGGATTGCCCGGTCGAACCTCATCATGCTGCCCTCCGAAGTTCGTTCCACTCTTCAATGAAAGCGGAAAATTGGTTCCAACTTCGCGTCGTTGGGGTCACCAAACGTTCCGTGTCATCATAAGTTGGATCTATCCAACCGAAAGTACTAGCGGTTTCTTCAGTTCGAACTGCCGTTCCGTCCCAAGTGACGCCGGAGGGGAAGATCAGGGACTGAAGCCGTTGTTGTGGCTGGAGGTCGGCGCGGTTCCAACTGCCTGCGAGATCGCAGAGCGTTCGCTCCGCAAACGCGAGCACCGCGCCGACGTCCAAGTCTTCGAGCTCGGCGTCGTAGCGTTCCAACTTCGCAATCGCTTCTTGCTCCCGAAGCCGGTCCACGTGCTCGGCAAAGGTCTTCGCGTCGATGGTCTCCTCGTGAACGTGCGCCTCGACCAATCGATCTTTCTTCTTTTGGATGCCGTTCAGCCGCCATGTGAGCCGCGTCTGCTCGAAGGAACTTCAGCGCTGGCCAAGAGATAGCCGGCGGGCCGGCGAGACGTAAGCGGCGCTAGGCGCTGCCAGATCGGGTGGGGACGGTCCTCGGCAGGACGGCGAGCGCTTCGGTTTCGCAGAGGAGTTCGGGCCGGCAGACCGGCGCCACTACCAACACGTTGGGGAAGCCCTCGAAGCCGGCGTCGTGGAGCTTCTCCCGAAGGCGTTGAGCGTCCGCAGGGTGTCTCAGGTAAGTGATCGCGGAGACCACGTCGCCGAAGGTTGCGCCCTGACCCTCGAGCAGAGCAGCGACGTTCACGAGCATGCGATCCACCTGGGCCTCGAAGTCGCCCGGATGCGCTGTCCTGCCGGCCTCGTCGATGCTCGCGGTCCCGGAGACGTGGAGCGCGACCTTGTTCGTTTCAACGATCCGCATTCCGCGGGCAAAGTCGGAGCCGTACAGTGGGGCTTCGTTGAGCGTGGGCGTGGTCATCAGGGTCCGCACGGTCGGGCGTGCGGCCTGGACAGCGTACACACCCAGGCCGAGATCGTGCTCCGCGGGAACCGGCCCGGCGCCGATGCCGGTGCTGGCTGGGGCCGGGTCGATCCCCCGCGCCTTGAAGAACGCGCGTCGCGCCCGATTCAGATCCCCGTAGTCGCGCTCCATCTCGCGTAGATAGATCCAAGCGCGCACGACGTCGCGAAACTCCATCCCCGCCAGCTGCAGCAGGTTTTCGGCGACACCGAACATCGCGAGCGTCTGCTCGTAGGCGCCCTCACCACACCCGTAGAGACCGCCGGCGTAGAGCCGGGCTTCCTCACCGACGTGGACCCGCAGGCCGTGCGAACGGGCGCACTCGGCACAGCCGCAGGTTGGCTTGGCCTCGAAGGTGTCGACCCGCAGCGGCGGCCGATTCGGAAGGACCGCCTGGATCGAGACCTCCAGGCAGGCCCGCTCGTTCAGCGGGGGTTGCTCGATCTCAGTCGTGGCGGGTCGATGAGACGGCCCTCCGCACGCCGCGAGGACCCGACCGCGCGCGGCGCGGATAGGCTCGACGTCCGCCCGCAGGCTCCGCAGGAAGAGCGTCTCACAGACGACCGACCCGAAGCTCCCCCCTTCGGCTTCGAGGACACCGAGGATCGCGCGATAGACCGCCTCGGCTTGCTGGCCCGCATCCACCGCCTCGGCGGGGGGCTGGCAGCTGAAGAACAGCTCCCGGGCCTCGGGGCCTTCCACCCGACGGAGGACGATCGAGCAGCCATGGGCCTCGATCGTTTCGGCAGGGGGATGGGGAGACACTACACAATCCGCTGACCGGCGACCGGGCTCCTTTGCTGCTCATGCGGCCGCAGGCGTCAAGTCAGCCGCCATGGGCGGCTAGCACCCGTCGGTGGGCAGCTCCCCGTCGGGCTCGGAGGAGAAGAACGTGAACCCGTTCTTGGGCTTGTTCTTCTCGAAGCAGTTGCCAGACGCCGGCTCGAACTGGAAGTAGAGGAGGTCCGCGCCTGGGAGGCCAATTGGCGGCGGGTTCCCGCCGTTGCCGCTCAGCCGATTCATGTAGATCAGATTGTTGTTCGAGGAAGGATCCCGGATCGGCGGGTCGTTGTCGCAGTTTCGGCTCGGGTCGCCCAGGGCGGTGGCCGTACACCAGCCGAGGACCGCGATCCCGGCGAAGTCGTTGTTCTCGACGTCGTTCTTCCCGATCACGTGGTCGGAGACGCCCAGAAGCAGGACCCCGACGCCCGGCGGCAGGCCGGCCTGGAAGCTCCCGGGAGGCGCGAGGCCCGACTCGTTGTTGTTATAGATGTGGTTGTTCTCGATCACCCAGTTGGCCATGACGGGCAACGGCGGGTTCCCGGCCGCGTTCGGGTGGTACAGGCCGACGCCGACGGTGTTGTCGTGGATGTCGTTGTGCGTCGCCCACACGTTGTTGGAAACCGTGATCTCGAGGCCCGTCGGGCTCCCGTAGAGCTCGTTGCCGATGACGCGAACGTTCTCGGAGCCCGCCACCCACAGCGAGGTATCCTCCGAGCCGTAGGAGACGTTGTTCTGGACTAGCCCGTTCGCGGAGAGCGTCGGGTAGAGCCCGTTGTCGAGGTTGTTGACGGATTCGTTCCGGATGAACTTGAAGCCGTTCACCCAGCGGGTCTGGATCCCGTTCTCCGGAAAGCCCTCCACGGTGAAGCCACGAATGTAGAAGCCCTGGAGCTCGCCTGCGCAGTCAGAATCCCTGTAATCGCAACCCGCAGGAGCCGCATAGATGCCCGTGTCCTGGTCGCCGTTGTGGAGCACGCGGACCTTCCCTTCCTCGCCCTGACCCTTCTTCACCTTGCCGATCAAGCGGAGGTTGTCGGTGGCGATGCGAAGGCCGTAAAGGCTGCCGGGGTCTTCCTGATACGTCCCCGGCTCGACGAGGATCGTGTCGCCGGGAGAGGCGGCGTCGATGGCCGCCTGGATGGACTCGCCCGGGGAGACGCGATGGACGGCCGCTTCGGCGGTGGTAGCGGTCGCGAATACGGCGAGTGCGAGCAAAACACTGAAACGGCGGGCGTTCATCTTGTATTCTCCGGGCTCGAGAATTGGGAAGGTCAAACTCGTCAGTCGCTCGCTGCAATGGCAACTTCGAAGTTCGACAGCTGGGGATCGCGGTGGTACATCGACGCCCCTTGGCCTGTCAATCTCGAACGCATGGAAAATACCAAAGCGCGACGGCCGCGCTCCTGTTCGCCACGGCGCTGACCCTCTGCTCCTGCGAACGGGATTCCAGCCCGGCGCCGCCGCTCGCGTTTCCGAGCGTGCCATCCGGCCGCCTCGAGATCACCTATCCCCTCGATAATACACTCTTCCCGCCCGAGATCGTCGCCCCGACCTTCGTGTGGAGCGACAAGACCCTGGGCGTAGAAAGGTGGACGGTCCTGTTGCGGTTTGACGCCGCGGGCGAGGTGCTCCGGTTCCCGACGGCGGAGGCTCGCTGGCGCCCGTCGGAGGCCGATTGGGTCGAGATCAAGAGGCGATCCACGGGGCACGCCGCCGAGGTGGCGGTCGTCGGCGTCGTCCCGGGGGCGAAGGCCGCCTCCTCCGCGAGCGTCCGCATCCGTACCTCTACGGACGCGGTGGGGGACTCGATCTTCTATCGCGAGGTTCCGCTGCCGTTCATCAAGGCCGTCCAGGACCCTTCGCGCATCCGTTGGCGCTTCGGGTCGATCGACTCCGAGACCGCGCCGCCGATCGTCCTCGAGAACCTGCCGGTCTGCGGGAACTGCCACTCCTTCTCGGGCGACGGCAGCGTCCTGGGCCTCGACGTCGACTACGGCAACGACAAGGGAGGCTACGCGATCCTCCCCGTGTCCCAGCAAATGGAGTTGAACGACGAGAAGATCATCACCTGGAGCGACTACAAGCGAGACGACGGCGAGGCAACCTTCGGGCTCCTCTCCCAGGTCTCGCCCGACGGCCGCTACGTGATCAGCACCGTCAAGGACCGGGCGGTATTCGTGGCGACGCCCGGGATCGCGTTCTCCCAGCTCTTCTTCCCGATCAAGGGCATCCTCGTCGTCTACGACACCGAGACCGACACCTACACGCCGCTGCCCGGCGCCGACGACCCCGAATACGTCCAGAGCAACCCGACTTGGAGCCCCGACGGCAAGTCGATTGTCTTCGCCCGGACGAAGGCCTACCGGAAGGGCGGGGTCGCGGACGCCAAGAAGATTCTGCTGGACGAGAAGGACGTCCCCGAGTTCATCGAAGACAAGGAGCCGTTCAAGTTCGATCTGTACCGGGTCCCGTTCAACGAAGGCCGCGGGGGAAAGGCCGAACCGATCGAGGGCGCCTCGCACAACGGGATGAGCAACTTCTTCGCGAAGTTCTCCCCGGACGGGAAGTGGATCGTCTTTACCAAGGCCGAGAACTACATGCTGCTCATGCCGGACAGCGAGCTCTACATCGTCCCGGCCGAGGGGGGCGAGGCCAGGCGCCTGCGCGCCAACACGCCCCTCATGAACTCCTGGCACAGCTTCTCGTCGAACGGCCGATGGCTCGTCTTCTCTTCGAAGGCCTTCACTCCCTACACCCAGCTCTTCCTGACCCACATCGATGAGGACGGCCGGTCCACGCCTCCCGTGGTGCTTGAGCGCTTCACCGGGAACGACCGGGCCGCCAACATCCCCGAGTTCGTCCCGCTGCCCGCCGACTCGATCGCAAAGATCAAGGAGCAGTTCCTCGACGCCTACTCGTTCCTTCGCGCGGGTATGGCCAATGAGCGGACCGGCAACTACCCCGCTGCCGTCCGGGCCTACGAGCGCGGACTGGAAGTCGAGGCCGAAAACGTCGAGCTCCTGAACTCCCTCGGGTTCGCGTTGTTCCAGGATGGCAAGAGCCAAGAGGCGGTCGGCGCGTTGGAGAAGGCGCTCAAGGTGGACCCGAAGCACTGGAAGGCCCACAACAACATGGCCCTCGCGTCCATCGACCTCGGCGAGCTCGAGGTGGCCGAAGCCCACTACCGGGAGTCACTCGCGATCGAGCCGCAGCCCGCGATCTACAACGACCTCGGGTTCGTGCTTGAACGCCAGGGAATGCCCGAGGAGGCGGCCGAGGCGTACCGCAAGGCGCTCGAGCTGGACCCCGAGTCGGCTTCGGCGCACTACAACCTGGGGGCATCCCTGGTTCGGAGCGGCCAGTTCGCCGAGGCCGAAAGCCACCTCCGCGCCGCCCTCAAGAAGAACCCGAACACCCAGACGTACACCGCGCTCGGGATCGTCCTGTGGCAGCAGGGCCGCGTCGACGAAGCCATTGCCAATTTGCGGGCCGCGATCGAGGCGGACCCCAAGAATGCGGCTCCGTACGACACGCTCGGGACGATCCTGATCCAGCAGGGAAAGCTCGAGGAAGCCGCGTCCACCTATCGTGATCTCATCCGCAACCGGCCCAGCACCGCCGCCCACCAGGAGCTGGCCCAGGTCCTGACTCGCCTCGGGCGAACGGACGAGGCGCGCAGAGAGATGGACATGGCGAAGGCGTTGGACCGGAGCCAGGGAGCGGCGCAGTAGGAAATCGAAGCTCTCTCAGCCCATCGGGCTCATGCCGTGGAATCACCGGAACTCAAGCCGCGAGCGTCCGGAGGCCGCACGGTCAGTTGAGGCTGATACGGCTGACCGTCGCGCCACATCGCGTACAAGACGCCTGCCATCTTGCGCGCCAGTGCGACGACGCGTTTGCCCCGAGCTCCGCTCGCCGCCATCTCCGATTCGATAGCGATGATTTGTGCGCTGAGCGTTTCGATGCTCAATAGCGCCGCCTCGAGGTGACTCGGCAATCCCTCCTCGCTCTACTCCAAGGCGCGCCGCACGGCTTTGGGCATTGTCTTGGAGGAGCATCGGACCCGGCTGCTCAATTGCGTCCGAAGATACCCGCGCACCCGATTGATGAGCAGCGTGCGTGCACGCACCAACGCTTGGAGAGTGGTGCTCATCGCACGCCAGTGCAACGATTGCTCGCTCGGAATGTGGACGCTCGGCAGTGCGACGCGTGTCGACGCTTCGCTCAGTGCCCGGGCGCCCCGTACATCCTTGGTGCCGCGGTAGCCCACACCAAGCGCTCGACTGAGCACCGAGGGCACGACCGAAACCTGATGCCCGGCCGCTTGCGCCATCCGTGCCACCCCAAACGCCTCCGAGCTCGTCTCCACAATCACCTGCCCAGCGGGTCGACGGCGCAGGTACGCCCCCAGATGCCGCGTCGTGCATGCACGCTCCTCGACAATCTGCCCTCCGGCATCGCGCAAGCAGATTTGACTGGTACGACTGCCCAAATCGATCGCAATATGCTCCGGACCGGGTGTCTGTACCTCCACAGCGTGGTCCGCCGCCGTGATATAGGCTGGGCAGCTTGCCTGCGAGGCCCTCAATTCACCGCGACAGGATCACGATGTCTACTGCCGAAACCCATTGGTTCAAAGACAACGCCCTCTCAATCGGCCGCACCCCGCTCGTGCGGCTCAATCGCATCACCGACGGCGCTCCTGCGACGGTGCTCGCAAAGATCGAGGGGCGCAACCCAGCGTACTCGGTCAAGTGCCGCATTGGGGCCGCGATGGTATGGGACGCAGAAGAGCGCGGTTTGCTTGGGCCGGGGAAAGAAATCGTAGAGCCCACAAGTGGCAACACCGGCATCGCGCTCGCATTTGTGGCCGCCGCACGCGGCTATCCACTTACGCTCACCATGCCTGAAACCATGAGCGTCGAGCGGCGCAGACTGCTCACGGCCTTTGGTGCCAAGCTAGTGCTCACCGAAGGCCCCAAGGGTATGGGCGGCGCAATCGCCAAAGCCGAAGAGATCACGGCCAGCGACCCTGCGCACTACGTGCTGCTTCAGCAGTTCAAGAACCCAGCGAATCCGGCGATCCACGAGACCACCACCGGCCCGGAAATCTGGGACGACACAGCGGGCGCCATCGACATCGTGATCTCGGGAGTTGGCACCGGCGGCACCATCACGGGCGTGTCGCGGTACATTAAGAACACCCGGCAAAAGTCCGTCTTGTCTGTGGCCGTAGAACCAGCCGAAAGTCCTGTGCTCACGCAAAAACGCGCAGGGCAAGCGCTCAAGCCCGGCCCTCACAAGATTCAGGGTATCGGCGCGGGCTTCGTGCCCGACGTGCTCGACCTATCGGTGGTTGACCTCATCGAGCAAGTCACCAACGACGAAGCCATTGCCTACGCCCGTCGCTTGGCGCTAGAAGAGGGCATTTTGTCGGGCATTTCGTGCGGTGCAGCGGTGGCCGTGGCCGCGCGTCTGGCCAAGCGTCCCGAGCATCGAGGCAAGACATTCGTGGTGGTGCTGCCCGACTCCGGCGAGCGATACTTGAGCACCGTGCTTTTCGAGGGCGTGTTCGACGACAAGGGCCTCGCCAGATGAGCAGAGATTCGCGCAGCGCGCGCCTGAAGGGCGAGTCGGCGGAGACCCTGACCGTGACGACGGGTGACAGCGCGGAGAACATCGATCTCGACAGCGCGTTCGGGTTCTACATGGACGTGAGCTACGAAGCCTCGCGACCACCCGAACCGGGCTGATTGATGCGCGGGTTTCCAGAACTGAATAACCTGCAGACTTCCTGCGATACGGAGGAGGCCTGCGAAGATCCTTCTTGGCTTGGGGCCATCAGACTTCTCCTGGTGGACGTGTACGCAGTCTAGTAGCCGCGTCCATACGCAACTATTCGCCAAGATGCTCCGCAACGGAGGACGCTGGCCGTGGCCCCAAGTCCGGGACAGGCATCGCTCATGTGGATTTGGCTTCCCATCCTTGCTGTCCCAATCGTCGGACCCGCCCTCGTAGGCTGGAAGATCTGGGACGAGGTTCGCAGGACGATTAGCGAGGACCCCCTCGTTTGGGAAAAACAGATCCGCGCGTTCGAAAAGAAGGAACGCAGGCGACCCACTGCGAAGGGAGCTGTCGTCTTTGCAGGGAGCTCGACCATTCGGTTCTGGAGCACTCTTGCACGAGACATGGCTCCACTCCCCGCCGTGCGGCGGGGCTTCGGCGGCGCGAAAGTCAACGACGTGATCCACTACATGAACCGCCTCATCACGTCTCACGATCCAGCCATGGTCGTCCTCTACATCGGTGCCAACGACATGCTCGGCTTCGGTGGCAACCGCCCGAAGAGCGTCGCGCAGATGCAGCAGCTCTACGACACGTTGCTGACGCGACTACACGATCGCTTGCCCCGAGCGCGTATCGTCGTGCTCGCAACTTGAACGAAGAAGGGTACGTACGCTGGGCGCAAATCTTGCGTCCAAAGCTCCTCGCGCATTGGCGAGAGAAATCGAACTGATCGCGGGGCGCGTTGGAAGGCTTCCGAGGCGCTGGCATGCTACCGGGAAAGCGATGGACGACGCGCGCGAAGTAGTAGAGTTCGAGCACGATCCGGCGTTTCTGACCCGCGTCGTGCCTCTCATGGAGACCTACGGCCGGTACTTCGACTCGGAGGTCCGGGGTACGGAGCGCCTCCCGGACAGAGGCCCGGCGCTATTGGTCGGGAATCATTCGGGTCCCAACTGCGATCCCGACACCCCTGCCCTCATGGCCGCCTGGTATCGCAAGAACAGCTTCGACAACCCATTGGTCCTCTTGAGCTTCGATCTGATCTTTGCCGTACCGGGCGCCGGCGAGTTCTTCCGCCGCCTCACTCAGGTGCCCGCCAATCAGCAAAACGGCGCCGCCGCACTGGATAGAGGCGCGGCCGTGCTGGTCTACCCGGGCGGCCTCGAAGACATCGCGCGACCCTGGGCCGAACGCAATCGCATCGTGCTCGCGGGCCACAAAGGTTTCATCAAGCTCGCACTCCAAAAAGGGGTTCCCGTAATTCCCATCGTGAGCCATGGCGGCCACGAATCGAGCATCGTGCTCAGCCGCGGCCGCCGCATCGCAAAGGCGCTCGGCCTCAACAAGTATCGAACCTACAGCATGCCCCTCGTATTGACGATTCCCTGGGGGTTCGTCGTCGGGCCCATCCCCGCGTTTCCGATCCCCACCAAGGTGACCCTGCAGGTTTGCGAGCCGATTCACTGGAGCCGGCTGAGCCCGGAGGACGCGGAGAACCCCGACATCGTTCAGCAGTGCTACGACGAAGTCGAGTCCGTCATGCAGCGAACCCTCGATGCGCTCGCAACGGAACACCCGTACCCGATCCTCACCCGGCTCACCAACCTCCTCAAGCGAAGCTGACGCGGCGAGCGCGCTATCACCGCTCAGAGACTGAACGAGATCGCCGCGAATAGAACGAGCATGAAGAGTAGCATCCCGACTTCCTATGCCGCGTGCGCGTGCTTCATTTCCATGAAGTCGAAGAAAATGACGAAGAACTTGGTAAGCCCTACGCCCAGGACGACGTGCGCGACTCCGCGGCCATGCGCCTCGTAGTTCAGGAAACCGAAAAGCGTGAGCGCCACTCACCATCCGTCTTCTAGCACTTCGGGTTTGCTGTTCTTCGTGCTGCGCGACGACGCATTCCGGCGAGCGAGAAAGCTCAGTGTGACGTCTGCATGTAGCCGGCGGTCATCATCTCGTTGACCTGATCCAACGCCGCCGCCCAGGCAGCGGCGAGCGCCGACGTCCACTGCGGTCCCGAAACTGCAGCTAGGGCCTCGGGCACGGCGTCAGCGTAGGGTGCGTAGAGATCCGTCGGCGTCTCGTAAGAAAACTGATGCCGCCAAGGATTCGATGCGACTCTGCCCATGCGAGACCTCGTGCACGCGGTCGATTTGACGTGGATCTAGCATCCACTCAAACCGGCTTCGGACACGTCGGCGATGAAGCGGCTGCTGAGTATGTGTTTGCTTGTTGGCCTGTCGTGCGGCTGCGTGACGGTCGCTGCGGACCAGCGGGAGTATCGCTCCGACCCGACGATGCAACCGGTCGTCGATCCGCTCGAAGCGAGCGCGTTGTCTTCAAATCAATCAAGATGGAGACGATTTCGTTTTCGACGGCAGCGCGGCCGTTAAGTTGCAGCAGTGAAGGGTGGACTTGGGCGAGGTACCCTAAGGCCGACCACGGCTCCGGCAGAACGTTGCCAAACTCGACGAACTAATGCCGAAGGGAGCGGACGATGGCCACTCCGTGGTCACTCGTGTGATCGCCGAATTCACTAACCACAAGCAATCACTTGCCTTGAGTAGTGGAGGCGGTGGGAATCGAACCGCTGGCGATACACCTGGTTCAGACGATTCTCGAACGGTTTCGGGGACAGGTATCGATGAAAACACGTCCAAAGAACACGAGCAAAACGCGCTAGCGTTTGGCTACTTCCTCCACGAGGACGCATCTTTTGGAAGTCTGTGGTCCGGATCGAAAAGGGTGACCTTATGCGGCCGGCGTTTGGTCCACTTCCAAAGGACCAAGTTGATGTCCTCGGAACCAGCACCATGAACGAAGCTGCGGACCAATATCCCGGCGTAGCCTTTGGTCACAAGGCGATCCGCAAGCTGCTGGGACGCAGGCACCTGGCCCTCTAGCATCTCCTGGTTCCAAGAAGGGCACTCGAGCTCGCCCTGAGTGATCCTCTCACGTTTCATCGCTTTGCGGTCGCGGGTATCTAAGAGGTCCTCGCAATCGATCCGATACTGGCAGAGCATCACGGGATGAAACGGAGTCCCGAGCGGGCTGGCTTCGCGAACTGCCACGAGAACGTCGAGCGAGGTGTAAAGAGCGGAAAGACCTCGGCGATTGAAGCGTCCTCCGTGAAGTCTGGCGCCGGCTCCCGAGAGCGGGTCCCAAGACCATTCCGGATTGTGAGCGCGATAGACCGCGCCTTGGAAGCGGATCCCTCGTTTACGCGTAACCACCCGCCGTCACCCGATCTAGGTAGGCGTGAACCTGACGTGCCTGACCGGCGCGCACGAATTGGTCGGGGGTTTGCCCACCAAAGCCCGGGAGAGGCTCGGAACGAAACCATGCATACGCGCCCAAGAGCGATCCCGTCACGGACTCCACGCGGTTGAGAATCTCGAGCATCTCCCGGAGCCGGGTCTGTGTCTTCGCGGCCTCCATTCGCTGACGCCGCGTGAGCGCATCGGATGCAAGCCCCAAAGTCTCTGAAATCTCTGCCTTGGTGGTCCTCAACGCCTCCGCAATCTTGGATGGCGAGAACAATCGATCGTCGATATAGGACTCAAATTGCATCGAAATCACACCTTTCATAACTCATTTTAAGGTGATAATGCGTGATGTCAATGCGGGCCGTGCCATGCTTCAGCGCCCGGATGAGTGGCTGGCGGACGTTCGTCGCGCCTGGGGGGTGCTGGTGGTGCTGATCGTCATGCCCCCGAGCCGGTCACTCCAACTGGCATCGAGGGTGCCCTGGACGAGCTCCGTCGTGTACTCGACTACTTGACCAGCTCGATCTCGCTGGGACGCCACTTCTTGTCGTACCATTCCTGCTTGGGGCCATAGATTCGCCACAGCAGATTCCAGCCCTTGCTGGGATCGGTCTGGATCCAGTTGACCTTCCCTTTGGGCTTCTTGGGTCCGATGTAGACGTCGTAGGAACCATCCGCATTCGCGACGGTGGCCGGATCGATGCTGGTGACTCCCGGGTAAGGATTGTCGGTCTGCAGCAGTGAGCGGGTCTGATTGTCGTAGACCGTGATGTCCCAGAACCGCTTGGCCGGAACATTGGGCGGGATGTGGATCTTGTACGTCTTGCGGCCGTTCAACCGATTGCCCTTCGAGTCGCGCAAACCGATTACATACTGCTGTGCGTCGTCAGAGCGTTTCGGACAAGAGGGCGCGTTTGTTAAGAGACGGTTCATGGTTTTGGCCTAGGCCGCGTTTGCGGCCCGGTACTCCTTTTTGCGACGTTGCATCGTGAGCTGCTTGATCTTGTCCCGTTCGGACAGGACCCGGTGGTGCCGGCCGTAGTACACGTCCGCCGGCGTGCAGTTGTCGAGCGACTCGTGGTAGCGGCGGTGGTTGTAGTACGCAACGAAATCGCGCACCGCCGCCTCGAGCTCCCACGGGAAGCAGTAGTGCTCTAGCTTGACGACGCTCTTCATCGAGCGGTGGTAGCGTTCGATCTTCCCTTGCGTCTGCGGATGGTACGGGCGCCCTCGGGTGTGCGTCATGCCCTGCTCCTGCAGGTAGTTCTGTAGGTCCTTCGACACGTAGGCCGGTCCGTTGTCGCTCAGGAGTCTCGGACGGTGGCGGACTCGCACGCTTTGCACTCTGGTGAGCACCAGAGCTTCGTCCAGCGTCTCGGTCACGTCCGTCGTCGCCATCGTCGGCCCGAGTTTGTAGGCGAGGATGAAGCGCGAGAAATCATCCATCACCGTCGACAGGTAGTACCAGCCCCAGCCGATGACGCGCAGGTACGTGAAGTCGGTCTGCCACATCTCGTTCACACGCTTGGTCGGGTGCTTGAATCGGTCGGACGCGCTCATCAGCACGTACGCCGGGCTCGTGATCAAATCGGCGGCCTTGAGGATGCGATACACGCTCGATTCGCTCAGAAAATACCGGCGCTCATCGGTGAAGTGGCACGCGAGCTCTCGCGCGGAAAGCTCCGTCTTTTTGAGGGCCAGATCGATCACCTCGGCTCGGACCTTCTCAGGGACTTGGTTCCACCTCGGACGCGGCGGCGGCTTCTTATCGTGCAGAGCATCGAAGCCGCCCCCGAGATACCGCTTGTACCAGCCGTAGAACGTGCTCGGCGGGATGCCAAGCTGTCGCAGCGTGACCCGCACCGGCAAGTCCGTGCGCTCGACCAAGCCAATGAGCTCCATTTTCTCGGACGCGCTGCGCCTCACGTGTCGTCCTCCTCGCCATGACCCCTCAGACTTTTTTTGAGCACACGGTTCTTCAGCGTCATCTCCGCAACGACTTCCTTGAGCTCGCTGTTTTCGGCCCGCAGATCCTTCACCTCGGTGCTGGTCGCCTCCCGCACCGTGTCACCGCTCAACTGTTTCTTGCCGGCCTCGAGGAAGTCCTTGCTCCACCGGTAGTACAGGTTCGCGGCAATGCCTTCGCGTCGGCACAGCTCCGCCACGCTGACCTCGCCGCGCAGGCCGTCAAGCACGATCCGGATCTTTTCCTCCGCAGAAAACCTCCGGCGCGTCTTGCGACGGATGTCGCGCACAGCGGCCTCACTCGATTGTTTCTTTCTTCTCGGCATGGGACACTCCTCAGCAGGGCTCTCGCCCTCGGCAAAGTGTCTCTTAACTCAGAGCCCTTTTGTATCCGAGTTCAGCTGACGGGATACACCCCAACAAGTTGGGTCCCATCCTGACCCATGCTGTCACACGGAGTGCACTCAGAGTCACACGCTGACCAATCGCCTGCGGGGAGCCCGACGCGAAAAAAATCACGAGCCAGGACAACATTTGGAGGCGCAAAACCGATAACATAGATGTGGACGACGAGGGGAGATCCAATCACGCCGGGCGGCAGCGCAAATCCGCCGACGAAAAGTCGTACCACACGGTGCACGACGTGATGGAACAACAGCCGACCGGCGAAAGCTCTCGAGCGTGTTCTCGCTCGCCGTGCTTGATCTTTCGACTGAGCAATCCTGAGTCGCGTGAGCTGGCGCGCCGTCCGTGAGCTAAGCGGCGCTTTCTTCGCTCACGTCCCACCCCGGGAAGAGCAATACTGCTGGATGAACACGGAGGGCTCGCGCCAGAGTCTTGGCTCGCTCCGCGCCTAGCTCCGTGCGTCGGTTCTCGAGGTTCGAGATGGTCGACTGCGTGAGGCCGGCGCGCTCGGCCAGCTCCGACTGCGTGAGCTCGTTCTTTTCCCTGAGGATACGGACCATCTCGGCCGGCGTGAGCGTGGCTCGAACGACGGACTTCGTGAACCGCCCCCCATGAAGTGCTTCTTGAACCTTCTTCCCGCGCTTAGTACTCATGGGGATTCACCTCCAACACGAGCACCTGAAAGCGGTCTCCCTCGACCACGTAGAGGACTCGCCACTTCTTGGTCAGATAACTCGAGCGTGCACCCGTCCACTCGCCCTTGAGTGCATGGTCCCGATAGCCGGGAATCAACCGGAGCGCTCGTGGCCCAGATGCTTTGACGACCTCTTTCCATGCCTCGTATTGTTTGACGACCTCTTTGGGCGCCCTCTTGAGTTGCCTTTTGCAGGGCCTGCTCTCGAGGACCTCCCACATTTCCTATAGGTAATATGGTTTCGAGGTAATGTCAAAACGAACAGCTTAGCGCCAACTCAAACCGGGGCCGATCCCGTGTGGAGAAAGATCTTGGCGTGAAAGATCTGACCGAGGTTGGCGTCAAAAGATCTGACCGAGGTTGGCGTCAGGCTGCGAAGCGAAACGGGGTTGCAAGCGGAAAGATCTGACCGAGGTTGGCGTCAGGCTGCGAAGCGAAACGGGGTTGCCAGGGGAAAGATCAAAGATCTGACCGAGGTTGGCGTCAGGCTGCGAAGCGAAACGGGGTTGCCAGGGCGGGAGCTCGAGCCGACCAGGCGTCGCGAGCCGGGTGCGGTGGCCGGTTCGCTGCGGATGAAGGCGCGCTCTGGGTCTCGCGAGCGCCGTAGGGCGTTCCGGCGCGCCTCCGTCGACGCACCTCTACGTTCAGCGTCCGCCTCCATGTGCTGCCGGGTACTCGCTTCACATGTCAGGGCGCACTACGGCGCCGGTCCGCACCGTGCCCCATGACACACCCGCATCCACCAGGTACCCACGGGGAAGCACACGGTGCGCTTGCCCGCACTCCAGGCCGCAAGCGCCTTGTCGTACTGCGCATTGAAGGCTCGGAGACGCCGGACCGCTTCGGTGGCCGCCCCCTCGTGCCCAGCGGCGGCGAACTGCGGATTGAGACTTCCGAACGCCTCGTAGCTTCGGGCGCGCTTGGTGTGCGCTTGTCGAAGCACCCGGCGAGCGCCCGCAAACGCAATGCCCGTCCGCTTGGATTCCTGCCATGCGCGATGCTCGCGCTCTTTGACGCGCGCGGCGATGCGCTGCTGCGCTAGCTCGATGCCGTAGTCGAGCTGCAGCTCGCTCGGCATCTCCAGTCGGAGCTCGACGACGTCGGGCCAGGCGGAATTGTCGGGGTCGAAGTAGTGTGTCGGGCGCTTGACCTTCACCACACGGGCTCCGATCTCGCGGGGCAGGGTGTGGGCACCCGGCCAATCCTTGGCGTAGCGGACGGCCCCCGCTTCGACAGGGTTTGCGATGAGGTAGGCGAGGGCTTCGATCGCGGCCTCGGGGGTCAAGAGCGCATGCTGTCCCGTGCTCCGTTTGTCGAACACCTCACCGGGCCAGCCGCGAAACGCTTTGGTCGTCAGTGCCAGTAGCCGGTGAAACTCTTGCAGGAACCGCGGCAGCACTCCCCGCACGTCGGTCACCACTTCGTGCGAATGGGTGCTCATCAAGCACCCCGCGTGCACGACCACACCAAAGCGCTGCGCGGCGAGGCCGAGACAATACCAGTAGCACTGCTCGAGCTCACGGGCCTGGTCGGGATTGAGGAGGAAGTGCCGTCGGGTGGTGCGGCGGGAGAGGGCCCACGTCGTTCCTGGCTCGATGATGCGTCGTCGCGTCATACACTGCGGCGGAGCGAGAATCGTGCCCACCGAAACGGTCCGCTTCTGCCGTGTTCAGGCTACACGCGGCCGTCGAACACTGACGGTTCGCCAGCCACCGCCGGCGCCCGCCAACTCACAACAACACAGCGGAATCGGGGACCGTCTCGCTCGTTCCAGGCAACATCGGTAGGATCTCTTGGATCTCGCCCCTGCGCGCCCTGGGCTCTGGTCACTATTTGGTCATGGTTGAAGCCAAGGAAGCTGTGATGCTGGTTTCGGTAGGGTGCCCCATCGACCAGCACTCGCTTCGGTGCTCATCGGAAGTAGAGAAGCACGATCGTACCTGCCGAACGCCTGCATGAAAGCGACCGCGTTACGCTTGTTCCCGTCACCCTGCCTCGAGAGCGCTCACCTATTTCAGCAATCCCTTCAAGTACTCGGGCTTGAAGAGCTTTGCGATCGTCGAACCTTGAACCAAGACCGAGAAGGCCACGACGGCGAAGGTCATTTCGGCGATCATGGATCGTTCAGGGACTTGGGGTAGGGAAAGGGCGAGGGCCAGGGCGAGGCCGCCGCGCAGGCCTCCCCAGGTCAGGAGCTTGGTCAAGCCGTTGCGATCGCCGTCGAGGGTGCGGGTCGCGGTCAGCCCGAGGATGGGCACGTAGACGCTGAGCCCTCGCGCGATCAGGCACGCGACGATCGCAGCCGGCATGATCTTGATCAGGGGCGCGTAGTCCAACTCGCGGACGAGGACCACCAGCAAACCCATCATCACGAACAGAAGCGAGTTCAAGAGATCGTCGATTCCACTCCAGAAGGTGGATAGGGGCGCACGCACGTCTTCCGAAAGCCGAGGGACCGTGGCATTCCCCGTGACGAGTCCTGCAACGACCATGGCGATGGGGCCGGAGACGTCGACCTGGAGCGCCACGCCGTACCCGAGCGCGACCGTGCCAAGCGTCGCCAAGAGATGGATCCCGTAGTCGTTGGTTCGGAGCAGCAGGAAGTGGATGACGAACCCGACCGCCAGTCCGAGCCCGACACCCCCCAACACTTCGCGAAGGAAAAGGGCGAGCGGTGAGCCTTCCTGTCCGGAGCCTTGCGCGAACGCCAGGAACACGGTGAACAAGACCACGCCAACGCCGTCGTTGAACAACGACTCTCCGTTGATGATCGCCTCGAGTCGTTTGGGAAGGCCGGCGGCCTTGAGAATCGCCAGTGCCGCGATGGGGTCCGTCGGGGAGATCAGCGCGCCAAACACGAGTGCGTACGACAACGCGAGAGTGATGCCCATCCATCCGAGCGCGACGTGAAGCAACGCGCCGATCGCGAAGCAAGCGATGATGGTGGACCCGATCGCAAGAGTCAGGATCGTCCATCTGTCTCGCTCGAGAGACGCGAATTCGACGCCCGTGCTGCCGGCGTAGAGCATGAAGCAGAGCACACCGTTGAGGAGGACGTCGCTGAGGTTCAACTTGCCGAGCAGGGTTTGCAACCACCCTAGGTCGTCCGCTATGCCGGCCGCTTGAATCCCCGCGAGACCGAGACCAACGCCGAGAGCCAGCAGCATCAAGCCGATGCTCGGCTGCAAGCGAAGATAGCGCTCGTTTAGCATTCCGAGGAGCGCGGTCAGGACCGCGAGAATCGAGACGGCGACGAGTAGAGACATCGTGCGCTGTATACCCCGGTCCGGCCGGCGCCCCAAGCCCGACGATGCGCTAGATGGTCCAGGAAGTCGCGAGACCTCCGATGGTGAAAGGTGCTAGCATCCCAACCTGCTTTTTATAAACGCCCGCAAAAAGAAGTCCCCTCGAGCCGAGCGCCTCGTGAAGCAGCTCATGGCGGAGCACTCGATGCGATCTTAAATGCACTGATGCGCCACGAAGCCCGGAATCCATTTGTCCTGTCCGTGACCGCCAAGGAGGCGATCAAGACCGCGCTCGCGTTCACCCTGGTCTACTGGATCGCTCTCAAGTCCGCCTGGATGAACCCGTACTGGGCCGGATGGGCGGTCGCGATGATCGCCCTTCCGACCGCGGGACAGTCGCTCCACAAAGGGGTGCTCCGGCTCGCGGGGACTGTCCCCGGCTGTGCTGCCGCCCTCGTGATCCTCGGGCTCGCGCCACAAAGTCGATGGGGACTCATCCTCCTGACCAGCGCCTGGGTCTTCTTCACCACCTACAAGATGCTCGGCAGCAAGAACAATTCCTACTTCTGGAATGTTGCTGGCTTCGTCTCCCTCATCATCGTCACCACGGGGCCTGCCTCTGCCGAGAGTGCGTTCGAGCACGCCGTGTTTCGCACCCTGGAAACAGGGATGGGCGTCATCGTCTACACCTTGGTGACCGTGTTGATTTGGCCTCGCACGAATGCGGGCGCGATTAGAAAGTCGGGGACAGAGCTGCTCGGGACGCAGGCCACGCACCTGCTTGCGATTCGATCCTCCGGGACTGCCAAGGACAAGGCCCAAAGCCTCGACCAAGTTCATGCGCAGGAGGTGAGTCAGCTTGCCGCTCTCGGAACCGCCCTCCAGGCCGAGGGCTCCGAAAGCTATGAGGTGCACGAGCAACGTCCTCAGTGGGAGAGAATCCTCGTGCTCTCTAGCGAAGTATCCGCGGCTCTCGACCGTCTGCAGCTCAGCTGGCGCAACGATCTCGACTTGGGACACGTGTTGCCCAACCTTCAGGCCTTCTGCGAGGAGCTCGAGGGTCGTCTCGGCGCAGCTCGACGCTCAGTGGGCGGAGATGGGGCTCAGAGGCGCGCGGTCACGGTCCCCCTCCAGGTTGACCGGCCCTCGTTGCGGAGTTTGGCGCCTCTCGATCGCGCGAGCGTCGTCGTCATTCGAAAGGAACTGGAAGATCTCGAACGGCTCACTGATGAGATGTTGAGCTGCGCCACGGCGCTAGCCGATCCGTCGTCGAAGACCCGGCTTGCGCCTCCGGTGGGTTCCGCGCAGAAGGCGCGCGCTCGGTTCACGCCGCCCGTCTTCGACCGGGACCATCTGCGTGGTGCGGCGCTTGTCGTTGCCACGCTCGTCGTGGGGTTTCTGATTTGGGTCTACCTGAACCCACCAGGGCATGTCGCCTGGGTCCAATTCCCAGCCAGCATCGCAATGGCGGTGGCCGGAATGCAGCAGTTGACGGCAACCAAGTTCGTCAAACCCATTGCAGTCGCATCGGCGCTCGCACTCGGCATCTATGTCTTCATCATGCCTCGTCTTGCGACATTCGCGGGGCTCGGTTCGGTGCTCTTCGCGTGCATGTTCCTCAACTGCTTCTTGTTCACCGGGCTTGCCAGGCTCGCCGGTATGGTCGGAATTCTCAACGAGCTGTCGATCCAAAACCAGCAGAGCTATGACTTCGCGGCCATGGCCAACGCATACGTGTTCACCTTGCTCGGATTCGTGCTCGTGTTCTTCATGTCGTACATGATTCGGTCGCCGCGGCCAGAGAAGGCCGTCTTGGAGTTGGTGTCGCGGTTTTTCCGGAGCGCCGAGCTCTTGATTTCCCGCGCCCCCTCCGACCAGGCCTCCTCGGTATTCCGGCGCACGAGAATCGCGTTCCATCGTCACGAGATCCGCACCGTGCCCTCGAAGCTCGAAGCCTGGAGCAAGGCGATCGACCACAAGCTCTTTCCAAGCAATCAGCCTGAGCAGACCCACGACCTCGTCACGGCGCTCCGCGCCATTGCCCATCGCATCGAAGAGCTGCTCGAGGTTCGAGGCTCGAAGCACTCGGCTCATCTCGCGCACGCGTTGAGCGAGGACGTCGCAATCTGGCGACATGGAATCGAGCTCACCTTGCGAGAATGGGTCAGTCGACCGGAAGCGGAGGTTTCGCCGAAGCTTCGGCAGCGGCTGGCCAATTGGTTGGCCGACTTGCAGGAGCACGTGGATTCAGCGACGGGCAATCTCGAGCGCACGATCGTCAGCGACGAGGAGTTGGAAGGCTTCTACCGGCTCCTCGGCGGCTATCGCGGTGTGTCGGAGGCCCTGGGCGCGTACGCCAGAGCTTCGGGCGCGATCGATTGGGGCGACTGGCGAGAAGAGAGGTTCACATGATGGAACGAATCCCGGTTGAGATCGCCATTGGCGGCGTCTTCATCCCGCCAAGTCTAGTTGCTGCCATCGCTGGAACCTTTCTGGCGGTGCTGACGGCTCGATTGCTCAACCGCTATAGATTGTCGCGCTATTTCTTCTATCCACCGCTCGTCTTCGTGGCGATGGCGGTCATCTACACCGTGGTAATTGGGACCTTCGTCATTCCGGCCTGATCATGAACAAGAAATACCTCGCAACCGGAGCCGTGGTGCTGCTCGCCATCGTCCTCGTGCTCCTCAAGTACTGGGACTACGTCGTGAACCCCTGGACCCGCAACGGCCAGGTTTGGGCCAATGT